>Ga0066709_100003379_pt1 | contig 12210 bp, 11 predicted proteins | sample GraSoiAngelo_158_FD_79665 | JGI IMG/M metagenome (GOLD analysis project Ga0066709, IMG submission 79665) | Grasslands soil microbial communities from the Angelo Coastal Reserve, California, USA - 14_1009_16_30cm | ecosystem: Environmental > Terrestrial > Soil > Grasslands | place: USA... | reverse complement strand
GGTCTGCGAATTCGTTTGGCGCGCGGCGCCGCCGGAAGAAAAGAAGTTCTTGCAGGGACTGATTCAGGTCGCGGTTGCCTTCCATCATCACTCGACTGGGAATCTCGTCGGCGCACGCTCCTTGCTCGAGCGCGGCACGCGGAATTTGCAAGGCTATCCCGAAGAACATGGCGATCTGAGACTCGCCGTCTTTTTGCACTCTCTTGCCGCGTGGAAGCGGGCGCTGGCAGACGGCCGGCCTCTCCCCCCGCTGCCTCACCTCGAGAGGTGCGAAGGCTCGGGTACCCGCCTGTTACAATCCGACTTTCCCGTGACCGCACCTTCAAAGCCGCATACGCTGGGGGCGAAGCCGCTGGCGGCCGTACCTTTGCTCGACTTGCAGAGGCAGTATGAACAAATCCGCGCCGAGGTTCTGGCGGCGGTGGGGCGGGTGTGTGCCTCGCAACAATACATTCTGGGAAGTGAGGTGGAGTCCTTCGAGCACGACCTCGCCGACTTTTGTGGAGCGAAAGAAGCCGTCGGCTGCGCGTCGGGAACGGACGCGCTTTGGCTCGCCCTGGTCGCCGCCGGCGTGCAGCCCGGAGACCAAGTTCTTACTACTCCCTTCAGTTTCTTCGCTTCCGCTAGCGCAATTGCGCGAGCCGGGGCACGTCCGGTGTTTGCCGACATCAATGCCGCTACCTTCAATCTCGATCCAACGCAGGTTGAAGCCCGTCTGCGGCACAGCGGTTACCGGAAGTTGCGAGCGCTGCTTCCCGTCCATCTGTATGGCCAGTGCGCCGATATGGATCGCTTTCAGGTACTGGCCAACGAGTTTCATCTGGCGATGGTTGAAGACGCCGCCCAGGCCATCGGCGCCGCCTGGCGCGACCGTCGCGCCGGATCCGCGGGCGTGGCCGCTGCGTTCAGCTTCTATCCCACCAAGAATCTCAGCGCCTATGGGGAGGCCGGCTTGGTGACTACGAATGACCCCGAGCTGGCAGCGCACATGAGGCGCCTGCGCAACCACGGCAGCTCTCGCCGATACGTGCATGAAGAACTCGGATGGAACAGCCGCCTCGACGCTATGCAGGCTGCCATCCTGCACGTGAAGTTGAAATATCTCGAAGGATGGAACCAGGCTCGCCGCCAGCGCGCTGTCGTATATGACAAATTGTTTGCGGAGGCCGGCCTCACCGCCGGTCGGCGATCCCAGTCGCATGCAGCCCGGCCAAGATCGGAATCCTCGGTCTCTCATTCAACAATCAACCATCCACCATCCACCATCTCAGCGAGTTCGCCAGTTCAATTGCCGAAGACCTCCTCGAATGCCCTTCACATATTCCATCAGTATGTCATCCGCGCTGACCGCCGCGACGCAGTCCGGGAATTCCTGAGCGCGCGTCAGATCGGCAGCGAGATCTACTATGCCATCCCGCTGCACTTGGAGCCTTGTTTCGCGTATCTGGGATATCGCGAAGGAGATTTTCCCGAGGCCGAGCGCGCTGCCAAAGAAGTCTTGGCCTTACCGATGTTTCCCGAACTCACGGACGACGAGCAGCGCTGTGTGGTTGCCAGTATTGCGGAGTTCTACGGCTAAGCTCGAGTAGAAACGGGGCTTGCAACATCTGGCGCCTTGGTCTTACGCCTGACCTGTAACAAAGAGAGGCCTGAAGACGTAACCGGAAGAAGGAACGAGCAACGTCTTTACGAAAATGTGAGGTATGCTACGGCGGAAGGGTTCCCTCCTAGCGCCGCCGCCGCTTCGTCACGCTGCGCGCCGGCTCTTCTCCAGGTGCCAGCACTCGCCGCACGATCGGCGTATTCAATTTGTATTTACGCTCGCTGACGTTTCCGCTGTCGTCTGTCACGGGCAACACGAAAACGGGCAGCGCTCCTTCTTTATCGAAATTCTCGGTCGTCACTGTGACCGGGAGCACTCCGTTGAGCTTGTGCTCGCGGTAGGCGGTCTCGTAGCGGGGCCTTTTAACGTTCCATGTAAAGACTCGCACCTGATCGAAGTCATAGGGCAACCCGTCATGAGGTTCGGTGAGCACGGCGAGACATTGCGAAACTTTTTTATCGCCATCTTGCACCTCATTCAATACGAAGAAAGCCACGAAGCGCTGCCCTTCGGCGTACTGCGCGATTTCGATGGGCACATCAACGTCCACCATTCGCGCCAGCACCCAACCCACACGCCCCGCGCTATCGCGACCCAGCCACCAGTCTTCGAGCCCTGGTGCCGCTGGCTGGCTGGAACCCTTCTTTGCGTTAGGCCTTGCTCCGGGCGTGGTCGTGGCGCGAGTCGAGATCACCACCGTGGGCTGCTTCTCCGCGGTGTCGCGTTTCAGGATCGCGACCTTCGCTCCCTGCGTGAGTTGATATAGGTGTTCGGTCTCGCGCCCGGGACTGATGTGCAGGTTGGTGTCGTTGCGCAACACGCCGGTGGCCTGCACCGGGTCGTTCTGATTGTCTTGCGTGAGCTTCTGCACGCCGTCGTAGGTCTTCTGATCTGCCAGATAGCGCTGTTCAATCCAACCTTCGATCCCGCTCGCGGTGCGCACCCGGGCGAAACGCTTTTCATGCTCAAGAACCTCCACGCGCTCCCCGTTCTTGACCGTGCCATTCTTGTTGTAGACCGCCGCGACCTGGTCGCGAAGCGTGGCTTGCGGTGCCGACACATAAGCCACCTCCAGCACGCGATGGCCGCTTCTGCAGGCTATAAACACCGATGCGGCAATAAGCACGCTGGCTAGGACAAAGCGAGGAGCGGATTGGCGAAAGCATCGCACAGCAGCACATGTCTCCGAAGAACCGATTCCCCAAATATAGCGCGTGTCAGTAGCGGTTTTTCGTTACGAGGTTTACCCCGCATACACCTGTTCCCCGGGGGAACGGCAATTTGCCGAGATCACGGAGCCCTGCCGCCGAGATCGCGCGCTCTGCGATTGGTCTTGGATTCCTACAACCCGCGGAGGCCTGACATTGCTGCGCCCCTTCGGTTACCATGGATACAATGCGGGCCGCGCAGCAGGCGACCGAACCGCGGATCGACGCGACTAACAGTGAGCGGTTTGCTTCGTGGCAGATCTCCGGTATGGAGAGCGAGTTTGGAGCGTATCCGACCCTATGGCACGAATCATGACAAAAAGTTGGACTCAGTTTTTTTCCCTTCTGGCTGTCCTTGCACTGAACGCCGGCTGGCTTGCATCCGCGCAGAGCGCGGTGAACCCGGCTTTGCGTCCGCCTAAGGGCGCGACCGTAGCCATCGTGCTGTTTGAGGACTTGCAATGTCCCGACTGCCGCCGCGCCGCGCCCTTGGTGGAAGAAGCATCCAAGACTTACAAGATTCCTGTGGTGCGCCATGATTTCCCCCTGCCCTTTCACACATGGTCGTTCGATGCGGCCGTTCTAGCACGTTACTTCGACACTCATTCAAAAAGCCTGGGCAACGAATTTCGCGACTACATCTTCAGCAATCAGCTCGAGATCACTCCGCAGAACCTGCGCGGCTTTGCGGAGAAGTTCGCCGCCGAGCACAAGGTCGACCTGCCTTTTGTGGTTGATCCCGAGGGCAAACTCGCGGCCCTGGTCAATGCTGATAAGGAATTGGGCAAAACAGTCCCGATCAACCACACCCCGACCCTCTACGTGGTCAGCAACAAGCGCGCCGGCAAGCCATTTGTGGAAGTCGTGGACCGCAGCCAGCTTTATGCGCTGATTGACAGTATGCTGAAAGAGTAGGGCGAAGCCATTGCCGATTGCCGAGTGACAATGGTTGATGGTTTCGCCATTCCACAATCACCTTCCTCAGTCTCCAAATCCAATTCCAATCGCCCGCGCAGTCCGCACCATCTCACCTTGCGGATCGACGGACTTGAGATGGCCGATGACGTGAGCCACATCCACGGAGACGATGGATTCGCCACGCAACGCAACCATCATGCCGAAGCCGCCGGCGGCTATCAGGTCGACAGCGGCCACGCCGAAGCGCGTAGCCAAAATGCGATCGAAGGGCGAGGGTGATCCTCCGCGCTGAATGTGCCCGAGCACGCTGATCCTCACTTCTTTGTTCGCACCAGTGGCGATGGCATTGCCGAGCAGATTTCCCACCGGACTGGCGCGGCGGTTCTCTTTTAATTCCGGCGGCAGCTTGACCCCTTCCGCCACCACTACGATGGTGAAGCGCCGGCCCACGTTTTCGCGTCCCCCAATCTGCTCGCAGACGCGCTTGAGGGTAAACGAAATTTCCGGCATGAGGATGATGTGAGCTCCTCCGGCAATGCCGGCTTCGAGTGCGATCCAACCGCAGTCTCGACCCATGACCGCAACCACCATCACGCGATGGTGCGATGCAGCCGTGGTATGGATTTTGTCGATGGCGTCGGTGACGGTGTGCAGAGCAGTGTCGAATCCGAAGGTCACGTCCGTCGCGGAGAGATCGTTGTCGATGGTCTTGGGAACGCCAACGATCTTCATCCCCTTCAGGAAAAGTTCGTGGCCGATTTTCTGCGAGCCGTCGCCGCCGATGCTGATGATGGCGTCAATGCCGAGCTTGCCCGCGTTGGCAATCACCTGATCGGAAATATCGCGGACTTCTCCACGATTTTCGCCCGTCTTGTATTGGAAAGGATTGCCGCGGCTGGTGGTTCCGAGGATGGTGCCACCGCGGGGCAGGATTCCAGAAACTTCCTTGAGCGTAAGCTCAAACGACTTCTCCGGCCAGATAAGGCCGTCAAAGCCATCGGGGATGCCAATGACCTTCCATTTGTACTTTAGAATGGCCGCCCTGGTAGCGGCGCGAATGACGGCGTTGAGACCGGGAGCGTCCCCGCCTCCGGTGGCAATACCGATGCAGCGAATGTTGGACATGGTCGGCCAGATTACTAGATCGGCAGCGCTCTACCTCCTTGCGCCTCCCAACGGTTCCTGCGTGTGATCATATCGTTCCGTGCTCAAGGATTGCCATATTACGAGTGGGCATGGAATGAGAGCACGGGCCATTAAGCCCGGCGCCTACATCTCGGCCGGTTACCCCAGAAAACTCCGGCGTTATAGCTACTGTGTAACGGTCACCTTCGCCGTGGCCGTAAACTGAGTAGTACCGCTTGTGTAGGTCGCCGTAATATTGTCGATTTCCCCGCTGGTCGCGGTCGCGGTTGTAGTAACCGTTTCGGGTGTTACACCCTGCGACAGTGTGTAGTTCGCCGGAGTACCGATGCTCCAACTGGCCTGCGCGCTCACATCAACCGGTGTGCTAGATCCAGAAATTGTGGCGAAAGCCTGGAAGGTAGTCGTGCCGCCATTCATGCGTACACTCTGGCTGGTTGGACTGATGGTGAGCCCGGTCACGTTGGTAAGCGATACGGTGATGCTCGCGGTGCCGGTAATTGTTCCGGATTGGGCCGTAATCGTCGCTGTTCCTGCCGCCACTCCAGTAACTTGGCCCGAACTGCTTACCGTGGCCACATTTCCGTCCGAACTGGTCCAGACCACGCCGGAAGTAAGGGTCTTTGTGCTGCCGTCATTGAACGTACCGGTGGCGCTCATTTGCTGCGTTGATCCGACGGGAAGGGTAAAGCCGGTGGGTCCCACGGTGACTGTCGTGAGCGTGGGATTTACGAAGAAGCCGCGGCACCCGAGGGTAAAGGCAAAGGTTGCGAGCGCGGTGAAGGCGCCGGCCAGGCGGAGTTTTTGCTTGGTAGGTGACATGGTCGTTGTGACTCCTTGGGTCACTTCATAATCGATCCGCCAGCCGCGCTCCAGCCCGACGCCTGCTAAAAAATTGTAGCAGAGAAAATTCCGCTGTCACGCACACTTGTACCAGTCTGCGGGAGCCGAACCAGCGCCGCTACCGTTGCTCGGGAGGTAGAACGGTAGGTCCAGACGGGCTTGCACAGATTCTGCGCCTCTCCGTGCCTTGCAGCCAGTCTTCCTCTGCGATTTCGTACTCGTCTGGGAGCCACGCCTCTCTGACTAGGAAACTGGCCAGCAGCTCAAAACCAGCCGCTGGCCTCTGCATACTATCCACTGATTCTCACCGTCCCTTGCCCGGTTCCTTAGGAACTTCCTTCCTTTGCGGCGGTGCACTTTCGCGGCGCGGCGGAGGGGCACTCTCGCGCTGTGGAGGTGCACTTTCGCGCCGTGGAGGTGGCGCGCTTTCGTGGCGCGCGGGTGGCGCGCTTTCGTGGCGCGTGGGTGGTGCGCTTTCGTGGCGCGTGGGTGGTGCGCTCTCTTGGCGCCGTGGCGTTGGCGCAGCCTCCCGTTGTGGCGGACGATTCTCCCGCGAAGGGGGCGCGCTTGCCGGACGAGATGAACTCGGCGCACGAGACTCCCGCGCTGGCGGACGATCGTTAGTCCGGCTCGGGGACTTCTCGGTGCGCGGAGTCGCCGAACGCGAAGAAGCTGGTGGATGGAAATCGTTCCGCGCCTTGTTCTCGTTCGGACGGTTCTCGCTCGGACGATTCGCATTCGGACGCGCCGTTGAAGTGCTGCGCGACGACTCAGGACGAGCGTTGTTTCCACGGGGAGCCGCGTTGCTCCGATTGGGCGGGGTAGATGCGCGGTTGTTAGCGCCGGAGGAGCGGTTGCCGCCAGCACCGCCACGGACGACCGCCTCTCTGGGCGCGATCTTCGGCGGATGATAGGGCGCACCCGCAGCTTTTGCCCGTACTACTCCGCGGCTGAATTCCGCTGGTCTGGCAGTGGCAGCAATCGCCGGCCGGCCGTGGTTTGCCGAAGCAAACAGCTGACGATTGCCTCGTGCTGCCTGCTCGTGCTTCGCTTGTTCGCCGATCGGAGGTAAGTGCCGTTCATGCGCTGCAGCTTCCTGCTGAGGAGTGGGCGGCGCGCCGACGCCGCCGTTGCCCCCGTTGAAGCTGACACGGGCATTGTTGTTCACGATGACCGTCTTGTTATAGATATTGGTCACGTTGGTGACGTTCACGTTGGTGACGCTACGGTTGTAGAAAAATGTGTCCCCTCGCCACTCCCCACCGAAAAAGCCGACGCCGGTGTAGCCAAAGCCGTAGTTGATGCCACCGTAAAAGCCGATGTGCGGACCCCAGTAGCCGCCGTTCCAAGCGTAGAGTCCATCATTCCAACCCCAGTAGCCAGGAGTCCAGAGCATCCCAACGGGGGCGAGTACCCAGGTTCCGGGCACCCAGTAATAGCCATCGTCGTCATCCCAAGCCCAGTACCCGGGCGTCCAGAAATAGCCGGGGCCGGGGCAAAGGGGCTGCGCGTAAACCGGCAACGCTGGCGGGCCGATCCTAACCGAAATTCCCACCGCAACCTGCGCGGACGAAGCTGGCGAAAAAGACAGCATCAGTAACACGGTTACGAGCAACACCAAAAAACTTGACCGATAGAGGTTCATTGTAGTTCCTTTGGCCGCACCGCCCTCGTGTGGGGAGATGAGGCGAAGTTCTCCAAGCGAACGCCGGACGTTCAACCTTGCCCGACTGAGCACGCCAGTCCAGACGCAAGGTTCTCTTTACCAGTCATACCAAGTATCCAAAAAATGCTCTCGTCGAAGTGCTTTTACTATAAACCCCTCGAGTATGAGGATGTTGCTCATCTGAAAGTTGTTTGGAATCTGATTGTTCCGCCCGGTGCCCTAGACTGCCGGACCCCGAAGGCCAAGGCAGCAAGCCCGCAATTCACTGCTACTAAGGCACTTGCGCTAGGGAAACCACTTGATAGACTCATTATTTTCATGTCGTAAAATAATTGGAACCAGGCGAGGACCAATTCCAAGCATGTCCGGAGTACAGGGCACCGCTGTCAGGGATCTGTGCCGGCAGATCGCCCAAGAAACAGACCCCGAGAAGGTCCATCAGCTGCTCGTCTCTCTGCACACCGCACTCAACGAAGAACAGTAAGAAGCGTGCTCAGAATGAGTCAGATAGCCACGCATTATCTCCGCCACATCTCAGAGCCAGAGCAGGATTCGGCAAGAACAGAACCCCTCGTTTTCGAGGATTGCGCGGCCTGCTGGAGTCGGGACTAGGAGTTTCGTTTGGTAGGAACTCCAACCGCTCGGAGGCCTGTAGGCCTCATCTCATATCTCTAACGCAGCAGCCAGGCGTTAGTTTGTTCTCTTTCCCTTGGCGATGCGCTCGTCGATGGGCTTGCGGCCTGCAAAACCTTCTTCCACCCCGTGCCATTGCGTGATGCTTTTCTCGCCCAGCTTCCAGCAAAGCAGAACCGTGCGGCCTTCGACCGTGCAGGGGAAGTCCAACAGGCCGATATCGATGTCTTTGACCTGCACCCCGATGGAATCAATTTCTGCCAGCGCATCGCGCACACGCTGCTCAGCCTTGACGCGCTCCGCCTTGCGACGAGCCAGTGGAACAATATCCACAGAAGTTCCGCCGTTGAGAAAGATGCGATGGTTTACGGCCTGCATCTCGGCTTCAACGTCCTCGATCAGTTCCTTACCGGCGATGGCGGCGCGCAGAAGCGACTCAAGTACGGGCAGTAATGATTGAGCTTCATCCAGAGTGAAGGTGCGGTCGGACATGGAGGATGTCATTATTCTACCGCATCTGCGGCTGGCCATAAAGTGCACGCCGCAAAAGACAATGTAGTTAGGGAAGGACGAGATAGTTCTCCAGACTGCACACGGCAGTAACGGTGCCCATGTTGTGACTCGCCTTCAGCTCCAAATAAGCCGCAACAAACTGCTTTCGTCAGCTTCATCTTGGAACGGGGATGTTGAAAGCTCACAGCGGCTGCAGCAGACCCACTGCGCGTTATCGTTTAGCCGACCCTTGATTGAGATCCGCAATTCGACGTCAGCGCCCAGCCTGCGGGGATGTTGAAGCTGCTGGTGTTTCCTTTCACAGCTAGTCTCCCCAAGATACCTTTTCGAAGGCATCCAAAGGACAGTTGCCCGGCTCCGCGAGTATTGTGCACCGTCGGCGCACCAACGGGCAAGAGCCGGACCGCTCTCGACCCGTCCCCATTCGATCAGTGAGTCCTGCCCCGAGGAAAGGATCGGGGGAGGTGGCAGGGTTCAAGCCTTTCAGATTCGCGTCGCCGGGGTAATGGTTGCGCTCGAAACCTAGGCAGGTACCGGTTTGAGCCTGCGCCCCCTGGCTGGCGCTAAGAAAAATGCAAATCGCAAGGATAGCAACCATGAATCCGGATTTTGACGGATTGATGTTGCATTTCAGGAAGGAGACATTCGTTCACGGCGCACTCTGTCGGGGGGAAACGCTACTGACAGCTGAGAACTGGCAGCTATCCCCCAATGTGTACCATCGTCCTTGACGCCGGCACAAAATCCGGCTCGCCGATGTGATGGCGTTCCTCTTTTTTCGCCACCACTCCGCAAATAAATTCTGCCAACTCTTCGTCGCTAGCACCGCGGCGCATCTGGGCATGCAGATCGTGGTCCCACACCGAGAACAGGCAGGTGCGGATCTTTCCGTCGCTGGTGATGCGTATTCGGCTACACTGTCCGCAGAAAGGATGCGTGACGGGCGCGATGATGCCGATCTCGCCGACGCCGTCGTCGAAGCGGTAGCGGCGGGCGGTTTCCGAGCGCGCGTGCGGGATCTCGACCAGCCGCCGATAGTCGGCCATGCGCGCCAGGATTTCGTCGAGCGCAACCACGGTGTCGGGCGACCACACGCGGTCCTCTTCAAGCGGCATGAATTCGATGAAGCGTACGGTGACGCCTTCTTCACGCGCAAACTTTCCAAAGGGGACGACTTGATCTTCGTTGAATCCGCGGAGCAGCACGCAATTCACTTTCACCGGCCAGAGTCCGGCACGGCGTGCAGCGCCGATGCCGGCAAGCACGTGATCGTATCCGTTGGGCACGCGGGTGATGCGGGCGAAGCGATCGGCATCGACCGCGTCCATCGAGACCGTCACGCGAGTGAGGCCCGCATCCTTGAGCGGCTGAGCAAGATCGGCTAGCAGGTGGCCGTTCGTGGTCAGAGCGATGTGGAGCGGCTCGCCGCCGCTTCCGCCGTCCGGCGCACGGAGTTGTGCCAACTCACGCACAAAGTCCACCACACCCTTGCGCAGCAGCGGCTCCCCGCCAGTCAACCGAATCTTCGTAATCCCCATCCCCACCAGCACCCGCGCCATCCGCAGATAGTCTTCGAAGGGCAGATCTCCGTAGAGCGCACCTCCGGTCCCCGTGCGGCAGTAAACACACTTGTAGTTGCAGCGGTCGGTAATCGATATCCGCAGGTCGGTGATGGCGCGCCCGAATTTGTCGGTGAGAACCAGGCTCTTGGCTCCTGTGCTTTTAGCTCTTAGGTTTCTCGCGCCCGTAGTCGGGAACGGATCGAGCTAAGAGCCAAAAGCTAATGGCGAAAAGCTTGTTCTGGAAAAAGGAAACAAACAGGCAGGGAGGAGAAATCCCGGCGGCTGTTTCCTTTCCAATGGTCCTTCGAAGGACCGGGAGGCGCCGGCGTTTCCACCAGCGCCCTCGGGAAATATAAGGGACGGACACTCGTTGTCCGTCAAACCCTTTCCCTCGCCGCCGCGGCCTGGGTATCCCCTAAGGCCAGGGCAGTCGGAAACTCATTGTCATTATAGATTGCCGGGGCCGACGCGAGGTTACATTGATTTCGGCGAAGCCCAAATGGGCAGTTTTGGGAAGGTCCATAAGCGCCTTCTCGATCGCTGCCTCCGCCAGGGGAGCCATGATCTTGTATCCCGCAGCGTTGGGATTTAACCCGTCGTCGGCCAGCTCTTTCTTCATGTATCCCTTATCGTCAACCATGGCGCTGAAGTAGTCGAGATAGACGCAGCTGGTTCGCGGGACAACAGATGAAGACGCACAATAGTTCTTCAGCCAGCGATTGAGCGCCACGATCTTCTCAGGAGGGCGCTGGGTGAACATGTCTCCGGCTTCGGGCGTGTATTCGTGCACGGGGAGCACCGATGCGTAGATCACCTTGATCTCATGCGCACGTGCCAGTTCCGCCATGGACGCGTAGTTCCCCTCGATCTGTTCCAAACTCTCGGGCCCGGTGTTGCCGGCAATGTCATTGGTCCCGGCGAGAATGACAACCACTTTCGGGTGAAGGTCGATCACCTCCGGCCGGAATCGAATCAGCAGTTGCGGCGTAGTCTGCCCGCTGATCCCGCGGTTGATGTACGGTTTGCCGGGGAATGACACGTCGAGCTTCCACATGTCGGTGATGGAGTCGCCAAAGAACACGACGCGGTTCTCACTGGGCGCAGGAGGCTGGAGAGCAGCATTGGCCTCTCGGTAGCGCGCCAGCTCGCCGAAGTCGTCCATGAGCATGGGCATCTGTGATAATCGCCATTGCTGCAGCCGCTCGGCCCCGGTCACCGGCTTGGGCGTGGCATTTGGCTGCACCGGCTGGGCGGCTTGCTGCGCGAGAGCGGACAGTGAAAGCAGTACGGCAAAGAACGCTTGCTTAGATAGAGGAAGAATTCCGCAGCCGAGCTTCATTCGCGAGGTCCCCTTCGGCGAATCAGTTTACGCAGTGAATTTCACCCGGGCGCGGGCGCCCGTGTCAACGGCATGAATATCACATGCCGTCGTAGTTCGGACCACCACCCCCTTCCGGCGGAACCCAAGTGATGATCTGATACGGATCGGCGATGTCGCACGTCTTGCAGTGGACGCAGTTCGATGGGTTCAAGCTGATGCGCTTGCCGTTGGGGGTGGACGCGTCGTCGAGCATCTCATAGACGTTGGCTGGGCAGAAATTCTGGCACGGGCTGCCGTACTCTTTCACGCAGCGCTGCTCGCAAATATTGGTGTCGTGAATGACCAGGTGCGCGGGTTGGTCCTCTTCGTGCTTCGTGCCGGAGTGGTAGAGGTCAGTCAGCTTGTCGAAGGTAAGCTTGCCGTCACCTTTGGCGGGGCCGAGCAGATGAGCCTCTTCTGACCCTCGATCGGGAGGAAGCACTGCGAGCTTGCGCATATGCTCATGTCCAGCCTTTCCGGGATACCGGTTGTGCAAACCGTGTCCTCCCGTAACAAATTGCAGCGCAGCGTGGAACATGCCAGCGTAGAGTCCGTGCTCGAATCCCTGGTGCATGTTGCGGACTTTCCAGAGTTCGTCCTTGATCCAGCTGCGCTCGACTTTTTTCTGGTACTCGCTCAAAGTCGCGGCGGAGGTATCGCCCTTGCTCAAAGCTTCGAACGCGGCCTCTGCGGCAAGCATGCCACTCTTGATCGCAAGATGAATTCCCTTCAGCCGCGCCGAATTGACGAAGCCGGCCGAG
>Ga0066709_100003378_pt1 | contig 12212 bp, 12 predicted proteins | sample GraSoiAngelo_158_FD_79665 | JGI IMG/M metagenome (GOLD analysis project Ga0066709, IMG submission 79665) | Grasslands soil microbial communities from the Angelo Coastal Reserve, California, USA - 14_1009_16_30cm | ecosystem: Environmental > Terrestrial > Soil > Grasslands | place: USA... | reverse complement strand
CGCTCCTCGATCCGCGCAACAGCCTCGACGCCTTCGCCCGCTTCGTCGAGGACGGCTTCGGGCTCTCCGAGGCCTGCAACGAGCCGGTGTTCTTCTCGATCCGAATCCGCGCCTGCCACATGCGCGGCACCCTCCGATGCCGGGACAACGTGCGCCCGGCGATCAGCATGCTCTCGCCGCTCGGCGCGCCGAGCTTCAGCATCGACCGGATCAACCTGCCGCCCTTCACCTACCAGATGGAGGCGCAGAAGTTCGAGAAGCGCCTGCCGGCCGCGCGGCGCTACATCGTGGAGCGGGGACTCAACGAGCATTTCCGCGGCGACGAAGACCATCTGGGGATCGTCATGCAGGGCGGTCTCTGGAACACGACCCTGCGCGGGTTGCACGTGCTCGGCCTCGCCGACGTGCGCGGCCGCACGCCCGTCCCGCTCCTGGTCCTCAACGCCATCCACCCCTTGGTCCCGGAAGAGCTGATCGGGTTCCTGCGCGGCAAACAACGGGTCCTCGTCGTCGAAGAGGGGATGCCGAACTACATCGAGCGCGAGCTCAAGGCGCTGGCCCACGAGGCGCGGCTCGGCGTCGAGATCCAAGGGAAGGACCTGCTGTCGCCGCACGGCGAGTACGTCCCGCAGCTCGTCATCGGCGGCCTGCGCCGCTTCTTCACCTCGGCGGGCGTGAAGTCGCAGTCCACCGTCGCGATCGAGGACCGGTATCAGGCGCTCACCGCGCATCGGGAGAAGGTCGGTGCCGTGCTGCCCGAGCCGGTCGCGAAGCGCCCGCCGTCCTTCTGCACGGGCTGTCCGGAGCGGCCGGTATTCAGCGCGCTGAAGATTCTCCGGCAGCGTGAGCCGGCGATCGGCGACACGCACGTCGCGGCCGATATCGGATGCTCGACGTTCTCGACGCAGGCGCCGTTCAACGTCGGCAACTCCGTCCTCGGGTACGGGATGGGGCTCGCGTCCTCGAGCGCCGTGGCGCCGCTCTTCGGCAAGCGAACGATCTCCGTGATGGGCGACGGCGGCTTCTGGCACAACGGGCTGACCAACGGTGTCGCGAACGCGATGTACAACAAGCAGGACTCGGTGCTGGTGATCCTCGACAACTTCTACGCCGCGGCGACGGGTCAGCATCACGTCCCGTCGACCGGCAAGAACGCGCGGAATGAGCCGCTGCCGATGACGATCCCGGCGGCCCTGCGGGGACTCGGCGTGAAGTGGATCCGCACCGTGAATTCCTACCGGATCGCCGAGGTGATCGGGACGTTCCGGGAGGCCCTGACGACGCGCGTCCCCGGGCTCAAGGTCATCATCGCCAGGAACGAGTGCATGCTCGAGCGCCAGCGCCGCGATCGGCCCAAGCTCCGCCGCCTGGTCGCCGCTGGCCGGGAAGTCGTTCAGCCGCGCTTCGGCGTGGACCCCGACGTGTGCACGGGTGACCATTCCTGCATGCGCTTGAACGGCTGCCCGTCGCTGACGCTCCGGGAGAGCGCCGATCCACTGCGCGACGATCCGGTCGCCCACGTGGACGACACGTGCGTGGGCTGCGGCGTCTGCGGCGAGGTCGCCCACGCCGCGGTCCTCTGTCCCTCGTTCTATGAGGTCAAGGTGATCACGAACCCGACGCGGTGGACGCGGTTCGTGAGTCGTCTGCGCGCGGCCGTCATTCAACGGCTCGCGGCCGTCGGGGCGTGACCGACGCGTCTCTGCTGAGCCTCCTGATCCCGGCCGTCGGCGGGCAGGGGGGCGGCGTGCTCCTGGAATGGATCGTGGACGCCGCCCTCGCCGAAGGCTATCCGGTCCACGGCACGTCGATCCCCGGCGTCGCTCAGAGGACCGGGTCGACGACCTATTACGTCGAGCTCTCCACCGAGCGGAGTCACGAGCCGGACCGAGCGCCGATCTTCTCCCTCTATCCGGTGCCGGGGGCGCTCGACGTCCTCCTGGCCCCGGAGTTCCTCGAGGTCGGCCGCTCGATCGAGCTCGGGTTCCCGTCCCCGGCGCGGACGACGATCATCGCCAGCACCCATCGCCTCTATTCCATCCACGAGAAGATCGCGACCGGACGTGGCATCTACCCTGTCGAGCAGCTGCACGCCGCGGCCCGGGCGTTCGCGCGCAAGCTGATCGCCTTCGATGCGCTGGCGCTCGCGCGCGAGCACGGCACCGAGGCGAACGCCGTGCTCCTCGGCGCCCTCGCCGGCTCCGGCGCGCTGCCGCTCAGCGCCGACGCGTATCGCGACGCGATCAGGGCCAAGAATGTTCAGGTCAACGCCAACCTCGACGGCTTCGAAGCCGGGCTCGCGGTGGCGACCCGGTCGGCGGCGGAGGCCGGGCTCGGGGGGTACGCGACCGGCTCCGTCACCCGTTCGCCCGAGTCGAAGCTCGTCGAGCTGCGGCCGGGACGAGGAGGTCCCACTGCGCCGGTCGCGGACCCCCAGGGTCCCGCCTCCGCCGCCGAACGGGCTGCCGCGAGCTCGGACCTGGCCTCGGACATAGAACGGATGACGCGGGACTTCCCGGCGGAGCTGCGGCCGGTGCTGGATCAGGCCATTGCGCGCTTGATCGATTACCAGGACCGAGCGTACGCGGAGCGGTACCTGGAACGCCTGCGACCGTTCGTCCGCGACGGGGATCTCGAGCTCGGGCGAATCGTCGCGCGCCACCTCGCAGTGTGGATGACCTATGAGGATGCGATCCGCGTCGCCCAGCTCAAGACACGGATGAGCCGCTTCGAGCGCATTCGGCGGGACAAGGGCGCCGGGTCCGGGGAGATCGTCGTGACCGACTTCCTCAAGCCGGACCTCGACGAGCTCTACGGCGTTCTGCCGTACCGGCTGGTCGCGCCGTTCGCCCGTTGGGCCGAGCGCCGCTGGCCGCATGGTCGTCCTGCGGTCGGTCAGCACGTCAAGACGACGACGGTCAGCGGCTACCTGCGCGTCTGGGTGCTCACGCTGCTGCGGCCCCTGCGCGCGATCTCGTACCGCGCCCACGAGGAGCAGGCGCGCATCGACCGATGGCTCGCCGCGGTCGTGCGGTGCGCGAGCTGGGACCAGGCGCTCGGCTGGGAAGTCGCCCGCGCCGCGCAGCTCGTCAAGGGCTACGGCGACGTCCGGCTCCGCATGGTCGGGCACTTCGACCGCTTGCTCGAGACCGTGACGCGGGCCGCCGAGCGTGAGACGGTGAACGGCGGGAACTTCGAGGCACCGCGATCGCTGGCCGCGCGCTACCGCGCCCTTGTCCTGCAGGGGCCCGAGTCGGAGAGTAAGGCGGTGGCGTTGGCCGCCGAGACGCTGTCTCGCCTGTAACCCGACGGGGGCGCGGGCCCGCGCCTGCCCGTGCGGGTGACGCCGTGGCTACTCGGGGGTGCGGCGGATCAGGTCGCGGAGGCGCTCGGTGTCCTGCTGGCCCAGCCGGACGAACGTGAAGGCGTGCCCGTCCGGGTCGACCCGGACCAGGATCGAGATGACGTCCATCGGCGGCCCGCCGTCGGGCAGCGTGAAGACGACCCTCGCGACCGTGTCCGGGTCGAGCGGCACGCCCAGGCGCGCCTTCATTCCGGACACACCCACCTCGATCAGGGTTCCCTGGTGCTCGCGGCCGTTGTACTCGTGGAGGCGGGCGGGGATCGCCAGCCGCGCGCGCGCCGAGTGGCGACGGTCGGGACTCGCCTCGAGCGACGCGAGTCGGCTCATCGCATGGGGCTCGAGGAAGGTCAGGACCTCGTGGAGCCGGTCCAGCTGGATCGGCTTGCCCATGAAGTCCGCCGCGCCCAGCTGCAAGCACTCACGCGCCTGGCTCTCGTTCACGACCCCGGAGACCGCGACGATCGGGACGCCGAGCTCGCGGACCGGACGGAGCTGCAGGAAGTCGAGGCCGCTCATGCCCGGGAGCTGGACGTCGAGCAGGATCGCGTCGGGTCGCTCCGTCTGGAGCTTGGCGAGCGCCGCTTCGGCGGTGTGCACGACGACAGGCTGGTGACCGAGCTCGAGCAGGAAGTCGCGGAACACATCGCCGAGGTCGACCTGGTCCTCGACAATCAGCACCCGCATCGTCGTTCGAGTCTAGCATGATAGGTGCCGATTCCACGACGAGGTGAGTGTGCGCGAGGGCGTCCGAAGCGCATGCTATACTGGCGTCCCGGGTGCATCTCGAAGGAGGAGTATCTTGTCGGGCTACCTGCCCGTGCTCATCTTCGCCGCCCTGATCGTCGGCTTCGGCGTCGTCTCGCTCGCGGTGGCGCGGTTGCTGCGACCCAGCCGCCCGGACGCCGTCAAGCTCATGAACTACGAGTGTGGCGCCGAGCCGATCGGAACGGCGTGGGTGCAGTTCCCGGTCGGCTTCTACCTCGTCGCGCTCGTGTTCATCGTGTTCGACGTGCTCGCGGTGTTCCTGTTCCCGTGGGCGCTCGTACTCCGTGGCGCCGGCCTCGGCGCGTTCTGGGTGATGGCCGCGTTCGTCGCGATCCTCGGGCTCGGCTGGCTCTACGCGTTCCGGGAGGGCGTGCTCGAATGGAAGTGAAGCCCCCCGTCCCGCAGGTCCCGCCTCCCGTCTGGAGGGAGTTCAAGGACCTGCAGGAGTGGGAGAAGTATCACCAGTCGCGCCCGCAGGACGACAAGACCTCGAACGCGCTCGCCTCGATCGCCGACGCCATCCACCACATGCCCGGCGGCTGGATCGTCACGACGTCCACCGAGAAGATCTTCAACTGGGCGCGCAAGTCGTCGATCTGGCCGGTGACGTTCGGCCTGGCGTGCTGCGCGATCGAGATGATGGCCACGTTCGCGTCGCGGTTCGATGTCGAGCGCTTCGGCATGGTGCCGTGGGCCTCGCCGCGCCACTCCGACCTGATGATCGTCTCGGGGACCGTGACCATCAAGATGGCGCCGATGCTCAAGCGCATCTACGATCAGATGCCCGACCCCAAGTGGGTGGTCTCGATGGGCTCGTGCGCGAACTCCGGCGGTCCCTTCCGTCACGGCTACCACGTCGTGAAGGGCGTCGACCGCGTCGTTCCCGTCGACGTGTACGTTCCCGGGTGCCCGCCGACGCCCGACTCCCTCATGTACGGGCTGCTCAAGCTCCAGGAGCAGGTCGACGAGTTCCAGAAGACCGGGAGGCGCGCCACCTCGTCCGATCCCAGGGGAGCATGACGGCCGCCGACGCCCGTGCACGCATCCAGGAGAGATTCGGGATGGACGCGGTCGCCGACGGTGCGCTTGCCGTCACCCTGCCGCGCGAGCGGTGGCAGGAGTTCGGTCGGTTCGCCGCGCAGGAGCTGGGCTGTCGCTACTTCAACTGGCTCTCCGCCGTGGATTGGAAAGACCAGGGCTTCGAGGTGCTCTGTCGTGTCGAGAACCTCGACGCGAACCTGGTCGTCACGATGCGCACGCGACTGGCGGCAGGTGAGCCGCGCTGCCCTACGCTGACTACCGTCTATCGGGGCGCCGACTGGATGGAGCGCGAGTGCTACGACATGTTCGGCGTCGTCTTCGAGGGGCATCCCGATCTTCGGCGAATCCTCCTGTCGGAGGACTGGCAGGGCTACCCGCTCCGGAAGGACTACGCCGTCGACACGCCGTTCGCACCCTACCGATGATTCCCCGCGAGAGGAGGAGCCACCGATGATCTACGAGCTGCGCACCTACACGCTGGCGCCAGGCAAGCAGGGCGAGTACCTCAAGCTCAACGCCGAGGTCGGACGCCCGATCCGCGGCGACAAATACGGAAAGCTCGAGGGCTCCTGGACGACCGAGTTCGGCACGCTGAACCAGTACGTCCACCTCTGGGCGTACGCGGACCTCGTCGAGCGGGAGCGCCTGCGGAGCGAGCTTGCGAGGAACGACGCCTGGAGCAAGGACTACGTCCAGAAGATCCAGCCGCTGCTTCTCGCCCAGGAGAACAAGATCCTGTCGGCCCAGCTGCCGCTGAAGCCACCGGCCGACGCGGGGCACATGTACGAGCTCCGGACGTACCGCACCCAGGTCGGCAAGGCGGGGGAATGGCTCGGCCACTTCAAGGCGATCATGCCGGTGCGCGAGAAGTATTCGAAGAACGTCGGTGTCTGGCAGACGGAAGTCGCCCAGCTCAACGAGGTCGTGCACCTCTGGGCGTATCGCGACCTCAACGACCGGGCGGCGGTGCGTGGCAAAGTGGTCCAGGACCCTGAGTGGCAGGCCTTCCTCGGCAAGGCGACCCCGCTGCTCGCCGAGATGCGGTCGGTCGCCCTCGTCCCGGCGCCGTCCTCGCCCATGAGATGAGCACGGGCGACTCCCGCATCCTGCCTCGGCCGCATCGGTCGGGGCGGCTCACCATCGCTCCGACGGCGAGCTGAACATGCCCGACACGCAGACCACGCAAGTCGTCGAAGTGGGGTACGGCGGCAACGAGCGCCTCATGATGAACATGGGGCCTCAGCATCCGTCGTCGCACGGCGTCTTCCGGATGATTCTCACGCTCGAGGGGGAAACGGTGGTCGGGGTCGACGCGGTGATCGGCTATCTGCACCGCTGCCACGAGAAGCTCGGCGAGACGCTCACCTACGTGCAGTACCCGTCGATCGCGTCGAAGACCGACTATGTCGCCGCCATGACCTCGGAGCTCGCGTACGTCGCCGCCGTGGAGCGGGTCGGGAAGATCGAGGTCCCCCGGCGCGCGCAGTACCTGCGGGTGGTCGCGGCGGAACTGCAGCGGATCGCGTCGCACTGCCTGTGGCTCGGCACGTGGTGTCTCGACATGGGCGGCGCGCTCGGCGGCGGCGCGACGGTGTTCCTCTACTGCATCCGCGAGCGCGAGATGGTCCTCGATCGCTTCGAGGAGTTGACCGGCGCGCGCCTGCTCTACGGATTTCATCAGATCGGCGGCATCCGCTACGACGTCCCGGCGGGCTGGGACAAGAAGGTGCGCGAGACCGTCGACTTCATCGAGGCGCGGCTCGACGAGTACGAGGCGATGCTGGAGGACAACGCCTTCTTCCGCGTCCGCACGCAGGGGGTCGGCGTGATCTCGCGGGCGCTCGCCGAGGAGGTCGGGGTCTCGGGTCCGCTCATCCGGGGCTCGGGGGTGGGCTACGACGTCCGGCGGGCCGAGCCGTACTCGTCCTACGAGGACTTCGACTTCGTCGTCCCCGTGGAGACCGCGGGCGACTGTTACGCCCGTTACCGCGTCCGGATGGTCGAGTTCCGGCAGTCGATCCGGATCGTCCGGCAGGCCCTCGACGGGCTCCCGGCGGGCCCGATCTCGTCGCGGCCCGGCGTGAAGTCGGTCGGGCAGGTCCGGGTGCCCAAGGGCGAGGGGTACGTGAGAGTCGAGGGCGCGCGCGGCGAGGTCGGCTGCTACATCGTGAGCGACGGCGGCCCGAAGCCGTACCGCATGAAGTGGCGAGGCGCATCCTTTTCCAACCTCGCCGTCTTGCCGCACATCATTCCCGGGCACAAGGTCGCGGACGTCGTGGCGATCATGGGCTCCGTCGATCCCGTCTTCGGCGAGGTCGACCGGTGACGCTGCCGCCCATGGCCTGGCACGCGCTCGAGGCGTTCATCGTCCTCAACGCCCTGCTCGTGCTGGTCGCGTATGTCACCCTCCTCGAGCGCAAGTTCGCGGCGCGGATGCAGTCGCGCATCGGCCCTTACTACGTCGGCCGCCCCCACGGGTGGCTCCAGCCGATCGCCGACGCGCTCAAGCTGATGCTCAAGGAGGACATCGTCCCGACCGCCTCCGACCGCGGCGTCTACAACCTGGCTCCCATCGTGTTCCTCGTCCCGTGCCTCTTGATCTTCGCCACGATCCCGTTCGCGCCCGAGCTGGGTGTCGCCGACCTGAACATCGGCGTGCTCTTCTTCCTGGCCGTCTCGTCGCTGGAGATCGTCGGCCTCTTCATGGGCGGCTGGGGGTCGAACAACAAGTACGCGCTCCTGTCTGCGATGCGGGCCGTCAACCAGATCATCTCCTACGACCTGCCCTTCATCTTCGCCGCGCTCGTCCCGGTGATACTCGCCGGCTCGATGCAGATGTCGGCGATCGTCGCCGCCCAGCAGGGCCTCTGGTTCGTGGCATATCCGGTCATCGGCCAGCTCGCCTTCCTCGCCTACCTGGTGGCGACCCTCGCGGCCGAGAACCGCGTGCCGTTCGACATCCTCGAGGCCGAGTCGGAGCTCGTCGCGGGCTTTCGCGTCGAGTACAGCGGCATGAAATTCGCGCTCATCCAGCTCGGTGAGTACGCGCACATGCTCGGCACGAGCTTCCTCGGCGCGCTCCTTTTCCTGGGCGGCTGGCTCGGGCCCGGGCCCGCGGCGCTCGGGCCCCTGTGGTTCCTGGCCAAGGCTATCCTGGTCTTCCTCGTCGTCACGTGGGTGCGCTGGTCCTTCGTGCGGATCCGCGTCGACCAGATCCTGGCGATCTCCTGGAAGCTCCTGCTGCCCGCGACGCTCGTTCTGCTGCTGGCGACCGGGTTCGTGGTCGCGGTCCGAGGCGCCGGTGGCGGATAGCGACGCCCGGCCCGCGCCGGGGTTCTGGAGGGACACGGGGCAGCTCGTGAGCGCCGTCGGCCGGGCGATGAACGTCACGCTGCGGAACCTCTTCCGCGCGCCGGTGACGATCCCCTATCCCGACGTCCAGCGTCCGTACCCGGACCGCTTCCGCGGGATCCTGGCCCTCGCCTATGAAAAGGAGACCGGCGAGGAGGCCTGCATCGGCTGCCGCCTGTGCGAATACATCTGTCCGCCGCAGGTCATCAAGGTCGAGATGCTGAAGGCGGAGAAGCGGAATTACGCGAAGACCTTCACGCTCGAGCTCTACTCGTGTGAGTTCTGCGAGCTGTGCGTGCAGGTCTGCCCGACCGACGCGATCATCATGATGAAGTCGTTCGATCTGGCCACGGCCGATCGCCGTGACCTCCTGCTCGACAAGGACCGCCTCCACGCCATCGGGCGGGAGTTCGAGCCGTCGTGGGCGACGGGCAACCGGCTGCGCGACATGCAGGCGCCTCCCAAACCGGCCAGGGCCGAGGCCCGGGGAGACGCCAAGGGAGACGTGAAGGAGCCGGCCGAGTGACCCTCGAAACGGTGGGGTTCGGGGTGGTAGCCACGGCGCTACTGGCCTCGAGCCTCGCCGTCGTGCTCACCCCGAATCTGTTCCACGCCGTGCTCTACCTCGCGGTGGCCCTCGTCGCGACGGGCGTGGTCTTCCTCCTGCTGGATCAGCCGTTTCTCTTCGCGGTCCAGCTGCTCCTCTATGCGGGCGGCGTGGTGACCATCGTCGTCTTCGCGATCATGCTGACCGAGCGTCTGGTGGGCGAGCGCATCACGCAGACGAGCCGCTACCTCGTGAACGGGGCGCTCGTCGCGGCGGCGGTCTTCGCCGGCGTCGTGGGATTCCTGATCCAGGCCCCGGCCGGGGCGCCGCGCGCGGCGCAGACCATCGATCCGACGGCGTCGATCGGCCGCGCCCTGGTGGGGCCGTTCGCCGTCACCTTCGAGCTCCTGGGGGTGCTCCTGGTCGCGGCGCTTCTCGGCGCCCTCTACTTCGCGCGGAGCGAGGAATGATCGGGCTCTCCGCGTACCTGGTCCTGGCGGCGCTGGTCTTTTCGATCGGCCTGTTCGGGGTTCTGACCCGCCGCAACGCGATTGGCATCCTGCTCGGGATCGAGCTGATGCTCAACGCCGTCAATATCAACCTGGTCGCGTTCGCTCGCTTCAACGGGGACCTGACGGGGCTGGTCTTCACGCTCTTCACGATCTCCATCACGGTCGCCGAGGTTGCCGTCGGGCTGGCGATCGTCATCGCGATCTTCCGAGTGCGGCGGACGGTCGAGGCAGACCGCCTCGACCTGCTCCGGGGCTAGCGCCGTGCTCGCGAGCGTCTGGCTGCCGCTCTCCGTCCTCGGGATGCCCTTCGTCGCCTTCGTCTTGCTCGCGGTCGTGACCCCGCTGCGCCGGAGCGGCCCGCGCGCCGGCCTCGTGTCGATCGGCGCGATGGCGATCGCCCTTGGCGGCGCGCTGACCGTCTGGGCCAAGGGCTTCGTGGGGGAGACGACGTGGGTGTGGATTCCCGCCGATGGCGGCCCGATCGCCACCGTCGGGCTCCTGGTCGATCCGCTGAGCACCGCCATGCTCGTCCTGGTGACCCTGGTATCGCTGCTCGTCCAGATCTACTCGCTCGCCTACCTGCGCGAGGAGCGCCCCGCCTCGCTCGGCCGCTACTACACCTATCAATCGCTCTTCGCCTTCTCGATGCTCGGTCTGGTCCTGGCGCCCGGCTTTCTCCAGATGTTCATCTTCTGGGAGCTGGTGGGACTCTGCTCGTACCTCCTCATCGGCTACTGGTACGAGCGGCCGGCGGCGGCCCGCGCGGCGGTGAAGGCGTTCTGGATCACGAAGCTCGGCGATGTGGGCTTCGTCGTCGGCATCGTGCTGCTGTGGTCGGCCACCGGGACGTTCGAGTTCACGGACCTCTTCGAGAAGGCCCAGGAGCACGCGCTCGCCATCGCGGGGCTGCCGACGATCATGTTCCTCATCTACCTGGGCGCCGTCGGCAAGTCCGCCCAGTTCCCGCTGCACGTGTGGCTGCCCGACGCGATGGAAGGCCCGACGCCGGTCTCCGCCCTGATCCACGCGGCCACGATGGTCACCGCCGGCGTCTTCATGGTGACCCGGGCGGAGCCGCTGTTCGCGCTGGTCCCCGAGGTGCTGACGCTGATCGGCTGGGTCGGCGCGTTCACCGCACTGCTGGCCGCGACGATGGCGTGCGTCGAGAGTGACATCAAGCGCGTGCTCGCGTATTCGACCGTCTCCCAGCTCGGGTACATGATGGCGGCGGCGGGCGCCGGCGCGGCGTATGCGGGCTTCCTGCACCTGCTCACGCACGGCCTGTTCAAAGCGCTGCTCTTCCTGGCCGCCGGCGCCGTCATCCACGCCGTCGGCACCAACGACATCTTCCGGATGGGCGGGCTGTTCCGGGCGATGCCGCAGACTTGTGTCGTCTTCGTCGTCGGGACGCTGGCGCTCGCGGGGGTGCCCCCGCTCGCGGGCTTCTTCTCCAAGGAGGCGGTGCTCGGCGGCGTGTGGGAGGCCCACCTCACGGGTCCGTTCCTGATGCTGGCGCTGACGGTGCTGTTGACGGCCTTCTACATGTTCCGCGTCGTCTTCGTCACATTCTTCGGGCGGGCACACGCCGGCGGCCACCCGCACGAGGCGCCCTGGCTGATGCGCGGACCGCTGTGGCTCCTCGCCGCGCTCACCGTCCTCGTCGGAGTCCGCTGGGCACTGGCCGGCGCCGGCGGCCACGAGGAGACGCCGGCGTGGCTGGCGCCGCTCTCGGTCGGCCTGGCGGTCGTCGGGTTCGCGCTGGCCTGGGCGCTGTACCAGCGGGGCGCGATCGATCCCGCGCGGGTCGCGGCCGGCCTGGCCCCGCTCGACTATCTCGCGCGGCACCGGTACGGACTCGACGCGCTCTACACCGGGCTCTATCGCGGCGTCCTCCTCGGGTTCTCGCGGCTGATCGGCTGGATCGACCGCTACCTCGTGGACGGTGTCCTCAACGCGCTGACCGCCCTCACGCTGCGCGCGGGCGACGGCCTGCGCCGCGTGCAGAGCGGCCGGGCGCAGGACTACGTCTACGGGGTCGCCTTCGGCATGCTGCTCCTCCTCGTCGTCGCTCAGCTGTGGCGATAACCGTCCCGGTGCTCTCGCTCATCACGTGGTCGCCGTTCGTCGGCGCGCTGCTCATCATGTTCACGGCCCGCCACCACCCGCTGGCCGTGCGCGTGATCGCGACCGTGACGACCGGGATCTCGGCCGCCCTGTCGATCTGGATCTACGTTGCCTATGACCAGGAGGCGTCCGGGTTCCAGTTCTTCGAGAAGGTGCCGCTGGTGCCGCCGCTGGGCATCTCGTACGAGATCGGCGCCGACGGGATCAGCCTCCTGATGCTCCTGCTGACGTCCATCATCATCGTGACGGGCGTGTTCGCGTCGTGGACCGTGGCGGTCCGGAGTCAGGAGTTCTACGCGCTGCTGCTGGCGCTGGTCACCGGCGTCTACGGCGTGTTCGTGTCGCTCGACCTCTTCGTCCTGTTCCTCTTCTACGAGCTGGCCGTCCTTCCCATGTATCTGTTGATCGGAATCTGGGGATCGTCGGGGGAGGTACGGCCCCGGGGCCCGTTCGCCTGGGCGTACCGGGCGACCGGGGTCGGGACAAAGGAGTACGCCGCGATGAAGCT
>Ga0066709_100003377_pt1 | contig 12214 bp, 10 predicted proteins | sample GraSoiAngelo_158_FD_79665 | JGI IMG/M metagenome (GOLD analysis project Ga0066709, IMG submission 79665) | Grasslands soil microbial communities from the Angelo Coastal Reserve, California, USA - 14_1009_16_30cm | ecosystem: Environmental > Terrestrial > Soil > Grasslands | place: USA... | reverse complement strand
CGAGCCCGCAGAAGCAGCATACGTCGGCGACTCGCCGTTCGACATCCGCGCCGCCAAGGCCGGAGGGCTGCTCGCCGTCGCGGTGGGCTGGGGCGGCATCCACGACGACGACAGGCTGCTGGCCGAGGAGCCCGACGTTCTCGTCCACCAGCCCGAGGAGCTGCTCGATGTCCTCTGAGGGGCGGGTGGCCGAGCTGCGGCGGGTGATCGACCACCACAACTACCGCTACCACGTTCTCGACGACCCGGAGATTCCCGACGCCGCGTACGACGCGCTCTTCGACGAGCTGAAATCGCTGGAGGAGGCGAATCCCGGTCTCGTCACTCCCGAGTCGCCGACGCAGCGCGTCGGTGCTCCGCCCGCGGAGGGCTTTCGCAAAGTCGACCACCTGCTGCCCATGGGGTCGCTGGAGAAGGTGACCACGGACGACGCCCTTGCCAAGTGGGCGGAGGACGTGCGCAAGCGGCTCGGCACGGACGAGCCCGTCCGGTACGTCGTGGAGCCGAAGATCGACGGGTCGGCGATCTCGCTCGTCTACGAGAACGGTGTGTTCGCGCGCGGCGCCACGCGTGGCGACGGGACGCGCGGGGAGGACGTGACCGCGAACCTGCGCACGGTCGAGCCGGTGCCGCTGCGGCTGCGCGAGCCCGAGGGCGAGCCCGGCCCTCCGCTGCTCGAAGTCCGCGGCGAGGTGTATTTCCCGCTCTCGGGCTTTCGGCGCTTCACCGAGTCGCAGGTTGCGGCCGGGAAGAAGCCGGCGCCGAACCCGCGCAACGCGGCCGCCGGGTCGCTCCGCCAGCTGAACCCCGCAGTCACTGCCGAACGGCCGCTCTCGGTGTGGATCTACGGGGCGGGTGCCCGCAGTGACGGCTCCGGCCCGGACTCGCACTTCGCGATGCTGCAGTGGTTGCGGGAACTCGGTTTTCGCACGAACCCGCACGTCGAGCTCGTCGCGTCGATCGAGGAGGTCGCGAGCGTCGTCGCCGGCTGGGAGCGCCGCCGCTCGGAGCTCGACTACGAGATCGACGGGGTCGTGATCAAGGTCGACTCGTTCGACCAGCAGCGCAGGCTCGCCGCACTGCACGAGCGTCCGCGCTGGGCGCGGGCCTACAAGTGGGCCCCCATGACCGCTCAGACGAAGCTCCTCAAGATCGCCATCCGGGTCGGGCGGACGGGCGCGCTCAACCCGTGGGCGATGCTCGAACCGGTCGAGGTCGGCGGCGTGACCGTGTCGCGGGCGACGCTGCACAACGAGGAGGACATCAACCGCAAGGACATCCGCGAGGGCGACCGCGTGATCGTCCAGCGCGCGGGTGACGTGATCCCGCAGGTCGTCGGCCCGGCGGGCGAGCACGCGCGCGGCACCAAGCCGTTCAAGATGCCAACCCACTGCCCGCTCTGCGGTGTCGAGGTCGTGAAGCCCGAAGGCGAGGCCATGCACCGCTGCCCGAACCGGGCCTGCCCGTCCCGTGGGCTGGAGACGCTCATCAACTGGGTCAGCGCGGCGATGGACATCGAAGGCGTCGGCGAGCAATTCGTGCGGCGCCTATGGGATCTCGGGCTGCTGCGGTCGATGCCGGCCCTCTACCGGCTCACGGTCGAGCAGATCGCGGAGCTCGAGGGCTACGGCGAGATCTCGGCCACGAAGATCGTCGACTCGATCGAGCTCTCGAAGCAGCAGCCCTTCTCACGGGTGCTGTTCGGTCTCAACATCCCGGATGTCGGCTGGGTGACGGCACGCAACCTCGCGCGTCATTTCGGCAACGTCGATCGCCTGCTCGACGCGAGCATGGACGACATCCAGGAGGTCGAGGGGATAGGCCCCGACCGGGCCGAGTCGATCGCCGAGTGGTTCAAGGACGGTGACAACCGGGCGCTCGTCCAGGAGCTTCGTGAGCTTGGTCTGCGCTTCGAGACCGGAGACGAGGAACGGCCGGTCGAAGGCCCGCTCACCGGCCACGCATACGTCGTCACGGGAACGCTCGAGGGGTACTCGCGCGAGGAGGCGAAGGCGGCGCTCGAAGCCCTCGGAGCCAAGGTCTCCGACTCGGTCTCCGGCAAGACGACGGGCCTCGTCGTCGGCGAGGAGCCGGGCGCCTCGAAGCTCACGAAGGCGCAGAAGACCGGCGTACCCCTTCTCACCGAGGCGGATCTGCGCCGCCTGCTCGAGCGCTAGCGCCCCCAGCATCTCCAGATGCTTGACCGGCAATTCCTCGCCGCGCGGATGGTGGCCGAAACACGTCGCCGCTGCCGCCGCTCGTCCTCGCACGTATGCGCCGATACGCGCTGCGGCGATCGGCGGCAGCGGCTTGGTTTCGGCCATCCCCGCATCGACGGCAATTACCGGTCAAGCATCTACGGCAGACGCCGCCCGAACAGCGCGTACAGCACGAGGTCGTAGGCGGTCTTCAGCGCGCCCGCGATTGCGAAGGGCGCGCCGAGCGATGCGCCGGCAACGGCTCCCGACAGGAGCGACCCGAGCGGCCGCGTCGCGTACCTCGCCGCATTCGTGTAGGCGGCTGCCGCCGTCCTCTCGTCCGGCTCGACGACCGTGATCACGAGCGCCTGGCGGGCGGGCACGTCCATCTGTGAGAGGAGATGCCGCGCGAGGAGCAGCGCGATTGCCGTCTCCAAATTCGGCGCGAGGACGATCGCGGCGAGGAGGAGGTTCGAGGGCAGGTGCGTGAAGACCATCGTCCGCACGAGCCCGATCCGGCCCGCGAGCCGGCCGGCGAGCTGGAACGAGATCGCCTGGAGGACGCCGATGCCGAAGAAGACCGCGCCGATCGTCTCGGCAGACGCGCCGTACCGCTTCGCCAGCAGGAAGGCGATCAACGTCTGCGGCACGAATCCGCCGCCGAAGCTGTCGAGCGCGAAGAGCGCCGCCAGCTGCCGGACCGTGGGCAGCGAGCGGTGGAGCCGCGGGCGCTCGCCCGGTGCGGCGGGCTCCTCCACGGCCGGGGAGATCCCTAGTGCCAGGGGCAGCGCAAGGGCGGCGACGAGGGGGAACGCGAGCAGCCATCTGGCCGACCCGGTGTGAAGCAGGGTCGGCCCGCCCGCCGCGAGCGCGCCGAGCGAACCCGTCGCGGTCGCGATCGTGTTGTACGTCGCGAAGAGCCGCGCCGGGGCCGTGTCGGCGGCCGCCCGCGGGAGCATCGCCTGCTCGAGCGACGTGAAAGGACCCGACTCGACCACGTCGGTCGACACGGTTCCGGTCAGCGCTGCGACGAGCAAGGCGGGCAATGAGCCCGAGAGGGCGAAGACGGTCCCGGCGCCCGCCATGACGACGAGCAACCCGGCGTAGGTGCGGCGACGACCGAGCCGGTCCGCGTAGCGGGCCACGAGGACCGACGCGAGCGCGATACCGGCGAGGAGCGCCGCCGCGACCCCTCCCACCTCGAAGCTGGACAGCCCGCGACGAGCGAGCGTGACGCCGACGAGCACGCTCCCCAGGCCGTACGCAAACGCGCGGAGGGCCTGGACGCCGAAGATGCGCCGTGCGTCCTCGGACAGGCGGGCTCCCTCTCTAGGCCTCGCGGGCGAGAAGCGTGACGAACCGGTCCTGCGCCTGCCGCGCGACCCAGTAGGCGACGGGGCTGCCGTTCTCGATGATCACGAACGCGAAGCGGTCGGCCACGAATCCGGACAGCGAGCACGCCAGGTCGGTGGTGCCGGTCTTCCCGCGAACGAGGCCCTTCAGCTGCGGCAACCGGTTCCTGAGCGTGCCGCTCGTGCCGGCGACCGCGAGCGACCGGACGAACGGAGCTCGCACGGCCGGGTCCGACCAGGCCGCCTCGAGGATCCCCACGAGCGCCGACGTGGTCAGCCGGTCGGACGGCGAGAGGCCCGAACCGTCGGCGATCCGGACACCGGTCACCGGGATGCCGGCGTGCTTCATCGCCGCCGTCACCACGCGCGCACCGCCGCCCGTCGTGCCGACCTCGCCCGTTGCCGCTCCCAGCTGTTTCAGCAGCATCTCGGCGGTGAAGTTGTCGCTCTCGTGGTCCATGAAGCGGAGAATCCCGGCGAGCGGCACGGAGCGGTCCGACGCGAGCGGCACGGCCGACGCCGGCGTGCGGCCGAGCCCGGGGCGTCCGGCGACGCTCACGCCCGCTCCGGCGAGCTGAACGGTGAGGTTCTTCGCGGCGAGCAGCGGTGGCGACAGTGCGGGCCAGCCTGCCGCCCGGTCGACGGCCAGTGCGGAGAGGGGCGGCGACTCGATGCCGAGGAACCCGCGCTTCCAGCTGGAGACGCCCCGTTGCCGATCGTAGAACGACTCGTCACCGCGGACGCGACCGGTCACCGCCGTGATGCCGAGCTGCCTCACCTTCCGGGCGAGCGCCGCCAAGTCGGTCGTCGCAAGCGTCGGATCGCCGTATCCCTTGAGGACGAGGTCGCCCTCCCACGTTGCGCCGACACGGCTGCCGACGCCGTAGAGCTCGGTGTGGAAGCGGTACGCAGGCCCCAGCTCGACGAGCGCGGCCCAGGCGACCGGGAGCTTCTCGTTGGATGCCGGAATGACGGGCTTCGTGTCGTTGTGGGCGAACAACACCGTGCCCGTCTCGAGCTCGACGGCGATCGCCGCGGTGTTGCGCATCGGCAGATATGGCCCCGCGAGCGCGCCGGTCAGTCGATTCGACAGACCGGGTGCCGCCGCCGGCGTCGCGTCGACGGCCGCGGCGGCGGCGAGGCTCCAGACGGAGGCGCAGGCGACGACGGTCGCGCGCAGTCTCATGGGGGTCAACCGTAAATGGTGATCGTGACGGTACGCCGACCCCATGCACGAGCGTTGGCCCTCGTCGGCATCCAGAGGTCGATGATGTTGCCCTTGATCGCCGTGCCGACATCCGCGGCGACAGCCCGTCCGTAGCCAGGGACGAACATGCGCGTCCCGAGAGGGATGACGGTGGGGTCGACGGCGACCACGCCGACGCCGACCGGCAGTCCACTGGCCGTCCGGCCCGTCAGGTGGTACGCGACCGCGTCGACGACCAGTGTCCGCTTCCCCTTGCCGGCGGGCCCCGCAACGCTCGCCGCCACCGGTCTCGCCGCGGTCGTCGTCACCGATGCCGTCCGCGTGCGCGAGCGGGTCAGCGTTGCCGAGCGGCGCTCAGCACGGCGTGCTGCGGCGTCGAGCTCGGCGATCTCACGGCGCGTCAGGTCACCGCGTGCGCGCAGCCCGGCGAGGGCTCGTACACGGTCGCGTGCGACGCTGCCGAGCCAGGCGGCCGCGTCGCCGGCGCTGCGCCTGACGGCTGCGAGCTCCCGGTCGCGCACCCCGAGCAGTGCCTCGAGTGCTCGGAGCCGGGCCTCCTTGCGCCTCAGGTCGGCGACCAGGCGGCGATCGGCATTGGCCATCCGCTTGAGGCTGTCGATCCCGGCAACGGCCTCGTCGATCGACGTGGCACCGAGCAGGATCGCGACCGGATCGGGTTGACCCTGCTCGTAGAGGGAGCGCAGCTCACGCGCCAGCCGGCGCCGCGCCGCGGCGAGCGACCGCCGCACTGCTGCCGCATGCCGGCGGACGACCTCCCGCTCGCGTGCGACCGCAGCGGCCTGCGCGTCCAGCGCCTTGGCCGATCCGCGCGCCCGGGCGAGCCGGGTTTCCGCGGCGTAGAGGCCGAGGAGGGCCCGGTGCTCCCGGCGTGCAAGCGCCGCCTGCTCGGCCCGCAAGGCTCCCGCGTGGGCCCGCGGCGTGGCGCTCGACCGCGCGTCGCCGAGCGTCGGCAGGACACCGGCCGCCACAACTGCTGCGACCGCGGCGGCTGTGCGCCGCGTCTTCCCGCCTGTCCCCCGTCTCACGAGGGCAAGACCGTACCACAGGATCGCCTGTCAATCCCTCGGAAAGGCCCAATTTGCTGGTGTTTTCCCCGCGGTTCTCGGTTGCGGCCGTCCGTGGCGGGTGCTAGGCTCCCCACTTCGTGACGGGTGACGCCCTTGGGGCGAGCCTGTCGAACCATCGAACCAGAGGATTTTCGATCAGTTCGAGAAAGCGACAGGTCTCGACGTTGCTGCTGTTCGCCGCGTCTTTCGTGATCGGGATTGTTGCGATCGCCGGTTCAGCGACCGCAAATCCGTCGATCTCGTCGAAGCAGGCGCAGGCACGGGCGGTGCTCGCCCAGATCCAGCAGATCAACTCCAACATGGAGCGTGCGCGGAGCGCATACGACGCCGCGACCCAGCAGTTGCAGCAGATCGAGGGTGATCTGCACCTCAACACGAAGCGGCTCACGGTCGCGAGGCAGAGCCTGGATGTCGCGCAGACCCGCGTCGAGGCGCGGCTTCGGGCGCTCTACATGAACGGCACCGCGGGAGGCACGGTCGAGATCCTCCTCGGCGCCCAGAACCTGGACGATCTGCTGAACCGGATCGATGCTGCCAAGCGCGTCAGCCGGCAGGACACGGAAGTCCTACGCGAGGTGCGTGATTTCCGCACGGAGATCCAGCAGCGGCAGACGAACCTGACGAACGCGCGCGCCTCCCAGACGAAGCTCGTCGCGCGGCGCGCCGCCGAGAAGCACTCGATCGAGACCCAGCTCGGCCAGGCGAACCAGCTCTATGCGTCGATCAAGGACGAGATCGCCAAGCTGAGGGCCGAGGAGGCGCGCAGGCAGGCGATCCTCGCGGCACAGGCACGCGCGCGCTACCTCGCGCAGCTGCAGGCGGAGCGCCAGCAGGCGCTCCAGGCGTCGGCGCTCGGCCAGACGTCAGACACGCCCCCCTCGCCGCCGGGCGGGTTCCTCCCGACCGAGGGGACGGCACCGCCGCCGTCTCAGTACGGCAGCGTTGTGGGCATTGCTCTCCAGTACCTCGGCACTCCGTACGTCTGGGGAGCGTCGGGGCCGGGTGCATTCGACTGCTCGGGCTTCACGTCATACGTGTACGCGCAGGTCGGCGTCTCGCTTCCGCACAACGCTGCAGCCCAGTACTCGTACGGCGTTCCAGTCGCGCGCGACCAGCTCGAGCCCGGAGACCTCGTGTTCTTCGACGGGCTGGGACACGAAGGGATCTACATCGGCGGCGGCAACTTCGTCCATGCGCCGCACACCGGCGACGTGGTCAAGATCTCGAGTCTCTACGACTCCTGGTACTCCGCGACCTACGTCGGAGCGCGAAGACTTTAGGGGCGACCCAGGGGTCAGGACTTGTCCTGACCCGTCTTTGGGTCTCGAGCATCGAAATGCGGGTCAGACCGGAAGGTCTGACCCATTGGAGTACAGCTCGTCGACGGTGTCCGCGAAGTGCTCGAGGATCGCGCGGCGCTTGAGCTTCAGGGTCGGCGTGATCTCACCGGCCTCCATGGTGAAGTCGCGCGGCAGGATGGCGAAGCGCTTCAACTGCTCGAACCGTGACCTCGCGGCATTGACCTCGTCGACGGCCGCCTGGACGAGCCCATGGACGCGTTCGTCCCGCGAAAGCGCCTCGAGGTCGCCGTCGAGCCCCTGGGTCGCGGCCCACTTGCGGATCTCGTCGGCGTCGAGCGTCACGAGCGCCGCCAGGTAGGGCCGGCGATCGCCGACGACGATCGCCTGCGAGATGTAACGGGCAGTCTTGAGCTCGTTCTCGAGGTTCTGCGGCGCGACGTTCTTGCCTCCGGCCGTGACGAGGATGTCCTTCTTGCGGTCGGTGATGCGGACGAAGCCGTCCGCGTCGATCTCGGCGATGTCGCCGGAGCGCAGCCACCCGTCGTCGGTGAGCACCGCCGCAGTTGCCTCGGGATCCCGGTAGTAGCCCGCGAACACGGTTTCGCTCCTGATCAGCAGCTCGCCGTCGTCGTCGAGCCGCAGCTCGAACCCGGGGAGCGCGGGGCCGACGGTGCCGAAGCGGTAGCGCTCGGGCGTGTTCGTCGTCGCGGCGGACGTGCATTCCGTCAGCCCGTAGCCCTCGAGGATGCGAATGCCGAGCGCATCGAAGAACTCGGCGATCTCCTGCGAGAGGGGAGCGCCACCGGAGATCGGAGTCCGGAGGCGACCGCCGAGGCGGTCACGGACGTGGCCGAAGACCAGGCGATCGGCTGCGGCCAGCCGGATGCGCAGGGCGCCCGGCAGCGGCTTCCCGGCCCGGCGGAGCTCGCTTGCCCTGCGCCCGACCCGAAGCGCCCAGTCGACGATGCGGCGTTTCGCACCGGTTGCGTCGTCGAAGGCGGCGACGACTGCCGTGTGCACCTTCTCGTACACACGCGGGACGCTCGGCAGGATCGTCGGCCGAACCTGTGGCAGTGCAGCCGCGACCGCGAGCGGGTCGGGCAGGAACGCGATCGTGAAGCCCACGTACGGCCCGACGAGATGCATGAGGCGGCCGAAGTTGTGCGCCAGCGGCAGGTACAGCAGCATCGTGTCGTCGTCCCCCACGTAGCGGGGCAGGCCGTCGACCACGGCCGCCATCTCGTAGTAGTTGCGGTGACGGATCATGCAGCCCTTCGGCGGCCCGGTCGTCCCAGACGTGTAGATGAACGTGTAGAGGTCTTCCTCGTCGATTGCGGCAACTGCCCGCGCCAGCTCGTCCGGATGGGCAGTGGCATACGTCCGTCCCTCTGTCTCGAGCGTCGAGAGGTCGTCGTACCTGAGCACGTGCTGCAGGCGGGAACGTGCTGCGTCGGTCAGCTTCGCTCGCTGCTCCGCGTCCTCGCAGAGGACGCCGACCGACTCCGAGTGCGTGAGGACGTACTCGACGTCGGCCGGCGAGTTGTTTGCGTAGACGGGCACCGTGACCGCCCCGACGTGCGCGAGCGCGAAGTCGAACAGCGACCACTCGAGCGTCGTCCGGGCCAGGATCCCGAACGCGTCACCTTTGCGCACGCCGCGCGCCAGCAGCCCGTTCGCCAGTGCGGTCACACGCTCTGCGGCCTCGAGCCAGGTGATCTCGTGCCAGTGGTCGCCATGCTGGACGAGGTATGCCGGGCTCTCTTGGCCCCTCGCGACAGCGTCGCCCCAGAGCCGTGGGATGGTGCGGGGTGCGTCCACCGGCCAGAATGTAGTTGAGCTCGAAGGGAACGAGAGCTCGGTCGAGAATCCATCCGGTCCGTCTACTCTGCCGTGCTAAAGGGGTACAGGAGGAGCATGCGCACGACCTGGAACGGCTCGCTCAGCTTCGGACTCGTGACGATTCCCGTCGGGCTCGCGCCCGCGACCAAGTCGGCTGCCCGTCAGTCCGACATCTCGTTTCGCCTGCTGCACCGCGAAGATCTGACGCCGATCAAGCAGAAGCGGTGGTGTCCCAAACACGACCGTGAGGTGACGCAGGACGAGCTCGTGCGCGGTTGGGAGGTCGCGAAGGGGCAGTTCGTCGTCGTCGAGGACGAGGAGCTGGAGGCGATCGAACGCAGCGGCGACTCCCGCGCGATCGATATCGCCCGGTTCGTCCCTCTCGACGAGGTCGACCCGGTGTGGTTCGATCGGACGTACTTCCTCGTACCGGCGACGGCACCCGCGCAACGAAGACCCTACAGGCTGCTGCTCGAGGCGATGCGCGACGCGGGCGTGGGGGCGATGGGCCGGTTCGTCCGCGCAGGGCGTGAGTCGCTCTGTCTCGTGCGCGCCAAGGGCGACGCCCTCGTGCTCGAAACGCTGTTCCTCGCCGAGGACGTCAACTCCCAGGTGGAGATCGATGAGGCGGTCGAGGGCACCGAGTTGAAGAAGGCGGAGCTGGCGCTCGCGCAGCAGTTGATCGACGGGCTGCGCGGCAGCTTCGACCCGGAGGACCTCACGAGCGACTACCGGCGCGACCTGCGCGTGCTGCTCGAGGCGAAGCTGCGCGGCGAGGAGATCTCGATCCCCGAGCCCGAGACCGAGCCGGCACCGGCGGTAGACCTGCTCGAGGCGCTCAAGGCGAGCGTGGCGGCCGCAAAGAAGGGCGGCGAGGAGAAGCGCCCGGCGAAGGCCAAAGCGGCCACACGCAAGCGCGGAGCCAAGTCGACCTAGAAGGACCTGCCCCGAGGAGGCGACCGAGCCGGTCGCCTCCGTCAGTCGATGTGTCTAGTCGGTCTGCGGCGAGCCGGCGCCGACGGCCTGGAGCTGGGCCTGGAACAACGTCTTGTCGATCTTGCCGTGGTAGATCGGGACGCCCTCTTCGATGCAGACTCGGATGATGGTCTCACGATCGATTCCGAGCTCCTTCGAGAGCTCCTCGGGCGTCAGGTGGTTCGCCATGCCCTTCCTCCTTCGAGCATCAAAAAAGCCCGTCGGCGCACTGCGCGCGATCGGGCTAGCCGGACGCTCGTTTGTTTGTGACGGGGGTCAACGGGCCCGCCTCCCGGAATACTCCATGACACGCTGACGATACTCCGCCGTGATGACGTGCGCAATGATTCTCACGGGGCTCGAGGAGAGAACGGCGGAGACGGCCTTCGGTCGACTCCGCGCGTTCGTCGGCGGTGCCGGCGTTCCGGTCGTGCTGCTCCACGGGCTGAGCGCGGGGGCGACGACGTGGGTGGAGGTGATCGACCGCCTGCACCCGTCGCATCACGTCGTCGCGCTGGACCTCCCCGGGCACGGTGCGTCGGGGCCGCCGCCGGCCGGAGCCAAGATCGAGTGGTACGCCGACGCGGTGGCGGCGGGCATGGCCGCGCTCGCTGCGTCGCCGGCCGTCGTCGTCGGGCACTCCTTCGGAGGCCAGGTCGCGCTCCGGCTCGCCCAGCGCCATCCGGAGGACGTGCGAGGCCTCGTGTTGATCGGCCCATCCGGTGTGGTGCGGCTGCCGCGCAAGACGCGCGTGCTGGCGGTCTTGACCACGGTGCTCCGGCCTGGCGCGCGTGCCGCACCGCTCGGGGCCCGCCTGGCCGGTCGCGCCTGGTTCAGGCGGATCGCGTTCGGCCCGTTGCTCGTCTCGGACACGGCTGCGCTCCCGGCACGGGCCGTACTAGGGTTCTTCGCCGAGTTGCGCGAGCACGCCGACGTCCGCACGGCGCGGCGCGCGATTCTCGCAGATCCGCCGTTCGCGAGCGATCGCGGACTTCGCTGTCGAACGGTCGTGCTCTGGGGCTCGGCTGACGCGGTGGTACCGGTCGAGCACGGGTTTGCGCTGGCCCGGAGTGCGGATATCCGTCTTCGGGCGGTCGCCGATTGCGGCCATCTGCTGATCGGCGAGCGGCCGGACGCGGTCGTCGACGCGATCGCGGCCGTCGCGTAGAGGCTTGATGTGGATTAGCCGCCTAACCCACATCAAGCCTCTGGCGGCTTGAGGGTCGCTCAGACGGGGTTCTCGGCCTCGAGGAACTCCCACTCGACGCCGAACCGGTCGCCGATCCGTGCCGCGAGCGCTTGCACGCCGAGCCGCTCCGTGGCGTAGTGGCCGGCGGCGATCAAGTGGATCCCCAGCTCGCGCGCGGTGTGCAGGCTCGGCTCCTCCGGTTCGCCGGTGACGAGGCAGTCATAGCCCTCGTGTGCGGCGGCGATCAGGTCGTAGCCTCCGGCGCCGGTCGAGACGGCAACGCGTTCGAGGCGGCTGTGCCCCTCCGCGAAGACGAGCGGCTCTCGGTCCACAGCCTCTCGAACGCGATCCGCGAGCTCTTCGATCGAGACCGGTTCGCCGAGGCGGCCGCCGACGCCGACGGCGCCGAAAGAGCGCTCCGGCTCGATGCCGAGCGCGCGCGCCAGCAACGCGCTGTTCCCGACCTCCGGATGCGCGTCGAGTGCGAGGTGGTAGGCGACGAGCGAGAGGTCGTGGGCGAAGAGGGCCGCGAGCCTCCCGCGCAGTCGCCGGTCGACGACGAGCGGCTCGTTGCGCCAGAAGAGACCGTGGTGGACGAGGACGAGCTCGGCCCCGCTCCTCGCGGCCCGTTCGAACAGCTCGAGCGACGAGGAGACGCCGCACGCAATCCGGGATACCTCGTCTGCACCGACCACCTGCAGCCCGGCGGGCGCGAACTCCTGCCACTTGGCGACGTCGAGCAGCTCGTCGGCGAACGCCACGATGTCGTCGCGTCGTGCCATCGCCACCGATCCTAGAACGACCCGGTCGGCGCACGACCCTCGAAGGGGTCATTGATAGGTCGATGTAGATGCTCGCGGGGGAACCAGGGGTTCCCCCGCGACCAGTCGGGGTGCCCAGATTTGAACTGGGGGCCTCTCCGACCCGAACGGAGCGCGCTACCAGGCTGCGCCACACCCCGGGCGTGGAAAGGGTAGCGGGTCGGCATCGTCGAAGCCGTGGGGCTCGGCGCGTATCCTCGAAGCATGCTCAAGGCGGTCTTGTTCGACGTCGACTTCACCCTGT
>Ga0066709_100003376_pt1 | contig 12214 bp, 8 predicted proteins | sample GraSoiAngelo_158_FD_79665 | JGI IMG/M metagenome (GOLD analysis project Ga0066709, IMG submission 79665) | Grasslands soil microbial communities from the Angelo Coastal Reserve, California, USA - 14_1009_16_30cm | ecosystem: Environmental > Terrestrial > Soil > Grasslands | place: USA... | reverse complement strand
CTGCTGGCGGCCGCGTGCACGAGCAGCAACAGCGGTGGCAACGGGCTCGGGGTCGCGCCGACCGCAACGACCGCGGTAGCGGGCGTCGGTGGTGCTCTCGACCGGCACAGCCCCGCCGCGCCCGCGCCGCACGTCACCGGGCCGGTGGCCGGAAAATCGGGGCTGGCGTCGCCGGTCGACCTCGCGTCCAAGGGCTACGTCGAGGACGAGTTCTTTCTCGCGGGCGACGCGAGCGCGTACGCGAAGGACGGTGACTGGGGTCGCGACGGCAAGTGGAAGGCGACACCGACGCGCCGCGCGGCCTACACGAGCCGCGTGGTCGTGCGCAGGCCGTCGGCGCCGGCGAAGTTCAACGGCACCGTGGTGGTCGAGTGGCTCAACGTGACGGGTGGGCTCGACGCGTCGCCCGACTTCGGTTACATGTACGACGAGCTCTTGCGCAGCGGTTACATCTGGGTCGGCGTCTCCGCTCAAGCGTCCGGGGTCGCAGCCACCGTGAGGCAGAACCCCGCGCGCTACAAGGACCTCAGCCATCCGGGCGACGCGTTCGCCTACGACATCTTCACTCAGGCCGCGCGGGCCGTGCGCGCGGGTGCGCTGTTCGGTCGCGACTACGGGATCAAGTCCGTCCTCGCCACCGGCGACTCGCAGTCCGCGATCCTGCTGACCACCTACGTGAACGCGGTCGATCCGTTGGTCAAGGTCTACGACGGGTTCCTCGTGCACAGCCGCTTCGGGGCGGCCGGCGGTCTCGGCGACGGGATCGCGACACCGAACCCGGCCGAGATCCGCGACGACACCGAGGCGCCTGTCCTCGTCGTGCTGTCCGAGACCGACATCGGCTTCAACCTTTCGACCCGCCAGCCGGACAGCACGCGTTTTCGACTCTGGGAGATGGCGGGCACCGCGCATGCGGACCAGTACCTGCTCAACCTGTACTCGCCGCCCACGCCGGGACAGCCGCCGTCGAACCCGTTGGGCTGCGCGAAGCCTCTCAACTCCGCGAACCAGCATTGGGTGCTCAAGGCCGCGATCTCTCACCTGAACAGTTGGGCACGCGGCGGTCCGCCGCCACCGACCTCGCCACGCATCAAGATGACCGACGCGAATCCCGCCGTGATCGCCCGCGACGAGAACGGCATCGCGATCGGCGGGATCCGGCTTCCCGAGCTCGAGGCGCCGACGGCGACGCTCAGCGGGGTCCCCAGCCCCGGCTCGCCCGGGTTCTGCATCTTCTTCGGATCGACCACCGCGTTCGACGCCGCCCACCTGGCCCAGCTCTACCCGGACCACGAGGCGTACGTGACCAAGTACAGCGCCGCCGTCGACCGGTTGCTCGCCGCCGGCTTCATCCTCGCGCCCGACGCCGAGGCGGCGAAGTCCACGGCACGGGCCGCGTCCGTCGGGCTCTGAACCGCTCCGGGCGCGAGGCTGACCTACGTCACCAACCCCGAGAGGAGCAGACATGGCAAACCCCGTCGTGCACTTCGAGATCCAGTCGACCGATGCCCCGCAACTCCACCAGTTCTACGGCGACGCCTTCGGGTGGAGCATCGACGCCAACAACCCCATGAACTACGGGATCATCGGGGCGGGCGAAGGCGGGATCGGCGGCGGGATCGGACCCAGCATGGACGGCACGAACCTGGTCACCTTCTACATCCAGGTCGATGACATCGCGGCCGCGCTCGAGAAGGTTGCGAAGCTCGGCGGCAAGACCGTGATGGGGCCCATGGACGTTCCCGACGGCCCGACCCTCGCGCTGTTCAACGACCCGCAGGGGAACACCGTCGGTCTCGTCACGGGCATGTAGCCCTCGGCCTCAGAAGTCGAGGGCCGACAGCTCGGGCACCCAACCTCGCGAGCGGTCGCGCGCCGCCCGCCAGCGGTCGCGGTCGGGCTTGTGCACCGGGTCGACCACCGCCCGAGGCGACCAGGTGGCGGCGACGTCGTCCTCGCCGGCCCAGGTGCCGATGGCCATGCCTGCCAGGAACGCGGCCCCGAGCGTCGTGGCGTCGGACACCGGCGACACCTCGACCGGGCGCTGGGCTGCGTCGGCCAGGGCCTGGAGGAAGGTGGCGTTGGCGCTCATGCCGCCGTCGACGCGGAGTGTCGCGATGGCGTGAGCCCCGTCGGCCTCGGCGGCCTCGACCAGATCGGCACCTCGGTGGGCGATCCCCTCGAGCACCGCCCGCACGACCTCGGGCCGGCCGGAGCCGCGCGTCAGTCCGAGGAGCGTGCCGCGCGCGCCGAAGTCCCACTCCGGCGTGCCGAGGCCGAGCAACGCGGGCACGAACCAGACGTCGCCGGTGTCGGCGCAAGACGCGGCGACCGCGTCGGACGCGGCCGCGGACTCGATGAGGCCGAGGTCGTCTCGCAGCCACTCGACCGCTTGGCCTGCGGTGAGCATGAACGCCTCGACGCCCCACGTGAGTCGACCGCCACGCCGCCACGCCACGATCGGGAAACACCCGCCGGGCCCGCGCGCCTCGAACGCGGGTCGGGTCGCGCCGATGCAGAGATCGAGCATGCCTCCCGTGCCGAACGTGATCTTGGCCAGACCGGGCCGGGTGCATCCCTGACCCACGAGTGACGCCTGCTGATCGCCGGCGAGACCCGCGATCGGCGGCGCGCCCGGGAGCTCCGACGCCTCGCCGACGACGCCCGTCGAGTCGACGATCGTGGGCAGCACCGACGACGGGATGCGGAGGACGTCGAGCACCTGCGACGACCATCCCGAGGCATCCGCGTGCAGCAGGCCGGTGAGGCCGGCGTTGGTCGTGTCGGTGATGTGCAACGCGCCGCCCGACAATGTCCACGCGATCCAGCTGTCGACCGTACCGAAGCACAGGTCGCGCTCCCGCTCAGGGTCGGCCATGTCGAGCAGGAAGGCGACCTTGGTGGCCGACACGTTCGGTGCCACCCGGATCCCGCGGCCCTGCAACTCGAGGCACATCCCCGCGGTGCGCTGGTCCTGCCAGCCGACGCCCGGGCCGACCGGCACACCCGTGGCCCGGTCCCAGACGATCGTCGATGCCCGCTGGTTGGCGATGCCCACGGCCTCGACCGGGCCGCCGGCCTCGAGCGCGGCCCGGGCCACGTCGAGCGCGCCGGCAGCCATGGCCGCGGCATCGAACTGCACGAAACCGGGTGCGGGTGACTCGGGCAACACCTCGCGGTAGTGGACGTGATGAACCGTGGCATCGGGGTGCACGACTGCAGCACGCACACCACTGGTACCTACGTCGACGACAAGAATGCTCATGCGATGGCGGACCGCGATGCCATGTAGGCGCTGAACGCCGAGACCGCGACGGGGACAGGGATCTGCGCCACCAGCTTCACCACGTTGTCGACGATGTCGTTCCTCAACGCGACATCGATGACGACGCTGATCACCGCGATGACCCCCATCGCGCCGAGCGCGGCGAGGGAGCCGTGCGCGAGCGGCGCATCGGGACGAGCCCGCCCCGCGAGCCGTCCGCCCAAAGCCATGCCGAGGAGGATCACGACGTAGAAGGCGAACGGCCAGTTGGAGTCGCGGTCGAACGAGACGATGGCGTTGACGATGGCGTAGGCGACCAGGCTGGCGAGCGAGACACCGAGCGCGACCGCGCCGGAGACGAGCACCGTGCGGCTGTCGATGCGGACACCCATCGCTCTCACCGCCGCACAGCTTTCACCGTGGGACAGCCCCACAGGGGGACGGCCCTCATGGCCAAGGGACCTCGCCGAACGGGTCGGGCAGGCCGAGCTTGCCGGGGTTCAGGATGCCGTTCGGGTCGAGCGCGCCCTTCAGCGCCGCCAGCACGTCGAACGCGGGGCCGAGGGCGTCGCGGACGAACCGGCCGCGGTTGAGGCCGACGCCGTGGTGGTGGCTGAGGGCACCTCCGTGGGCGAGCACGACGTGAGTGGCCACGTCCCATGCCGCCCGGTAGAAGGCATCGCGCCCCGCGGGCCCCTCCTCGTCGGGCGGCCGCCCCGCGAACGTGAAGTAGAGGCACGCGCCGTCGCCGTACGCATGGGACTGGTGGGCGGACACCACCAGCGCGTGCTCGAGCCCGGCGACGGCCGCGAGCACGCCTTCGTAGATGGCGGGCAATGCCGACCAGCGCGCCGCGATCTCGATGGTGTCCACGACGATGCGTCGCTGGGTGAGGGATTCGAGCGCGGAGACGTCGTTGCGATGTTCGAGCCACCGCCCCACGAGGGCGTCGTCGAGCCGCTTGGCTCCCTCGCACTCCTCGCCGACGACTTGCATCATCGCGTCGATGATCGCGGGCTCGCCCTCGTCGAGCACCAGCAGCACGTGCTGGTCGGGTACCTCGAAGTTGCGCGCCGACTCGGTGGTGTCGTAGAGGCGCAGCACCGCAGGCGTCGCGCCCCGTCGCAGCACGCGACGGCACGCCGCGAGCCCGTCACCGAACGACGCGAAGCCGAACGCGGCGCGCCGCTCCGCCGCGGGGACGGGGTGCACGCGCAGCCAGGCCTCGGTGATGACCCCGAGCGTGCCCTCGCTGCCGACGAACACCTGGGTGAGGTCGGGCCCGACGGCAGCGCGTGGCGCGCCGCCGGTGCGGACGACCCTCCCGTCGGCCAGCACGACCTGCAGCCCCGCGACCATGTCTTCGATCTTCCCGTAGCGGGTGGAGTACTGACCGGCCGAGCGACAGGCCAGCCAGCCGCCGACCGTCGACAGCTCGATCGACTGCGGCCAGTGCCCGAGCGTCACGCCGTGCAGGGCGCGGAGGTCGTCCTCGAGCACGTCGCCGAACGTGCCCGGGCGCACGTCGAGCACCATCGAGACGTCGTCGACGTCGACGATGCCTGCGAGCGCGCACACGTCGAGCACGACCCCGCCGTGCAACGGGACGCTCGCGCCGCAGACCCCGCTGCGCCCGGCCGCGGGCGTCACCGGCACACGCGCCTCGTCGCACACCGCAAGCACGCCCGCCACCTCGTCGACCTCGCGCGGCCGGACGACAACGGCGGCCAGCCCCGGCACCTCGCCGTCGAGCGCCCAGCCCATGGCCAACGGCCACCAGTCGCGGCCCGCCTCGGCGCGCGCCGACGGGTCGGTGGTGACGTCGTCGCAGACGCCGCGCAGCCGGGCCAACAGCTTGTCGTCGGTCTCGACGAACCGAGCGCCGATGTGGTTGCGCACGGTGGCGGGGCCGGCGGTGAAGGCAATCGGTGGTGTCGGTGCGCCTCGGTTCGGCGACACCGAGTCAGGCCCTCACCATCTGGTCGAAGCCCGTCTCGTGCAGGCCGCCGGCGGCGCGCTCGTCCGCCACGGCAGCCCGGTAGGACGCAGCCTGGGACTCGACCTCGGCCTCGCTCCAGCCCAGCTCGGGCGCGAGCACTCGGGCCACGTCGAGGGCGGCGTCGGCGGACGCGTCACGGGCGAGGAGCCGGGCGCGAGTTCGTCGGGCCAACACGTCGTCGACCGTCGTGGCCATCTCGTAGCGCGCCGCGTAGAGCGCCTCGACCTTGAGGTACGGCAGGGTCGGGACGAGCGGCTCCGCGAGCGCGGGTTGGGCGGCCATCATCGCCAGCAGCGTCCGCGCGTCACCCCCGTAGCGACCTACGAGGTGCTCGAGCACCGCGTCGCTCGTTCCCATTCGAGCGGCCGCACCGGGGGCGCGCAGCTCGTCGGTGCCGTGGGCGCCGTGCAACGCGAGATGCTTCGTGCGGCTTCGCTTCAGTCGGCTGCGCCTACCGTCGCCGAGCTCGCCGATCACCTCGTCGACGGAGTCGGCCGCCATCTTCCGGTACGTGGTGAGCTTGCCGCCGGTCACGGTGACCACGCCGCTCGCCGAGCGGCCGACCTCGTGTCGGCGCGAGAGGTCGGCCGTCTTCTCGCTCTTTGCGTCACGCACGAGGGGCCGCAGACCGGCCCACGTGCCCAGGACGTCGTCCTCCTTCAAGGGTTCGAGGAGCGAGGCGTTCACCGCGTCGAGCAGGTAGGCGACGTCATCAGGCGTGCACGCAGGGTTGTCGAGCGGCCCGTCGTAGTCGGTGTCGGTCGTGCCAATGTAGACGCGATCGCCCCACGGGACCACGAAGATCGAGCGACCGTCCTTGCGAACGGGGATTACGGCGGCGATGTCGCAACGCACCTTCGACCAGGGCACCGTGAGGTGGATGCCCTTGGCCGGGCGAATGGTCTGGGGATGCCGCCCCTCGTCGAGGGCGCGCACGTCGTCGGACCACACACCGGCCGCGTTGACGACGGCCCGGGCCCGCACTTCGATTCCGTTGTCGAGCCGGGCGCCGGATGCACGCCCCTCCGCGTCCTTCAACACTGCGGTCACCCCTGCGTGGTTGAGGGCGGCCACGCCGTAGTCGACGGCGGCAGTGCGCGCGATGGTGAGCGTGAGGCGCGCGTCGTCGGTCTGCGCGTCGTAGTAGAGGAACCCGGCGACCAAGCGGCGCGTGTCGAGCGTGGGCACGTGTGCGAGCGCCTCTTCGCGCGAGACGCGCTTGTGCAGCTTGCCGATGCGCAACCCGCCCGTCAGGTCGTAGACCCACAGCGCGTTGCTGTAGACGCGCACGACGGCCTTGTTGACGATGCCTTCCTTGCCGAACAGCGGGATGAGGAACGGGAGCGGGTGTACGAGGTGCGGGGCGTTCTCGAGCAGGCGCTGGCGCTCCGCCAGGTTCTCGTAGACGAGGACGAACTCCTTCTGCTGCAGGTAGCGCAACCCGCCGTGCACGAGCTTCGAGGACTTGGACGACGTGCCCGACGCGAAGTCGTCGCGCTCGACCAGCGCGGTACGCAGCCCTCGCGCTGCCGCGTCGAGGGCGACGCCGGCCCCGGTGATCCCGCCGCCGATGACGAGGACGTCGAAGTGCTCGTCGGCCAGACGGGCGAGTGCGCTCCGGCGATCGAACGGGCTGGGGATCATCGGCGAGATCGGAGTCATGGGTCCTCTTGGAGTTGTCGGTACGACGTGCGGAACCCCATCACGAACAACGCCGACAGGCGGCCACGGTCACGCACCAGGATGGTCCCCGCGAGCCCAAGATAGACAACCGACACGATCGTGAGCTCCGCTCCGTGGGCGCTCTCGGGCACCACGGCACCGACGACGAACTGCGCCCAGAACAGGGCGAAGAGCGCGAACGCCTCGCGCAGCGACAGCGACAGCGTGGCCAGGATGGCCACCGCGAAGACCGACTGGGCGGCCGTGAGGAGCAGCTCGCCGCGTTGGTCGCCGTCGATCGGCAGCCCGTGGTGGGTGCCGGACGACAAGGCGAACACGATCGGCAGGCTGCCCACCAGCAGGGTCCACTGGTTGACCTTGGCCGAGACGAGGGTGCTGAGCCCGAGGGCGGACTTGAGCCGCCACGCGTAGAGGCCGGCGACGACCAGCTCGGGCGCTTCGGACGCGAGCGGCGCCAGCCACTGCACGAGGAGGAACTCGCTCACGCCGAGCGACTTGCCGGTCGCCACGAGCGCGTCGGCGAAGTGCTCGGCGCAGAGCAGGATGACCGCGGCGGCGAATACGAGCAGACCCACCACCGCCGCCCGCCGATGGGCGGTCGAGAAGGACCCGAGATAGGCGGCAGGGCCGACGAGGTGCGGCGTCTCGGCCGGGGCGCGGGAGATGCGGATGGTGTACGCCACGAAGATGCCGATGAGGATGACGGCGTCGACCAGGGTGACGGTGCGCTTCAGCGGCAGCGTCAGCGAATACAGGCACGCGACGGTGAGGTACGCGATCTCCACCGAGTTCGAGCGCTCGAGCCTGACCTCGCCGACCGCCACCCCCTGCTTCCGCCACCGCCACCAGGCCAGCACGGCCACCATCGACCAGCCCACGCCGATCAGCAGCCGGTTGGCGCCGGTCATGTTGGCCAGGGCCAGCGAGCACGGCGACGCGGTGGAGCTGTTCGCCGCCGCGCACCGGCTGCCGAACTCGGCGACCGCGTGCCCGGCCTTGTCGGCGAAGACGAAGTCGACCGCGTACTCCGGCAGGACGGCGATGAGCGCGAGAAGCGCGATCGCCAACCCCGCGGAGATGTCGAGCTGGGCCGCCTCGGCGGCCCACGACAGGAGGAAGGCGGCGCCGACGATGGCCAGGCCGAAGAGCAGCGCCTCGGCGGGATGAGGGATGTCGCGGGAGGTGAAGCGCAGGACGATCCCCGGGACCGTGATCAGCCCGGCGAGCGTCAGCAGCAAGCGGGCCCGGACGGGGTTCACGGCTTGCTCGTCGGTCGCCGTGGTGGTCACAACCCGGGGGAGCTTAGGGGCGACCCGCCACGATCAAGTCGGCACGCCAGATGGTGGCGTAGCGCACCACCGCCCCGGTGTGAGGCGCCTCGATCATCGTGTCCCCGCCGACGTAGATCCCGACGTGGTGGATGGGGTCCCCGAAGAACACGAGGTCGCCGGGCCGGAGGTCGGTCAGCTCGACGCGATGGGTCTCGCTGAACTGGTACTCCGCCGAATGGGAGAGCTGGACCCCGGCGGCGCGCCAGGCCCACATCGTGAGCCCCGAGCAGTCGAAGCTGTCGGGCCCCGCCCCCGCCCACTCGTAAGGCTTGCCCAGCTGCCGCGCGGCCTCCGCCACGGCGAGGCCGGCCCCGGCAGCCGGCGATCCGCCACCGACGACGGGTGGGTGCGGCGCGGCCGGCGCGCCCGACGCGCCTGGGGTCGGCCGGGCCACCGGACGCTTCGCCGCGGCGGCGGCGAGTGTCGCCGCGGCCAGACGCACCCGTCGGGCAGCCGCGGCCGCGGCCTTCGCCTCGTCCTCTGCGATCAGGCGGCTCACCTCGTGCCGCACGCGACCGAGTGTCGCCTCCTGGACGGACGCGGCGGCCGCGGCTGCGTCACGGTCGGCGGCGAGGCGATCCGCCGCCCCGCGGCTGACGTCGCGCGCCCGGGCGAGCGCGTCCTTGTGCCGGCTCAGGTCGCGTTGCGCCGTCCGCACCCTGTCGACGGCCCGATCCGCGACGTCGAGCGCGGTCTGGAGGTAGCGCCGACGTACGCCGAGATCTTGGCCGGGCGTGCGGACGAGCTGGTCGAGCACAGGGGCCGAGCCGCCGTGGATGTACGCGACGGTCGCGTGCGTCACCAGCTGCGCCCGCGCCCGAGCCAGCCGGTCGCCCGACTCGTCGAGCGCGCCATCGGCGCGGGCCAGCTCGGCCTCCGCGCCCTCCGCGGCCAGCCGCGCCTGGTTGTACCGCTCGTCGAGCTCGCTCACGTGCTGCCCCTGCGTCTCGAGCTGCTGCTCGACCCGGGCGGCTTCCGCGCGCGCGTCGTCGAGCGGTGACGCGACGGTCGCTGCGGGGAACCCGCACACCGCACCCACGGCGATGGCGGCGATGACGAAGGCGGGGAGGGAGCGGCAGCGCATGGCACGAAGTCGGGCAACGCGCCCAATGCCCGGGAATCGGACGAAAGGCACAGCGACTTGAGGCGACCGGGCCCCGCTGAGCAGGCACCGCCAGAAAAAAGTGCGCCGGGCGCGACCGCGGAACCTATGGCGCACGTCACACTTTGGGAGTAGAAACACCCCGAAACTTGACTCGACCTTGGAGCCTGGGCGCCGCGTGAGTTGTGACGGCCCGGGTGTTATGAACCATTTGCGGGGCCCAGGCCCCAACGGACACGGGGGGACACTCGTGCTGGATTCGTATGCGCCGCGTCGTCGGTGGGTTGCCACCTTCGCAGTCGTGGCGGCCATGGCCCTCGTCGTGTCGTCCTGCAGCAGCAGCGACAACAAGAAGGCGACGGGCACCAAAGCCACGACGCCGTCCGGCGAGGGCACGCCCAAGCGCGGCGGCTCGCTCGTCTACGGGCTGGAGGCCGAGACCCTCGGCGGCTGGTGCCCCCAGTCCGCTCAGCTGGCGGCCGGTGGCATCCAGGTCGCGAGCGCGATCTACGACACACTCACCGCTCCGAACGACAAGGGCGAGTACGTCCCCTATCTGGCCAAGTCGGTCGACCACAACGCCGACTACACGCAATGGACGATCGTCCTGCGTGACGGCATCCAGTTCCACAACGGCGAGCCGTTCAACGCCGACGCGGTGAAGATGAACCTCGACGGCTACCTCAGCGGCATCCTGTTCGGCCTGGTGTTCGCCGACGTCAACAGCGTCACGGTCACCGGCCCGATGAGCGTGCAGATCACCACCCGCGTCCCGTGGGTGGCGCTCCCGGCGTTCCTCTGGTCGACCGGCCGGCTCGGCATGGCGGCGCCGGCACAGATCAGGGACAAGGCGAATTGCGCCTCGAACCTGATCGGGACGGGCCCGTTCATGAAGAAGGAGTGGACGCCCAACGACAAGTTCGTCGCGGTCAGGAACCCCAACTACTGGCAGAAGGACGAGAACGGCGTCCAGCTTCCGTACCTCGACGAGATCACGTTCCGGCCCCAGCCCGATGTCTCGCAGCTCGTGAACGGGCTCAAGGGCGGCCAGTTCGATCTGATCCACCTCACTGACGGCAAGTCGATCGACCTTCTGCGCAAGGAGGTCAAGAGCGGCACGCTCAAGATGACCGAGTCGACCCGCTCGGCCGAGATCTCACACACCATGCTGAACAACTCGAAGCCGCCGTTCGACAACATCAACGCCCGGCTCGCGGTCATCTACGCGACGAACGCCGACGAGCTCAACCGGGTGCACGAGGCCAGCGTCAACAAGCTCGCGAAGCAGCCCTACGCCCCGGAGACCTTGGGCTACCAAGCCGACCCGGGCTGGCCCAAGTTCGACCTGGCCAAGGCGAAGGACTACGTCGCCAAGTACAAGCAGGAGACCGGCAAGGACCTGAGCTTCGACCTGGCGACCACGCCCGATCCCGCGACCCAGGCGCTGGCCGCCACGGCCAAGTCGCAGCTGGCCAAGGCGGGCATCAGCGTCAACATCCCGACCGCCACCGAGCAGAGCCAGTACATCAACCAGGCGATCGCCGGGAACTACCAGGCCATCCTCTGGCGCAACTTCCCGGGCGGCGACCCCGACACGCTCTACGTGTGGTGGCACAGCAAGGCCTGGAACAAGGACACGAAGGCATTCGACAAGCCGAACCTTGTGAACTTCGGCCGCATCAACGACCCCGAGATCGACAAGGCGCTCGAGGCGGGCCGCTCCGAGACCGACCCGGCCAAGCGCAGGGCGGACTACCAGGCCATCGGCAAGCGGTTCGCCGAGGGCGGTTACAACGTGTGGACCTGGTACACCACCTGGGGGTTCGCGTCGAAGACCGACGTCAACGGCGTCGAAGGCCCGAAGCTTCCGAACGGTGACAAGCGGGGCCTGCCCATCGCGAGCGTGCAGCCCGTCGTCGGACTGTGGCGCGGGTAGCGGCGGTGAAGGGACAGGCGCTCGACGCGCGTTGACCAGCAGGGACGAGGAGGGCGGGACCGCCGATGAGTACCGTCGTGAAGAAGCTCATCCAGCTCGTGGTGGTGCTCTTCTTCGTCACGTTCTTCTCGTTCTCGCTGCTGAAGCTGATACCCGGCGACCCCGTCGACACGCTCAAGCCGTTCGCCACCCCCGAGCAGAAGGCGACCATCCGCGCCGAGCTCGGTCTCGACAAGCCCTTCTTCACCCAGTACTACAACTGGCTGAAGGGCTTCGTGAAAGGCGATCCCGGACGCGACTACAGCACCGGAGAGCCGGTCAAGGTCGGGATCGGCAAGGCGCTCCCTGTCACGCTGCAGCTCGTCTTCTACGCCCAGATCATCGCCCTGGTCGTCGCGCTCCCGCTCGGGATCCTCACCGCGTACAGAGCAGGGAGCTGGTTCGACAAGATCACCAACACGAGCGCGTTCGGGCTGCTCGCCCTGCCCGGCTTCGTCCTGGGGTTGATCCTCATCTACTACCTGGGTGTGCAGTGGAAGATACTGCCCACCCAGCAGTACGTGCCGTTCGGTGAGAACGTCGGCGAGCATTTCAAGCACATGATTCTGCCCGCGGTCAGCCTGGCCGTCGGCCAGGTCGCGATCTACATGCGGCTCCTGCGCAGCGACATGATCCAGACGCTGCAGGAGGACTTCATCACGATGGCCAAGGCCAAGGGCCTGACCAATCGGCGCATCCTCCTGCGCCACGCGCTGCGACCGTCGAGCTTCTCGCTCCTCACCGTCGCCGCCCTCAACGTCGGTGCGCTGATCGGCGGCGCGGTGATCATCGAGGCGGTCTTCCAGCTCCCGGGCCTGGGGCTCAAGCTGGTGCAGGCCGTCGCCACCCGCCAGTACGT
>Ga0066709_100003375_pt1 | contig 12217 bp, 14 predicted proteins | sample GraSoiAngelo_158_FD_79665 | JGI IMG/M metagenome (GOLD analysis project Ga0066709, IMG submission 79665) | Grasslands soil microbial communities from the Angelo Coastal Reserve, California, USA - 14_1009_16_30cm | ecosystem: Environmental > Terrestrial > Soil > Grasslands | place: USA... | reverse complement strand
TGCTGATTCGGCCGCCGTCGAGCACCTTGAGAGCATCAATGAAACCATTACCGAGTTCGCCCAGCAGATTCTCCTTCGGCACACGGCAATCTTCAAATATCACCGTGGACGTGTCGCTGGCGCGCAGCCCGAGTTTGTTTTCTTTTTTCCCAGGGAAAAATCCGGGCATTCCCTTTTCAAGAATGAACGCGGAGATCCCGTGATGGCCCGCTGATTTGTCCGTAACCGCCATTGCGACGCAGATGTCGCCGTAGGTTCCATGTGTCGTGAATGTTTTTTGGCCGTTTAGAATCCAATCATCGCCGTCAAGCCGCGCGACAGTTTGCGTACCGCCCGCGTCACTGCCGGCTTCGGGCTCAGTGAGGCTCCACGCGCCAATTTTCTCCCCTTTCGCCAGGGGCATGACAAAGCGTCGGCGCTGATCTTCATTACCGAATTTATAAATGTGGCCTGTGCATAGCGAATTGTGGGCCGCTACGGAAATTCCGATCGAGCCATCCACGCGCGATAACTCTTCGACAATAGTCACATACTCCGTGTAACCCAGTCCGGCGCCGCCGTATTCGGGTGGAATAAAGACACCAAGGAATCCAAGCTGACCGAGATCTTTAAGAACGTCGAGCGGGAACGTCTGATTTTCGTCCCATTCCATGACATGAGGACGAATTTCTTTTTCGGCGAATTCGCGTACGATGCGTTTTATTTCGAGCAGTTCTTCACTGAAGGTGAAATCCATATGAAATGTTGTGCACGCTCAGAGGGCCGGTTCGATCATTGTCCACGTCATGTCGCAATCGCCGCACCGATATCGGGTCCCGGATTTCTCTACTGTATCGACACGAATGAAAGATGACGAACAAAACGGGCAGTAGTTGATGGCGCAGGGCGGGTTCTCGGTCAAGGCCAGCCGGCTGTTGCTTTCCTCGATTGAAGAGAGCAACGTCTCGATGATCATCGACTGGCTTCGCCGCCAATCATTTCTTGGGGGCCTGAATACTTCGATGGCCGCCGGAATCCAACCGTGTGGCACGGCCGCAGCGCCTGCCTGAGCAGCGTAACTGAGCAGGCAATCCACTCGACACTCCGTGCCGGCCAGCTTTGCATCGAAAGCCCTAAGAAGCTCCATGAGCCTCTGCAAACCTGAGGCGCCGAGCACGTTGACTTCAATCCAAAGAGTGTCTTCCTGCTTGTGTCCCGCGCAGCAACCTTCCAGACGAATCCACGGAAATCTACCAAGCTCTTTCAGCACCGGCTTCAGCGCGCGATCGGCCTTGCTGACGATATCTGAATTGGACATGGATTGAGGATAGCATGACGCCGGGCGTGGTAGACGTCTGACCCGAATTACCACGCCTACCCAAAATGCTCCCAACCCCGCGGATACAGAACCGTTTCGCGCGTGCCGTCGATGAGGAACAACTGGTGCTCGAGCCCAGATGGAATGATTTCGCCGATGCGCGTAACGGGAATCCCCTCGACGATGGCCGGAAGCTCAGGAGCAATAATGATGAGCTCATACTCCTCGCCGCCGTGCAGCGCGTGGTGTTCCTCGGCGCCCGGCCAAATCGGAAGACGATCCTTATAGATTCGACCCGACACCTTCGACTCCTCCACGATATGTGTCAAATCCGTCGAGAGGCCGTCACTCACGTCGATCATCGCGTGGGCTTGATTCGCGACCGCAGCTCCAACCTGGTATCGAGGTTCCGGAAAGAGATGACGCTCCACCGCGGCGTCTCTCATTTTACCGGACTTCAGTCGTTCGAGTCCGACAGCAGACGAGCCCAGCGTGCCTGTTATGTAAATACCGTCTCCAATTTTCGCTCCCGACCGGCGTACGGCCTGGCCGGAGCGCACACGGCCAATCATGGAGACATCGATAAAGATATGTTCCGAAGATGCCGAGTCACCGCCGGCCAAGGCAATATCAAATCGCTCGCATGCCTGCTCGACGCCTCGGAAAAACGCCTCGAGCCATATCCAATCCAAGTCACCCGGCGCAGCCAACGAAATCAGGAAGTGCGTGGCGACTCCGCCCATCGCGGCGACATCGCTCACATTTGCGGCGATAGCCTTGTAGCCGATTGAATCGGGCGGATGGAGATCTCGAATGAAGTGCGTGTTCTCGGCAAGAAGATCCGAGCAGAAGACCAGAGAGTAATTTTCCGGGAGATCGATGACGGCAGCATCGTCACCGATGCCGACCGGTAGCTCGCCCGCTTTCGGGCCGAATCGCTCCCGGATTTTGCGAATCAGCCCGCTCTCCCCGAGATCGCGGAGTTTCACACGGTCGCCTCAGCGCCTTTACGCAGGCGGCCCCGGCCGCGCAAGACTTTGCTGGGCTTTGTGGTTTCAAGCAAAGCCGCTTTGACGACGCTCTCAACATCGTCAACGAGGATGAAGTGCATCTCTTTGCGGATCGTCTCATGCACATCTTCGAGATCGCGTTTATTGAGCGATGGAAGAATGACCGTGTCGATCTTCGCCCGTCGGGCCGCAAGTACTTTCTCTTTGATGCCGCCGACCGGCAGCACTTCACCGCGCAGCGTGATCTCGCCGGTCATCGCGATTTTCCGGTGAACGGCTTTGCCTGTCAGCAAGGACAGGATTGCCGTCGCCATAGTCACACCGGCCGATGGGCCGTCTTTCGGGATGGCGCCTTCAGGCACGTGTACGTGGATATCGTGTTTGGCAAAGAAATCTTCCGAGATCCCGAATTCCTTCGCGTGCGAGCGCGCATAGCTGAGCGCCGCCTGCGCGGATTCTTTCATCACGTCGCCGAGCTGGCCGGTGAGTGTCAAAGCGCCCCTTCCTTTCATGGCGGTCGCTTCGATGAACAACACATCGCCACCGACCGGCGTCCATGCCAGACCCGTCGCGACGCCGACCTGGTCCCGCTTGAGCAACTCTTCCTGAAAGACCTTCGGGCGGCCGAGGAACTGATCCAGATTGTCGATGTGAATCTTGCGGACCTTCTTTTCACCCGTCGCTACTTGTTTGGCCACTTTGCGGCAGACTGCTGCGATTTCTCGCTCGAGATTTCGGAGCCCCGCCTCCTGTGTGTACTGGTTGATGATGGCTCGGATTCCCTCGTCCGTGAATTGAACCTGACTCTTCCTCAGTCCGTGTTGCTCGATCTGCTTCGGAATGAGATGACGCTTTGCGATCTCCACCTTCTCTTGTTCTGTGTAACCGCTCAGCTGGATGATTTCCATGCGATCTCGGAACGCCGGCTGGATCGGATCCAGCATGTTGCCCGTCGTCACGAACATCACGTTGGAAAGATCGAACGGCACACTCAGGTAGTTGTCTCTGAAAGCAAAATTCTGCTCCGGATCGAGCACCTCGAGCAGCGCCGATGACGGATCGCCGCGGAAATCGGCGCCAATCTTATCGACCTCATCCATCATGAACACCGGATTATTCGTTCCCGCCTGATGGATGCCCTGGATCACGCGTCCGGGCAGGGCGCCCACATACGTGCGCCGGTGACCTCGAATTTCGGCTTCGTCATGGACACCGCCCAAGCTCATCCGCACGAACTTCCGCCCAAGTGCTCTCGCGATGGATTTGCCCAACGAGGTTTTGCCAACGCCCGGCGGGCCGACAAAGCAGAGGATCGGACCTTTTGAGTCTTTCTTGAGCTTTCGAACGGCGAGGTGCTCAATGATGCGCTCCTTGATTTTCTCGAGGCCGTAGTGGTCTTCGTCCAGGATGTGCTGAGCCTTTTTGAGATCCAGGTTGTCCTTCGTCGACTTCGACCAAGGTAGTGAAACCATCCAATCCAAATAGTTGCGCAGCGTGGCGGTTTCCGCAGCGTCCGGATGCATCCGTTCCAAACGGCCGAGCTGCCGTTCGGTTTCCTCTTGCACGTCTTTCGGCATCTTCGCTTTTTTGATTTTGTCCCGGTACTGCTCGATTTCTTCCTGCAACTCATTGCCTTCGCCGAGCTCTTGCTGAATGGCTTTCATCTGCTGGCGCAGATAGAACTCGCGTTGCGTCTTGTCCATTTCACCGCGAGCCTGCGTGTTGATGTCGTTTTGAATTTCGAGGACTTCGGTCTCTTTGGCCATCAATTGGTGAACGCGACGCAGCCGGTCAATCGGATCGATCAGCTCCAAAGCCTCTTGCGCTTTATCGACTTTCAAATCGAGATTCGAAGCGACTAAATCCGCAAGCCGGCCGGGATCGTCTAGATTGGTCGCAATCGCAACAAGATCCGGTGAGAGATTTTTCCCCAGCGAAACCATCCTCTCCAGTGTCGACTTCACGTTGCGGATGACCGCCTCGAGCTCGGGAGTTACCGCCGTGACCTGCACTTCCGTCTTCGGATGAATTCTGGCCGTGATATAGGCATTGGATTCATCGAAGGACTCGACTTGCGCTCGCGAGAAGCCCTGAACCAGAATGCGGACGCGCCCGTCGGGCAACTTGAGCATCCGCATGATGACCGAGACTGTCCCGAAATTGTACAAATCGGCCGCCTTCGGGTCATCTACGTTGGGGTCCTTCTGCGATACCACCATGATCATCCGGTTTTCCGCAAGCGCATGATCCACGGCTTTAGCGGATCGCTCGCGGTTCACAAACAGCGGCACGATCATGTAGGGGAAGACCACGACATCCGGCAGAGGCAGCACAGGCAAGACATCCGGAATCGTAATTTGCTGTTCAGGTGATTGATCGGCTTTGACGAGTTCCATGCTCATAATCTATATGCTCGGTCCTGTTCCATGCACGTCAGGTAAGGAGCCACAAAATTCACAAGAAAGTCTCTCTCGTATATTTTGTGCCTTTTTGTGGCTAAAGAATCGGGATCGTCGTCACATTCGGCTCCGCCCGTTTTGGAAGCCGTATCTTCAGGAGTCCGTCTTTCAGTTCCGCCTTGGCACTTTTGTAGTCCACGGGAATCTTAATGGAAATCTCCCTTCGAAAATGTCCATAGGCGCGCTCGACACAGTGGTAGGTCGCGACACTTTGGCCGGAGGGGCGTTGGCGTTTGAGGCCGGAGATAATCAGGACGCCGTCATTCCACGCGACCTGCACATCGGAGCGGTCGACATCGGGGATTTCGACAAAAATGACGATCTCATTCAGGCGCTCGCAGACATCCACGGTTGGAGTCCACGTCGTGCCTTGCCGCGGTTGCTCTTGAAATTCGAAATACATACCTACTCGCGATTCTTCAGGAGATCCTTGAGCTCGCTCATGAACTCCTGAACGTCCTTGAAGTCCAAATAAACGGATGCAAATCGAACATAGGCGACTTTGTCGAGATTCTTCAACTCATTCATGATCATTTCGCCAATATTCTTCGTCGAGACTTCGCGCTCGCTGGAATCCTGCACCATCACCTCAGATTTATCCACTATGTTTTCCAGTTGCATCATCGAAACTGGACGCTTCTCGCACGCTTTGAGCACACCCGCAAGCACTTTCTGCCGATCGAAGCGTTCCCGGCGGCCGTCTTTCTTGACCACCATGTACGGGATTTCGTCGATACGCTCGTAGCTGGTGAACCGGCGATGGCATCCCAGGCACTGGCGCCGTCGGCGTATCGCGTCGCCTTCTTTGCTCTCGCGCGAGTCGACCACCTTATCCTGCAGGTGGCCGCAGAACGGACATTTCATATTTTATTCCGCTGTTGCTGTCCTAAGATCCTTCAAGGACAAGCCATGAGAGATCATGTACAGGCCGCCGGCCAGAACTGTAGGGACGTAGCTCGAAACCCACGCAATCAATGACGTGGCGATCGCTTGTTCTGGAGGCACGATAAAGAATGTCGTCATACAAAAGACGTACCCGGCCTGAAAACCGCCGCCGATTCCCGGGACCTGGGCGATCGACCCAATTGCAGCCCCGACCAGGACTAACGCTGCCGCTGAAACGGAAAAATGGAAGTTCATTCCAAGCAACATGAACCAGAACTGAAGCACGATCACGATCCAGACGACAACCGAATGCATGAGCGCCAATGCAAAACTGCGCGTCCGGTCAAGGAACGATAAGCCTTCGGAAAAATTTTTCAAAAGCGAACCGAGCCTCGCGAACGGGATGTAGCGGACGATCCGGTCGGCGTTGGAGCGAAAAAAGAATAGAAAAACCATCGCGGCGGCTGAACCGGCTACCATCACCCATGCTGCCTTCTTCATCAATGCTAAGGTGTGCGCGGCGGCAGTAGGCAGCTCCACCAGCAAAAGCGCCAACCCAAATATCGCGATCAGCATCAACGTATCGAGAACTCGCTCGACGACAATGGTCGCCACCGAGGCCGTCAGCGGGATATTTTCGCGACGCGTTAACCAGAGCGGCCGGACCAGTTCACCGGGCCGGCCGATCAGGTAAATTGCGGAGAATCCCAAAACATTCGTGCTGATCAGCGGTCCCATCGAAACCGGTTTCAGCGGATTCAGCAAAACCTGCCATCGGAACGCCCGAGCGACATAGGTGAGCAGAGTCGCGACGATTGACGCCGCGAGCCATGCGGGTTGAATGTTCCATAAACTGGACACAAATAAGGACCAGTCAAATCCCCACGCACTGGCCCGATATATAAGGTAGGCGCTGATGGCGGCCAACCCTAAGAAAAATAATGACTTCCGGCTCATACCTGGGCGATTATCTCAGAAAGCCAACAAGAATTTGAAACTTTTCTTCGTGCCACCTCGTTGATTTCAAATGAGGTAGCGAAGTAGCTGAAGCGGACGGAGCCAAAACAGGTTGCAGACAACCGATGCGGAGCTGCTGAAACGATGCCTGGCCGGCGACCATGGCGCCTGGGAAACTATAGTTCGCCAGTACACTCAAAGGATCTACAACCTGGCTTACCGCTTCACGGGAAAATTTGATGAGGCCGAGGACTTGACGCAGGAGATCTTCCTGAAAATCTATCGGACGCTGGATTCTTACCGGCCGGAATCGGGTGCACTCGTGACATGGATGGTCCGGGTTGGCCGCAACCACATCATCGACCACTACCGGAAATTCAAGACCGAACGCACCCACACGGATTCGCTCGAGGTGGAGTATGAAAAGGCCGAAGAAAATCCGGCCCGCTACGCGAGTCCGGCCGAGGCGCTTGAACAGCTTGAACTCTCCGAACGAGTCCATCAAGCTCTGCTGCGGATTTCGGAAGACCTTCGCGAGGCCGTGATCTTGAGAGATCTAGAAGAGTTCACTTATGAGGAAATTGCGGATATGTTGAAGCTGCCTCTGGGCACCGTGAAATCCAGGATCAATCGAGGCCGCGCGGAATTGGCAAGAATACTCGGAAAGATGAAAGACCGGCTATGATCTGCCTGCAATGTGAAGAACGAATGTCGGATTACCTTGAAGGCGCGCTCAGCCCCGCAGACCGCGATACGGTGGACTTGCACCTTCAGTCCTGCGGTGCCTGCAGAGACCTGTTGGCGGGGATGACCGAAGTGTTGGCATGGGGGAAGTCGTTCCCCGTTCATGAAGCTCCAGTATGGCTGCCGGCGCGAATCATCGCCAACACACCACGTCTGGCACGCGAGAGCTGGACCGACATCCTTACTGCCGCTTGGAAATGGATAATCGACCCGCGTGCCGCAATGGGCGTTTTTACAGCAGTCTTGGTTTTAGGCTGGCTGGGAAGTTTCGCCGGAATTTCACCGAACTGGACCACTGTCGTTCGCAATCCGGCGGCGATCTACTACGCAGCGCAGGGCGCGATGAACCACGCGTACGACGAAGCCATTCGCAGGTATTATCGGTCACCGCTGGTGAACGAGATCACAGCTCGCATCGAGCAGCTTAGGGAGATTTCTTAATGAACTGTTTTTATCACCCAGAAGCTCCAAACGTGGCGTTCTGCATCCATTGCGGGCGGGCGCTCTGCAATGAATGCATCCGCAGCGTGAAGGGAAGCGTCTATTGCGAACCGTGTCTGGGTGACCTCGTCGAAGGCAAAGCCGCGGCGTCCTCCTCAACAGCGGGAACAGGCGTGAAAAATGAAATGGTGACCGGAACGAATCCGGGCGCGGCGTTCGCGCTCGGACTGATTCCCGGTGTCGGTGCGATCTATAACGGCGAGTTCGTGAAAGCCGCGGTTCACATTCTGATTTTTGGGACGCTTGTCTCGCTCTCTGACGCCACAAACACCGCACTGTTTGGACTGGCGGCCGCCGCGTTCTATTTCTACATGCCGTTCGAGGCGTATTACACAGCCAAAAAACGCACGTTGGGCGCGCAAGGAATCATGCTGGAGACGCCGATTGACCGCCTGCAGCAACAATTCGGCAATATGAAGGATCGAGAGCTGTGGGGCGGCATCGCTCTGGTAATCGTCGGAGGTCTGTATTTGCTCGGGAACCTCGATGTGTTCGATCTGCACAGGATCGCCAGACTCTGGCCTGCCGTGTTGGTTGTGATTGGGGTCTGGTTGCTGAAGAAACATCAAGAAAGGCCGGTGTGATGGGTTTAAAACGCTTCGGCACCGCGGAGCGGTGCTGGCAAATTAGCCAGGGGTACGCGTTTTTTGCGTACCTCTGGTATTGCGACCGCTCCGCGGTGCGAAATATTCAAACTCAAGAACCTACATGCTAGGCCCGCTGCTACTCATCGTAATCGGCGTGCTGTTTTTGCTCAGAAACATGTATCCCGAAGTTTTTGGATTCCACAAAATGTGGCCGGTGATTCTCATCGTCATCGGCCTCGCAAAAATCCTTGAGTACTTCCAAGGACCTCCGGAAAAAACAGGAAGCAAGCAGGAGGGCCAATGAGCGTTCGTCGGAGCGCAGGAACGATCTTTTGGGGGCTGACTCTCGTGGCCATCGGCGGCCTGCTCCTGGCAAACAATCTCGGATACTCCATCCGTATTTGGCCTTACATCGTGCGTTACTGGCCGATGTTGTTGATCGTTTGGGGGCTGCTGAAATTCGTCGATTACTTCCGCTTCCGGCGCTCCGGTGACGACCGGCCTTTGTTCTCCGGTGGTGAAGTCGCGCTGCTGATCCTGGTGATCTTTGCCGGAAGTGCGATCACCACCGCGGCAAATGTTAGCCCGGGCCTCGGACGCATCTTTGAAATCGGTGATATCGATCTGTGGGACATCACCGGCAACAGCTATACCTACGACCAACATGTCGAGCAACAGAGTGTGACGTCCGGTTCCGAAATCGAGATCGTCAACTTTTTTGGCGACGTTGAAGTTCGCCCGGCCGAATCGAACAACATTACGGTCGATGTGAAAAAGACCATCCGCGCCTCGAGCCGGGAAGAGGCCGATCGGCTCGAACAAGAGTTCACGTTTCTGATTCGAGAGGAAGGATCGAAATATCGGATCGCCTCGAATCGAGACGAATCGGGATTTCGCGGAACCCCGCGCCAGCGGTTCAAGAGTTCGTTAATGATTCATGTGCCGAGGCAATCTGCGCTGCACCTCGACAATCGAAATGGGCACGTCATCGTTCAAGATCTCACGGGCAATCAAGCTATTGTCAATCGATACGCCGACGTCGAGGTGCGCAACATCACAGGAAAAGTCGAGTTGGAGAACCGTAACGGCGCCGTCACTGTCGAAGACGTCAGCGATTCCGTCGTGATCAACAACAGATATTCAAACACTACCGTCAAGAACGTGGGCGGCGATCTGCGAATCGAAACCAGGAATGGGTCCGTTGACGTGTCCGGCGTAAAAGGGAGTGCCACAATCGACAATTCGTTCGCGCCGATCAATGTCCAGAACGTTCAAGGCGATCTGACGATTTCGGGACGAAATAATGGTATCGACGTTCGACATGTCGAGGGAGATGTTCGTGCAGACAGTTCGTTTCAGAACGTGACCATTAAAGACCCGCGAGGCGCGGTAAGCGTGACCAGCCGGAACGGCGATCTCTTGCTCTCGTTCGAGAGGCCGCCAGTGAAGGACGTCTCAATCGGATCACGGTTCGCAAATGTGACAGTAGAGCTGCCGTCCAGTTCGGCATTCGCGATCGATGCCCACACGGAGTTCGGGGATGTGGAATCCGACTTCGAAGGACTCACGATCAACAGGTCCAGTCGCGAAAAAAGCATCAACGGCGAATTCAGCCGGGGAGGTCCGCGCTTGACCATCAGTACGCGAAATGGCGATATTCGTTTACAGAAGAGAGGGTAAGGAAATGTTTTGCACACAATGCGGCAACGAAGTCGAGCCGCACGCGCGATTTTGCAGTAAATGCGGACACGAGGTGTCCGAGGCGGCGGCAAGTGCTGCTCCGGCACCGCCGAAAAAGACAGAACATGACATGAACATGCACGTCAACATCCTGGGTTGGCTGCTGGTCGGAAGCGGCATTCTGACGGCAATCGGCGGGATGATTGTTCTGTTTGCCAGCCAGGTCTTCCGCCATCTCCCACTACAGATGGCGCGGGAAATGCCAGTGGGAGTCCCGCCGTTTGTCGCCTGGATCACTTCAGTTGTTGGATTATCGATTATCGCGATCGCGGCGGCTACAGCCGCTTCGGGAGTCGGTCTTCTGCAATATCGAAGCTGGGCGCGCGTCTTCGCGACCATTATGGCCGTACTGCTGGTATTTCATTTCCCGATCGGCACTGCCGTCGCTGTCTACGCGTTCTGGGTCTTGTTCTCTCGAGAAGGTCAGGAGCACTTCAAATCACGCTCCGAAAGTACAATGACGGCGAGTGGCACCTAGTCGCATTTACCTCATCGGATTCATGGGCGCCGGCAAAACGGCGGTGGGCCGGCGCCTCGCAAACAAACTCGGCTGGACCTTCATCGACCTTGACGAGGAAATTGAGCGCCGCGAGGGGCGGCCAATCGCGGACATCTTTCGCCAGGACGGCGAGCCCTACTTTAGGAACCTCGAACGGCTTTGCCTGAAAGACCTGTCTTCATCCATGCAAGCGGTCATCGCGCTCGGCGGCGGGGCGTTTATCGATCCCGAGAATCGCGAGCTGGCTGAAACGACCGGCCTCACCGTGTGGTTGAAAGTCTCTTTCTCCAAACTTGTCGACCGTGTGAGAATTGACGGCACGCGGCCGAAATTCGCCGACAAGGTCCAGGCGGAATGCCTCTACCAGACCCGCGAACCGTTTTACGCGCTCGCGAAACTACATGTTTCGACTGACGAGGGGACGCCGGAATCAGCCGCGGAGGAGATTATCTGCAGGGCCGGTCTATGACCGCCCGTTAGGAGACTATGAGCGTTCTATTGACGTTTCTGTTGTTATTGGCGCCAGTGAAGGTCGAGCATGCACGCTTCAACATTATCAAGGACGGGAACAAGATCGGGACTGACGAATTCACGATTGCCATGCGCGGCGCGAACTACACCATGGACGGCAAGTTGACTATGGGAGATCTCACCATCTCCAGCAAGATGGAACTCAACGCGAAATTGATGCCCATCTCTTACGAAGTATCCAACCCCGAAGGAAAGCTGCGACTGAACATCGCGTCGCCGGTCAGTGAATTGCAGACTGTGGTTGGCGGCGATACCTCCTCCGTAGACTTCCGATTTCCGGACGGCGGTGTGATTCTCGACAACAACTTTTTTCATCATTATTTGATCCTGTTGTATCGAGTTCAAATGGGCCAAACCAGCTTTCCAGTTTTCGTTCCCCAGGACAAAAGTATCGGATCCGCGGTGGTGCGCAGCACGGGTCCGCGCACGTACGATCTCGAGATTGGCGATGTGAAGATGCAGGCCACGACGGATGCGGATGGCAGCTTGATCAAGCTGACGGTGCCGGCGGCGAAGGTCGTTGTCGAGCGGTAGTCGCGGGAAATTAGGACTTCGGGGGAAGCAATAAAAAATTTTAGATTTCGCTAGTCAATATCGCTGTTCCGTAATTGCTCACCGCCAATAGATGTTACAAATTGGCGATGGCCGATGGGCGATGTGGGATTTAGGGAACGCTTCATGCTACTCCGCGAGCATGAGTAGCAAAGCACAGGAATTGCAAAAACGGTTAGTTTTGTTTTCGGCGCAAGTTATTCAGATCTCGGGAAAGTTGCCCAAAACGGTGCAGGCCAGCCATATCGGCAAACAGTTACTACGATCAGGAACAGCAGCCGCCGCTAACTACGGCGAAGCGTGTGGCGCGGAAAGCCGCTCGGATTTCGTGCACAAGTTGCGCGTTGTCCTAAAAGAACTCAATGAGACCGCAATTTGGCTGGACCTCGTGATTGCCAGTTCATTTCTGCCGAAGGAGAAAATAGCGGCAATTGCCGCGGAAAATACGGAATTGT
>Ga0066709_100003373_pt1 | contig 12220 bp, 12 predicted proteins | sample GraSoiAngelo_158_FD_79665 | JGI IMG/M metagenome (GOLD analysis project Ga0066709, IMG submission 79665) | Grasslands soil microbial communities from the Angelo Coastal Reserve, California, USA - 14_1009_16_30cm | ecosystem: Environmental > Terrestrial > Soil > Grasslands | place: USA... | reverse complement strand
TCCATCAAGTCCAGGTCGTTGTTGCTGCCCGCCGGGCCGTCCGTGCCCAACCCGACCGCCACGCCCGCCGCGCGCTCTTCGATCACCGGAGCTACACCGCTCGCCAGCATCATGTTGCTGGAAGGATTGTGCACGCATGCGACCCGCCGCTGCGCCAGGATCTTGCGGTCCGTCTCGTCAACAAAAATGCAGTGCGCCGCGAGCACGTCTGGCCCGAGAATACCGAGCTTGTCGAGATACTGCACCGGTGTGGTGCCATTTTTCTCGCGGCTGTCGTTCAATTCTTTCTTCGTCTCCGCCACGTGAATCAGGATCGGAGCACTGTATTTCCTAGCCAGTGCGGCGGAATCTTGCAGCGTTTTTTGCGAACATGCATACATCGAGTGCGGCGCAACTGCGGCGTGAATGAGCGGGTCGCCCTGCCAGCGCTTCAGGAATCTTTCCGTGTATTCGAGCATGGCTGCGTTGCTCTTATTGTCTGGAGCAGGAAAGTCGAGGATCGTCTCGCCCAGCACTCCGCGCATGCCGGCGGCCTTCGTTTCTTCAGCGATGGCGTCCTCAAAGTAATACATGTCGGCAAACGTCGTCACGCCTCCGCGAATCTGCTCCGCCGTGGCCAGCCGCGTTCCCCAGCGTACAAACTCCTCGTTCACATTCTTCGCTTCCGCCGGGAAGATGAATTTCGTCAGCCACTCTTCCAACGTCACGTCATCCTTCAAGCCCCGCAGCAGGGTCATCGGCACATGCGTATGACCGTTGATGAATCCCGGGAGAATCAGCTTGCCGCGCGCGTCGATCTTTTGCTTGACGATCATTCCTTTTGGGGCAAAGTGGAGACCGGTGCCGGAACCAGAACCAATGGCGACAATCGCATCTCCACGCACGGCCAGGAAACCGTCCTCGAGGATGCGACGACCCGGATCCATCGTGACGATCGTGCCGCCGGTGATCAGCAGGTCCACGGACACCGCTTCCTTGGATGGCGTCTGCGGCCGCACGGAAGGGACCAGGCCGACAGCAATCGCACAGAAAAGCACGCGCGCCGAAATCTCTTTAAGTTTCATGCCAAGAGTTTCCATTTCGGCTTTCCTCTTCTCATAGGTTGGAAGAATCGAAGGGTTTAGGGAACAAATCCTTCATCTGGATTGTTTCCGTCTTGTTTTTGAGATTCGCCAGGATCACCGGGACGTCACCGCAAAATTCCCAGATCAATTGGCGGCAGGCGCCGCAGGGAGGCGTCAGTGTATCGGTGTCAGTTACGACGGAAATAGCGTCGAACCCGCGCTCGCCTTCGCTGATCGCTTTGAAAATGGCGATGCGTTCGGCGCAAACGGTGAGGCCATAAGTAGCGTTCTCGACGTTGCAGCCGCCAAAAATTCTGCCGGAAGTGGCACGAAGCGCCGCGCCAACGCGGAAGTTTGAATAGGGGGCATGGGCATTTTCCCTCGCCTGTCGTGCTGCCGAAATTAGGATTTCGTATTCGCTCACGCAATCGCCTCTGCAATTCGCGGAATCACCGCCTTCAGCAAGCCGATAAATTGTCCTTTCACACGCTCTGCTGTCTCCAGCACCTCCAGGTGGTTGAGCGGCTGATCCAAGATTCCCGCCGCCGCATTCGTTACGCAGGAGATGCCCAGCACGCGAATGCCGCTGTGCCGTGCGGCAATCACCTCCGGAACAGTGGACATGCCAACGAGATCCGCGCCGATGCTGCGCAAGTAGCGTATCTCCGCCGGCGTCTCATAGCTCGGCCCGAGGAGTCCCGCGTACACACCCTCGCACATCCCAATGCCCAGGCGGTTTCCTTCACCGGCAGTCATTTCGCGAAATCTGCGATCGTACGCCGAGGTCATGTCGTGAAAGCGCAGGCCGAACCTCTCATCGTTTGGCCCGGTGAGCGGATTGACACCCTGCAAATTGACGTGATCGCTGATCACCACCAGCCGCCCTTGCACGAACTCCCGTTTGATGCCACCCGCGGCGTTGGTAAGGATCACGGCCTTTACGCCCATACGCGCGAAAACGCGGATGGGAAACGCCACCTCTTTCGCGGAATAGCCTTCGTAAAGATGAACGCGGCCCTGCATGCCGGCAACGGGAATTGCTCCCACTTTTCCAATGACGAGCTTTCCGGCATGGCCAATCGCGGTCGATTGAGGAAAGTGCGGAATTTTCGCGTAGGGAATTTTCGTAGCGGCGGCAAATTCATCGGCAAATCCACCGAGGCCCGAACCCAGAACCAGCGCAATCTGAGGCCGGAGAGACGTTTGAGAAAAAATCAAGTCAGCAGCTTTGCCCGCGCGCTCGAACTCGCCACCCCGCGAACTGCCGGTTGAGGTTGTTACCGCGATTTTTCCAGGCGAAACTGTTTTCGGAGTCTTGGTCTTAGGGCTTTTTCTTGCGCTCACGAAAGAATCCCCACGATGGAAGCAGACATTAAGTTTGCCATAGTGCCGGCGAGCATGGCGCGGATGCCGAATTTTGCAAGCTGGCTGCGCTGCTCTGGTGCCAGTGCGCCAATCCCGCCGATCTGGATGCCGATGGAGCTGAAGTTGGCGAAACCGCAGAGAGCGAAGGTGGCGATTGCAAACGTACGCGGATCGAGTGAGCCTTTCATGAGGCCAAGCTGGCCAAACGCGACGAATTCATTGATGACCATACGCGTCCCGAGGAGATTGCCAATCTTTGCTGCGTCCTGCCAGGGCACGCCGATCAACCAAGCAACGGGCGCGAAGATCCAGCCGAAAACGGTCTGCAGACTTTCCGGGAACCAGGCCATGTGAGGCCAGTTGTGAACGCCGCCCATGATGGCGTTGAGCAGCGCAAGCAAGGCGATGAAAGTAATCAGCATGGCGCCGACATTGAGCGCGAGATGCAAGCCGTCGCTGGTGCCGCGCGCGATGGCGCCCAGTAGATTCGTCTCTTTTTCGGTCGTCGGCATTTCCACGCGCCCGGCGGTGAGCGGCTGCTCAGTTTCAGGGACGAGCATCTTGGCCATCAGTAGCGTTCCCGGCGCAGTCATGATGACTGCGGTCAAGAGATTCTTGGGATCGGCGCCTCCCACCTGGATGTACCCGGCCATCATGCCACCAGAGATGTGCGCCATCCCGCTGGTCATGACCACCATCAATTCCGACTTGGTGAGTTTGGGAAGAAAGGGGCGGATGGTGAGCGGAGCTTCCGTCTGTCCCATAAAAATGCTGGCGGCGACGTTGAGGGATTCCGCGCCGCTGGCGCCCATCACGCGAGTCATAATCCACGCGGCAGCGCGAATAATGAGCTGCATCACGCCGAGGTGATAAAGAACCGCAAAGAAAGCGGCAATAAAGATGATCGTGGGAAGCACCTGGAACGCAAACGAAAAGCCCAGCCGTGAAAGTTCCTTCGGCAAGCCAAGGTCGCCGAAAACGAACGCGGAACCCGCGTAGGAAAAGCTCAAGAGCTTGTTTGCGCCGGCCCCGAGAAAACCAAACACTGAACTACCCACGCCGGACCGCAGAACGAAAAAGCCAAGCGCTAACTGGAGCCCGAGGCCCCAAGCGATGGTCTTGAGCTTGATGGCGCGACGATTGGAGGAGAAGAGCCACGCCAATCCGAGAATCACGGCCATGCCAAGCACGCCCGTCCATCTTGTCATGAAAAATCCTCCCGCAATCGATTTAGGCGCCAATGATCCGGCGCACCAGGGGCCGTTTTTCCTGCGGTGCGTTTTCGCCGACGAAATAGCTGCGGGCAATGAGCGCTTTTGCTTCGGCAAGTTTGGCGTCGCTATTGTAATGAATCGTGGCCAGCGGTTCTCCCTTTTCCACGCGGTCGCCGATCCGCTTGTGGAATTCGAGGCCGACGCCGTGGTCGATCTTGTCGTCCTTTTTTTCGCGGCCCCCGCCAAGCATGGCGAGCGCGATGCCAAACTGCTCGCAGTCGGTGGCGGTGATGAAGCCGCTCGCGGAACTCGCTACGTGGAAATGCAACTGCGCGGTGGGCAGGCGTTCCGGTTCGTCAATGACGCGTTCATCGCCGCCTTGCAGGCGAATCCCTTGGCGGAATTTCTCGAGTGCCTGGCCCGTGGCAATCATGGTTTCGGCGAGGCGGCGGCCTTCTTCCATGCTCTTCGTTCTCTCGCCGAGATAGAACATCCAGGCCGACAGGTCGAGGCTCAAATCGCGAAGATCGGCAGGACCGCGGCCTTTGAGGACTTCGACGGACTCGATGACTTCGTTCGAATGGCCGGCCATGCGGCCCAGCGGCTGCTCCATGTCGGTGATCAGCGCGACAACTCTCTTGCCCATGCGCTTGCCGGTTTCAACCATGATCTCGGCGAGGCGAATCGAGTCTTCCTCTTTCTTCATGAAGGCGCCGGAGCCCGTTTTCACGTCGAGGACCAGCGCGTCAATACCTTCGGCGAGTTTCTTGCTCATGATGGAAGCGCAAATCAGTCCAATATTCTCGACGGTCGAAGTAACGTCGCGGAGCGCGTAGATTTTCTTGTCGGCAGGAGCAATCTCCGCCGTCTGCCCAATCAAGCCCATCCCGCATTCACGCAGAACGCGTCGAAATTCGTCGAGAGACAATTCAACGTTGAAGCCTGGAATCGCCTCAAGTTTGTCGAGCGTGCCGCCGGTGTGACCGAGGCCACGGCCGCTGATCATCGGAACTGTCAGGCCGCCCGCTGCCACGACGGGAGCAAGAATGAGAGAAGTCTTATCGCCAATCCCTCCGGTGGAGTGCTTGTCGACTTTCTTGCCGAGGATTTCGGAATGGTTGAGGATTTCCCCGGAGTAAAGCATCACTTCAGTGAGGCCCGCGAGCTCGGAGCGGTTCATCCCGCGGATCCACACGGCCATCAGCCATGCGGCCATCTGGTAATCGGGTATTTCGCCGCGCGTGTAGCCGGAAACCAGAAAATTGATTTCTTCGCGGGAGAGTTCACCGGAATCACGTTTCTTGCGGATCAGGTCGACGGCGCGCATGCGTTTGGAAAGCGAACGGCGAGCGTAACATCCGCCTTAGGGGGCGTCAACGCGATGCACACGCTGAAATCGGCAAGATGCTACAGCACCTGCTGCACGTCGGGTGGCAAGTTGGTAGTCTGCCCGGAAACCACATGCCAACCATGGGGGGTATTGACATAAACATGCATAGCGCGGAGCTGGCTGCTGAGGTGCTGACCATTGCGAATGAACCGCGACGACCAAAGGCAAGTTGCGACCGCCGTGTCTTGAAAAATCAGGACTTTAATGTCGGACACGTTAAATGATTCATGCTTGATCAAGGAAGATTCAATCGTCTGAATCCACTGGTCCTTGTTGATCTGCTGGCCGTGAGAAAGTGTGCCGGAGAAATCATCACTATATACACGATGAAAGAAAGTGCCGCTGCCTAATTGGATGGCGCGAGCGGCCTCTTTTTCGAGGCTGACGATCTCTTGCCTATGCACTTCCGGATCTCCGAGCATGGGCTGGCTGACACACCGCTGGATGCACGCATCTCGCCAGCCTTCCTGCGTTTGCCAGGAAGGAGCGAGCAACAAACCGATTGCCAATGCCACCGTACCCGTAACTTTGGTCATGCTGGAGCACCTCCCTCAAGGAGTGACGGAATTCCGTCGGAGTGACTCAGGAAAGGGTTGTCGTCGACACACTCCATAGTACGGAAAGAAGACCACGCATATCCATTACATACCTGATATGGGTGTTGTGAATGACAAGCTTTCGTTCAGGGGAGCGCTCACACGGGAACGGCTTGGGGATGAGTGGTTACGTTTTTATGCGGCCGACGTGAGCGCAGACAACCGAGGGCGGGCTGTCTCGAGGTCCATGTTACTCCATACGGTCACTGGTGGACCGATGTTTCGATAAATCCACGCAAAATGCAAGAAATCCGTTTCGCTTCAGTGCTCTGCTAGAATAACCCCCTTCGAAAGAGAGTCGTCGCAAGTGGAAAATCAATTCCATCGGAGGAGCCATGATCGACTTTAGCAGCAATGGCCGTCAAACAAGCGGTGCCAAAAGTGACCGGCAAGCGGTCAACTCGCTTCCGTTTTCACGACGGAGCTTTCTCGTCAAGACGTCCTGTTTCGGAGCATTTTATGCGGTCGCAAAGCTGATTCCCTTGCCAACACTGGCGGCGGAGCTGGCGGGCGACTCGCGGGTGTCGCAAACGCCGATTGTGGACAAAGGATTCGCGTCGGTGCGGAAGATTGGAAATGGACTGTACGCGACAATTTCTGATTATTCAAAGGGTACGACGACTATCTGTAACGGCGGTTTTCTCGTAGGGAAGGATGCCGCTCTCTTGGTAGAAGGATTCACGACGCCGGCTGGCGCATCCTTCCAGATGGACGCCTTACGCCTCGCGAGTCAGGTTCCGGTGAAGGGCGCCCTGGACACTCACTACCATTTTGATCATTCGATGGGAAATTCATTCTACGGCGCGAATGGCATTCCGCTCTGGGCGCATGCGTCGGCGGCCAAGCGAATCGTCGAAAACTACCTGCCTATGCAAGGAGCGGACAAGGAAGCCGCGCTGGCACCTCTCGAGAAGCGCGTTAAGGACGCCAAGTCCGATTTGGAGCGCGCGCACGCTCAGAGCGACCTGAACGCGGTCTCGATGGTCTTCGGAGTTGCCAACACGACTGTGCTGGCCTTGCCGAACCATCCCATCGACCCGGCCAAGTCGCCCATGTCCGTCGACCTGGGCGGCTTAACAGCGGTCGTCGAGCCCTATCCCGGCCACTCGGGAACGGACATTGTCGTGCGCATCCCGGACCAGAATGTTGTCTACACCGGCGACCTGCTCTTCAGCGGCTGGTATCCCGTATGCTTCGACGAGAAGGCCACCGTTTCTGGCTGGCGAGACACGCTGAAAAAATTCGCCTCTTTCGATAAGGAAACGCTCTTCGTCCCGGGTCACGGACAGATTTGCGGCCAGGAAGGCATCGCCTTGATCCGCGAAGTGTTTGATGACATCGCCGGGCAGGCCGAAAAAATGTACAAGGCGGGAGTCCCGGCGGAAGAAGCGCAGCACCGCTACGTGGTGCCAGAGAAGTTCAAGAACTTCCCTGTTTTTGCATGGGGATTCACGATCGGCCCGGCTATTACCAAGCTGTATGCGGAGTGGCAAAGCAAGTAGCAGTACGGGCGTTCTCTCACATGCTTGGCTGCGGGAGCAGGATGCCCCGACTAGCTAATCGGGAAGAACCCTGTCGAAGCTGCGAATGACACCGCCCATAATTGGTGACCAAGATGCATGCGTATCGCGATCGCAGAGGATCGCTTGCATTCCCACGGACTGCGCCGCTTCGATTTCTTTCACCGCGTCGGAGACGAATAAGAATTGATGCGGCGCATACGAAAACGAAGCGGCGATTTTGTTGTAGCTTTCCCCGTCGGTTTTGGCTCCCACGCGGGTGTCGAAGAAAGCGGAGATGTACAACGTCAGGTCGCCTGAGGTGGTAGTGCGAAACAAGAGTTGCTGCGCGAGGACGCTTCCCGACGAATAGATACAGATAATTCTTTTCTGCCGCCGCCATCGTTCGAATGCGATGGGCACATCCGGAAAAACTTCACCGCGCAATTCCCCGCTCGCAAATCCCTGCTGCCAGATTTTCCCTTGAAGCGATTTTAGTGGCGTGCACTTGCTGTCCCGAGCGATCAGCCATTGGCCATAGGCGACGCACGATCGCAGCCGCGCTTCCTCCGGCTGGTCCCGCCAGGCAAGAGGTTCAGCGCCATTTCGCGCATCCAAGTGGTGTTGTGCGCACAGATCCTGAATCAAAGACTGAATCTCGGGATCTTGAGCGTGTTCTCGAAGAAACGATTCCAGCTTGCGGCTCGCATAGGGAAAAAGCGTTTGATAAACGAAATCTACGGGCGTTGTCGTGCCTTCGATGTCGAGAAGAATGACCCGGATCTGGGATTCGTCGATCAGCGACACGCCGGCTACTTCGCCGCCGTTTGCTGAGGAATGTATCTGGGGCCCCAGCAAACGGGTTCGTAATTCCGGTCCACGCCGCTGCTTGTGTAGTGCGGCGTCCAGCCGGACTTGTCCTGGAACAAACGAATGGCGCGAATGCGGCGGTCTCCGCAAAGATCGAACCAGTGCAGCGTGCCGCGCGGAACGCGAATTAAGTCACCAGCTTCCACCTCTATGGCGACAACCGGGCCTTGCTGCGGGTGGATATGGAACAGGCCCCGCCCAGCGACGATGTAGCGGACCTCGTCCTCGTCGTGCGCATGCTCGATGTTGAACTTTGCAAGCATGGCATCCAGCCCGGGAGTATCCGCATTGACGTCGATCACATCCGCTGTGACGTAGCCTCCCTCGCGCTTGAGCTTCTCGACTTGCTCGCTGTAGGCGCTCAGGACTTGCTCCGCGGAAGCATCCGAAGGCAGGTCGGCGGGAGACTCCCAGCGTTCGTAGTCAATGCCGATCCCCGCAAGGTAGCCGCGCACCTCGCCGTGTTCGCGGAGCAAACGGTTTTCATCGGGGATTCGAAGGACAGCCACGGCAATTTATCTCCAGGCTCAGGCAGCGCGGGAATCACTCACTCTGTGCGGCGCCCGAGCGAACCAGCACTTCCATCAGGAACTCCAGGATTTCAACATGACGCTTGGCTTCCTGCAAGCCCGCACCCCAAGTATAAAGCCCATGGTCTTTCAAGAGAAATCCATGGATGCCCGGGATTTCGCTCAGTGTTTTCGAGACGCGCTCCCCCAGTTCGACCATGTCCTGAGAATTCTCGAGTATCGGGAGCCATTCGCGGTGCTTATGGGTTCGAACGCCTTCCAGTCCCTTGAGCATTTCGTATCCTTCCAGGGCGATCCCTCCCTGTGATGCATGCGAGCCCGAAAGGACAGTGCTCCAAACCGAATGCGTATGCAAGACCGCGCCAGCATCCACGCCGCGCGCGATGGCGAGATGCAGCAATGCTTCAGCAGACGGGCGGCCATCGCCGCGGACAACGTTGGCTTCTTCGTCCATTTCCAGAAACTGCGCGGGCGTAAGGCTGCCCTTGTCCAAGCCCGTTGAAGTAATGGCCAAGCGCAGTGGCTCGCGGGAAATTACGGCACTAAAGTTTCCACTCGTGCCCAAAACCCAGCCGCGCGCATGGAAGCCCCTTCCCGTCTCGGCCAGGCGAGCGGCCGCTTCTGCAAAGCGGGTGCCGTTTCGGCTAATTCGCGCGTTCGTTTTAGGACTATTCCTGCGCTTGACGCTTTTCTTGGTTTTCTTTGTCGCCACAATCAACATTCTACGACGTAGACCAAATAGATGGAACCACTCACCTGCGCGAGACTCTTGTGTCTCCAGTGCGATCGGAATTCCCTGCGCGAGAGCTAGAATTTGACGAGGATAGCCATGTTCAGCCGGCTCTCGGTTTTGCGGAGATCCGGGAACCAAGTATTCGCCAGTGACCCACACCGTGGCGCACCGCTGAAGCAAACCGTCGAACCAGGCGCGCCGAAGGTATTGCCGCCTGGCGGCGTCACGCCTCCGGACCCGGAGAAATAAGGCACATTGGCGGCCCGATGGTTGTACTCCCAACGGAAGGTAATGTAGCGCCCGAGGGCAAGGACGACCTAGACGGGTTTGGCGAAGCGGGCTGCAATGGCGAAACTTCTGTCGCGGATGTAACGGGCGTATTGCTTTTGGATTCGAGTTCGGCAACGCGTTTTTCAAGTTGCTCCATGCGGTCCAGCATCCAGCGCTCGCGTTCCGTGAGCTGCGCCGGCCAATCGGGGTTTGCCGGCGCAGCTTTTGTGGGCGGATTGCTCGTTTCTTTGTCACCCGCGAACGAGCGAAATGGAATGACGGTGGTACAAAGCGTTGCCGCCAAGAGCAGCCGAAACCTTCTTGCATTGAATTTGAACGCGCGCAACTTTCTCTCCTAGGAATAATATATGGCAACGGATTGTTGGCGGACCACAGTGCGCCTTCAGCATGCGCAGCGTGATGCTTCGTTGTCTCGGAATGCTAGCGTTCAGAAGGTAAGGAAATCATAAGCCCGGCGTAAGGTTGTGATTAGCGCGCAAGGAGAAGACTTTCAAGGGTTTGCAGTCGAATGGGCTGGAGCGGGCGGGACCCGGCGGGAGATCTCCAGCGCCCGGGCGCGCATCTCTTCGTGGATCAGCCCGTTGGTGGCGAGGATGATGGGGCCGCCAAGCTGGTAGGGATTCCCTACAAAATCGCTCACTTTGCCGCCGGCTTCTTCGACGAGCAGGACGCCTGCAGCGGTGTCCCATTTCGCAAGGCCGAATTCCCAGAAGCCATCGAAGCGGCCGGAAGCGACACTCGCGAGGTCCAGCGCAGCGGAACCATCACGGCGCACGCCGTGAGAGCGCTGCGTAAACTCACCGTAATATTGAAGATTGGGGCTGGCTTTGCGGTTGCGTACGGGGAAGCCGGTGCAGAGCAGGCTGGTGGAAAGCGTGGCGACTTTGGAGACGCGGATTTTCTCGCCGTTGAAGGCGGCACCTTCGCCGCGTGCGGCTGTGAAAAGTTCATTGTAGAACGGATTAAAGACCGCAGCGGCAAGGAGCGTATCCCGCTGGGCGAGGGCGATCGAGACGCAGAAGCAGGGATACCCGTGGGCGAAATTCGTGGTGCCGTCGAGCGGATCGACGTGCCAGCGAAAGTCTGAAGCCGAAGCGCTTTCATGCCCCGTTCCCTCTTCGGCAGCAATGGCGTGGTCGGGGAAATATTTGGTCAGCCGTTCGACGATGAGCCGTTCCGAGCGTTTGTCCGCCTGCGTAACGAGATCGACCTCATCGCCTTTGTAGTCGATGTTAAGCGGTCGCGACAATTCTTCGACCAGGATTTCTCCGGCTTCCTGAGCAATTTCAACGGCGACTTCGAGATAGTTCTTGCGCACTGAGCAGTTCCTCGTGTGTTCAACTTTACGCCAAGCAAGGCCGCAGCGTGCTGCGCCTACAAAGACCATCGGCGGCAGGCCGCCCCACTACGAAATTTCCCGCGGCTATACGCACCGGCATCTTCCACTTTACCATTGACGGCAAGGCGGGATTTGCGTGCTGAGGGATTGGGAAAGATCTGCAGAAAAGTAGGATGGAGAAAGGGATGTAGGGAAGGTTAAGAACCCCCTCTGAAAACCCGAGAACGGGGCACCCGGGCCGCAGCTAAAACGGTGCAGTCTGGCTGCGTCGGCAGTGACTCAGCCTAGAGACTCCAACTTCTGACCAGACAAGGCACGAACGCTGCATCCAACCGGCACACAGCGCTGTCCCTCATCCAGTCGAGGAGAAAACTCTGCATTAGGGCGCGCGTCTTATCTTGGCACTTCCAACTTCCTCTCGGACGCTTCTAAGGTAGTCCGCGTCTTGCCATATTCCACGAAGTCCCTCACCAACGCGGCGAGATTCGACGCGGCTTCTGCATTCGATTTTATGTACTGCTGGTACTGCGGATCGTTGATTCTCATTGGGTTCTTGTTCAGGCGCTCGATCGCCGCAGTAGTGTTCGAAGCCAACTTCTGCGCCACCGGTATGGTTCGGTCGATTGCCTCACGCTGCCATGCCATGTCGGATCGCGTGAACGCCTCCAGCTCTTCCGAATCACGCTGCAATGCAGCCGCTTGCTCTTTGATGTCTTCCAGCAGTTGCGATACTTCCCTGTTGTCCTCCGGCGGCGCTGCGTGAACGTCCAGACGCGCGATCAGCAACGCGGCAGCCACTAATGCGACTGTGCCGAGACAACGGCCAAGAATTCTTTTTGTCATCGTTACTCCTCTCTTGATTCTTCGCGGTGTGGTTCCCACTTCACGTGTTCCTGAGTACAAGCACCGTCGAACGGAATCCCACGCCTTCTCTACGCGAGCCGTGCATCTTGTGCTCCAAAACGGGCCAAATCCGTGCTCCCCTGCTAACTAGCCCGGACTGCCAGCATCCAGCGTCGCAGCGTTTCGGCATCCACCTTCAGCCCATCCTCCGACGCCAAGTGTTCCGCCGCCAGCGTCGGTCCGAAACGCTCGCCCACCGGCCCACCGTACTTCTCCCGCACCAGCCGCAGCGCCTTCTTTCGGAACTTCGCATCGTGAGCGCGATTCGACGATCGCCCCGCGCTGCCGTGCTTCAGTCCCGCCGCCCCGGCCTCCCGATAGCGCTTCCACAACCGCTTCGCCTGCCGGTAGCTCACACGCATCAGTCGCGCCGCATCCACCACGAGCAGCTGCTTGCTCTGCACCCGCGCCAGCACTCCCACTCTT
>Ga0066709_100003372_pt1 | contig 12220 bp, 16 predicted proteins | sample GraSoiAngelo_158_FD_79665 | JGI IMG/M metagenome (GOLD analysis project Ga0066709, IMG submission 79665) | Grasslands soil microbial communities from the Angelo Coastal Reserve, California, USA - 14_1009_16_30cm | ecosystem: Environmental > Terrestrial > Soil > Grasslands | place: USA... | reverse complement strand
ACTTGGTCGAGAGCAAGTTACAGGACGTCGAAACAACGTTGTTTGAGACCCTCGAGGCCGGCGACATTCTCTTCATCGACTCCAGTCACGTGGTGAAAGCCGGAAGTGACGTGCTGACGCTGTTTGCGAACATTCTACCACAGCTCAATGTGGGCACGTTTATCCACTTTCATGACGTCTTCGATCGTTTCGAGTATCCGACGGAGTGGTTAATGCAAGGTCGCGGGTGGAACGAACAATATTTTCTTCGCGTATTTCTGCAGTACAACAGCAGCTTCCGTATCAAATTGTTCACTCCGCATATGATCACTCGATATGGTGACTGGTTCCGCGAACGGATGCCCGATTGCTTCAGGAATACTGGAGGACACATCTGGATCGAGCGTGTTGGCTAGTCTACCTGAAAGATCTACATTCTTGACGTGGCAGACGGATCACCTGCTGGATAGCGCGACGGCTTATTTATCTTTCGAATTAGTAACGCGATGTTTCGAAACAAAGGGTATTGCTACTGCTGTGCTTCGACCGTTGAGTTCGTTGCTACCAGCGATTGGTGGCGTGACGACTATCGGTGCACGAACTGTGACTCGATTCCAAGAGAGCGCGCTGTCATGTATTGCATTGAGAAATTCTTTCCCCAGTGGAGAGATCTAACCATCCACGAATCCTCTCCGGTGTTAGGCAGAGGCGCGAGTCGACGACTAAAGAATGAAGCGCCAGGGTATGTTCCGAGTCACTATTACCCAAGCGTCGCCGCCGGAGAGATCGTGAATGGAGTTCGCCGCGAAGATCTCGAAAACCTAAGTTTCGAAGACGAGAGTTTTGATTTGCACCTCACTCAGGATGTTTTCGAGCACTTGTTTAACCCTGCTGCCGCTTTCCGTGAAATTGCCCGGACGCTTCGACCCGGCGGAGCGCATGTCTTTACGACGCCGCTCGTGCGAAAGAACGAGCCGACTCGCTTTTGTGCGCACTTGGCGCGTGACGGGACTGTCGTCCATTTGATAGAGCCACCTGAGTATCATAGAGACCCAATATCCTCGGAAGGATCATTGGTCACGGTGAACTGGGGCTACGACATTGCGGATTATATCTTCAAGGCATGCAGATTGTTCACCAAGCTTGTTTTTGTCGATAACATCGAACTCGGTATCCGCGCTGAATACATCGATGTGTTGCTGACCTACAAGCCGTCCGTACGTTAAGAGCTGGAGAACTCCTCCTTGTTATGTGTTAGCAAATGGGAATAGTGTCTTGCCAAATAGTGGCCGCCTAGGGTATGACAAAGTGAGGGAACGTGCCTTCGGCAGGTCCTTGCTGTAATAGCATTTCGTGAATAGAACAGTAAATGCGCCGCAATGACATCCAAGTCCTTCGCTGCCGAACACTCCCCAAATCTCGTCGATGCCGAGAGGCTGTCACGGCCCAAGCCCGTGCTCTTCCTGCACATTCCCAAAACAGGCGGCAGCTCGTTTCTGACAGCCCTGGGGAACGTATTTGGTGAACGTCGGGTCAGACGGCTGCGCTGCGCAGAAGAGATGGCGCAGGTGGAGATCGATCGCATTGTCTCAGACGAAATTCAGGACATCGATTGTTTGGTCGGACACTTTCCCATTCATGTGTTTGCCAAGTATTTGGACACGTTTCGTCCGTTCACCATCCTGCGCGACCCAGTGGATAGGGTAATGTCGCTTTTCCGATTCCTGAAGCGAGCGCCTCGAAGCGAAACAGAACGCTTGGAGTTACGAGAGGGCTTTGGGTTCGACGATTTTATCGAAAGCCGCGTCCCAGAAATTTATGCTCAGACTCGCAACTTGATGTGCCGCATGCTGTGCGGCGACGAGGAAATGAGCGATCCCTTGGCTGCTGCTTTCTGGGAACCACGTGACCCGGCTGCCCTGGTGCATCAAGCGCTCGCTACGTTGAGAGCGATCGAATTCGGTCTCCTTGAAGACATGCAATCGACTCTGACCTTGGCACAGCATTTTTGCTCTACCAACTTCAACTTGGACGAATATCGCGCAAACGCTAGCGACGCACCCGGTGCCGAGTGGACGGCGCACAATATCCACCGCATCGTCGATCTGAATACGCTGGATGTTGCGTTGTATCATCAAGCCAAGGTATTGTTTTCCACGCGCGTCCGCAACGCGGCGGCGTTAGGTCAATCGGCGGATGGTACCTCTTCGCTTTCTGTGCTGCGCGTCCAACCGGGACAGAAAATAAGTATCAATGATATTCCGGGACGGCGAGGCTTTGAAGAATTCGAGCCCAAGGATGGCTTCGCCTGGTTGGCTGCGAACCAGACGGCTCTTATCGCATTCCTTGCGTCGCCAAAGATGCTGCGGCTGCAAATGAGGCTCCACTGCATCACCGAGTCCTTTCCGGCTGAAGAGATCGAGGTGACGTTGAACGGCACTCGGCTTACTCATCGAACAGGCCGCTTCGAGGACAATTGGGTTTCGCTGGTGACGGAAGCGTTCCGGCCGAATGAAAAGCTCAACATTTTGACATTGCGTCCGCCTTACGTAATTCCGGTTCGCTTCCTACACCCGGCGTCGAAGGATGACCGCTATCTAGCGCTAGCTTTGGCTTACTTGGTGTTTCTGGAGTGAGCGCGCGATGGAATGAGTTTCATAGACAGCGTTCGAGAGTATTGCAAAGCGATAAGAGCGGATCAACTAGTCTTCGCCGGCCTTGTTTTTGCGGTCACTTTTCGGCTCACCGTAAGGCATGTTCTTCAACTGCTCGATCGAAGCGCCGCCGGCTTCTTTTTTTAACGTCGCGAGTCTTGCACGGAAATGCGCGAGATCGGTCGCGTGAGCGGGGTCGCCGGCAACATTATGTCCTTCGATGGGATCGTTTTTGAGATCATCAAGAATCCGCAAGCAAACAGCGGCAGCATAAGCGGCCCAGCCAATGGCAAAGACTACCATGCCTACCCAATATCCGGCTTCGCCAGCAAGATCGTAAAATACCGGGAAGCGCCACCACAGCCACGCTCCAAAGATAACGCTTGCGTTACAAATTAAGGCGATCATGTCGCGCTGGATTCTGCCGCTTTTGCGCTCCACGTCGCAATGACGAAATGATCTAAATGCCAATCCGCGCCACAGGGTTGCGCGCGCTAGAATCGTTTTTGATTGCCGGATGACAGATGATCCAGCCATGATGTCATCGACGCGTACATGGAACTCAAGTTTGAATGTCCGACGTGTGGTCAACACCTCTCTGCGACGTCGGAGCAGATCGGCCTCACGGCAGCGTGCCCAAATTGCAATAGTTCGGTCACCGTTCCAGCGCGACCAGACGATGACCAAGCGGTATTCGTTTTGCCGACAAAGCTTCCTTTCTTAAAATCGCACCGGAAAAAAATCTTAGAGGCAAAGGTGAGCGAGCTGGTTTCGCTTGGACCGATCGATGAGCCAATCGAAGCTAAGCTTCAAGACTTTGCGGTCGCCTTGGGTCTTGAAAAAGCGGACGCAACGGCGGTCCTGACTGGGCGGTTCACGGCAGAATTTGAACCGATCAAACGACGGATGGAATCTTCATTCGTCCTGACCGACTCTGATCTTGAGGAGATCGAGATTCTAAAGAAAAAATATAATGTAAACCTCACGCTAAAGGGCAATGCCTCACTTTTTCGCGCTATCTATTTGCTTGAATCAAAACATCAACTTCCGCCAGGCAGTTACAGTCGATGTTTTTTTAGAGGCAAAGGAGGCATGCTACTATACAATTCCGACAACTTGGCATCAGTCCCGAGTTCAAACGCGCGGCTATTCGGGCACTTCTATCAGTTTGCCAACAGGAGTTAGGGGCGTCCGCTTTAGATTCGGGGGTTTTACTCCAGTTAGGGCCGAACAGTTGATGGCGCTGTCCGCTGGGACGCTGTTTGTAACGTCGAAACGATTACTGTTTAATGGCGAGTCAAGAAACACGAGCATCACGTTGACGAAAATTGTCGATGGTCATGTGTATTCAGATTGCATTAGAATAGAAAAAAGTTCCGGGAAGCCGGACTTGTTCTCGATGAATGCAGCGCAAGCGCGTTTTGTGCTCTCTCTCGTTAGCGTTTTGAAAGAACAGTAAGTGCAAATTTACGAAGTACGCCCGCGCCATGACAAGCGCGGCTTCGATCTTATTTCTGATGCGCTGCCTTTCGGTCGCCTCTGGTACGCCGGGCCGAATGCCGTCGCGAACGCAATCGGATACGCGGAGTACCGCAGCCGATCACGTGATGCACTGATTCGCGTTTACGATGATGCTGGCAACGTGATCCAGACGCAGGAGCACAAGGGTGAGTTCAAAGAGCCGTGAAGCAGATTCGAGCTTTAGTCACCGGCAGAGCGCACGTAAGCACTTCGGGCATCAATCTGACCGAAGCGATGAATCTTGGAGGAGAAGCACGAAGGAATCGACTCAAGGTGATCGAGGGAGCATTGTCCGTCGAGAATCAGCTCGACACAGTGATTCTTCATTATTTTTTTGGCTCATCGCACGAGAGACGCGCAGTTTTCGAGTCTCTGGTTCTAAACTCTGATTGGTGCTCGTTTGCTGCAAAGCGCAAACTCATCACTCACATCATCAATGAACAGAACCTTCTAAGCGGACGCGAGAAAGGCGAGTTCGACAAGCTGATGAAGGACGTAATGGCGGTCAGGAACGCGTTCGCTCACGGTAAAATTTCGTCTGACGACAAGCGAGCGTGGCTTTCGTATTTTGAGGGAACGCCACGGAAAGTAGAGCTAACGGACGAGTATCTCACCGAGATCGAAACGTTGCTTCTGGGCGCTTTCGATGAGACCTTTGCACTTGCAACAGCAATTGGAGCAACAAAGCTCGGCCAAACTCCCATGCCGCGTTGTACTCACGTGTATCAAGATTTTCCGGGCGCGCATTGTGTCTCCGCATGTTTACAATCTTTTCTGATCGACAATGGCAAAACGCCCCCGTCCCAAAAGCAAACGCTCGACGAAGCCAAAGCTCATGGGCTTTGCGCTCCAATTGGAGATTTTGTCTTAGCCGAGAACATTGGAAAATTCTGCGCGTCGTTTGGAATCGATCTTGAAAAAATCGATGGGCGCAAAATTCCCAAGGTGCTGACGAATGGCGAGGGAATACTGATTGGGTGCTGGAATCATGAGAAAGCCGGGCAACAGCACTGCGTTCGATTTTGCGAACATGTCAGTGCAGAAAAATTTCGGGTAATGAATCCGGCTGCGCGAAGCGAGAAAGAGAGGTTTCCCGAAATGGAAACAAGACAGATCGACGAATGGAAGTGTGATATTTTCAAGATACACTTGAAGAGCTAAAGCAACACGAATCGCCGATTCAAGTTCCAAAAAAGCGGTCAGCTTTTCATCCGCACGCGCAACAAAACGCTTTCCGTCGTCGCGATGCGCGTCCACAATCCAGATTGTTCGCCCTTGAACGTCTAAAGCTGAGACCCAGCCCAAGCTTCACCCAGCTTTTGTGGAGATTGTCGGCGACTACTTCCCACTCCTTCATTTAGAACTTTGTTCGCGTCATTGCTTGTCATTGAAAACGACCACGTACGATAGCAAACACCACGCCAGCAATAATAATAGTCCCGGCAACTAAGAATATTATCAAAGCAGGCGGATTTGCCATCGCCGCTGCCCAGCCCTTTGACTTGATCGGCTCACGCTGTGCTGCGACGGTGTTCGCGGCGACGGGCTTCACAGGACTGGGATGAAACCGCTCCTGAACGTCTTTAGGGAGTTCAATGAAATAGACCTTAGAAATCCCCGTTTTGGTTCTAAGCACGATCCCGTCCGCTTCGACACGGCTGATCGTGGCGTCTTTGTATACCTTGCCGTTGATGGTTTTGAAGTCCTCAGCCAGCGCGAGTGACGCTGACAGAGCTGCCAAGATTGCGAACGTAGTCGCCAAGCATTTCACGCGCCCGGGATTCTGCCGCTTTTGCACTCCACACGGCAACGACAAAGTGATATGAAATGAGCGCAACGCTGATGCAGTCAACGATCCACGTTTACGAAGTGCGACCCGGCAAAGAAACGTGCTCTTCACGCGGTAATGGTTTCGTGCACAGAACTATTCTTTGAACACTATCAGATAAACCAGTGCGGCAGCCGTCAGGCAGTTCACGCTACAAGAGAGGAAGAGAAAGAGCTGCAGAAGCGTAAGATCCGGTGGACTCTGAAAGCCAAGTCTTTTCGCGATGCTAATTACCTCGCGCTGTCGTGCGGGAACTCCGCGAGCTGCCATGAGGAAGGCGAAACCAACTATAAGGTTCATCGCGCAGGCAGGAACGAGCAGAAACTTACGGAGATCATTTGTAGGTGGAAGGTTGATGTAATAGCCAAGCATGGCACCGGTCACAGCGAACATTAGGACCAGAAGCTTAATGGTGGATTCAAGATGGAATTTGTAGAGGTCGCAGTGAAGAGCATACTCCCTCCATAATAGTTCGCGTTGGGAGGGCTCCTCAACTTCAGGTCGCTGTGTGGAAGATTGTTCAGATTGCGCGTCTTTGGGTGCAAGCATAGAGATTATTAGACGTGATTTTCCACTACTTCACATGCGGTGGATTGTGCCTCTTTTGTTCTTCGTACCGCAATTACAAAATGACATAGCGCGCAATGATGCGTGTGACGTTCGTTATTGCTGCGGTTGCGCTTCTTTGCGGTATGGCAGCGGCAGAACCGCTGTCTGTCACCGTCGTTTCGCCGTGCGAGTGTCGCGGCAATCACGGCACAGGCCGATTGACAGTAAAGAACGACCCTTCAACCCGCCTACAGATGCGAGCGCAATTCAAGCCGTCTCGGTGTCAGACGTGGGTTGGCCGGGAATTGGCGTCCAACTGAATTGCCAACCCGAGCGTACCGGAATTGAAAACAAATGGTACACGCTCACAGGCTTCGGCTACAACCGTTCTTTCGCGTCGCACGCTCCAGGACGCGAGCGAAGACTGGAGGTAAGGGGATTCGAACCCCTGGCCTTCTCATTGCGAACGAGACGCTCTACCAGCTGAGCTATACCCCCGTTGCTGGCAACGGGAGACTAGCACGGCCAGCCGATTTTGCATCAAGCGAAACCGCGGCCACGGCGTCACTGGCGCAGCCGAGCAGGCAATGGGTCAACGGCTGAAATTAGCTGGCGCAAGGCTTCGCGCTTGGCTTGTGGTTTGCGGTACCGCGCCAAACCGTTTGGTGGTCCAGATCTCAATGAGTCGAACAAAACAGTACGCGAATACCACAGGCCAGAGTACTAGCAGAGTGATGTCTCGACCGAGGTTGAATGTAAGGCCAGCTCCGAGCATGAACAACACCAGGCGCGGCAGCGAGTTTCGTTGTTGCCACCAGCGGATAAGCAGACCGGTCCAAAGCGCCATGATGATGCCGGCTGCCACTGGCCCAAAGAATGGGCCAAAGTTCAAAACGCCGCCGCCAATCATTCCTGTAGAGACTGTGGCGACAACGCCGAGTTCAGAGTTCGGATCCTCCAAGCCGCGCCACTTCGCGTAATCAATCCCAATGAACGGCTTTGACGGCCAAATCACGCGCGGCACGACGTTAAGCAGCTCGTTCAAATATCTTCCACCATACGCCGGAGGCGCCGCCCCGGAATCGAGGTAAGCATTCGCAAAGCAAAGCTCCTGAATCATGTTTAGCCCGGTTTGTCGCAAATCTTCATTGACAAGCTCGTACGGACGCTCAGCAGCAAGCAAATCTCTGAAGCCGGTGCCGCGAAACGCCGTCACCAGTTTGAAGCCCTGATCCAAGCAGACGAATGCGGCCGCCAGAATGGCCAATTTTACGATCAGCAACTGACGACCATAAAGCACGAATGTAATGATGAATGGCAGAATCGCGGCAAGGAAGTGGCTGCGCGCTCCTTCCAATAGGAAATAAGGGAGGGAGAGCGCAAACATCGCGGCAGCCAGCAAGCGCCAGAAGGGGGTGCGCTGAAAAAATATCAAAACACCAAGGAAGGCTGTGATAGCATTAAAGAGGTACCCCGCCGAGGCGATCACGAATCCGGCCGCCGAAGTTTCGATTGCTCCACGCCCCCACATGGTCGCGCCCGCGCGCGAGTCAACGGGAAACAATGCGCCGACCACGTCGCCATTCATCCGGGCGATACCAATTAACAACAGCAGAAGCCACATCGCTCCCGTAGCAACTAAGATCTGCTCCGGGGCAAAGTTCTGCATGGCAAATACACCGGTACTTCGCCGCCGGACAATCCAACGTGCTGCAATCGGAATGAAAAAGCGAAAGGCGACCAGAAAGATCAGTACTTGCCCGTAGCTTTGACTGATTAAGGACGCAGGAATGTAATCGTACTGCTCCGGGTTGAGAAAAGGATCGACGAAATACCACGCGAACACCGTGAGATACACGGCGAGCGTGACGGAAAAGCTATCTCGATTCAGCAGCTTTATGCAGCTTTCCACTGTCAGTACGAAGAGCGCGGCGGCAGCGAGATAGAACGTTAGTTCATTCGTGACCATAACCGATGGAGACGCGCACCATTATAAAACACAAAGCGCAAACTGAAAGGCTCGTTGATAAGTGCCCGAGCAGCGCGAAAATTCGCCAGAACATCGCGACGAATTTGGCCCGACAACTTCTAATAATTATTTGCTTGACAAGTCGTTCAGTTTTTGAGAAAAGCCGCGATTGCGTTAAGTCCGCGAGGCGTCTCCAGAAAAGCACCTCCCCCCTTCACGCGCAACCGGAGGTGCTCTCTATGAGAATCGTGAACTTATTTGGTCTGCCGCTTCGCAAATCACAAGCACAAGAGGAATACAAGCAAGCGGCAAACTCAAAGAATATCGCTCTCTGTTTCCTCTCACTCCTTTTTAGTACCAGTCTGAGTTGTCAGGCGCAGACGTGCACACCCACGCCTACCATCACGCCTTGCCAAGGTTGCCGCAATCTTTGTCGCCCTCGATAAAACGGCCAGTCCGCCGAGTACCTATCCGAATTGGTGCCAAAATGGACATGACGACCGGCCTCTTTGCGCGGTCGGCCTCTCAGGCAACTACGATTTGTCTGATCGAGAGGGCACAGGTCCTGGCGTGAGAGAGAATGTACCCCAAGACGATGAAAATTACACCAACACAACTGATCGCATCGCCCAGAAGAGCGTTTCACCGGTGGCAAAAGTAAAATCGGAAAGCGAACAAAGCTTTATGCCACTGTACCTTGTCAACAGTGACGGTGATTCGGGAATGCCGCCGCACCAGATCGAAGATATGCGCTGTGCCTTGGTGAGCCATGGGATTAACTCGAACCTCTACACAGTGATAACGCTCGTGGGAAATGTTGATCATGCGTTCGCTCTCTGGTCTGATCGTGTAAGCCCGGGAGGACCGAAGGTGAGGGACAAGGTCCTAGCGTTTCTCGACGACCACGTCAAAAACCCGCTATGAGATGACTTCATTAAGTTTCACCGGCCAATTCACGTCACCCGAAAAACCAGATTTGTAAATTAACTTCCTCATCAACTATGCTAAAACTCTTGGCTAATATCGCAGTCACCTTAGCGGTTCTGGAGGCGACTCTATCAGCGACTAAGAGCTTTGCCGGGAGCGCGACCTGGCGGCTCAATCCAATCAGGAGCGACTGGGACACAGCGGGTAATTGGATGCCTCGTACGGTGCCTGACGGGCCGGCAGATATCGCGACGTTCGGCTTTTCCAATATCAACGCTGTTTCTGTCTCGGCCAATACCACCGTGAGCGACATCGTCTTCAACTCAGGCGCAGCCGGATTCACCGTCACTGCCAATCCTGGGAAGAGACTGAGCCTCAATGGGTCAGGGATCATTAACAACTCCGGCGTTCTCCAGAATCTGGTCGCCACGACGACTCCGGAAGGAGTTTCCGGAGTGATCTCCTTCATCAACAGCGCCACTGCTGGCAGCCAGAGCGTCTTTACGGCTGACGGTTCGACCGCCGATCAGGCGTTTGCTGGTCGCGTCCAATTTTTCGGCACTTCCAGTGCAGCCGATGGCGCCTTTATCGTTGAGGGATCGCAGCCGAACAGCAGCTTTGGCAGCGGCCTGGCGCAATTTCATGACCAATCAACGGCTGCCAATGGCGTCTTCAACAATCTCTCCGGCGGATTTGGTGGGGGCGTAACGACATTCTTGGATTCTGCAACTGCAGGAAATGGCAACTTCACCTGTGAAGGTGGGGTTGCTGGCGGCGCCGAGGGAGGTTTCGTTATCTTTGCGGGCACGTCGAGCGCGGCTAATGGCATGTTCCTTGCATACGGACCAACGGCCGCTGGTGGCTATCCGGGAACCATTGAATTCATGGACTCCAGCACTGCTGACCACGGCACGTTCACACTCAACGGCGGCACAGTTAGCGGCGAAGGCGGCGGTGAAATAACTTTTGATGATTCGTCGACCGCAGCCGATGGCACATTTATTATCGAGGGCACTTCAGTCAGCGGCGCGGAAGGCGGCGAACTCATTTTCTTTAATGGCGCGACGGCTGCCAATGCTACAATCATTGCCAACGGCGGGAACAGTGGTGGTGGTGATTGTCAATTCGGTTCTGGCTCGTTTGGTGGCCCGGCGCGTTTACAGGTTTTCGGCAACGGCACACTGACGATTAACTTCAATGCTGGCCAAGTCACGGTCGGATCTATTGAAGGCGACGGCACGGTCGTTTTAGGACAGGCCCTTGCCGTCGGAAGCAACGGTCTCAGCACGGTCTTTTCCGGAGGAATGAGGAGTTTAGGCCCGTTGACGAAAGTTGGCAGTGGAACGTGGACCCTGACAGGGGCAAGCACCTACAACCGGCGCACAACGATCAGTGAGGGCGCCTTGACCGTGAACAATGCCACTGGCTCAGCGACCGGTACAGGTCCGGTCTTGGTCGATGCTGGGACACTTGGCGTAGCGGCATCATTGCAGGGCCGGTTACAGTAGGCACCGGCAGCGGCGGAGGGGCTTTCCTGGTGCCGAGCATCGACGCGAACCGCGCGACTACACTGACGATTCAGAGCGCGCTCACCTTCGAATCCGACGGGACGTACGCGTACAAGCTCAACACCAAGAGAGCCAGGGCCGATCAGGTGATCGCCAATGGTGTCTCTATCGAAAGCGGCGCTCAGTTTAGCTTTGTACCAGTTGCAAACAAGAGGTTGAGTGCAGGCACAGTGTTCACCGCCATCAGTGACACTTCGGCCAATCCAATCAGCGGCACATTCGCCAACCTGGCCGACGGCTCAACCTTCACCGCTGGTCGCAACACCTACGAAGTCGATTACGAGGGTGGCGACGGCAATGATCTGAGCCTGACGGTGGTTCCATGAGAGAAACGATGGCCAAGCTGTTGATGCTGGTGTTGCTCCTGTCGGTTCGAATTCTTTACGCGGGTAGCACAACTTGGAAGCTGAATCCGACGAGCAACGACTGGAACACGGCGGAGAACTGGACGCCGGAAACCATCCCAAGCAGTGAAACCGATGTGGCCACCTTTTCAGCATCCAATACGACGAATCTAATCTGCGGGGATGCGCCGGGTGGCGAGGGCACAAGCACCATCGTCGGAGATGTCGTTTTTACCGAAGGCGCTGGTGCATACACCATCACGATCACGCCGGTATTTGACAACATTTTCCCATCGATCATCGAATTTCATCGGGGAGGAATCACGAATAACTCGGGAGTGGTGCAGAACTTCGTCGCAGCCAACTCAGGCACTACCAAAGCATCGGGACGAATCTATTTCATGAATTCCGCTTCGGCTGGCGAGAATGTGGTCATCACCAATGAAGGTGGCGCTTCTGCAACTGGAGATGGAGTCTATGGCGGCTTCACTCAGTTCTGGTACAGCTCTAATGCTGGTAGCGCGACGTTCATCAGTAATGGTGGAACTGTCGACGGAGCGCGGGGTGGATTTACTTGGCTCATCATCGACTCTAGTGCCGAGAGCGCGACCTTTATCAGCAATCCAGAGGAGGTATCGGGAGCCGATGCAGGTTATTCATTTGCGGAAACGAGGGGTAGCATCGGCAACTCCACCTTCATCGCCAATTCCGCCACTGTGCCAGGCGCCGAGGGAGCTTGGGCCGAAATCGACAAGGGAACGGCAGAGGGCGCTACCTTCATTGCCAACGGCGCGACAGTTGCGAACGCACAAGCCGGCCAAATCTATGTGTATGGAGGGAGTGGCTACGCCACCTTCACCGGCAATGGCGGCCGGGGGAGT
>Ga0066709_100003371_pt1 | contig 12220 bp, 10 predicted proteins | sample GraSoiAngelo_158_FD_79665 | JGI IMG/M metagenome (GOLD analysis project Ga0066709, IMG submission 79665) | Grasslands soil microbial communities from the Angelo Coastal Reserve, California, USA - 14_1009_16_30cm | ecosystem: Environmental > Terrestrial > Soil > Grasslands | place: USA... | reverse complement strand
CGCCGCGCTGCCGGGAGAATTGCTGGAATCGGAGCTTTTCGGGTTTGAGCAGGGCGCATTTACAGGAGCAGTGCGCAGCAAGCCGGGCAAGTTTGAAATGGCCAACAAGGGCACGATCTTCCTGGATGAAATCGCGGAGATGAGCACGCATCTGCAAGCAAAACTTCTGCACGTGCTGCAGGATCACCAGTATTCGCGGCTGGGCGGCCGGCACCTGGTGGAGACCGACGTTCGTGTGCTGGCGGCGACAAATGTGGATGTTCAGGAGGCGATGAAGACGGGGAAGTTTCGCGAAGATCTCTACTACCGGCTGAATGTTTTGTCTATCAATGTGCCGCCGCTCCGCGAGCGGACTGCCGAGATTCCGCTGCTGTTCCGCCATTTCCTTACGAAATACAGCGAGAAATTCGGCAAGACGCCACCGGGGCCATCCAAATATCTTTTGGATGCGGCGGTAAACTATCCCTGGCCGGGAAACCTGCGCGAACTGGAAAATTTCGTAAAACGCTATGTGATTCTCGAAGATGACGAAGGCAGTTTGCGCGAGTTGGTGGAGATGTCCGCCACGCGCCAACGCACTTCGCCCCGGGAGGAACCCGCCGCGCCCAAGGAGCAGGGGCTGAAGGCGCTGGTACGGGGCTTAAAAGACGAGGCCGAGATGGAGGCGATCGCCGACGCGCTGGAAAAGACGCGTTGGTGCCGGAAAGACGCCGCAAAAATGCTAGGGATCAGTTACAAGGCGCTTCTGTACAAGATGCGGCAATTCAATCTGGATACGCCGCGAGCAAGGAAACCGGCTTCCCCAGCGACAGCTGAGGAAGCCACTTCGGCAGTAGGAACGCGCCGCGATTAACATTTCCGGCCTTCGCGGCGCAATTTTGGTAAGAATAAGAAAATTATTCAGGGGAACGCGAGGGATCCAAGCTATTCTCGCGTGGCAGAAAGGACGGGGGAATGACCGAACGACGCACAACTCGACGTTACGACTTATCTTTACCAATCATCGTCCGGGGGCCCGCGCATCGGACACTGGATTCACAGCAGGGCAAAACGCGTGACATCTCCACACGCGGCCTTTATTTTGTGGTGGATCAGAAAATGGAATCCGGTTCGCAACTGGACATGACGCTGACGCTTCCTTCTGAGGTAACTCGGGGTTCCGACGTTTTTGTGCGGGCCCTAGGCAGAGTTATACGAATGGAGCGGCGAATGGAAGACGGCAGCGCGCGCATGGGCGTTGCCGCGGTTATCGAACGATACGATATTATTCGCGGGGAAGCTGCCCGGGCCTGAAGCGGGTTACATCGGGTGGCTCGGTCCCAGACATATCGTGGTTTGGCGAGAGTCCCTTCTTCTTCCCGCTCGCCTGCCCTTGCCCGAACGAATTGGACGAATTGGAATTCATCTTGCAAGAAAGACTAAGTTAGGCCTACTATCCGGGCAGACTCCCCGCTCGGAGGGTCCAATGAAGGTTTCGGATCTCATCGGCTCCCGTAAGGAAGTTTTTTCCATCACTGAAGACACGAGTGTGCATCAGGCCGCGCAGTATCTGCGGGAGAAGCAGGTGCGGTCGGTCGGAGTGATGAACGCGAACGGCAAACTTACAGGAGTCATCTCGCACAGTGATGTTTCCGATAAAGTTGCCGCGGAAAACAAGTGTCCTGCCTGGATGAAGGCTTCGGATATCATGACGCGGGAGCTCGTCACGGTAACGCCGGAAATGACGGTGGAGGACTGCCTGCGCTTGATGGAGCAGAACACGATTTTTCATCTCATCGTGCTGGATGAGCAACAGAGATTCCTTGGCATGCTCTCTGTCAGCGACATTTTGCGAGTCGTGGCGTCGGACGAAAAGGCCCGGGCCGATCTGCTGGAAGCGTTTATATTTCCGCCGAGGTAGGACCTAATTCCAAAGCTTGCCTTCACCTGAAGATAACCTCACGATTGCCCGTTTTTGAGATGCGGGCGGGATGGTAAACACCCGTCAATTACTGCCGAAATAAGCCTTTCATGCCCGCTCGTCGGCATCATCGACATGAACCACCGGAGCTTCTTCCGCAATGCGCTTAACGGAGCACAGGGGGGCACTCCCGCGCCAGCCTTCAGCAGAATCTCGACTTCGTGACGGTTTAACATTCCCAACATCCTCCTCCCTCCGCCCTACCGGCTTACCGACCGGGGTACAGAGAGACTTTTAGCCCTTTCGGCTATTGCCGGATGGCTTAGGATTTCCGGACTAAAAATGGTCAGAATCTTAGGAACCAACATTTGCTCAAATCCAGATTCTTTGGCATCGGTTTTCTTTTTTGTGAAACTTCTTTTCACGGATAGTAATCGAGATTGCTGATCCAAACTGCTCCATCATAGTGCCCCTAGAGACATCACAAACAACGGCCATCTAACTGAAAAAAAGCATGTTGCGTTGCTTGATTGAGTTTTTGTTTGTCAATAAATTGGCAACTTTTATCCAACTGCCTTTGGAGAAGTGTGTGCTAACAGCATTATGCGGCCTAGGGCCGCAGAACTTGCAGAGCTATGGACGAACTACTTCAGAAGTGCGAAGGCGGTAGCCGCCCCATGGCAGGAGCGGCTCTGCCGCAAGACGTCATTTTTGGCCGCTCTGCGGTCATGCAAGCGCTTCATAAGCGAGTCGAGAAGGTGGCGGCGGCCAACGTCCCCATACTCATCCAAGGGGACGGAGGCACCGGAAAGGAAGTGCTTGCGCGGTGGATCCATGGGCACTCGACTTCGAGCGCCGGAGAGTTTATCAAACTCAATTGTGCCGCGATTCCTGGAGCACTCCTCGAGACGGAATTATTTGGCTACGAAAAAGGCGCGTTCACAGGCGCACTCATTTCGAAACCGGGGCGTGTGGAATTGGCTCATAACGGGACGCTCTTTCTAGACGAAATTGCCGACCTCGATCTGGAACTCCAAAGCAAGCTTCTCCACTTTCTTCAGGATGGGCGTTTTACCCGCGTCGGGGATAGTGCGGAACGATCGATAAACACCAGGCTTGTCTGTACCACTCACAGGGACCTGGCAAGGGAACTCGAGGCCGGAAGATTCCGCGCCGACTTGTTTTATCGCATCAACGTGATTCAAGTGAACCTGCCGACGCTTCACGAGCGCAAAGAAGACATACCGATTCTCGCTGAATATTTTCGCGTGCAATACATAAGACAGTTCGAAAAGAACTGTGAGCCTTTCGGCTCGGAGATGCTGGATTATTTGCAAAACATAGAATGGCCGGGAAACGTGCGGGAGTTATCCAATCGCATCGCGCGTTACGTGCTGATTGGGAAGGAGGCCATCGTCACGCGAGAGCTGTTTAGATCGGGAGCGACCGCCGCGTCTCTCCCATCGACTAGAGGTGGAAGCGTGCATCTGAAGCAGATTGCCAAAGAAGTGGTCCGAGAGACGGAACGAAACCTGATCCTCGCCGCGCTGAAGGACAATCATTGGAACCGGCGGAAAGCCGCGGAAGTATTGGAGATAAGCTACCGCTCTCTAATCAATAAGATTCGCGAGTCGGGCATTGGCCTGAGAAGAGTCGCTAGTCAGGCACAAAGAAAAGGGGCCAGAACGACCACTTCCCCGACGGATTGATTCAGACGCGAAACAAACGCGGCACGTGGGACAGAATCCGTGGGAATTGAAATAAATCCTGTATAATGAATATCATAGAGCTAAACTTTGTGGGGCGTTGATGCCATTCGCCGTGCAGCATTTGACTGTTGTGGATGGGACCAAGACGCTAGCAAGGAGCACTTAGTTCATGGCATCGTCTAGAGCACAGAGAAAGATCGGCGTATTCAGTCACGGGGGGTTAAAGAATCTCGGTGACGAGGCGCTATTCGCCGCCGTTATCCAGAACGTACGACTGCGCGTCCCCGACGCACAAATCGTCGGCTTTACAGCAAACCCGGAAGACACGGAGCTGCGGCACGAAATCCCAGCGTTTCCAATTGCGCGATTGGAGAAGCCAAGAAAATCAGATCCGCCGTCCACTAAGGCGCTCGCCAAGCCAGCCTCAGACACTACACGGACAGCTCGTCGATCGTCCTGGAAACAGTTCCTCAAGGCTGTGCCTGGAGTTACTGCGATAGTCCATGGAATTCGCACAACGCTTCGGGTGACAAGAGACATCCTTTTGGAGCCCAAGTTTCTGTGGCAATCGTACAAGCGGTTGCGCGGCGTAGAACTGCTCTTGGTAGCTGGTTCACAGCAATTGAATGACATCTACGGGGCTTGGGCATTCCCGATCTCGTTGTACAAGTGGTCCGTCCTTTCGCGCGTAGCGGGGACAAAAATGGCGCTATTGAGTGTGGGTGCCGGTCCCATTTCGTCGTCTTTCAGTCAGTTTCTGATTCGCTGCGTCTTGCGAATGTGCAGCTATCGATCCTACCGGGACACGATTTCCAGCGAACTGGTCACGAGGATCGGTTCAAAAGGTGTGCATCCCGTATTTCCCGACCTGGCCTACAGTATGCGGTTGCCCGAACCGCGATCGGTGCCGACCGACAAAAATGTCGTGGTGGTTGGAGTCAATCCCGTGCCGTTTTATGACGGCCGATATTGGGCTACGCCTAACCCGGCGCGTTACCTAGACTATATAGACAAGTTTGCGCGCTTTGGGCGATGGCTGGACCAGAACGGTTATTCGACCTTATTGTTCCCGACACAAGCACGCGCGGACGTTTTGACAATCCAGGATATTCGCGCCGCCATGAATCGCGATGGCAATTCGACGCGAATGCTTGAAGGCCTTCCGATTCAAAGCATCGGCGATCTGGTTACGGAGATCGCGCGCGCCGACCTGGTGATTGCCAACCGCTACCATGGAATCCTGCTTTCATTGGCGTTGAACAAGCCGGTCCTCGGCGTGGCGTATCATGAAAAGAGCCGCGCGCTGCTCGAGCAGGTCGGCCAGGGCGACTACGTGCTGAATATCGCCGATTTCAGCTTTGAGGAACTGGTCGAAAAGTTCAAAGCGTTGCACGCTCACGCGGCGCAATCCAAAAAAGAAATCGCCGCAAGAATCGCCCCTCTGCGCGTGCAGCTAGAGCGACAGTTTGACACTGTGTTCGGCCTCATCGGCATCGAGCCTCCGCTCCGGCCAGAACGAAATTAAAGCAACAGGATCGGAAAGCCCGTCGCGGAGTATCTAGGGAAGAATTCCGTCTCTTTTGCCAACGTTTTCAATGCTTACAGCGAGCAAGTTCCTTGCCTACTGGAGGGTTTGGGCGCGCCGTCATCTTCCTCCAGCTTTCTTAGTTAGTTAAGCGCGATTCCGAAAGAAGAGAACCTTGAAGAAGGATCCAGGGCCACTGAACCGGTGGCCTCGTACCGCAAAAGACCATCCGCCGAGATGCCTATATTTAACGCGCCAGATTCGTCCTGCTGAGTGCAAGCCGGCCTTTTGAATTCCTTTCTGAGACGCCACGTTGCTGTCCCCAGTAATCATGAAGAGGCGCTTTATGTTGAATCCTCTGCATACGTCCGCCAGGCATCGGATGGCGTAGGCATATAGCCCGCAATTCTGGAATTGGAGGAGTGTGACGGCGTGCGTTATCTCGGCTTCTCCTGCTGTGAGCTTTACGTTACGTTCCTTGCCCCGCCGATCGAGTTCGGGAAGAATAAGCCAGCTGACATGGGCCAGGGTGCCATCTACAAAAACCCCATATGCGGCGTTGGTCCCGCATTTCTCATAGAGTTCCTGATATCTTTGCATCTCCGGGTGCTCCTGGGCGGCCTGTAACAACTCACGGTCTGTGATCTTCCTGAATTTAACGCCGGCAGGAGCGCGGCCTCCTTCGATCTCTTTCGGGTCGCAGCAGTACACAAAATACTTATCGACGTGGCCAGCTAGATCCCGCAGCAAACCGATGGGATTATCCCTGAGTGCCTTAAGACCTGCCGTGGCCTTTCGCCGAAGAGGGCTTGCGAGATCGAACTCGGCTGATTCCAATTGGATTTCCTGTACTCCGAACCCGCTCTTGAATCGTTCCAGTCCGGGATTGCTCGCGTCGGCACCGCCAAGATTGAACCGTTCCATTCCTTCTGCGCGCAGCAGTTCGGTGACCTGGTGAATCAGAAAATGGGAGGCTCCCACAGCCATGCCCTCGCGGCTGGTTCCCGCGGAGTGATAATACGCGCCGCGCTGGGCGCGCAAGACTAGAATGGAGGAAAGGACCTCACCATTCCGGGTTGCGCGGAAGAGCTCCCCTGCCTGATGCTCGACGAGTGTGACAAATGTGCGTACCTGGGAATCGGCAAGGACTTGTTCTCCACGAATCATGCGTCGCTCCATGGAGGCATCCTGGAGCAGCGCGTGAACCTGGCAGGCTTCCACTTTCGTTGTGCGCTCGATCAAAAGACCTGCTTTTTGCGCCTTCCGAAGGTTTCTCTGGTGATTCGAAGACATCCCGGACCACGGGGTGGAGTCCCCGAGCACAACCGAGTATTCAACGCGCATCCGGCGGCTCTTCTCACCTGGCAGCGCCGGAATAACGGCGCTCGCGGAGGCAAAGCTGCCGACGGAAAGATCGCTCACACGAGCCTGGCGGCAAAAATTCACGAGCCCCGCCCAAAAATGATCTCCGCTCGGAAGGCAGGGGACGGAAGGGATCTCGAGGGAACGATTCAGGCGACCCTTCCGCAAGAAAGCCAGACAGCCGGCGAGGATGCGACCATTCTCCCGCAAGCAAAACAGCCAGGGCTGAGTGCTTGGAGCGCGCATGGCTTCCTTGTACTCAAATGTGTGGAACGGGTTGCAAGGATCCAGCTCAGCGAGCTCAGAACAGAGTTCACGCGTGGTCTCCCGTACCGCATGAAATTGCGCAGGCATGCTAACTCTTCCGCTTGCTCACTTCCTGCTCGAATAGATTCGCATCAATGAAGAACTTAGCTGCCCAATTCAGATATTCATTCGTTCCGTATCCACCGTTGATAGGGAACGAACCTTTGATTGCACCGCGTATTTCCTGCGGGCCTTCCACGTTCTGCGTCTGCCGAACATAGCGATTTGCTATACGCGCGGCTTCCCTGTAGCGAGAATCATTCGTGACTTGGTACAGAAACAGCCAGCAATAGGCGATCTGCACCGAACCGGTCAGACACGCCCAGCTTGCAGCTGGTTTCCAGTGGGATGACAGGCTGCCCGGCAAGAAGCCGTCGCCTTTGAGAACACTCAAGAGACCATCGGCAGTTCGGAACGCCGCGAAGAGAAACGTTTCCTGGCCCGTAAAACGGTATGCTTCCAAGATTCCACGAAGCGCGTAGCCCAGTGTGTGAGTCAGCGGTATTTCGGGATCGGTCAGGCAGCAGTTCGCAAACCAGCCGTTCGGATGCTGCTGCGTCAAGGCCCACTCCACATTGGCGATTGCGGCCTTTTCGTAATTCTTTTCCGGTTCCATTCTTGCGGCTTCGAAGAGTCCCCAGGCAACATGAGTATCGTAGGCTTTCTCTCCAGCTTCCGCAAAAGGGGAGGGATGCTTACGCCAGCAGCCATCGGGATCCTGCGTTTTCACGAGCCAATCCGCGGCGCGAATCATGCTGGCGCGATAGGGTTCGCCGAAAACACGGGCTCCAGCGGCGAGACCCATCAAAATCTGGCCGGTATTGAACGTAACCGGCACGAGCGGCTTGGCGCCGATCACGCCGCCCTGAAAACTCCCGTCGGCAAACTGGATGGAAAGAAGCCAGTCCAGCATTTGCTTGCCACGGTTGCGAAGTTGTTCATCGTTGGTACGGCGCGCAAAATCAAGAAACGTAGGAACAATATAACCTGTCGTCTCCGGGTAAGAGGCACCCCAGCCTTTAACCAAGCTGTAATGACGGGCCACACCGCCATCTTTTGTGCTCGAGTAATCCTGAGCCCGGCACAGCCAGCCGATCGCTTCGCGAACCGAGCGACCGATGCCGGCGTCCGCAGCGGTCAATCCTCGTTTGTCACGTCGTGCCTCTGATTTTGCGGCGGGAGGCAATTGCCACCAATCCCTGGCATCGCGGACGCTTGACAAGGCTTTTCGCAGTATTGGTTGAATCAATGGTGCTCCTTAGCAGAAAACTGTTATTCCGAGGGCTTCCGACTAGGATTCCAGAAGAATCTCAACTTCAGATTCTTCAGTCATTTAACTTTTGGGTGCCCTACTTGCAACTGCAAATCGCTTCTCCCACTCAGTTTTTCAGCAACCTGTTAGATCCTGTCGAACATCCTATCCCGCTGGAAGCTGTCGACAACTGCAGCGAAGCGGCGCGGCGCGGCAAACTCCGATCCAGCCTCCCGTTTAGCTTCGTGAGAATACCTGAACTATGGAATGCGCGAAGCTGCGGGAGTATTTTTCGCGATATTCCCGTTCCACGCACCCGAACCAGATTCCCGCCAGAGCGACCGGCATAACAAGCGCCACTTGCGAGAAAAAAACGGCGAGGTTGGGGGAAGGCCACGTGCGCTCTACAACGTATGTAAAGACAGCAAAGGGCACCAACGATAGCCAAGGTCGTACCCAAATGGAAACAACATACCGAAGCGGGTGAATGCCGAGCGTGCGCTGCACGTACCACGGCCAGAATAGCAGACAGAAAGCGATGCTCGGAATGGTCGTGCCCCATGCGACGCCGACTATTCCCAGCCTCTTCGCAAGCAATATGCTCAGGGCAAGATTGCATAATCCTTCGCCCAAACGAACCAGCACCAGCGGCTTATGCTTGCTTATGCCCAGCATGATGGACCCGGCTTGATGAGTTCCCGCGGAAAAGAAAGTCATCAGCGAGAGAATTCTAAGTACTTGCCCGGAAAGAGAAGCATATTGCGGGCCCATCCATAAACCAATGAAAGTGCCGCCACGGAGCATGAAGGTTATCAAGATCGGAAACGTGACGGCGGAACCGAAACAGCAGCTCGTCAAAAGCGTGTGTTGCAAGCCCCCATGGTCTCCATTTGCTTCTAACTGGCTGGCGAAAGGCGAAATTGTATGCGAAATACCTGTGAGCATTGCGCGTGTGTATTCAACCAAGTTGCCCCCGATCGTAAAAAAGGTGATCAGGGCTACCGGAAGAAATGCGCCGATGACAACAGTATCCGTGTAATAGATCAAATCTCCGCCCATCTGGATCAGAAACATGTAGATGCTGAAAGAGAAGATCAGGCGGGTGTGCGCAGCGCCTGCTCTCGAGAGACTAAATTGCAACTCCGGATAAAGTTTGCGGCTGATTACCATATTGATTATGCCCCTCAACGTTGTAAACGTGAGGTGGATGCAGGCGAGAGTGATGAGGCCTTTGCCGCTGTACAGAGCTCTTACGATGGCGATGGCGCGCAAACCAGTCACCAGAATTTCAGCCCCATTCAGCAAGTCGAACCGCTGCAGCGCCGCGATCACTCCCCCGAATACGCCACTGACCAGAGAAGCAGCAATGTTCATGCCTGTTAAGACCAGAACTATGCGTGCGGTATTCTGGTATTCGGGCGGAATGTGGAAGCGGCCAACCACGAAGAACGCCAAGCTAGCAGCGAACGTAATCGCGAGAGTTCCGGCTGCAGAAAAAATCAGCAGCCCGGAAGACGCTACGCGACTTGCGTCCTCATGGCTCTTGAGCGTGTGAAACTTGACGACGTAGCGCGTGACAGCGCCGCGGACACCAAAGTCAAGCAAACCCAGATAGCCAGTAAGAGAAATAATGAGTGTCCACACTCCGTAGCCAGCATTGCCGAGATGGTGTACGACGAAAGGAGAGAGGAAGAAATTGACCGCGATCGAGATCGCGTAGCAAGTCCAATTGGAAAAAACGTTGCGAAGTATCCGAGGATGTCCACTCTTTTGCGAGGGGACAGTTGCAGAGGTAGAAGTCTCCGTCATCAGATTCCCAGTCTTGTTAGGGGTATGAAAATAATGCAACACTTCTCTACCGTTGCAAGTTCATGTCCAGACAGGCCCTCCGACCGGCACGGCCAAGTACATGTTAAGTCTTTTCATTACAATAGAATAGAGCGATTCTGGCACCCTTTGTGCGAGTGTGCTGTGAGTACAGCACTGGAATAAATGGGAAAAAATCTGGTGTCGCAAGTCGCTGTTGACAGGGCACCCGGGCTCTACCGGCGTCGCCCCTTGATCGAGAGCGTGATTTCCTCGGTGAAGCGCAAGCTCTCGGCTCGTGCACCGCGTCGTTCCCTGCGCATGCAGATGCGGCAAGCCCTGAGGATGCCAATAGAGCCAAATAGCTTTTAGCATAAATCTTGCTTTCGACATTTCGGTATGAGCACCCTCAATGGAACAGCGGACGTGCCTATGCCGATGGGACGGCCTAAACCGCCCCTACTGTTGCGCAAGGAGGAAAGCGAGTAGCTCCGCTCCGTACGGACTCGCGCACCTTCCTGGCTGAATCAAGTTGAAATCTGTTTCACATCATCACCCAGAAGGCCATTCGCCCCGGCACCTTCGGGAGCGTCAGAGAACTGGTGACTAAAATCGAACACTTCGTCCGAGCCTACAATGCCATAGCAAGCCCGTTTTATCTGGCCCTCTACGTGCCGACTCAATCCTTCAAAAAGATCGGCCGATTTTGGTGAACATGTTTCAGGGACACAACGCTAGATGCGCTCTCTCCACTGGAGCAGATTGAGGCGGGCGGCGGTGAATAGATTCGTATTTCGTAATTTATGTATAGTGTTACTTTATTTGTGTGCGGCCAGGCGAGTATTGAAGATGATCGCCAAGTGCCTACTCGCCCGTGGAATGAAGGCGTAGAGGTTGCAAACAATGGTATGGCATTGCCTTGTGGTCGGACGAGAGTTCAACAGATCCTGGAACGATGGGATGTGCACACACAAAGCACCACTCGCGGTTCATCCGATTGCCGCTCAAGCATTCGGTAGCGAGAACGCATTTCTCGCCATCCCAGAAGACCGCAATGAATCCTGGATGGTGCCAGTTGCGTCGAAGATTGCATTTGTGGTCTAAGGAGCGTAGCTCATGCAAGAGCCTCGGGACTACTCCAGTCATGAAGAGTTCTTCTCTTATTATGCAGAGAAAAGTGCGCGCCCCGAGTTTGTCGAGCGCTTCCGCTCGCTTCAGAATGCGATTCTACGATTTCTCCATGCCCGGCAGTGGGACGGACAATGCCTTGACGTAATCGACGTCGGCTGCAACGCGGGGACCCAATGCATACTATGGGCGGAGGGAGGCCACCGTGTTCATGGCGTTGATATAAATCAGCCTTTGCTGGACATTGCGCGCCAACGAGCAGTTGCGGCGGGTTATGCCATAGACTTCAGGCTCGGGTCAGCGACGCAGCTCCCATGGCCCGATAGCTCTATGGATATCTGTTTGGCCATCGAGCTTCTCGAACATGTGAAGCAATGGCAAGACTGTTTGAAGGACTTTGCGCGCGTTTTGCGTCCCGGAGGCTTGCTCTTCATGACCACTACGAATAATCTCTGCCCTGCTCAAGAGGAATTCAATCTTCCGGTTTATAGCTGGTATCCCTCCTGGTTGAAGCGTCATTTCGAGCGGCTTGCCGTCACGAATCGACCGGATCTCGCCAACTACGCCAAATATCCAGCCGTAAATTGGTTCAATCCTTATAGTCTAAGGAGGGACTTGTCCCGGTTAGGGTTTCTCTCCTTTGATCGCTTTGATCTGGTCGATGTCTCCAGCAAGAGTTCATTCATGCGACTTATCGTTTCTGTTCTGCGAGGTGCTCCGCCGCTTCGATTGCTGGGCCATATCTGCACACAAGGTTCAATACTACTCGCCGTAAAAGAACCAGGGTAGTCGTCGGCTATGGTGTGTCGGCTATGGTGCTTGAGCTTGCCTCGGTGCACGACATTAGGATGAGGGTACTGCAGGTCTCCTTTTTTGCGGTCTGTATCTGGAAGTATTATATACTTACAGATATCTGCCTGTACCATAAAGGAGCCTTCCCTATGTCCGACACCTTACCCAATTTGCTCAACCTCAGGGGCGATTTGCTGCGACAGGTTTCCCAGCTCGGCGACTTCCAGCCGGGCTCAGTCACCCGCGTCCGCCGCCGCTGCGGCAAGCCCAATTGTCATTGTGCCAAGCCCACCGATGCCGGCCACGGCCCCCAAGTGCAACTGACCCACAAGATGAGCGGCAAAACCGTTACGCAAACCTTGTCTTCCCTGGCAGCAGTGCGCAAGGTGGAAAAGGAGATCGCCGCCTTTCGCCGATTTCAGGCGCTCACTCATGACCTG
>Ga0066709_100003370_pt1 | contig 12224 bp, 11 predicted proteins | sample GraSoiAngelo_158_FD_79665 | JGI IMG/M metagenome (GOLD analysis project Ga0066709, IMG submission 79665) | Grasslands soil microbial communities from the Angelo Coastal Reserve, California, USA - 14_1009_16_30cm | ecosystem: Environmental > Terrestrial > Soil > Grasslands | place: USA... | reverse complement strand
GCCAGATTGCGGGCGATCACCATCCGGTGGACCTCCGAGGGGCCGTCGTAGATCCGCGCGGCCCGGGCGTCCCGGTAGTAGCGCTCCAGGGGCAGATCGGTGGAGTAGCCGAGCGAGCCGCAGATCTGGATGGCCCGATCGACCACCCGCCCGAGCACCTCGGACACGAACGTCTTGACGAAGGCGACCTCCTGCTTGAAGTCCTGGGCCGTCTCGATCTTCCACGCCGAGTGCAGGACCATCAGGCGCGACGCGTACAGCTCCATCGCCGAGTCGGCCAGCATCCATGCCACCGCCTCGTGCCGGATCAGCTGCTTGCCGAACGCCTCGCGCTTCAGAGCGCGCTCGGTGGCGACGTCGAGGGCCCGCTGGGCCACCCCGATCCAGCGCATGGCGTGGGCCAGCCGGGCCGGCCCAAGCCGGACCTGGGCCAGCGAGAACCCCTCGCCCCGGCCCCCGAGCATCGCCTCCGGCCCCACCCGGCAATCCGCCAGCCGGACCTCACAGTGCCCGCCGGGCCCGTGGGTCCCCATGACCGGGATCTCGCGGATCACCTGCCAGCCGGGGTTGTCCCTGTCCACCAGCAACAGCGAATGGCGCTTGCGCGGGTCGACCCCCTCGTCCGGCTCGGTCCTGGCCACCACGATGGCGAACGCCGCCCCGTTGGCGCCGCTGATGAACCACTTCTCGCCGTCGATCACCCAACCGGCGCCGTCGGGCTCCGCCGTGGTCCGCAGGAGCGTGGGGTCGGACGAGGCCACGTCCTTCTCGGTCATTGCGAAGCACGAGCGGACCAGCCCGTCCGCCAGCGGCCGCAGATACCGTTCCTTCTGGCGTTCGTCCGCGGCGTGGAGCAACAGGTGCATGTTGCCCTCGTCGGGCGCCATGCAGTTCAGGGCCAGCGACGCCAGGCCCGAGACCCCAAGCTCCTGGGACACCAGCGCCATCCCCAGCGTCCCCAGCCCGAGCCCGCCCCACTCAGGTGGCAGGTGGGGATTCCAGAGCCCTGACTCTTTCGCCAGGTGGCGCAGTTCGTTCAGGTGCGCGTCGAGGTTGTCCTCTGCGACGTCCGGCTCGACGGGAAGGACGACGTCGTTGACGAAGGCACGGACCCGGAGCCGGATCTCGTCCAGCTCGGCCGGAATGGTGAAATCGACCACGCTTCGTATTTCACCACGGGCGCGAACCGGGCGACCGCCCAGGTCGTCTTACCAGGCGTGCTGGCGGCGGAGCGGCGGGCCGAGATCGTGGTCGGGACCATCTTCACCCTGGCCTGCTCCGGAGTGGCCTGGGCCGGTCATGGAGCGGGGAGCAAGGGCCGCACGGTCCCGGTGGCGACGGCTCCGGCATCAGCTTCGTCGGCAGCCCTGCCGGCGTCGTTCATCGCCCCGGCCGCCGCGTCGGTGCAACGGTCTCCGTGCGATCGTCCACCGCCGCCACGAGGCCCCCGGCTTCCCTGGCCCGTGATCCTCACCACGGGCTGCGGGCGGTACCTGATCGCCGCCGACGCGGGCGGCGTGAGGAGGATCGGGAAGCCAATCGTTCGGCGTTCGGCATGGATGTCGGTGGCCGGAGGCGGCCGTGGGGTCGTCCGCGGTGGCCGCTTCCAGGTCATCCGAGGAGGGGCGGTGCTGTGGCGTTCGAGCCGCTCCACGTACGACCTCCAGGACGTGGGGTCCGCCGCCTTCGGACCAAGCGGGGTGGCCTTCTCCATCACCAAGACAGATGACTCGGTCCTGTACGTTGCCGGTCCCGGGGCGCCCGAGCGGGTGGTCGCGCATGACGAGGAACCCGTCGGCTGGGTCTCGTCCGGAAAACTGGTGACCTCGCGGTGGCGCCCCGACGGCAGCCACCCGGACCTGGTGGTACGAGCTCCTGACGGTTCGCGCCCGGCCGTCGCCGCTCCCCGCGTGCTCTCCTTCGGCCCGTGGTCTCCCTGGACCGGGGCTGCCCTGTTCGTGACGAGGGCCGGGCGGCTCGAGCGCCTCGATGGGTCCGGTAAGACGACCGTCGCCGACGTCCGGGCCCTGGGGTTCGATCTCCGGCCCGAGGCCATGATCCCAACCATCGGGCGGCTCGCCGACGGGCGGATCGTCGTGGTGGCGCCGAACCGGATTGCCGTCCTCTCGCCCGGCGGGCGGGTCGAGGCCTCCGCCTCGTTCACCCAGCCCCGGGGCGGGTGGGGGTGGGTGGGCGCGCCGCCGGATGGCCTCGGGGTGGAGCCGGGCACCGGCACGGTGGTGTTCTTGGTGACCCGGTGGGACTACACCCCGGGGCCCAAGGGCTGGAAGGGGTGGGAGGGCGTCTATGCCCTCCCCGAGGGCGCTTCGCGGGGGAGCCTGCTGTACGGGGGCAAGATGTACATGGCGCCGTGCGCGCACACGGCCCGGATGTCGTGGCACGGGTCCTGGCTCCTCTACTCGGCGTGCGAGGGCCGCGCGGTGGCCATCGACACCACCGGCGGCGCCCGGCCGATCGATCTCACCCGGATCGGTCGCCGGCTGCCCACGCCTCCGGATTACCGGAGATTCCCGCTCGAGGACGCGGTCTGGGCGGCGGGGCCCTCTTGAACCAGCTCCACCAGTACGCCTCGGAAGCCCGTCGGATGGACGAACGCGACCGTGGTTCCGCGCGATCCGGGCCTGGGCGCCTCGTCTACCAGGGGGAGGCCCGCGGACCGAAGCCGTTCCAGCACCGCGGCCACGTCGGCGACCCGGTAGCCCACATGATGGAGTCCCTCGCCGCGGCGCTCGAGGAACTTGCCCACGGGCGTGTCGGGACCGGTGGCCGCGAGGAGCTGCACGTAGGAGGTCCCGACCGGGAACAGGACCTCCTCTACTCCCTGGTCCTCGACCCGCTCGCGATGCACCGGCTCCACTCCCAGGCTGGACCGGTACTCCTCCACCGCCGCCTGGAGATCTCGGACCGCGATCCCCACGTGGTCGATGTCGAGAACGACCGACCCCAGGGCGTCGCCCGGCATCATCGCCTTTAGGGCTGGCGCACGCGGCGCCGGCGGCCCGCCACCGGAGGCGGCTGCAGCCGAGCGATCAGGTCCATCGCCTCGGTGATGTGGTACGCCGGGGTGGCGAGGGCGGAGACAATGGCCGCGACGGCCTGGTACCGCACCTCCATGGGAGCCCCGGTCGTCTTCAACGCGTAGAACTCGACCAGCTCCATGAACTGCTTGAGCGAGGGGACCAGGCCTCCCCGCTCATACGCGTAGATGGTCTGTTGGGCCGCGGGGCAGCCGGGTCGCTGGGCCGCGTCCTTCACTGCTCGATAGCCGGCCGTCCGGCGAAGGCCCCGCAGCAGCCCGCCGATGCGTTTGGCCGTTTCGGTGTCGATCGGTTCCTGCTTCTTTCGCGGCACGGATGAGACCTCCTCGAGGCAGATCGCTTGGAAAGGCAAACATACAACAGTCCGTTCGGAACAGCCGCGACTAGGGCCAACGCGGAGGGCTCGGGCCGAATGGCGGATGACTTGATTGTCCGCCGAAGGGTAGGATGCTCCAAGTCCCGGGCGCCCATCCGGTCGGCAACCTGCTCGATACCCTCAGCTCCGAGCCCGTCTCGGAAACGGTGGAAGGGGGCCCATGGACGACGATCGCGACAGGCCGGTCACCGCCGAGGTATCCGACCGCGAGGGCTCCGCGTCCGTCCCGGAGTCGATTTTCGTGAGGGCGGGGCGGGCCGACGTGGCGCGGATCCGCGACCGAACCCTCCGCATCCGCCTGGTCAAGGCGATCGTGCTGGTCGGGCTGGTCACGTTCTATCTGAGCTCCCGAGCCCTTCAGGGGAAGTCGCCCCTTCCTGGACTGCCGCCGGATGCGGCGTTCTGGCTTCCTCAGGTGGTGTTGCTCCTGGCCATCGGGGGGATCTCGGTCGTGATGATCCTGCCGCTGCTGTCCGGCCGGTCGCCCGATCGCCTCGTGCGGCCAGAGGAGATCGAGGTCGGGCTGAGCCAGGTGGTCGGGCTGGACGGGCAGGTCGACGAGGTGATGCGAACGCTGGACGTGTTCCTCGCCTACAAGACGTTCCGGGAGCGCCTCGGTGGAAACCCGCGCCGGGGGATCCTGTTCGAAGGTCCTCCTGGTACAGGCAAGACCTACCTGGCCAAGGCCATGGCGAAGCAGGCCGACGTTCCCTTCCTGTTCGCCTCATCGTCACAGTTCCAGAACGTCTACTTCGGCATGACGAACGTCCGGATCCGACGGTTCTTCAAGAAGCTTCGGAACGCCGCTCGGCGGGAGGGCGGAGCGATCGGGTTCATCGAGGAGATCGACACCATCGGGGAGAACCGAGGGGGGGTGGCGATGTCCCCCACCCCGGTTCCCGGTGGGACGTCCACCGCGTTCATGGGCCCGTCCAGCGGCACCGGGATCGTGAACGAGCTGCTGGTCCAGCTTCAGTCCTTCGACGAGCCGTCGCGGATGCATCGCCTGTGGGGCCGGCTCGTGGGCTCGGTCAACAACTACCTGCCGTCCCACTGGCGCCTCCGGGCGGGCCATCCCACGTATCACAACATCCTGGTGGTGGCGGCCACGAACCGGGCCTCCGCGCTGGATCCGGCGCTGCTGCGGCCGGGGCGGTTCGACCGGCGCATCTACTTCGACCCGCCCAGCAAGCGAGCCCGGCGCGACCTTATCGACTTCTTCCTGGCCCGCAAGGCGCATGCCGCGATGCTCGACGAGGACCTGACGCGGGACCGTGTCGCGCACGACACGCTCGGCTACACGCCGGCCATGATCGAGAACCTGTTCGACGAGTCGCTTGTGGTCGCGCTGCGGCACGGCCGGGACGCCATGATCCTGCCTGACCTGTACGAGGCGAAGCTCGGGCAGGAGCTGGGGCTGAAGCAGCCCGTGAAGTACACCGATCACGAGCGCCGGGTCATTGCCACGCACGAGGCCGGGCACGCCACGGTGGCGTATCTGCTCGGGACCGCGCAGCGCCTGGAGGTCCTTTCGATCATCAAGCGCCAGGGCGCCCTGGGCCTCCTCGCTCGGGCCGACATCGAGGAGCGGTTCACCCAATCACGGTCCGAGCTGGAGACGGGGATCGCGATCTCCATGGCCGGCATGGCCGCGGAGGAGATCTACTTCGGCGAGAGCAGCAGCGGCCCCAGCGGCGACCTGTCCCACGCCACCTCGCTGGCCGCCACCATGGTCGGCTCTCTGGGGATGGGTCGGTCGCTTCTTTCGTTCGAAGCGGTGAACGAGGGGCCCGTCAACGAGAAGAACCTGGTGGGCAAGGTGCTCGGCGACTCCGACGCCAAGCTCGAGGCGGGCGCCATCCTGACGGCGCAGAAGGAGCGCGCCCTCGAGGTCCTGGGTACAAACCGCGACATCCTCGAGGCTCTCCGGGACGCCCTCATCAACCGGGACGAGCTGGTGGGGGAGGACATCCTCGAGGTCATCCGGGGTGCCTTGAGCAAGCGCGGCGCGGGGTGGCCCGATCGCCAGGCGGTCGTGGACCTGACCGCGATGGACGCGGCGGCCAGCCCGGACCAGGAGCCGGATCCGGTCTCGTAGCGAGCGCCCAACCGGGCTGATCGTAGAATGGTTTCGATCGTCTCCTCGGACCCATTCGGAAGGAGCTCGCCATGACCTCGTCCGTCATCGTGGACGGTGCTCGCACCCCCATCGGGCGTTTCGGGGGCGGATTCAAGGACGTTCCCGCCGTCAAGCTCGGAGCTGCCGCCATCAGGGAGGCGCTGGCCCGGTCCGGCGTCCCCGCAGATCAGGTCGACTACGTGATCATGGGACAGGTGCTTCAGGCCGGGGCCGGCCAGATCACAGCGCGGCAGGCCGCCATCGAGGCCGGCATCCCGAAGGAAGTTCCTTCGATCACGATCAACAAGGTGTGCCTGTCGGGCCTGAACGCAATCGCCCTGGCCGACCAACTGATCCGGGCTGGGGAGGTCGAGGTGGTGGTGGCCGGAGGGATGGAGTCGATGTCCCAGGCGCCCTACGTGGTTCCTTCAGCGAGGTGGGGAGCCCGCATGGGCAACGTCGAGATGGTCGACACCATGATCTACGACGGGTTGTGGTCGACGTTCACGAACAGGCACATGGGCGACTCCTCCGACGACGTGAACCGCGAGCTGGGGCTGGCACGGGAGGACCAGGACGCCTGGTCGGCCCGCTCACACCTTCGGGCCCACGAGGCCTGGGAGTCGGGGCGGATGGCCGAGGAGGTCGTGGCCGTGGAGATCCCGCAGCGGAAGGGCAACCCGGTCGTGGTCTCGACCGACGAGGGGATCCGCGCGGACACCACGGCCGAGTCCCTGGGCAGACTGAAGCCGGTGTTCCAAAAGGACGGGACCATCACCGCCGGCAACGCCTCGCAGATCTCCGACGGGGGCGCGGCTGTGGTGGTGATGAAGCGGGAGCGGGCCGAATCGCTGGGGGTGCAGCCACTGGCCGAGATCGTGGCCCACGGGATGTGCGCCGAGCGCTACGCCTACCTGCACACCGTACCGGCCATCGCCCTGCAGAACGCGCTGAAGAAGGCTGGGAAGGACGTCCACGACCTGGGCCTGATCGAGATCAACGAGGCCTTCGCGTCGGTGTCCCTGAACGCCACGCGGATGCTCGGGGCCGAAGAGGGCATCGTGAACGTGAACGGGGGCGCGGTGGCCCTGGGCCACCCGATCGGGGCGACCGGGGCGCGTTTGTTGCTGACGCTCGCCTACGAGATGCGCCGGCGCGGGGTCGAATACGGCGGCGCCACGCTGTGCGGCGGCGGCGGGCAGGGCGACGCCCTCATCATCCGAAGCGTCGCTTGACCTGACGACCGAGGAAGCCCTTCGGTTGATACGAGGTCAGAGATGAAGAAGCTCACGATCCGGTATCACCAAGAGGCCGAAGGCTGGTGGGCAGACTCGCCGGACCTTCCCGGTTGGACCGCAGTCGGTGGGACCTTCGAGGAGCTTCGCGCGCTGGCGGTCGAGGGCGCGCGACGGTTCGCGGGTAGCGTTGTCGAGCTCTCTGAGGAACTTCCTCCCTACGATGGAAGGGCCGCGGAGGGATGACCGATCAGGCGTTCACCCTACCCGAGGAGCTGGAGGAGTTCCGCAAGATCGTCCGGGAGATCGTGGAGGAGCGGATCGGCCTGGCCCGGGCGGCGGAGATCGACGAGGCCGACGAGTTCCCCTGGGACGTCCACAAGACCTTCGTGGAGAACGAGCTCATGGCCGTGGGCTATCCCGAGGAGTTCGGTGGGGGCGGGGGCGGCTCGCTCACCGTGGCCGTCATGGTCGAGGAGATCTCCCGGATCTCGGCCGGGTGCGCGCTCATCCCGCTGGTCAGCCGGCTCGGGGCGATCCCCGTCATGCTTGCCGGCTCCGACGAGATGAAGAAGGAGCTGTTCGGCGGCATCAGCCGGGGCGAGCACCAGATGTCCTACTGCCTCACCGAGCCGGAAAGCGGCAGCGACTCCGTTGCCATGAAGACGCGATACGAGCCGCTCCCGGACGGGGGATTCCGGCTGAACGGGACCAAGCGCTTCATCACGGGCGCCGGGGCCAGCGACCGGTATACGGTCTTCGCCACCCGGGATCCGGAGCTGAAAGCGAAGGGAATTTCGGCCTTCGTGCTGAACGCCGACGACCCCGGCTTCTCGGTGGGCAAGGCCGAACACAAGATGGGGATCCGGGGCTCGCCCACCCGAGAGGTGTACATGGAGAACTGCGAGATCCCGGCCGACCGGCTGATCGGGGAGGAGTCCGAGGGCTTCACCTACGCGATGCGCACTCTCGACTACTCGCGGCCGACCATCGCCGCCCAGGCGCTGGGGATCGCCCAGGGATCGTTCGATGTCGCCGTCGACTACTCGAAGGAACGCCAGCAGTTCGGCAAGCCCATCAGCCATTTCGAAGGACTCCAGTTCATGCTGGCCGACATGGCCATGGAGATCGAGGCGGCCAGGCTCCTGGTGTATCGGGCCGCGTCGCTTGTCGACGCGAAGGACCCGAAGATGACGTACTTCGCGAGCGTGGCCAAGTGCTACGCGGGCGACGTGGCCATGAAGGTGAGCACCGACGCGGTGCAGGTCCTGGGCGGCTACGGCTACATGCGCGAGTATCCGGTGGAGCGCATGATGCGCGACGCCAAGATCACCCAGATCTACGAGGGCACGAACCAGATCCAGCGGGTGGTCATCGCCCGCCAGCTGCTCAAGGGGCTGGGGTAGTGGGGGAGGAGCGCAGGACTCCTTTCGGACTCTGGTACCAGCCTCCCGACGTCGAGGAGTGGGACCTCACGCCCCGGCCCCCATCCGCGTCGATGGTCACCCTGTCGCAGATCATCGACCTCACCGGGGCGAACCTCCTGGGGAACGTTCATGGCGGCACGTTGATGAAGCTCGTCGACAACGCCGGCGGCCTGGCGGCCATGAAGCACTGCCGCGGCCCGGTGGTCACGGTGGCCATGGACGAGATGACCTTCATGGAGCCGGTGTACGTCGGCGAGCTGGTCACGGTGAGGGCCATGGTCAACGACACCGGCCGGACCTCGATGGAGGTGGGGGTCCGGGTCGAGGCCGAGAACGCCCGAACCGGGAGGCGGGTGCACACGTCCAGCGCCTACCTCGTCTACGTCGCCCTCGACCGCGAGGGCAAGCCGCGCCCGGTTCCTCCGGTGGTGCCCGTGGACGAGGAGCAGCGGCAGCGCCAGCACGAGGCGAAGCTCCGCCGCGAGGCCCGCCTGGCCAGGAAGGAAGCGATCCTACGGGCCCGGGCAGTCCGCGGCGAGGACTAGCCGAAGGACGCTAGACGGTCGTCAAAAGGATCGGCGTGGTCGTCGGGTGGGGGCTGCCGCCCTTGGGTTCGACGCTGACAGCAAGGGCCACGAAGGACGTCCCGACGTGCGCGTTCGCCCGGACCGAGCCGGCCCGCGGGAGGAACGTCCCGGCCGGCTTGGGGTCGGCCCCCGGCGCCGGGACGTACCACAGCTCGTAGACCCTGCCCGGCGGGAGGGACGCCAGGTTGGACCCGACCACCACCGCTTGGCGGCTCCCGGCCTGGTACACGACGGAGAGCTGCTGGCCACCCTTCGCCGGGAAGGCCGCGATCCGAAGGGCCGGAGTGCCCGGGGCCAGCGCGTAGCCGGCGAACCCCGCCAGCACGGCGATGGCCGCGGCCACCGCGGCGGCGGCGATCCAGCGGCGAGCCCGGCCCGGCGCCGCGGTGGCCGGCGCCAGCGGCCTGAGAACCGAAGGAGCCCGCTGCTCCGCCGGGCGGCGCTCGGTGAGGCGCGCTGCCGCCAAGAGGCGGTCCTCGGCCCCGGCCGCCAGCGGGAGCGGCTCCAGGGTCAGCGCCAGCCTCCCCGCGACCTCGCCGAATTCCTGGACCAGGCGCCGGCACTCGAGGCAGTCCGGCCCGTGATCGGCCATCTCGCGCTCCATCTCCACACGGTCGGGCTCGTCCAGGCCGTACAGGACGTCGGCCGCGATGAGCTCTTCGAGCCGCTCGTGGGAGCGAGCCGGCGTGCTCATTCCAACACCTCCACGTTGACCAGCAGCGTCCGGAGCCTGCGCATCCCGAGCAGGGTGCGGCTCTTCACCGTCCCGAGCGGGAGGTCGAGCTCCTCGGCGATCACGGACTGGGTCTTCCCATCGAAGTACATGAGCTCCAGGACCTGCCGCTGCTCGGCGGGGATCTCTTCCAGCGCGGCCCGCACCCGGATCCGCGATTCGGCCAGGTCGGTGTCCTCCACGACCTGCTCGCCGACGTCCTCCTGGGGAGATTCGGCCTCGCCGCTCTGGCTCCGGCGCCGGTGGGCCTCCTCGCGCCGCACCAGGTCGACCGCCCGATGGTGGACGGTCGACAGCAGCCAGGACCGGAAGGTCCCCCGCTCTTCGCGGTAGGCATCCGGGGACCGCCACAACGCAAGGAACGCCTCCTGCACGATCTCCTCCGCCATGAAGGTCTGACGGACCACGCGGGCCGCCAGCGACTTCGCCATGGGGCCGTACCGGCGGAACAGGTCGCGAAAGGCCTCCTCGTCGCCCTGAATCACGCGCCGAACGAGGTCCCGGTCCCGGGCGTCCTCGAGGTTACGGACGACCACGACCGGTTCCCGGGGAACGGTTCGGCCCCTTCAGGGCTGATTCGCGCCGGTCGGGCCGGCGGATCATCACCAGAGCTACCAACTTCGTCAGATCCTCCCGCGGATCGAGTCCAGGGCCCCGGGGTTCTCCAGGCTGGACAGGTCGCCGGCGTCCTTCCCCATGACCATCGCCCGGAGGGCCCGCCGGACGATCTTCGCGCTGCGGGTCCTGGGAAGTTCGTCGACGAAGACTACCCGAGACGGCTTGAACGACTTGCCGAGCTCGCCCGCGACCTGTGCGGCCAGCTCCTTGGCCAGGGCGTCGTCCCGGTCGTACCCGGGCTTCGTCACCACGAAGCACCAGATGGCCTCGCCCTTGATCTCGTCGGGGACGCCGACGGCGGCGCTCTCCATGACGGCGGGATGGTCGGCGAGGGCCGATTCGACCTCGGCCGGGCCGAGGCGCTTGCCCGCGATGTTCATCGTGTCGTCGGACCGGCCGTGGAGGAACCAGAAGCCATTCTCGTCGACGCTGGCCCAGTCGCCGTGCACCCACACGTCCGGCCACCGCCGCCAGTAGGTGTCCAGGTACCGCTCGGGGTCCTTCCAGATCCCGCGGGTCATCGCGGGCCAGGGCTTCTTGCACACGAGCTCGCCGACCTCGCCCGGGCCGACCGGATTCCCGTTGGGGTCCCACACGTCGACGTCCATCCCCAGGGCCGGCCCCCGCAGCGTGCAGGACTTCAGCTCCGTGATGGGCAGCGGCGAGAGGAAGCAGGCTCCGATCTCGGTGCCGCCGGAGATGTTGATGATCGGGCACCGGCCCCCGCCCACCTTGTCGAGGAACCACTGGTATGGCTCCGGGTTCCAGGGCTCGCCGGTGGAGCCGAGGATCCTGAGCGAGGAGAGGTCGTGGCGCTCGACGTGCTCGTCGCCGGCGGGGATGAGGGCGCGGATCAGCGTGGGCGAGATGCCCAGGGTCGTGATGCGGTGGCGCTCCACCATGTCCCAGATCCGATCGGACCCCGGGTGGTTCGGAGCGCCGTCGAACAGGAACACCGTGGCCCCCAGCGCGCCCGCGCCGACGATCTCCCACGGGCCCATGATCCAGCCGAGGTCGGTGACCCAGAACAGCGTCTCGTCCCGGTGCAGGTCCGTCTGGTACGCGACCTCCTCGGCGATCTTCACCAGGAAGCCGCCGTGGACGTGCACCGAGCCCTTCGGGCGGCCGGTGGTGCCCGAGGTGTAGGCGATGAACAGGGGATGCTCGGGGTCCAGCCGTTCGGTCTCGAAGTCCTCCGGCTGGCCCTCGACGAGTTCGTCCCAGGACACGTCCCGGCGGTCGTCCCAGGGAAGGTCGGTCCGGCCGAGCCTGGCCCACACCAGCGTGTGCTCGACGGAAGGGGAATCGGCGACGGCCTCGTCCGCGGTTTCCTTCATGGGGACCACCGCCCCGCGCCGGGTGAACCCGTCGGCCGTGATCAGCACCTCCGCCTCGGCGTCCCGCAGTCGCGTGGCCACGGCGTGCGCCCCGAACCCGGAGAAGATGGGCAGGTAGATGGCCCCGATCTTGGCGCACGCCAGGGTGGCGGCCACGATCTCCGGGGCCATGGGCATGAAGATGCCCACCGTGTCGCCCTTCTCGACGCCGATGGATCGAAGCCCGTTCGCCAGCCGGTTCGACATCCTGTGCAGCTCGGCGTAGGTCACTGCGCGGACCCGTGCCTCCTCGTCCTCCCACAACACGGCGACCCGATCCGGCGAGCGCTCGGCCCATCGGTCCACGCAGTTGTGGGCGAGGTTGATGCTTCCGCCGGTGAACCACTTCGCCCAGGCGGGTCCGGCGGAGGCGTCCAGGACCCGCTCGTAGGGCTGGTAGAACTCGATGCCGAGGTCGTCCACCACGGCGGCCCAGAACCACTCGATGTCGCCCTGCGACCGCTTCACCAGCTCGTCGTATGACCCGATCCCGTGGGCGCGCATGAACCGGGTGACGTTGGCGCGCTCCACATAATCTTCAGAGGGACTCCACACGATCCGGCTCATGGGAACCGATCCACCTCCCGCCCGGCCTGTACGCTCTGCTTAAGACTAATGGCCGGAGGACGCCACCAGCGCAACGGGGCCGGCCGCGCTCGAGCCCCGGACGGTCCTCGCCGATGACCCGGAAGGT
>Ga0066709_100003368_pt1 | contig 12225 bp, 5 predicted proteins | sample GraSoiAngelo_158_FD_79665 | JGI IMG/M metagenome (GOLD analysis project Ga0066709, IMG submission 79665) | Grasslands soil microbial communities from the Angelo Coastal Reserve, California, USA - 14_1009_16_30cm | ecosystem: Environmental > Terrestrial > Soil > Grasslands | place: USA... | reverse complement strand
GGGTGCCGGAGCGATCGTTCCACCCGGATCCGCTCGCCGATCTGATGGTGTTCTACGGACGTCCGCTGCCGTCGAACGCTGTGACCGCGCCGGAGCTGACGGCACGTTGGATTGCCGCCGCGAAGGCACAGCTCACGGCACCCAATCTTCCGGCGCTCGGCGCCGCGCTCCGCCACGTGCTCGGCCTCTCCGCAACGACGGCGGCCGCGCCGCCTGTCCCGTCACGCAACGAGCGGGGCCGCACGGTGCTGCTCGCGACGTCCGACGCCGAGCTCGAGCGTCTGCTCCGTCGCGCCGGGTTCAACGTGCGCCCCGTCATGTTCACACCGTTCGACGCGAAGGCTGCGTCGGCGGTCACGCACTTCGAAACGTACAATCGCACCGCCGCGAACCAGCGTGTCGCGGACATCGTCGCCGCGGTACGCGAGTCGCCGACGGCGATCCTCGTCGCGGACGGCGACGCGGCGCTCGCCGGCCTGCTCGCCGCCGCGATCGTCCCCCTCCCGCGCGCGGTCCTCAACGTGAACGGGTTCGACACGTCGAGCGACGAAGCGTTCCTCGAGCATCTCTACATTCCAGGCCTGCGCCGGGCCGGGGATATGCAGACGGCCGCGTCACTCGTCCGAGGCGACGTGATCGTCCACGGCGCCGGCGAGCGATTCCATGCCATGGGTGTTCGCGTGGAGCCACGGATGCTCACTGCTGCGGAAATCGTCGCGCGCCTTCGCCACAGATGAACACTGACGGGATCAGCCACAGATGCACACAGATTCACACAGATAGAAACCCATTAACTTGATGGAGGTCTGAAGACGATAGGCCCTTTATCTGCCCTGAATCAGAAGAAGAACTTGATCCCGACCTGGATGTAGCGCGCGTTGTTGACGGCGAACAGCTGGCCGAACCCCTGGTTGTAGACCTGCCGCAGACGATACAGCTTGTAGCCGGTCGGCGTGGTGATGTCGAACGCGTTCGCGGCCTTGCTCGCAAAGCCTTCCGGCAAGGGGATCGTGTAGAAACCGGCTGGCAGGGCGCCGGTCGGCAGGCGGCTGCCGACGACCATCTGCTGCACGATCGCGAGCAGCGCCGTCCCTTCAGGCGTCGTCGAGGGCGGCCGGCTGTTGACACGCGCCCACGCGTCGTACTCCGCAGCGGTGATCGGGTTCTCGCTCGGCAGCGCACCGAACAGGTCGGTTCCCGAATCGTTCGGCACGGTTCGGAACACCGGATGGTTGAGGGCGTTGAGCAGGTCCACCCGGAGCTGGACGCGGCGCGTCCGCCCCATGCGGAGATTCTTCTGGAACGACAGATCCAGGTACCGCTGAATCGGCCCTCGCACGTCCAGCGTCCGCGGCGCGTTGCCCAGCATCCCTTTTGCCGGACGCATGAACGCCGCCGGATTGATATACGGCTCGCACAGATTGCTGATCGGACAGTCCCGCGTCCAGAGCGGGTTCACGAGGGGAACGCCTCGGACGAGATCGGGTCTGACGGTGTGCGTTTGATCCGCGCTGAGGCGGTTTGCATCCGCAATCTTCGGGAGAAACGGATAGCCTCCCTGCAGCCGGAACAGGCCGGAGATGGTCCAGTCGCCAGCCAGCCAGTCGATCGGTTTCCATGCGTGGTCGAGGAACTTCCGCTCTGCGCCGAATGGCAGATCGTAAATGAACGTGGACGCGAAGCTGTGCTCGATGTCGTAGGTGGACAGCGACCGATCGGCGCTGCGAGGCGCGCCGAACGTCACGTGTCCCTGCGTGCTGCCGGCCGTGAGCACGTTCTTGTCCGGGCTCGCGTCCGACGCGTCGTCCATCGACCGTCCGAACGTGTAGTTGGCGGTAAACGTCAGGCCGGCGCCGACGCGGCGGTTGACGCTGACGTACGCCGCGTGGCGGATGCTGTTCGCCGACGCATCGTAGAAGATGTTCACCCGGTTGAACCCCAGGTACGTGCTCTCGAGCGTGCCGACCGGCACGGAGATGACGCGCCCGAGCATGTCCGTCCGCCGGAGCGGATCCGTCGTAGTCGTATCCGGGTTCTGGTTCGCCACGTCCAGCGCCTCGATGTACGTGAACGGGCGCGGGTTGATGTTCACCAGCGGCATGAACAGGTGGGTGCCCTTGCTGCCGATGTACGCAACCTCGACGACGGTGTTGGACAACAGCTTGCGCGATACGGTCAGGTTCCAGTTCTGGATGTAGGGAATCTTCGTGTTCTGCGAGATGGCGAATCCGGGCACGTTGATGCTGCCCAGATAGACCAGGCCGTCCGGCGGAATGTTCAGCGCCTGCTCCGGTGTGAGGGGACTGACGAGCGGCGGGTTGCTCGACAGTCGCATGACGTAGTTGGGGTCGGTCTGGCCGGAGGTGGACGTGAGGCTCTGCGTCGCGCCGAAATCAGGATTCGGCAGCCGGTTGTTGCCCGTCAGGGGCAGGTGCGAGATGCCGTAGCCGCCGCGAACCGCGGTCACGCCGTTCGAGCGCGGATCCCACGCGAAGCCGAAGCGCGGCTCCACGTCGAGCCATTCCACGGGGAAGACGTATCTCGATCGGCCGCCGCGGCCTGAGTATGCGAACGGGGGAACGAGCGCGCTCGTGACCGCGCGGCCGCCGGCGAGGGTGACGGGTTGTGGCAGCGGGAATTCCCTCGCCAGATCCGGCCGGAACACGCCCTGCAGGTCGTTCTGTTCCGTGCGCGGAAACTGGAGCGAGTACCGCACGCCGAGGTTCAGCGTGAAGTTCGGCCGGACCTTCCAGTCGTTCTGCGCGAACGCCGCCGCGTTGCTCCAGCGGTAGTTGTACGGAATGAGCGTCGTTCGAATGAGCACGGCGTTCGGGACGCCGAGCAGGAAGCTCGCGAAGCCGTTGCCGCCCGCGCCCGAGGCCGTCCCGTTCGCGTTGGTCTGCAGGAACCGGAAATCGTAACGGCCGCCGGCCGCGCCGAAGAACGGAATGACGTCCAGCAGCTCGTGCGACGCGTCGAAGCCGAACGTCCAGCGCATGTTGCCCCGCGTGTAGTACAGGAGGTCCGATACGTTGTAGCGCTTCTCGAGGTTGTAGTTGTTCGTCGAGCCGGCGGATCCAATCGAGGCGAACGCATTCAGCTCGTTCGGAAACTGGAGGAGCGGCATGCCGCCCGTCGTGAGGCTTGGCAGGCCCAGCTCCGTGTTCAGGTTCCGGCCGCTCTTGATCGCGAACTCGGGAGTGTAGTCGTTGCTGAACCTGCCGCGGGTGTAATTGACCCGCAGGTCGTTCACCCAGCGCCCGGAGAACACGTGCGTGTCGGTCACCATGAGCTGCTGCGAGTCGCTGTAATCCGCCGAGTTGCCGTTCACGTCGCTGCCGAAGCCCTTGCGCCCGACCGCGGGGACGATCGTGTAGCGCCCGGTCACGCGGTTCGCGGCCGAGAGGTTGTGATCCAGCCGCGTCGTGTAGCGCACCTCGTTCTGACGCACGAACCGGTTGATCACATCGTTGACGAGCTGGCCGTCACTGTTGAGGAAATAATCGCCGCCGAGCGGCATGTACTGCAGCGCCTTGATCGCCGTCGGGTCGAGCAGGTCCTCTGGCAGACGGTTGCCGGCGAACGGCGCATAGCTCTGTCCGGGCCCAAGGACGATGCGCTGAAGCTGATTGCCGACCAGCAGGAACTGCTGATAGATCGTGCTGTCGCCGACGACGGGGACGCCGAACCCCGCGACGACGTCGGCGGGTGCCCAGCCGGTGCTCACGCGCGCGAGGCCGCTGAAGTCGCCGTTCCGCATCGCCTGCGTCGGCAGCAGCGTCGTCGTCTGGACGTGATCCTCGCGCCAGCGCGGCTCGACGGCGGCGAAGAAGAACGTGCGATCGTGGCCGTCGTAGCCGGGTACGACGATGGGGCCGCCGGCGGCGATCGACACCTGGTTGGTGCGCAGGTTGTTCTCCGGGCGGTTCGTATTCGCGAGCGTGAACGGCGCCGCGTTCCATTTCGGGTTGCGGTGGTACCACAGCGCGGTTCCCGACAGGCGGTTCGTCCCGGACTTCGTCGTCGCGTTGATGACGCCGCCGCCGGTCTGCCCGAATTGCGCGGAGTACGCGGACGTCTGCGTCGTGAATTCCTGGACGGTTTCGGGCGAGAAGCTCACGATGGCGCGGGCCAGCCCAACGCCGGTGTTGTTGACGCCGTCGGCGAGGATCGCCGTGCTGCCGGGCCGCCCGCCGTTGACGCTGAGATTGAACCCCGGGACCGTTGCGCCGGATGTGACGGTCGGATCCTCGCTGCCCACGTCGCCGGCGACGTTTGGAATCGTGACGGCGAGGTCGAGCACGCTGCGATTGTTGAGCGGGATCCCGATAATCTGGCGCTCGGTGATCGTCTGGCCGGTCGTCCCCGAATCCGCGTTGAGCAGCGGCGCCTCCGCGCGCACGGTCACCTGCGACTCCAACGTGCCGGTCTCGAGCGTCACGTTGACGGTCGCGGTCGATGCCGTGTCGACCTTCACCAGGTCCACCACGGCCGTCTTGAACCCGCGCGCTTCGACGACGATCCGGTAGACGACGGGCTCGAGGTTGGAGGATGAGAACGTGCCCGTCGTGGACGTCGCCACGCGCTGCTCCTGATTCGTGCCCGCGTTGACGATCGTGACGGTCGCGCCGGGAAGAACGGCGCCGCTGGGGTCGAAGACCGTGCCCGTGATGGCGCCGCGGTTGGTCTGTGCGAGCGCCGCCGTCGCGCAGGCGGTTGCGGCCGCGAGCGCGCATGCCGTCCGAAGAAGTCGCGTCATGTGGGATCTCCGCGTCGGTTGTAAGGCCTACGACGGCCCGATGCCGTGCGACGCGATCAGGCGGATCGGTCCGAGCAGGCCGGCGGGCTGTGGCTGCACTTTGTCCATGTCTTGGGGCTCGAAGCGGACGCCGTATCGCAGGTTCAGGAGCCGGTAACTGGGCAGCGCGTGTCCCGCCATGTGATTGACGGCGAGGTTGCCCACGAGGATGCGCAGCGTATTCGCACCGCGGTGGAGAAGAGCGGTTACGCCGAGCGAGTACGGCGGACACCAGATCGATCCGGCACGCTGGCCGTTGACGTAAACCACGGCGGCTTCACGGACCGGGCCCTCGAGCCACGCCTGCGTGCCGGATCGAAGGCGCTGCGCTGTCAGCGGCCGCCCCTCACCGAAGTCCAGCCGCAGCGCGACGTCCCGGCCGGTCATCCGGTCCGGGACCACCATCTCCTTCTCGTACGTCGCCACGCCCGAGAAATACCGCGTGCGTTCGTCGTCCGTCCACGAACGCAGGCGATTCATCCGGGACGTCAGGCCGTCCGCGCCGAACGCGACGGTCCAGCCGTCGCCGATGTCGAGTGATTCGGAGGGCGGCGGCAGACGAAGCGAGCCGACCGGAGAACGCGCCTGCGGCGAAAACACGACGAGGCGCGATTCGTAGGGTTCGAGGTCGAGCGTGATCGATCGTCCGCCGCCTGCGGCCGTGCCCGCGGCGACGGGCGCCATGTGTCCATCGAGGGCATTCCACAGTTCGGCATGCGCATCGTCCACCCGGAACGTCGCCGTCGCGCGCTGCGGGAGATTTCCGGTGTTGGCGACGAAGTAGACGTCGGCGGCGGCGGTACGGCGATGAACGAACCCGATGTCCGGTACGGCTGGCGAGAGCGAGAGGTCCGGCCGCAGCCGCCGGATCAGCTCCGCGCCGAGCTGCGCGCGCTCGTCGAGCACGCGGACGCCCGCGGCGTCCGGCGCCTCGAAGAGGTGATGCACGATCTCGCGCACCTGCGCGTGATCGGCCGTCGTGGCGAGAAACCCCGGAGCGAGATCCGGAACTCGACGCGTGGCGATGACCACGCCGCCCGCGCGCGCGAACGCGTCCAGCGCCCGCAGCGTACCGATCGGAATCCGTTCAACGCCCGGAACGACGATCGCGCGATATCGCGCGGATCCCACCCGGAGCGTCGTTCCCTCGACGGCCCCGGCCGCTTTCAGCGCGTCGTCATCGACGAAGTCGAACGCGTAACCAGCGTCGAGCACTGCCGGGATCACGTCCGGCCCGAGACGATCGCGGAGCGTCTCGATCAGGTTCACCTTGCCAGGCGAGAACTGCGCCCAGGCGTCGTCTGTCGGCAGATAGAGCGCGACGTCGGTCACCGGCGCGCCCTGCCGCAGCACGAAACTGAGGCGCTGCAGGTATCGCGAGAGATCGGGCATCACGATCCACCAGGGGTTCTTGTCGTTGAACGCACCGGCGGCGTAGAACCGCCAGCCGGGATACTCGACCCCGTCCGGTGAATACGGCCAGCCGTGTCCGATGAGTTGATTGATGCCCTGCAGGAAGTGCAGATCGGCTTCTGCCTTCAGGTCGAGCGGCGTCGCGCGGAAGACCGGCGAGTGCAGCCACGTCCACGTCTCGGATGACGTGACCGACCGGTTGTAGATGTGACTCGCAGACGAAGCCCAGCGTCCGGCCCACAATCCCTTCCATTGCGCGCCTTCTCCTTCCGGCAGATCGGCGAGCGCGTTCGTGGATACGGTGGCCGGCGGCGTGCCGTACCCCTGGAGCCTGAGGCGAGTGCCCTACGCACGCGCCCAAGCCGCGAGCGCCGCGACGAACCGCTCGTTGAGCAGCTCCGTGAGCGTCTGACCCCAGTCGTGCCGCAGCGCAGCCGAATCGGATGGCACATCCGTGACGAGCACCGGGAGGTGCGGCGTGAGATCGTAGCCGCGCCGCGCGCGGAACTGCTCGAGGAAGTCCGTGGTCCAGTCCGATTCGTACACTTCGAGGCTGTCGCAGAAGACGGCGTAGGGAGGGTTCGGCTGGAGCGCGGCGACGAGCGGCTCGCCGACGAGGGCGAGATAACGATCGAGCGCCGACCGGTCGTAATGATCGAGGACGAATCCTTCGGCGCCGAGGGCGGGCCGTTTCACCATCATGCCGGTCCGGCTCGCGATAAAGAACAGGACGTCCTGCGAGCGCTCGCTCGCGGCGGGGAGCTGGACGACACCCTCGCGGATGTCGGTGACCTCGGTGAGCTTGCGCAGATCCGCGGCGGGGGACGGCGCGACAAACGCGGCGATGAAACGCTCGCCCGCGCCGGTCGACGGCACCGCGACGCGGCGCGAGCCGGCCGGCACGGTGACGCGTTCGTGACGGAGTCTGCCTGCGGCGCGATCGATCGTCACTCGAGGCCCGCCGTACGGCCACCCGCTCCCGAGCGTCAGGTCCAGTCTGAGTCCCAGCTCGCGCGCCCTGGCGCCGGCGAATCGCAGGGCGTCCAGGAATGCGCTCGACAGAAACGGCAGGTTGCGAGTGCCCGTTGCGGTATCGTCGAGCGCCAGCGGATACACCGGCTGGACTTCGAACCCACCGATGCCCGCCTCCCGCATCGCGCGCATTTCGCGCTCGAGCTCGGGCGTGGTCACCGCGGATCCAAACCACCACCACCGCATCAGGATTCGGCTCTCGGGCGGAGGGTCGGGGAACAGCCGGCGGAGATCGTCCAGACTCCCGCCCGTGGGCTGTGCGGACGGGGAGAGCGCCGCAATCAGCCAGGCGCCGACGATCGCCGTGGTCCAGCGCGCCATGGCGTACTCGTGGAACATGAGCCCGGCGCCGCGGCAGCGCAACCGCCATCGGGGCGGCCGTGGGTGTTTCGCTATGTGAACCGCGCGCGGGCGGACCGGTCGCGCACCGCACGGCGCGAAACGGGTGTTTCGCGCTACGTTCCGCGGCCGACGCGCGCGCCCCTCCGGCCGCGCCGGGAGCGCCGGCCCGATCGCGACAGGGAGCCGCTGTTCCGCACAGAGAAACGGATCACCGCGTCTTCCGCACCTCGACGGCGCGCTCCGGGAAGTACGCCACCGAGGCGACGAACGGTGTGCGCGGCTCGCGCAGCTCGGCGCGCGCGTCCGGCTCCGCGTTCTGGCCCGCGATCGCGCAGGTGCGCTCGCGCCCGGCCTCCTGAAACGCGCGCACGGCGCCGAGCGCGCTCGGGTCGTTGGCCGCGCCGACGAGGACGTGCTTCGCCTTCGACTGGCGCAGGTGGCGGCGCACCTTGTCGAGCGACGTCTTGAACTGACCGTCGCCGTCGATCTTCGGCTGGTAGCGGTTGTCCACGACGATCAGCTCGGCGTTGGCCCGCGCGGCAGCGCGGACGAGGCGCGCGTGCACCTCGCGCGCAAACGAGCTATCCTGCCCCTGCGGCCAACCCGGACGACAGCCCGGCGTCGCGGGAGCTGCGCGAAGTGTTTCGGCTCGGGGGCACATGACGTCAGCTCGTTCCGCACCGCGAAACAACCGCGTCGCTCCGGAAGCGCCTTGCCCACCCGCCGCGCGCACCCGTAGATTCGCGCGCATGGGGCGCGAATCATGACGCCGCCGTCCGACGCGCCCGAGCGCGTGTCGCGTGCGCTCGACACGCTCCAGATCGAGCTGCCGTCGTGGGGCTTCTCCGACACGGGCACGCGGTTCGGGAAGTTTCTCCAGCCCGCCGCGGCGGCGACGATCGACGAGAAGCTCGGCGATGCGGCCGAAGTCCATCGACTGACCGGATGCTGTCCGACCGTCGCGGTCCACGTGCTCTGGGATTTTCCCGGCGGGATCGCGAGCGTGGATGGGGTGTTGCAGCTTGCCGCGCGCGCCGGCGTGCGCATCGGGTCGATCAATCCCAACCTCTTCGAGGATCAACAGTACAAGCACGGGTCGCTCGCGAACTCCGACGCGGATGTCCGGCGCGCCGCGCTCGCGCACCTGCTGGACTGCGTCGAAATTGCGACCCGCACCGGCAGCCGCGACATCTCGGTGTGGCTCGCCGACGGATCGAATTATCCGGGGACGGCGCACATCCGGCGCCGCCGCGCGTGGATTGAAGAAGCGCTCGTCGAAGCGCACCGCCGCCTCGCGCGCGGCCAGCGGCTGCTCGTCGAGTACAAGCCGTTCGAGCCGGCGTTCTATCACACCGACGTCGCCGACTGGGGGATGGCGCTGCTCCTCGCGCGCGCGGCCGGACCGCAGGCGCGCGTCCTCGTGGACACCGGCCATCATTACCAGGCGCAGAACATCGAGCAGATCGTCGCGTGGCTCCTCGACGAAGGCATGCTCGGCGGGTTTCACTTCAACGACCGCCGCTATGCGGACGACGACCTGACGCTGGGGTCGATCGATCCGTATCAGACGTTCCGCATCTTCCACGAGATCGCGCTGTTCACCGCCGAGCACGGCGCTCCTGCGGACCTCGCCTGGATGATCGATCAGAGCCACAACCTGAAAGGCAAGATCGAGGCGATGATCCAGACCGTCGCGATCGCGCAGGAGCTCGCCGCGAAGGCGGCGCTCGTCGATTCGCAACAACTGCTCGAGTATCAGTCGCGGCCGGCGCTCGTCGAAGCGGAGGAGACGCTCCGCCGCGCGTTCCTGACGGACGTGCTGCCCTGGTTGCGCGACTGGCGGCGCAGGCACGGCCTCCCCGAGGATCCGCTCGTCGCGTTCCGCGAGAGCGGCTACCTCGAACGCATCACCCGCGAGCGCAGCGGACGGCGAAAGGCCGCGTCGAGTTATGCGTGACGAGATGGCCGCCGCCGCGTTGAAGCACCTCGAGGATCGCTGGTCCGAAGACGAGGCGCGCGCGCTCGGCGGCGACGAACTGGGACTGCTGCGCTATCGATCCAACCTGCTCGGCGCGGATCAACGCATCACCAACTACGGCGGCGGCAACACGAGCGCGAAGTTCGACGTGGCGCCGCCCGCCGGCGGATCTCGCCGGGCGCTCGCCGTCAAGGGGAGCGGCGGCGATCTCGGCAGCATCGGCGTGGACGGATTCGCCGTGCTCGACCTGGAACGTCTCGAGGCGCTTCGCGGCGCGTATCGCGGCGAGGCGCACGAAGACGAAATGGTCGCCGAGTATCCGCGCCTCGCCGTCGCGAACCACGGGGTCGCGCCCTCGATCGACACGCCGCTCCACGCCTTCCTGCCCTTCGCGCACGTGGACCATCTTCATCCCGACTGGGCCATCGCGCTTGCGGCGAGCGCGAACGGGAAGGCGCGGCTCGACGAGTTCAACGCGCGTTTCGGCCGGCGGCTGGTGTGGGTCCCCTGGCAGCGTCCGGGCTTCGAGCTGGCGCTGATGCTCCGGCGCGCCGTCGACGCGACGCCGCGCTGCGACGGGATCGTCCTCGGCAGCCACGGCCTGTTCACGTGGGGCGCCTCGTCGCGCGAGTGCTACGTCAACACGCTGGCGGTCATCGATCGGATAGGCGAGTTCGTCCTCGATCGGGAGCGCGCGCTGGGGACGCGCCTGTTCGGCGGCTCGCGCTGGCAGCCGCGCGCGGACCGCGACGAGCTCGTCACGCGGATCCTGCCGGCCTTGCGCGGCACGCTCGCGACGACGCGGCGGTCGATCGCAACGTATGACGGATCGGAGGAAGCGCTGCGGTTCGTCGATTCGGCCGACGCGGATCGGCTCGCGGCCGTCGGGACGAGCTGCCCCGATCACTTCGTCCGCACGCGCATTCGTCCGCTCCATGTCGCGTGGGATCCGCAGCAGGGCACGATCGAGACGCTGCGGACCGCGATCGAGGACGGGGCGCGCCGTTACCGCGACGACTACACGTCGTACTATCGCGCCTTCGCGCAGCCGGATTCCCCGGCGCTGCGCGATCCGAACCCGTCGGTCGTGCTCCTGCCGGGCGTCGGCATGTTCACCTTCGGCGCCACCCGGCGCGAGGCCCGCATCACGAGCGAGTTCTACCGCAACGCCATTCGCGTCATCGCGGGCGCGACGGCGCTGGCGGCGCAGGACACCGCCGGACCGGTGCCCCAGGCGCGCCGTCCGGAAGACGCCACCCACTTCAGCGTCGTCAACAATTACGTCGCGCTTCCGCCGCGCGAGGCGTTCCGCATCGAGTATTGGGCGCTCGAAGAGGCCAAGCTGCGGCGTCTGCCGCCGGAAAAGGAATTCAGCCGCCGCATTTTCCTCGTGATCGGCGGCGGGAGCGGCATCGGCCGGGCCACCGCGGCGCTCGCCGCCTCGCGCGGTGCGCACGTCATGATCGCGGATCGCAACGAAGGGGCGGCTTCCGGCGCGGCGCGTGACCTCTCGGCCGCTGCGGCCGCCGAGGCGGTCGCTTCCTGCGCAGTGGACATCACCAGCCGCGACAGCGTGCGCTCCGCGCTGACCGCCACGATTCGCCGCTTCGGTGGCGTTGACGTCGTCATCAACACCGCGGCGGTGTTCGTGCCGCCGGAGACGAGCGGCCGGATCCCGGACGACGCGTGGCGCACGACGCTGGATGTCAACGTCACGGGGAATTACCTGCTGGCCGACGAAGCGGCGGCGGTGCTCGCGGCGCAGAAGCTGCCGGCGGCCATCGTTCTCACCAGCTCCGCCAACGCCGTTGTCCCGAAACGCGGGAGCGAGGCGTACGACGTCAGCAAGAGCGCGGTGAATCATCTCGTGCGGGAGCTGGCGATCCGGCTCGCGCCGCTCGTGCGCGTCAATGCGATCGCACCCGCGACCGTCATCGACGGGTCGACCATGTTTCCGCGCGAACGCGTCATGGCCTCGCTCGCGAAGTACGGCATCGCGTACGACGACGGGGAGCCGACGGACGGGCTGCGCGCGAAACTCGCGGCGTTCTACGCGGGCCGTACGCTGCTCGCGGAGCCGATCGCCGCGGCGGACTGCGCCGAGGCGATCTGCTGGCTCGCGAGCGATCGCGCGGCGCGGACGACCGGTCACGTGATTCCGGTGGACGGAGGGCTGCCCGAGGCGTTCCTGCGATGACGGAGCGAGCGAGCAGCGCGAGCGAGCCACGACACCGGAGCGGGGCGTGGGGTCCCCGCGAGGTGTCGTGTAGGGAGTCCGCGGGGCGAAGCCCCCGGATTGAGAGATGAACCATCCGCGGTCGATCGCGGTGGTCGATCTCGGCGCGTCCAGCGGGCGCGTGGCGATGGCGACATGGGACGGCGTCCGCGGCCGGCTCGACGAGGTGCATCGCTTCGGCAACGCGCCTGTCTCGCGCGACGGACACCTGTTCTGGGACGTCGATCGGCTGTGGGACGAGATCAGCTGCGGCGTGCGCGCGGCGGCGCAGCGCGCCGGGGGACCGCTCGCGAGCATCGGCGTGGACGGGTGGGCGGTGGATTACGCGCTGCTCGACGAATCGGGCGATCGCGTCGCGCCCGTCTACTGCTACCGCGATGCGCGGAACCCGCCCGCGATGCGGCTCGCGCATTCGCTCGTGCCGCG
>Ga0066709_100003366_pt1 | contig 12228 bp, 9 predicted proteins | sample GraSoiAngelo_158_FD_79665 | JGI IMG/M metagenome (GOLD analysis project Ga0066709, IMG submission 79665) | Grasslands soil microbial communities from the Angelo Coastal Reserve, California, USA - 14_1009_16_30cm | ecosystem: Environmental > Terrestrial > Soil > Grasslands | place: USA... | reverse complement strand
TATGCGCGATCGGGTGAGCCGAACGGAGAGGGCGGGATTCGAACCCGCGATGGAGTATTGATCCCCATACTCGCTTAGCAGGCGAGTGCCTTCAGCCACTCGGCCACCTCTCCTTGAGCGTGCGGCCAGTGTAGAACCTGCCGCGGGGCGCGTAGCATTGCGGCTTGCGTCGGAAGGGTGGCAGAGCGGTTGAATGCGGCGGTCTTGAAAACCGTTAGGCCGCGTGAGCGGTCTCCCGGGTTCGAATCCCGGCCCTTCCGTTTTTTCGCAAGATTTGGCGTGTTTGCATGAGAAATGGCTGGTGCACGCGCCCGAGCCGGCCCGGCCCGGATGCGTCAGGAGCGGGAGTCTGCCGAGCGGACCCCGAGACGGCACCTCGGGGCATGAAAATGCTGCTCGGGTCTCACCGCATTAGGGTCGGCCGACCGGGACAGCAACCTTCCGAGTGACAGTTTCACGCTCCGAGGAGCGGGCGTATCCTGCCGAATCAACGTGCGCGGCTACGCCAACCCGAACGCCAGTCAGCCCGCCGCTACGGCATCATGTCACGCGACCAGCCGCTGGACCCGGTAGCGCCGGGCGCCTCCAGGCGTCTGCACCTCGACCGACTCCCCAGCACTGCGCCCGAGCAACGCCTTCCCGACCGGCGACTGCGCTGACAGCCTGCCTTGTGGCAGGTCGGCCTCGGTCGAGCCCACGATCGTCCACGTGTAGACGCCGCCGCTCTCTTCGTCCAGAACCTCGGCCGTTCGCCCGAAACCGAACGCGGCATCTTCAGCGTCCGGCTCGACGATCAGCGCATCGCGGCGGCGCTGGCGCAGGCGCTTGATTCTCGTCTCGAGATGCGCCTGATCCTCCTTGGCGATGTGATAGTCGGCGTTCTCGCTGAGGTCTCCGAGCTCGCGTGCGGCGCGAATGCGCCCGGCCATCGCACGCCGTCCCGCGCCCTCGAGCTCCCTCAGCTCGTCCTCGAGCGCCGCCAGTCCAGCTGGCGTGATCGGCTCGCCGTCTGGCGTGATCGAGTTCACCCGCTCACCGCGATGCATGATCGCGCATCACGTCCTCACGACCTCTCGAGTATTGGACGCTGCTTTCCGCAGCCAGGCGAGCATGCGACGAAGCTGGCCCGGCGCTGTCCCTCCGGACGCTAGAGAGGCGCCGTCGCCGGCGACGCCATCACGCGTGCTTGTCCAGCGTAAGCGAGCGTGTGCCGAGCGGAGGCCGGTACGACCGCCGGTCGTCCGATGCGAGCGTGAGCGCGGCCTTGCTCGGACACTCGCTGTCACGCGAAAGCCATAGGGGGCGTAATAGCGCCCAGACTGGCGCCACCCTTTCCGCACGGCATCCGCCGCTCGGGGCGCGGTCAACAAGCGCGGGTAGGATTTGCCTCCGACAAGACTTACTCCAAGGAGATGAAGCCGTGGAACGACTGGAGAAGAAGCGCTTTGACTCGCCCGACGAGGTCCGCCCAATGGCGGACAAGGGACGGGTGGACATCCTCAACATCGGCGACGGGGTCGTCGGTCGGGCCACGTTCGAGCCGGGCTGGCGCTGGTCGGAGCACGTCAAGCCGATTGCTGGCACCGAGAGCTGCCAGGCCGCCCATCTGGGCTACGTCCTGTCAGGTCACCAGATGGTTGTGATGGACGACGGCAGTGAGCTCGAATTCGGTCCTGGCGACGTAGTCGCGCTACCACCTGGCCACGACGGGTGGGTTGTCGGCGACGAGCCGTGTGTGGTCCTCGACTTCGCGGGCATGGCTCAGTACGCCAAGGCAACGTAGGCGAAGTCTGGGGCTTTGCATAAGGAGCGATTCGGGCTTCCTTCACGACAAGCTGCTCGTGATGCCACTCTTGTCATGCGGCGTTCACGTTGCGCTGTGCTCGGCAAAGGCATCGATCGCGGCCAGCGCGGCCTCCCGGCCCCGAAAGGCGGGCGGCCAGAGGAGCGTGCGCTCGTACACCCCGTGCCAGCGTTCGGCAAAGCGCGCTCGGACTTCATCTGGGCTCCCGGCGAGCGCGATCGCATCGATCATCTCGTCGTTCACCGCGGCCGCCATCCCACCGAAGTCTCCTCTATTCCAGGCGGCACGAATCTCCTCGGCCTGACGCTCGAAGCCGCCCACCCGATGCGTAGCTCGGTAGGTCTTGACCGTTGAGTTGAACGCGATGATCGCCGCAGCGTCGCGGCGAGCAGCGTCGCGGTCCTCGTTCACCGAGCAGGTCACATAGCCGGCGATTGGCGGCCGATCGCGGCCGCCGCGCTGCGCCCCGCGCCCGAGCGCGGGCCGCGCTACCTCCGACACGTACTCTGGCGTGAACAGCGGGTGTCCGATGAGGCCGTCGGCGACGGCGCCAGCCGCTTCGATCATCCTGGCGTTCACTCCGGCGATGTAGATAGGGATGTCTGGCCGAAGCGGGTGGCGTGGCGGGGCTGTGGGCTTGACGTGCAGGCGGTAGAACCGCCCCTCGTGCTCGATCGGCCCTTCGTGCAGCCGCCACAGGCGGCGCAGCAGCGGTACCAGCTCCTCCATTCGGCTCGCCGGATGCTCACCGTCCAGGCCGTGCCAGTCCTGCTGCATCCGGCGTGTACCCGTTCCGAGGCCGATGGTGATTCGCCCGCCCGAGAGCTCATCGAGATCGCGGGTCTCCGCTGCAAGCACGAGCGGAGTGCGACCGAACGCATACGCGATCGCGCTGCCCAGCCCGATCTTCGTGGTCGTCTGGGCCATCGCAGCCAAAGCGACCGTGGCCGACCGATCGTAGAACTCTGTCGACCACACCGACGCGAAGCCCGCCTGCTCGGCCAGCTGGGCGGCCTCACCCAGCTCCGCCGGGCCGCCATAGCTCGCCACAAGCGAGATGCCGGACGCGACCATTCAACCGGCATCCTGGATCGAGCGAGCGAGGTCCCGGTTCGCCAAACCGCTACTCCGGGCGTCTTGACCAGCTGTCCGAGCGGTACCAAGTCAGGGGTCGTGAACTCTCGGACACGCTGCGCCAAGTATCTCGCAGAGGCTCCGGCCGAGGTTGTGGGATGATCGGCCGATGAGCACCTCCGAGTCGTCGCCGGTGCGCCTCATCGCCGTTGCCGACCTTGGCGACTCAAACGTCACCGTCGTGGAGCACACGCCGCACGGTGCACTGGCCGTTGGAGTCAGCGCGGGCAAGCCATTCGCGGTCTCCAATCGCTGCCGACATCTCTTTGCCTCGCTCGGCAAGGGCAGCGTCACCGGTGATGGGCGGCTTGAGTGTCCGTGGCACGGTGCCCTCTACGACGTGGGCACCGGCAAGATGTTGCGCGGGCCACAGGGCGTGTTCAAGCCGGTGGCGGGTGCCGTCAAGGCAACCACCGGCGCGCGCGCTCTGAAGACCTTTCCGGTCGAGCTGCGCGACGGCGCGATCTGGCTCACAGGCTAAGTTAGGCGTGAGGTGCCGCGCTGCGCGCGCGAACAACGCCGCGCAGGGCGGCCCGGTCTGACGCGCATCGCTGTGCAAGCAAGAACACGATCATCGCGTGCCTCCATCATCGCGCACCACGACTATGTGATCGGGCTTGATCCGGCTGCCGGCGCTGTCCGCCTCAGGCAGCCGCGGCCAGCGGCTTCAGTCAGGCGAAGCCGCGAGCGCCTGCGCGAACGCGTCATAGGCGGCGCGGTCAAACAGCCAGAACCGCGCCTCCTCGATCGCTGGGTTCGCCGCAAGCGCCGCGCGCACGGTGTCGATCGACACGCGCGCCGCGGCCGTCAGCGGGTATCCGTACGCCCCGGTCGAGATGGCCGGGAAGGCCACCCGCCGCGCGCCACGGGCCGCCGCCAGCTCTACCGCGCGCCGGTAGCAGGAGGCCAGCAGCTCGGGTTCGCCGTGGCCGCCGCCACGCCACACGGGGCCGACGGCATGCACGACGCACGCGGCCGCGAGCTCCCCCGCGTCCGTGACCTTGGCGTCTCCCGTCTCACACCCGCCCAGCTCGCGGCACTCCCGCAGTAGCGCGGGCCCGGCCGCACGGTGAATCGCGCCGTCAACTCCGCCACCGCCGAGCAGGCTGGAGTTGGCGGCGTTGATGATCGCGTCGGCCTCGCCGTCGCTCGTGATGTCCCCCAGGTGCAGCGTGATCCGCGGAGCCATCGCCCTAGCCCGTCAGCTTGTTGGGGACGGCGGTGCCGATCACGACGCCCGTCGCGTCCAGCGCCTGCACTGTCACGAACGGCCCGGTCGTGCCCGCCGGCAGCGCGATGGCCGTCTCAAAGCCGCCGCCCGCCGCGTGGGCGACGGGCTGCAGGCTCGTCGCCGTCGCTCCTGCCAGCATGTTCCAGGACGCCACCTGCGTGGCGCCGTTCCAGCTGGCATACACCGTCCGCGCACCGCTCGCTTCGCGCTGCACGACGAAGTCCGGCGGCTGCGCGGGCGTTGCTTCCCAGGCGAAGCGAAACGCCCGGTAGGACTCGACGTGGCCGGGGAGGTGAGCGTCGAACAGGAGCTGGCCGGCCGCGTTGAACTCCGAGAAGTCCGAGACCTGGCCCCAGCCGACGAACCAGTCGCCGTTCGCAAGCGCCTGTATGTTGCCCTGGCTTTCGGCCAGAATCGGCCTGGGCCTGGTGATCTGGCCCAGCAGAGCGGCCGTTTTCTGCTGCGGGTTCAAGCTCACCACGACCCCGCGCGACTGGTGGTGCACGCGCGGGGCGGCGCCGTTGTCAAAGATGCTGATCGACCCGTCCGGCAGCAGGCGCGAGTCGTGCTGCCAGGCCGTGGCCGTTCCGCGTGCGAGCCTGAAGCTGCTGCGCTTGCCCCCCAGCTGCCACGCGATCCGGCCGCTGCGGCCCGCGATGTCGTACGTCGCCCACGTGTTGCGAGCCGACACCAGCAGGCTGCCATCCTGCTCGCGCTCGATCGAGTTGATGTGAAAGAAGTCAAACGGCCAGTCCGTCGTCGATTTGCGTGCCAGTTCGTAGGAGTCCGCGAGCGCGACGTGGTCGAGGCTCGTCCATTGAAACCTCACCAGCCCCGTGGCGATGTCGATTTCCTGCAGCACGCCGTCCGTCACCGCGCCGCTCGCCGGGCCGCCGACGGAGGAGACGTCGCACAGCTGCGGGTCATAGGCGGTGATCAACGCCGTCCCCTGCGGGGTCAGCAGGAACTCGTGCAGGTCGGCCTTCAGGCCGTTGCCGGCGCTCACGCGTGCGATTTCCCGATAGCCGCTGTCCGCGATCACGCCTTGGCCCAACCCGAAGCCGTGCTCGGTGATGTCGCCCTCCCACCACGTCAGCACGCGCCGGCCCAGGTACTCCTGCACCCGAAAGCTCGTCGCCGAGTTGTGGGCCGGCAGCGATTTGAACCACACCAGCCTCCCGGCCTGGTCGAGGATCATCGGCCCGATCTGGCCGGGGCCCGAGTACGGCGCGACGAACTCATCACCGGGGGCCACTGCTGCGGATCGGGCGCTCACCGTCACCGCCGGCGGGTGCAGGTCCGGGCGCGACACGAAGCTCTGAACGCCGGGGCGCCCGACCCCGACCGGCGCGGCGCGCAAGGGAGTCGTGCTGATCCGGTCGGGGCGCTCGATCGCAAACTGGTCTGTGAGCGCGAGTACCTTGGCTCCGCGACGGAGCTTCGCGTGCACCGTCACACGCTCGCCGGCCGCGAACGGTCGCGCGGGCACGAAGCTCGCGCCGTCGCCTTGCGAGTAGGCGAGCAGCCGGCCGCGGTGCGCGCCCGTGCCAGACGCGACCACGCTCGTGACCCGCAGCTGCTGCGCGGGCACGCCCACAAAGCTGATCTGCGTGCGCGCCGGAGCGTCGCGGCTTCCGGGCTGCGGCGACACGCTGACCGACCCGGCGAGGATGGCTGAGTTGTTGAGCCTCGCCGGCGTGCACCTGGGCCCGGCCTGGGAGGCCCACGCCGGTGCGCTCAGCGCGGAGGTGCACGCGGCCAGACCCAGCGTTGCCGCCACGGCGGTCGATCTGCGCCCCGACTGCACCAGGGCAGCGTATCCGGCGGCGCAGCGGCGCTCGCCGGTAGCCTCAGCCGATCACCGTCGCCGAGGTGCCGAGCGTGTTACCGGCGCCATCGAGCGCCTGCACGGCCACGTAGCGCTCGCGCGGCGAGACGGTGATCGTGGTCTCAAACCCACGCCGGGGTGTGGTCAGGAGGGGCTTCAGCCTGCTCGGCGCCTGCCCCCCGAGCACCCGCCAGGCGACCATGCGCGTGGCTCCGTTCCAGCTTGCCGCGAGCAGCGCCCCGCCAGTGCCAAGCCGGCGCAATGCAACTGAGGGCGAGCCTGGCGGCTGACCGCGCCAGCGCGCCAGCGAGGTCGAGTAGTCCTGCACTCCCCGGCCCAGCGAGCCTTCGAGCAAGACGTGTCCGGAGCGATCGAACTCGGTGAAGCTCGGCAGCCGGCCGTAGCCAACTAGCCAGTTCCCGCCAGTGAGCCTGACCGCGTTGCCCTGGCTCGCTGCCAGCAGCTTGCGCGTCGGGTTGATGAACTGCCGCACCAAGCTCACGCGGCGCGTGCCCGAGTCGACCCGCAGCAGCAGCGCGCGCGACTGGTCCTCCTTCGGCGGATCGGCTGCGTTGTCGAACACCGAGATCAGCCCGCCGGGCTGGAACTCGCCGTCGTGCTGCCAGTAGAAGCGCGCGCCGGGCCCGAGCTTGAAGCTGCTTCGTCTGCCTCCCAGCCGCCAGCGCACCGCGCCGCTGTGCAGGTCGACGTCGTACAGCGTCCATGTGTTGCGCGCCGACAGCAACACGTCTCCGGCTGGGCCGGGATCCAACGAGTTGACGTGTATGTAGTCCCATGGGTAGCTGCCCCGAGGCGGCGGGACGCGCGACTCGTCCACATGCACGTGCCCGAGCGCGTGCCACTCCCACATCACAAGGCCCGTCGCGACGTCGATCTCCTGGATCACCGAGTCGCTGATCACGCCGTCGCGCGCGCCGTGCACGGACGCAAGGTTTGCGTGGACCGGGGCGAAGGCGTCGATCCACGCTGTGCCCTGCGGCGTGAGGCGCAGCACGTGCAGGTCGGCCTCGTACCCGTTGCCGGCGCGGATCGTGGCGACGCGCCGGTAGGCAGCGTCGTAGATGACGTCTTCGCCCACGCCGAAGCCGACGCGCAGCGTGCGCCCCTGCCACCACGTCAGCGCTGGCTTGCCAGCGAAGCGCTGCACGCCGAAGTTCGCTGCCGCCTGGCCGGCGGGCAGCGGATGGAACCACACCAGGCTGCCGCGCTGATCGGCGATCATCGGCCCCGGCGCACCCTCGCCCTGGTAGGGGGCCAGGAACAGGTAGCCGGAGCTCGCGCCCGGCCTCGCGGGCGTCGTGATCGTGACCGAGGAGGGACTCAGCCCGGGCGCCGAGAGGAAATGCTGCACGGCGCGCTGGTCGCCGTCTTCGCGTGCGAACTGCACCTGGCTGACCGCCGCGCGGTCGGCGACCGTGAATGTCGTGGTAGCCACGCGCGGCCCGGCTGCCGTGCGGACCGAGGCGCGCACGGAGACCCGCTCGCCGGCGAGGAACGGACGCCGGGGCAGAAAGCTCGCACCAGTGCCGGTCGAGTAGGCGTGCAGCACGCCGGCGTGCGCGCCGCTGCGCGATCCGACCACCTCGACGCCAGAGATCCTCGAGCCGGACTCACCGAGAAAGCTGATCTGGCTCGCCGCCGACGCATCGGGCGTGCCCGGCAGGGGCGAGACCGTGACCGGGTTGGCAGCCGCGGCGGCGGTTGCGGATTCGCCGTTCAAGGGCGCGGACGGAGCGGGCGAGACGCCGCCACAGCCGGGCAGGGCCATCGCCGCGGCGGTCAAGCTGGCCGCCGCCGTGCTCCGCCGGCTCATCCGCCGCTGCCCTGGCGCGGCGGTGACGGAGGCTCGGCCGGGCCGAGCTGCATGGCGGCCGATACCGGGCCTCGATCGGCTCCGCTCGGCCCTGCGTCCGCGCCAGCTGGTGCGACTGCCGCGGCTGTGTGCGCGGGTGCGGCGGGCACCGGACGCGGCGCTTGCGCGATGAAGCGGAAGGCGATCAGCGCGCCGAGTGCCGCGAATGCGGCGCCGATCAGGAACGCCAGGCGAAAGCCACCGGTGAGCGCGACGATCGGCGCGCGCAGGTCCGCGTTGGCGAGGTGGCTCGTGTAGGCGGCCGCCAGCGAGGTGAGCAGCGCCAGGCCGAGCGCCCCGCCGATCTGGCGCGAGGTGTTGACCAGGCCCGAGGCGAGGCCGGCCTCCTCGTGCGCCGCGGCGGCGGTCGCGGCGATCGTCGAAGGCACCACCGAAAAGCCGATTCCGCATGCCACCAGCAGACCCGGCGCCAGCACGTCGGAGAGGTAGCCGCCGTCGACGGCGATGCGCCCGAACAGGGCCATGCCGAGCGCCATGCAGCTCAGACCGGCGCCGAGCACGGGCCCGGCGCCGAAGCGCCCGACCAGGCGCCCGGCGTGCGTGGCGCACGCCATGATCGTCAGCGCCATCGGCAGAAACGCCAGCCCCGCTCCGATCGGCTGGAAGCGGAGCACCTCCTGCAGGTACAGCGAGAGGAAGTACCACATCGGGAACAGCGCCGCGCTGAACACGAGCACGGCCAGGTTGGCCGCGCGCACCAAGCGGTTGGCGAAGATCCGCAGCGGCACCAGCGGGTCGGCCGCGAACCGGTCCTCGATCAGCGCAAACGCCGCCAGCAAAGCCACCCCGAGCGCGATCGGGCCCAGCGCCTGCAGCGAGCCCCACCCGTGCACGCTCGCCGCGAGGATCCCCCATACCGCCGCCAGCAGCCCGCCGGTGACGGTCACGGCGCCTGCCAGGTCAAAGCCAGCGCGCGGCCCGGCGCGGCGTCGTTCGGCGACCGCGACACGGGCGACCAGCGTGGCCGCGAGCGCGATCGGCAGATTGATCAGCAGGATCCAGCGCCAGCCCAGCTCCTGCGTGATGACGCCGCCCAGCAGCGTCCCCGTCGCTCCGCCCGCGCCGTTCATCGCGCCCCACAAGCCGATCGCGCGCATGCGCTCGGGTCCGGCGGCGAACGTGGAGGTGATGATCGCGAGCGAGGCGGGCGCCATGACCGCTCCGCCGAGCCCCTGCGCAGCGCGCGCGGCCACGAGCATCGCGGGGCTCACGGCCGTGCCCCCGAGCAGCGAGGCGATCGCAAACATGAGCAGGCCCGCGATGAACATGCGGCGCTGGCCGAACAGGTCCGCGGCGCGGCCGCCGAGCATGAGCACCCCGGCGAACGCGATCGTGTAGGCGTTGACGATCCACTGCAGGTCGATCGCCGCAAAGCCGAGGCTCGTGCGGATCGAGGGCAGGGCCACGTTGACGATCGCGACGTCGAGGATGACCATGAACTGCGCCGTGCAGCACACGGCCAGCAGCAGCGGGTGGCGCGGTCGCTGCATCGTCAGCCGCTCCTGGGCGCCAGGGGCCGCTGGACCTTGACCACCGGCGAGCTGCCCAGCACTTCTCCGGCCGCCCCCAGCGCCTGCGCCGACACGTACTCGTAGGCCTCCGGGAAGGTGATCGAGCTCTCGAAGCCGCTGTGGGGCATCTTCGCGCGCAGGCTCAGCGCGCTGGGCGCCGCTCCCGCGAGCACGCGCCAGGACGCGACGTCGGTGGCCCCGTTCCAACTCGCGAACACGGCGGTGGAGTCGCCCGAGGCGAGCACCCGCGCGCTGACCGCCGGAGCCCACGGCGGCTGGGCGCTCCATGGGTAGCGGAAGGCCCGGTAGGAGGAGCTGCCGGGCGGCAGGTGAGCGTCGAACAGCAGGCGACCGTCCGCGGACAGCTCGCTGACGCTGGGGACCGCGCCCCAGCCGATAACGGTATTGCCGTCGCGCAGCGTCTGCGCGTTGCCCTGGCTGTCGGCCAGCAGCGGGCTGCCCGGATGCACGTACTCGCGCACCAGACGAGCGCGGTGAGCCCTCGCGTCCAGCTCAAGGCGCAACGCGCGCGACTGGTAGTGCACGCGCGGGTTGGAGCCGTTGTCGAACAGCGTGACCGTCCCGTCGGCGTGCATGCGGGCGTCGTGCTGCCAGGCGGTTTCGGCGCCGGAGCCCAGCGTAAAGCTCGAGCGCGCGCCGCCCAGCTGCCACAGGACACGGCCGCTCGAGCCCTGCAGGAGGTACGCGGCCCACGTCGAGCGTGCCGAGATCAGCACCTCGCCGTCGGGGTGCGGGTCGAGCGAGTTCAGATGAAACCAATCCCATGGCATCCCGTTGGCCGGAACCGGCACGCGGGACTCGCGCACGTCCACGTGGTCGACGCCGTGCCACTCCCAGCGGACGAGCCCGGTCTTCATGTCGAGCGCCTGAACGGTGCCGTCCACGATCGCTCCGTTGCGCTTGCCGCCCACCGACGAAAGGTCGCAGCGCATGAAGTCATAGATCGTGACGTAGGCGACCCGATCGGAGGCGATCTGGAAGTCATGCAGGTCCGCCTCATACCCGTTGCCCGCCTGGATCGCGGCGACCGTTCGGTAGTTGCGGTCGACGACCACGTCCTCGCCCTGCCCGAATCCGAGCGCCAGCACCTTGCCCTGCCACCAGGTGAGGTAGTCCTGACCTTCGTAGCGCTGGACGTCCAGGTTCTCGGCCAGCAGCCCCTTGCCCAGCCGCCCGAACCACACGAGCCGCCCCTGCGGCGTGTAGATCAGCGGCCCGTACTGTCCGGGGCCCGGTCCCACCGTCATCAACAGCTCGCCCGCGCTCGGATCCCGATCGGGCTGCGTGACCTCGAGCGTGGGCGGATGGAGCGTGGGCTGCGAGGCGAAGCTCTGATACGACGACGGCGCAGCGGGCGGATTGGGAAAGCTCGCGATCCCGCCGGTGGGATAAGGCGTGGCGACGCGGAAGCTGAACGACGCGGTGCGTGCCGCGTCGCCCCGCCCGATCAGCGCGCGCACGCTGACACGCTCGCCGGCCTCGAATGGCTTGGCCGGCAGGAAGCTCGCGCCGTCGCTCTGGGAGTAGTCCGCGAGGCGACCCTCGTGGTAGCCGCTGCGTGCGCCGCGGACCGATATGGCCTGCAGCTCGCCCGCGCGCGTGCCGAGGAAGCTGATCTGGGTGTGAGGGCTGGCGGTGCCGCTCCCCGGCTGCGGCGACACCTCTACGTTCGTGCCCGGCAGCCTGGCATCACCCTCTGCCACGCGGGGGAGGCAGGCCGGCGACGCGCCGCTCGGGGGCACGGGCGGGCGCGCACCGGACAGGTCACCGCCCGCGAGCACGATCGCGACCACCACCCATGCGATCGCGGCGAGCAGCGGGGCTACATAGCCGCGGCGCCGGAGCTTGCTCAGCAGCGACACCCCGAAATCATGCCAGTGGCCGGGCTGCGGCGGGCGCAGCTCAGGCGGGCATCTGGCAGCAGCTCGGCCGGGCCCGGCGCTGGCCTTGGCCTGCGGGCCGGCCCCGGCGGGATAATCCCGGCGTGGACAGACTGCAAGACTGGTGGTCGGGCGGACGCCGGGTCGCGTTGCAGGTGGGCGAGGAGGAGCGCTGCGTGTTCGTACGCCGCATGGGCGAGGGCCCCACGATCACCCTCTTGCACGGCTTTCCCAGCTCCTCGCACGACTGGGCCAAGCTCGCGCCCGCGCTAGCCGAGACGCACGCGCTGCTGCTGCCCGACTTCCTCGGCTTCGGCGCCTCGGACAAGCCGGCGCCGCACGACTACTCGCTGCACGAGCAGGCGGACCTCGTGGAGGCCGTGTGGGCACACGAGCGCGTCACCTCCACGGTCATCGTCGCGCACGACTACGCCGTTTCGGTCGCGCAGGAGCTGCTCGCGCGCCTCGCCGAGGGGCGCCTGCAGCTCGATCTGACGGCGGTACACCTGCTCAACGGCGGCCTGTACCCGGACCTGCATCGTCCCCAGCCCACCCAGACCGCGCTGCTCGATCCAGAGCAGGGACCGCAGCTCAGCGAGCTCCTGACCGAGGAGCTGTTCGTGCAGGCGTTGAGACCCACGTTCGCTGACAGCTACGACGCCACCGCCGACAGCGCCGACATCTGGCAGGCGACGAGCCGCGATCGCGGCCACAGGATCGCTCACCTGCTGATCCGCTACATACGCGACCGCGAGTACCACGGCGGGCGCTGGGTCGAGGCGCTGGAGCGGACCGACGTGCCGCTCGCCTTCGTGTGGGGGATGCTCGACCCGATCTCGGGCGCCCACATGGCCGAGCGGATCCGCGAGCGCCTGCCCCGCGCTGCCATGTGCGCGCTCGACGATGTCGCCCACTGGCCGCCGCT
>Ga0066709_100003365_pt1 | contig 12228 bp, 11 predicted proteins | sample GraSoiAngelo_158_FD_79665 | JGI IMG/M metagenome (GOLD analysis project Ga0066709, IMG submission 79665) | Grasslands soil microbial communities from the Angelo Coastal Reserve, California, USA - 14_1009_16_30cm | ecosystem: Environmental > Terrestrial > Soil > Grasslands | place: USA... | reverse complement strand
TGGTCAAGGTGCTGGGCTGGTACGACAACGAGTGGGGCTACTCGAACCGCCTGGTCGACCTGGCCGCGATCGTCGGCTCCGCCAACAAGTGACCCGCACCGGTTGAGCGTCCCCCAACTCGAGGACCTTCCCGACCCACGCGGCAAGCGCGTTCTTCTACGCGCCGACTTCAACGTGCCGATCACCGCCGGCCGCATCGACGACGATCTGCGCATCCGCGCCGCGCTGCCCACCATCGAGTGGTTGCGGAAGCACGACGTCGCCTCGGTCACCGCGTGCAGTCACCTGGGCCGGCCCAAGGGCAAGCCCGACCCGCGGTATTCGATGGAGCCGGTGCGGGCGCGGCTGGCCGAGCTGGCGCCCGAGGTCGAGCTGCTCGAGAACCTGCGCTTCGACCCGGGCGAGGAGGGCAACGACCCCGCGTTCGTCGAGCGCCTGGTCGCGGGCCGCGACCTCTACGTCAACGACGCCTTCGGTTCGTCCCACCGGGCCCATGCGTCGATCGTCGGCCCCCCCGCCCGGCTTCCGAGCGCGGCGGGGCGGCTGCTCGCACGCGAGGTCGAGGTGTTGGGCACCCTGCTTCACGCGCCCCGCCGCCCCTTCGTCGCGGTGTTGGGCGGAGCCAAGGTGCACGACAAGCTCGGCGTGATCCGCGCCCTGCTCGCGCGGGTCGACACGCTTCTCGTCGGCGGGGGCATGTGCTTCACGTTCCTCGCCGCCCAGGGTCACGAGGTGGGCGACTCGCTGCTCGAGGTCGACCAGCTCGACGCCTGCCGGGAGCTCCTCGCCGGTCTCACGCCCGTCCTCGTGCCGTCCGACATCGTGGCTGCCGACCCCGACGGCGACGAGGTCCGCACCGTGAGCCGCGACGTTCCCCGACGTTGGAGGGGCTTCGACATCGGACCCGGGACGGCTGCGGAGTTCGCCGACGCCATCGTCGAGGCGGGCACCGTCTTCTGGAACGGGCCGATGGGCGTCTTCGAGGACGAGCGCTTCGCGGCGGGCACGCGCGCGGTGGCGGAAGCGGTGGCAGCGTGCCCCGGCTTCACCGTGGTCGGCGGCGGCGACAGCGCGGCTGCCCTGGCCAAGTTCGGGCTCGACGGCCAGGTCGACCACGTGTCCACCGGCGGTGGCGCTTCGCTGGAGTACCTCGAGCAGGGTGACCTGCCCGGGCTCGCGGCACTGAGAGGAGCGTCCAATGCCCGCTGAGCCGACGCGGAAGCCGCTCATGAGCGGCAACTGGAAGATGCACCACAACCACCTGGAGGCGATCCAGTTCGTGCAGAAGCTGAGCTACGCGCTCAACGCCGCGGACTATGACGCAGTCGACGTCTCGTTGCACCCACCGTTCACCGACCTCCGGTCGATCCAGACGGTGCTCGACGCGGACCGCATCCCGATCCTGCTCGGCGCGCAGAACTGCCATTGGGACGACAAGGGTGCGTTCACCGGCGAGGTGTCGCCGCCGATGCTGGCCAAGCTGGCTGTGGACCTCGTGATCGTCGGCCACTCGGAGCGACGCGAGATCTTCCACGAGAGCGACGAGTGGGTGAACCGGAAGGTGAAGGCCGTGCTCGCCGCACAGATGACGCCGATCATGTGCGTCGGGGAGACGCTCGCCGAGCGCGAGGCGGGTGACGCCGAGGCCAAGGTCGACCGGCAGGTGCGCGCCGGCCTCACGGGCGTCGCGGCCCATCAGGCGGCGGGCATGGTCATCGCCTACGAGCCGATCTGGGCCATCGGCACGGGCCAGACCGCAACTCCCGACGACGCGCAAGCGATGTGCGCCGCGGTGCGGGGTGTCGTCGCCGACCTCTACGACGCGGGCACCGCGGCCGCGACTCGCATCCAGTACGGCGGGTCGGTGAAGCCGGGGAACACCGCCGAGCTCATGAGCCGACCCGATGTCGACGGCGCCCTTGTCGGCGGCGCGAGCCTCGACCCCGACTCGTTCGCTCAAATCGTGCGGTTCCGGCTGGTTGCATAGCGCTTGACGGTGAACCGTCGAAGGCCTCTGGTAACCTTCGTTCCGGTGGTCCGCCCCCACGAGAGTTCACCACTGTGCTGACTGCGATCATCGTCGTCATCCACATCATCGTCTCGCTCATGCTCGTGCTGCTCGTGCTGCTCCACAGCGGCCGGGGTGGCGGCTTGTCCGACATGTTCGGTGGCGGCATGGGCAGCGCGGCGGCCGGGTCCACCGTGGTCGAGCGCAACCTCGATCGCATCACCGTCGCCACGGCGATCATCTTCGCCTTCACGACGCTCATCCTGGCCTTACGGCTGCAATAGAGAGTCCCCCCCAAGAGCCCCCCGGCTCGGGACAAGGAGGTTCCGAACCAGTGCAACGCATGCGAGGCGGCAAGCTGCTGCTCGTACCCCTGCTCGCGGCCTTGATCGTGGCCGCCGGCTGCGGCAGCGACAAGAAGAAGACGACGGCCAGCCCGACGACAGAACAGGGAACAGTGGCCAAGGGTGGCACCCTCGTGCTCGGTGCCGAGCAGAATGGCGACTGCGCCGACTGGCTGGGGGCGTGCGCCGGCGCTTCGTGGAACATCTACATGATCCAGCAGCACACGGTGCCGCGGGCCTTCAACGTGAAGCCCGACGGCGAGTACGAGCCAAGTGTTCTGCTCGACGGTGAACCCACGTTCGAGAGCACCCCGAAGCAGAAGGTCACGTACAAGATCCGTGCCGACGCGGTTTGGTCCGACGGACAGCCCATCACGTCCTCGGACTTCAAGTACGTCTGGGATCAGGCCAAGAACGGCACCGACATCTACGACAAGACCGGCTACAAGGACATCGAGAGTGTCGACGACTCCAATCCCAAGGTCGCGGTCGTGACCTACAGCACCCCGTACGCCGACTGGAAGGACCTGTTCGGCGGCAACTACGGCGTGTGGCCCAGTCACCTTCTCCTCGGCAAGGATCGCGACGCGGAGACGAAGGACGGATACACCTGGTCCGGTGGCCCGTGGAAGCTCGATCACTGGACGAAGGACGTCGAGGTGAAGCTGGTCCGCAACGACAAGTACTGGGGCAAGAAGCCGAACCTCGACGCCGTCGTGTTCAAGGTCATTTCCGACACGGCCGCGGAGATTCAGGCCTACAAGACCGGCCAGGTCGATGGCATCTACCCGCAGGTGCAGCTCGAGCTCGCGACACTCAAGAACCAACCCAACACGTCGTTCAGCACCACACCGGGATTCTCCTACGAGGCGATCTGGTTCAACACCTCCAAGCCGCCCCTCAACAGCCAAGCGGTCCGTCAGGCGCTTGCGTACGCGACCGACCGGAAGGCGATCGTCGACCGGCTCTTCGGCCCGATCTCCAAGGACATCCAGCCGCTCCAGTCCTTTACGACGCCGCGCAACAAGACCTACTACACCAAGTCGTTCTCCCAATACGTCAAGGATCTGTCCAAGGTCAACAGCCTGATGACCGGCGACGGCTGGGCGAAGGGCAGCGACGGCATCTGGGCCAAGGGCGGTCAGAAGGCGTCGTTGACGGTCAGGGTCACCGCCGGCAACAAGCGGAGGGAGCTCACCGAACAGATCCTGCAGAGTCAGTGGAAGGACGCCGGCTTCGAGCTCACGACCGACAACCAGAGCTCGAGCATCCTCTTCGGCCAGTCGCTGCCGAACGGCGACTTCCAGGTCGCACTCTTCGCGCAGGTCCCGACGAGCAAGAGCCCGGCTCAGTGCGTCAACTTCTGCACCGAGAGCATCCCGACGGATGCCAACAAGTCGGGCACCAACTACTACCGGATCAGTGACCCGGAGCTCGACAGGATCTGGAAGCAGGTCGACCAGGTCTCCGCCGAGAGCCAGCGCGCCGGCCTGGTGAAGCAGGGCGCCGACCGCCTGGGGGAGCTGGTCCCCGCCATCCCGCTCGACCCGTTCCCGAACACCGTGGTGTACAACACGGCAAAGCTGGGCGGCAACATCATCGACAACCCGAGCGTGCTCGGCATGTTCTGGAACTTGAACGAGTGGTACTGCAAGGGCGGGAAGTGCTAGCTGCTCGCTGAGGACGTGACCACGGGTCCCGGGTCCGTGCCGGGGCCCGTGGCGTCGAATTCAACTGTGTACAATTCGCAGAGATGGTGACGTTCGTAGTACGGCGTGTCGCCTATTCGATTCCCGTGCTGCTGATCGCGTCGGTTCTCGTCTTCGGCTTCGTCCGCGCCACGACCGACCCCCTCGCTCGACTGCGCCAAGGCAGTCGCGATCCGCAGGCCGTTCCGCGGGAGCGGGCGCGTCTGGGCCTCGACAAGCCTTTGCCCACCCAGTACTGGAAGTGGCTGAGCGGGTTCGTGCGGGGAAGCTGGGGCGACAGTTTCATCACCCGACGCAGCGCGGCCCAAGAGATCCGCGCCAAGTTGTGGAACACGCTCCAGCTCATCATCTGGGGCATTCTGTTGTCCGCCCTGGTGGCCATCGCCGTCGGCGTCTACTCGGCCTCGCGGCAGTACTCGGTGCTCGACTACACCTTCACGGGGTTGTCGTTTCTGGGTTTGTCGATGCCGGTCTTCTGGTTCGCGCTCATGGCGATCCAGTTCCTGGTGTACGAGCCGCGCCAGATCTTTCATCTCGATCAACCGATCCTCTACTCGGTGGGTCTTCACAGCGCCACACCTCAGCCGTTCGACTACGTGCGGCACCTGGCGCTACCCGTTCTGACGCTCTCGGTACAGCTCGTCGCCGGGTGGAGTCGCTATCAACGGTCGTCGATGCTCGACGTGATGTCGTCGGACTACATCAGGACGGCTCGCGCCAAAGGTTTGCCGCGGCGGAAGGTGCTCCTCAAGCACGGCCTCCGCAACGCGCTCATCCCGCTCACGACCGTGATGGCCATCGACATCGGAGCGCTCTTCGGTGGGCTGATCATCACCGAGAAGATCTTTGCCTGGCCGGGCATGGGCAAGCTGTTCCTCGACGCTTTGATCGACGGCGACACCAACGTCCTCTTGCCATGGGTGATGGTGACGGCGGTCTTCATCATCGGCTTCAACCTGCTGGCCGACATCTTGTACGGCGTCCTCGATCCGAGGATCCGGCTCTCGTAGACAGCGAGGCACCATGGCGATCCGAGACAAAGGAGGTGCGGCGGAGGCGAAGGCCGCGGCCGCCGTCGGCAGCGGTGCGCTGGCGTCCGAGGCGACCCACGTCGGTGCCGGAGCAACCGTGCTCCAGCCCGTCGCCCGAAGCCAGTGGCAGCTGTTTCGCCGCCGCTTCTTCAAGCACAAGGTGGCGGTGGCGGCCGGTGTGGTCCTGCTCTTGCTGTACCTGAGCGCGATCTTCGCGGGTCAGGTGACCCGCTATCCCTTGAATCCCAACATCGCCCAAACCCAAGCACAGGCCGGGCCGTCGGCCTCGCACTGGTTCGGCACCGACGAGCTCGGCCGCGATCAGTTCACTCGCATCATCTACGCGGGACGCATCTCGCTGGCGATCGGCTTGTCGGTCGCGGTGGTATCCACCGCGGTGGGCTCGCTCATCGGCGCGGCCGCAGGGTATTTCGGGCGCTGGGCCGACCAGCTGCTCATGCGCCTCACCGATCTGTTCCTGGTCGTGCCCGCGCTCGCCATCCTGCTCATCGCCCAGAAGAAGTTCGGTGGCTCCGTGCCGGTGATCATCATCGTCCTCTCCCTACTCTTCTGGCAGTACATCGCGCGCGTCGTCCGTGGTGTCTTCCTCTCCCTCAAGGAGAAGGAGTTCGTCGAGGCGGCGAGGGCGTCCGGCGCGTCGAGCTGGCGGATCATCTTCCGTCACATGCTGCCGAACGCGATCGGGCCCATCGCCGTGAACGCCACGCTCGCCGTCGCACTTGCCATCCTGACCGAGTCGACGCTGTCCTTCCTCGGCTTCGGTGTGAGACCGCCGACGGTTTCCTGGGGGAACATGCTGCAGCAGTCCGAAGGAGCCGTGGGCACTTCGAACGCCTACCTCATCTACTTCCCGGGCCTGTTCATCCTCGTGACGGTCATGGCCGTGAACTTTCTCGGCGACGGCCTACGCGACGCGTTCGATCCCCAGTCGAAGCATTGATCGGGTACCGGTGACCGACCTCGACCCGTTCGTCGATCGGCAGAAGCCCGCCGCTCCGTCGGGCTCGGGTGAGGCCGTCCTGTCCATCCGCGACCTGCGCGTGCAGTTCCCGACCGACGAAGGCGTGGTCAAGGCCGTCGACGGCGTCACCCTCGACGTCTATGAGAACGAGGTCCTCGGCATCGTCGGCGAGTCGGGCTCGGGCAAGAGCGTCACCTCGATGGCTGTTCTGGGGCTGCTTCCCAAGTCGGCGCGCATCACGGGCGAGATCTTCTATCGGGGTCGGAACCTGCTCGACCTGAGCGAGCGCGAGCTGCAGCGGTATCGAGGCGAGAAGCTCGCCATGGTGTTCCAGGACGCACTCGCCGCGCTCAACCCCGTCTACACGGTTGGGGACCAGATCGGCGAGGCGATCCAGGTTCACCACGACGTGAAGGACAAAGCCGTGCGCGCACAAGTGCTCCACCTGCTCGACCTCGTCGGCATCCCCAACCCCAAGGCTCGCGCCGACCAGTACCCGCACGAGTACTCGGGCGGGATGCGCCAGCGCGCCATGATCGCAATGGCGATCGCCAACGACCCCGACGTGCTGATCGCCGACGAGCCAACGACCGCGCTCGACGTCACCATCCAGGCTCAGGTGCTCGAGGTGCTCGAGCGGGTGCAGGATCGCACGAACTCGGCCATCGTCCTCATCACGCACGACCTCGGGGTGGTGGCAGGCGTGGCCGACCGGGTTCTCGTGATGTATGCGGGCAGGCCTGTGGAGACAGGTAACGTTGATCAGATCTTCTACAAACCACAGCACCCCTACACCCTGGGACTGCTCGCGTCGCTGCCACGCCTCGATCAGAACGCCGAGGGGATGCGGCTCTACCGCATCCGGGGCCAGCCTCCCTCGCTCATCCACGTACCGACCGGCTGCGCGTTCCACCCGCGCTGCGACTACGCGCAGCTGCCGGAGCCCTGCGCCTCCCTTGAGCCGGAGCTACGTTCCGTCGACGATCTCGATCATCGCGCGGCCTGTCATTTCGCCGAGAAGGTGGCGGGAACCAGCCCGGACGACGTTCGCCCCGCCGTGGCGACGCCGTGACGGACACCGCGCTCACCCCGCCCACCGGCGCGAGCGGGCCCTCCTCGGGCGAGAAGATCCTCGACGTCCGTGGTCTGGTCAAGCACTTCCCGGTGCGCGCCGGTCTGTTCCGGCGCGTCGTCGACGAAGTTCACGCAGTGTGCGGGGTGACCTTCGACGTCCACAGGGGTGAGACCCTCGGCCTGGTGGGGGAGTCGGGCTGCGGGAAGTCCACGACCGGTCGCCTGATCCTCCGACTCATCGACGCCACCTCGGGGTCCGTCTATTTCCGGGGCACCGACATCGTTGGCCTCGACCGGGGTGAGATGCGCAACCTCCGGCGCTCCGTCCAGATCGTCTTCCAGGACCCGTACGCGTCACTCAACCCACGCATGACGGTCAACGCGGTCATCGCCGAGCCGCTCCACGTGCACCACCTGTGGAGCATGGGCGGAAAGGAGCGGGTGAAGGAGCTCATGTCGCTCGTGGGCCTGAACCCCGAGTACGTGAACCGCTATCCCCACGAGTTCTCGGGCGGCCAGCGCCAGCGCATCGGCATCGCCCGCGCGCTGGCCCTCGACCCCGAGCTGCTCGTTCTCGACGAGCCCGTGTCCGCCCTCGACGTGTCCATCCAGGCCGGCGTCATCAACCTGCTCGAGGAGATCCAGGAGCGGCTGGGACTCGCCTACCTGTTCATCGCCCACGACCTCTCCGTCGTTCGCCACATCTCTGATCGTGTGGCGGTGATGTACCTGGGCAAGATCGTCGAGATCGGGTCGCGCGACGCGATCTACGAGCGCCCCGCCCACCCCTACACCCAGGCGCTCCTGTCGGCTGTCCCGATCCCCGACCCCGTCCGCGAGCGGAAGCGGAGGCGCATCATCCTCACGGGCGACGTGCCGAGCCCCGTGAGCCCTCCGTCGGGATGCAGGTTCCGCACGCGCTGCTGGAAGGCGCAGAGCATCTGCGCAGAGGAAGAGCCCGCGCTCGTTGACCGCGGCCAGGCGCACCCTGTCGCGTGCCATTTCGCCGAAGCCATCGAGGTCGTCTGACCGATGCGTCGTGCAATCCCTGTCCTGGTCGCGTTCGCGCTCGCACTCACGGGGTGCACGGGCGGGAACGACAACGGCGCAGGTGACAAACCCCGGCGCGGTGGGATCCTCCGGGTCGGGGTCATCGGTCCGCAGGGCGAGCCGGCGATCGAGCGTCTCCAGTCGCTCGATCCCGCCCAGGCCCGTTCGTTCGCCGAGCTCTTGGCGGTGGACCAGCTCTTCGAGTCGCTGACCTCCTACGACGCGCGCACGCTGAAGGTGCGTCCCGGCCTCGCGATGAGCTGGAAGTCGACACCGGACCAGCAGCACTGGGACTTCACGCTCCGCAAAGGTGCGATGTTCGCCAACCGTCGCCCGGTGACCTCGGCCGACGTGAAGTACTCACTCGAACGCGTCGCGCGCAAGGGCTCCACGTCGCCGGTCGCGCTCCAGCTCGAACCGGTCACCGGCTTCCGGGCCTTCAACGTCGACGGGACGGCGCCCGGGCTGGCGGGAATCGTGGCGCCCGCTCCGAATGTCGTCCACATCGACCTCGACCAGCCGCTGTCGTCGTTGCCGGCCGTTCTCGGGAGCCCGGTCTTCGGCATCGTCCCCAAGGAGGCGGTGGAGGCGCTGCCCCCCGCCAAACCGTTCGCCGAGCAGCCGGTCGGAAGCGGGCCATTCGTCGTGCGCTCGCGGACCCCGTCGGTCATCCACCTCGCGCGGGCGCCCGGCTCGCATGCGCAGCTGGCAGGGCTCGACCTCGTGCTGCACAGCGATCAGACGGCCGCCTACAACGCGTTCACGCGAGAGCAGCTCGATTTCAGCCCGGTCCCGCTCAGCCGGGTGGAGGAGGTTCGACGCACTCGTGGCGGCGCTGCGTCGCGCCCGTATCTGGCCGAGCTCTTCTACGGCTTCAATCTCAAGAACCCGAAGTTCGCGGATCCTCGTTTTCGAGAGGCGATCGTGCGCGCCATCGATCGCGACGCCATCGTGAAGAAGGTCTACAAGAACACCGTGCGGCCCAGCATCGGCGTGGTGCCGATGGGCACGCCCGGGTACGTGCCTGACATCTGCGGCGACAAGTGCCGGTACGACCCGGCGGCGGCTCGGGCGCTCGTCGCGCAGGTATTCGGTGTGACTCCGCCGACGCCGGTCACGATCGACTTCGACGAGGACCCCACCCAGCGGAGCATCGCGCTCGACATGATGGCCAACCTGAACGCGGTCGGCATCCCCACCACGATCCGTCCCCATCTGCCCGGCGACTACCTGAAGTTCGCGGTCAGCGGCCAGCAGGAGCTGTTCCGCCTCGGTTGGATCGGCGCCTACCCGACAGCCGACGCGTTTCTCTCACCGCTGTTCGTCAGCGGGCTCCCCGACAACGTCACCGGGTTCTCCTCTCCCGAGATCGACACGCTCCTGAAGGGCGCGCGTGCGCAGGCCGACGAGAGCCGACGCACTGAGCTCTACCGGGAAGCCGAGCGCAAGATCATGGAGCAGGTCCCCCTGGTGCCGATCGCCCAGTTCGACACGCACGCGGTCGTGGCCCCGCGGGTGCGCGACCTGGTTCTCACTGCAGCGGGCACCTTCGACGCATCACGTGTGTGGCTGACCACCGCCTCCGGTTCGCACTAGCGCTCGCGCTGGGCGTCGCCCTCGCGCTGACCGCGTGCACGGACCGGAACGACAGAGGTCACCCGGCACGCTCGAGCTCCACCTCGACCGCGGTCGTGCGCCCGCGTGGGGGCACGGCGCGGGTGGGTGTCTGGGAGGAACCCGACGCGGCCGCGACGAACCTCGGCGGGGCGGCCGTGCGGGCGCTCGTCTACCCGCAGCTCTTCGTGGCCCGGCCGGACGGCTCGTGGCAGCCGTCCCTCGTGGAGCCCGGGTCCGATCGGCTCGCGCCCGACCGCCGGTCGGCAACGTTTCGGTTCCGGCGAGGCGCATTGTGGTCCGACGGCACGCCGATCACGGCCGGTGACCTGCGCCGGGTGCCCGAGCCCTACGTGGTGGCTGTCGACGGTCCTGCGCCCGACGGTCGAATCACGGTGCGCTTCAGCCAGCCGCTGCCGGGCTGGCGCCGGCTGTGGTCGGTGACCTCGTCGGTGTCGCCACCGCGCCCGGGTCTGTGGGGCGGACCGTTCGTGCAGGCTGGGTATACGCCGGGACTCGAGGCAGTGCTGCGGCGCAACGCGCGTTGGTACGACGGGCCCGGGCCCTTCCTCGACGAGGTGCGACTCGTACTTGTCCCCGACGCCGTGACCGCGCGCCAGCTTCTGGCGCGCGGCGAGCTCGACGTGGTGATGCCACCGAGCGCGTCGGTGCGTACCGAGCAGTTGCGGGCGATCCCCGGCGTGTCCGTCGCGACCTCGACGCGCACGGGTTGGTGGGTGGGGCTGCAAGCGAACCCGAAGCAGCTGAATGCGGACACGCGACGATCGCTGTTCCGGTTCGTCGACAGGAGCGCGTTCGTTGCAACGTTGCTGCGCGGCGAGGCCGCCGTCTTGAACGGGTTCGCCGGCTCCGGCGACACGACGTGGGCCGTGGCACCGTCCGCAGGCAAGCCCGGGTCGATCGAGCTGACGGAGGCGGCGGAGGAACCGATGGCCGGCGTGCTGGCCAAGGCGCTGCAACGGGGTGGGCGTGCTGCCGGAAGCGTCGTCGCGCTGCGCACCGCTCCGGTCGATCAGGTCCAGCAATGGGTCGCCTCGGGAACGTACCAAGCCGCCATCGTGACCAACCTCGACGGACCCGACGCGTGCTGGACGTGCCGCTGGGGGGATGTCGACACCGTGCTCGCGGCCTCGGCGGACAGCGGTGACGCGGCGGCGGTCCGCCGGCTCGAGGTGCGATTGCGCGACGAGGCGCTGCTCCTGCCACTGTGGCGGCCCACCGCCGTCGTCGCGTGGCGCATCGGTCTGTCGGGTGTGCGGGTCAACGGGTACGCGTCCTCCGCGGCATGGAACGCGTACGAGTGGTGGCGAGCGAGCTGACCGGCGACCACCTCCGTGGGCAGACACCCGTTCGAGCCACCCGCGAGTAAAGTGACCGCTCCACGTCGGAGTGGCGGAATAGGCAGACGCGCTAGCTTGAGGGGCTAGTGCCCGCAAGGGCGTGGGGGTTCAAGTCCCCCCTCCGACACGCTGCGATGTCTCGGGACACCGTGCACAGGTGTCTCGGGACATCCTTCACGTTTGGGCTGTGGTTGGTAATTCCGAGTCGGATCGAGCTCGAAGTCGCGAAGCAGCTCGCCGTCGGTGGTGGTGATCCGCACGTGCAGGTCTTTCACGAGGATCAGCACTGGTCGGCGTCGGTGGCGCCGGCCGATGCCGATGTGATGCAGCCGGCTGCCGTGGCGCAGGGTGAGCTTGCCATTGGCGTCGACAGTGTCGTGGCGCACGCGGAAGTGCGCGTCGATGAGCGGGGTCCCTGAGGGAACTGCCTTGGGTCGAGCGTTGTACGCCTGCTGCGGCGTACCGCGGTGCAGCGCGCGATGCGGCCTCTCGCGGTTGTAGTAGCTGGCGAAGATGTCGAGCTGACGCTCACGTCGACCCGGCCACGACTGGGCGGAGCCGGGGGGTGAAGCGACTCTCTCTCTACCTCGGCTCGGCGGTGCTCGTCGCGGCCGCGTCGCTGGCTGCGATCAGCGGTCGAAACAGTGCCCCGCGGAGGTCTCCCCGAGTACTCGTTCCGAGGGATGGCGGGACTTGCTCTTCTCCGCCCAACGGCTTCCTTTTCTCACAGACCGTTGACGGAATGCAGATGAGTGTCTGTGTCTCCCAAGAGGGCAACATCAACCAGATCAGATATCCAGATGTCGGCCATCCCCAGTTGGCTTTGACGGATACTGCGTTTGGGATGTCACCTACAACGCTCGCTTCAAGGACTACAGCCCCGGCTCGGGCGTCACATCCACGGGTTTCGGCCCAGCAACTCTCACGCAGACGGCTAGCTGTAGTGCCTAGCTACGTTGCCGACGCGGTGCATGGGCGGGCCACCGATCGCGGTGTGGTGTCGGTGATGGTTGTAGATGTGCAGCCAGCGCACAAGGGCACGGACTCGTCGGCCC
>Ga0066709_100003364_pt1 | contig 12231 bp, 13 predicted proteins | sample GraSoiAngelo_158_FD_79665 | JGI IMG/M metagenome (GOLD analysis project Ga0066709, IMG submission 79665) | Grasslands soil microbial communities from the Angelo Coastal Reserve, California, USA - 14_1009_16_30cm | ecosystem: Environmental > Terrestrial > Soil > Grasslands | place: USA... | reverse complement strand
TGATCACGCGGAGGGAGGCAACTGCGGAGGCCTCATTGGCACGAAGGCGGGACTTGAGAAAATTGGGCACAGCAATCGCCGCTATGATCAGAATCACAGCGACAACGAGGAGCAGCTCAATCAGCGAGAATCCTTTGTCGCTCCGCATGAGTTCTCCACAAGCCAGGGCTTCCGCAAGAGGGCCCGGCCCGCGAGAGTTTAAACCGACACGGGGGTTCTTTCCACTATTACTCTCGCTCTCAATCCTATCAAACCGCGGTACAGAGAGGGTACCGCTTTGGGCACATCGGAAGCCAACGCCGGCATGACGCCAGGAAGAGAGGGCCAGACACATCGATTCCTCCCGAGGCAACGGCGGTGTGCTGGTGTGGGATGTACTCCTGAGAGGAAAAGGAGCGAGCGATTTTTGGAAAAAGGGAGGGGCGCAACAAACGCGGTTTGCCCTTTATTACGGAACTCCTGCTTCAAGGCGAAAAGCGTCCAGTTACGCCCAACAGACGCGTTATTCTTTGGTCTTGCGGCGCTCGCAGAGCGTCACGATCTTTGTTGGGTCGACGGCATCGTTGTCGATTTGCATTTCGACTACTTTGCCGCTCTTGTCGATAAGGTAGTTGACGCGACGAGCTGCTTTGTACTTGGCATTGTAGAGACCATATTGGCGGGTGACATCCCCTCCCCAGTCGCTCAACAGAGGGAAAGTGACGGCGATTTTTTCTGCCCACGCGGCGTTGCTGAAGGTACTGTCCATGCTTACACCCAAAACTTGGGTGTCTGCAGCTTCCAGTTTTTGCAGGTTCTGCTGGAAGTTCTGCATTTGTTTGGTTCAACCACCTGTGAAAGCGAAAATGTAAAACGCCAGGGCGACGCTCTTCTTGCCACGGAAGTCATGCAGGGACACTTGGTTGCGATGGGTGTCCATCAGGGTAAAATCCGGCGCCGTGTCCCCGACCTTCACGGCGGGATCGGGCAAGGCCTCTTTCTTGTCGGTCTGACCCCACAGTCGGTTGGCGGATGGCGGCGCACTCAGAGCGAGCATCCCGAATAGCAGGATGGTGATTTCTTTGCGCATGCGTTTGACCTCCTTAGATTTTCTATCGCGTGGCCTCGCGCTTGGCGCAAGCCGTAGGCGCGATGATAGCAGCCAGGAAGGCGCGTGCGCACGTTTGTTTGATGGCTTTTGACTGGGTTTCGGCGGACTCGGATGCAGGAGAATGGTTGGAGGAGGCAAAGAGGCGTGATAGAACTGGGCGGTGAAGCCAAGAGAGGAAGAGCCGTGAAACAACAAATGGTGAAGTGGGGAGTGCTGGGGGCGGCGTCGATTGCGACGAAGAAGGTAATTCCAGGGATGCAGAAGGGAGAGTGGAGTGAGATCGCGGCGATCGCGTCCCGGGAATTGAAGAAGGCGGAGGATGCTGCGAAGAAGCTGGGAATACCGAAGGCGTACGGGTCGTATGAACAGCTTTTAGCTGACAACGAGATTGAGGCGATCTACAACCCTTTGCCGAATCACTTGCACGTGCCCTGGTGGATCAAAGCGGCGGAGGCGGGGAAACACGTGCTGTGTGAAAAGCCGCTGAGCCTGACGGTGGCGGAGGCAAGAACGCTGCTGGTGGTGCGGGAACGCTGCGGCGTGAAGATCGGCGAGGCGTTCATGGTGAAGACGCACCCGCAATGGCTGAGGACGCGAGAGCTGATTCACAAAGGCGTGATCGGAGAGTTGCGAGCGATTGTGGGGGCATTCAGCTACTTCAACCGGGATCCTGCGAACGTACGGAACAAGGCGGAGTGGGGCGGGGGCGGCCTAATGGATATCGGCTGCTACCCGATTACAACGTCGCGGTTTATTTTTGGAGAGGAGCCGACCCGGGTGGCGGGGCTGATCGAAAGGGATACGGATTTCAAGACGGACCGATTGGCGTCGGCAATTCTGGAATTTCCATCGGGACAATCGGTGTTTACGTGCAGCACACAGCTGGTGCCGTACCAACGAATGCAGTTTTTGGGGACAAAAGGACGAATCGAGATTGAAATTCCGTATAATGCACCGAACGACAGGCCTACCCGGATTTTTATCGATGACGGACGCGACGTATTTGGCGGGGGAATTCGAACGGAGACGATTCCTGTTTGCGATCAGTATACGGTGCAGGGAGACGCGTTTTCGCGGGCGATTCGGGAGGGAAGCGAGGTTCCGGTGCCGCTCGAGGATGCGATTGCGAACATGGCGGTGATTGAGGCAGTCTTTCACGCAGGGGAATCGGGGAGATGGGAAAAACCGTAAAAGACCTCTACACAGAGTGCAACGTCGGAGCAGGGCCCCACACAGAGGGCACGGAGAATAGAGAAGAAGCAAAGCTAGGCAAAGCGGCTAAAGGAGAGGCGCAGAGGACGCAGAAAGAGAAACACGGTATGGCGATACGAACTGTTTTGCAATTGGGGGACCCTGGATTGCGAGAAATAGCGAACCATGTGGAGAATCCCGCGGCGCCGGAGATTCTTGCGCTGGTGGAGGACCTGGCGGATACACTGGCATATTGGCGGAAGACGACGGGATACGGCCGGGGCATCGCTGCACCGCAGATTGGCACGAATTTGCGAGTCATATTTCTACGACTACCCGGCGAAAACCCCTGGCCACTCGTAAATCCCGTGATTACCGAACGCAGCAAGGAAAAAATAGTGGTGTGGGATGCCTGCCTGAGTTTCTTGTCGATTTTCATGCAAGTGGAGCGCCACCAGGAGATCACCGTGCAGTATCAAGATTTGAGCGGTGAGCAGTGCGAAATTCACGCGGGAGAGGAACGGAACCTCTCGGAACTTCTGCAGCATGAGATTGACCACTTGAATGGGATTCTGGCGGTGGATCGCATTACCGACATACGCACGATGTGCACGCGTGAAGAGTTTGAGAAGAGATACAGGGCCGACAGCCCGTATGCAGTGGAGGTTTTGAAGCAAGAAAGCAACGAATAAGAGCACTGTCATATAAACGCGATACGTAGATTGAGGGGCATGAGCTTGATTTCTTACACGACAATCGAAAGTCCTGTCGGGCCTTTGCTGCTAGCCGGTGATGAGGTTGGCCTGCGCCGCGTGAGTTTTGAAAGCACCAAGCGAAGCCCTCCTCTGCAACCGGATTGGAAACAGGACAGCGGGCTGTTTACCGAGGTGATTCGCCAATTGCAGGCTTACTTCGGCGGAGAGTTGAAGGATTTCGACTTGCCTTTGTCGCTGGAGGGAACGGAATTCCAACTCTATGTGTGGCGCAGCCTGCGCACAATTCCCTATGGAGAAACGATCTCCTATGGCCAATTGGCTAAGCGCATCGGCAAACCTAAAGCAGCGCGTGCCGTTGGGTTGGCGAACGGTTCGAATCCTATCCCCATCATCATTCCGTGCCATCGTGTCATTGGCAGCAACGGAAGTCTGACAGGCTTCGGGGGTGGACTGCCAATCAAGAAAAAACTGCTCGCTCTCGAAGGCAGGCAGATGAGCTTGTTATAGCTCATTACCGGATATGGCGAAAGTCATGATGCGTTCGAAGGAGACCGGCCGGGAGAGCCCAGGTGATAGAGGAAAAGCCCGAGGGCATTGGCACCGATGAGAACCGCAGCCGTTTTGATGGCGTAGGCGGACTCGCTCCTTACGGTGATGATTGGAAAGATCGAGAGAAGCACGAAAAGAAGAGTGACAAGAAAGCCGGAAGCGGCGGCAAATCGCACCACAATCCGAGTGTGCTGGCGAGCCTCAGGATTTGCGACGCGCGTTGTGAGCCGAAATCGTAGGCGATAGTGTGCCGTGCTACTAGATCAGAAGCAATTCATTTCCGCATCAAGCAAGGTACATTCCGCCACGGGCGACGCGCCCTGGAATGCCGTGCAAAGGACGAATATTCCTCAGCGGGCGGAACTGTTTCGCGGCGGAAATCAAAAGAAGAAACCCCGCCAACAGAGCGGGGCTTTTCGGTCCGTAGGAATTTGGAAGACGGTCTGAGCGAGAATTACTTGCCGCCGAGTCCGATGTCGCTGCCGGCACCGGTGCAGAAGTCCCACCCAAAACGCGCGAAGTTACCGATGTTCAGGCCGCAGTTGCCGAAGATGATATCGCGAAAATTACTCTGCTCCGAGGACAAATGTCTGTAGATGACGGCATTCTCGGCTTGGCTAGAAGTGGCGAATTTACCGGCCGAATTAATGATGCCCGCCAGCGAAGGAGCGGAAACACTGGTGCCGCCGACAATGAACCATCCACCGGGTCCGCCCTGGAACAGGTTGGTGTCCAGTACCCAGACGCCCGTGTTAGGATTCGCGTCAAACGAGAAGTCCGGAGTACCTCTAGACGGGCCCACGATTTCTGCTATGCGGTCCTGGAAGTGCGGGCGGGGTTCTACCTGGCTCGGGCCGCCGCCGGCATCCTGCCAAGTGTTCTCCAGCAGGAACGTTCCCGAGTTCGGATCGCGCGAAATGGTTGTTCCGCCTGCCGAGATAACGTTCGGCGAAGCGCTGGGCCATTCCACGCCAGGGCTGTTTCCCGAAGATGCAACGTAGACCACGCCGGGAGTCGTAAAAATCCCGTCGACGAGCGTCTCTTGAGTGAACTCGCCGGAGCCGAAACTCATGGAGACTTCACCGCCTCCGTTCGTGGCGACCAGGTTGGCGGCCAGGATCACCGCGGTGAAGATATCGCTGAAGCTATTGGTCTTGGCCTCGACCAGAAAGATTCTGGCGTTTGGCGCCATGGCGTGAGCCCATTCAATGTCGACGGAGGCTTCTAATTCCCATCCTCCGCTGGGATCCAAGGCGGGTTGCTTGCCGGAGGCGTAAACCACCGTGAAATCAGCAAGCGGCAAGCCGAACTGGGCCGAAAAGGCAGCGAGGTCAAGGGCAGCGTTCGGAGTGTCGAAAGCGCCCACTACGGCAATGGCCCCGGAGCCACCCGTGGGATTTTGCGTCGTTTCGTTGGGGTCGCAACCGGGTCTTGAGTGAGGCACGAGGCGATAAATGCAGGCGATGGATGCCGGTGTTTCAAAGAAATAGCCGGGGAAGGGCGGCAATTCGTTCGGTTGCGGCGTGCCTGTGAAGAGGCCACCCTCGGGCATCATGATTCGAAGGTGCGTGTGGGCCTTCACACCAATGTCTGCGGTGTGCTCCACGCTGGATTGCGGAACCAGGACTTGCCCTTTTCTGGATTGTGCTTGCGCCGCGCTGACCCGCGCGGAGCAGAGCGATGAAATAATTGCGAGAAATAATGAGATTGACCACCCGGTACGTCTCATCCGACCTCCTTATTTGGCATGCTCGTCTTTAGCATAGGGAATCACTCACACTTGCACCTTGTCTTTGCGTTCCCGCGGGGGGACAACCACGAGGATGCAAGAGCTGGGTCGACGTGATTGTGCGCGAAAGTTTATACCCAGCGTCGTGACGGAGACAACATCTTTTGGTTAATTTTGCTAAAGAGGTAAGCCCGGAATCTTGGCCGGTTCAAACTGCGGACATTTCTTGGACACCCATAGCGTGGGTGAAACTTGCCGCTGGCAAATCCGCGTCAGGCACTAACGCCCACGAACGAAAGACTATCCGTCCGCGGGGCCAGGAAAAATCGCGTGTTGTGTCCGGTTACACCGATCGTATTGGTTATTAAGGGCGGCGGAGGTGAAAGCAAAAATGCGTTGAGGTGGGGAACCTGATTTCAGGCCTTAGAGCTCGCGGAAGTCAGAAAAGAGGGAAACAACTGCCTCCACGGGCGCATGAAACGCCAGAAGGAGTAGGGAAGCGAAGGCGTAAATCACGAGCCGTAGTCTCATACCCCTAGAAACACGGCAGAGCACGAAATGTTGCGCCATCCTTCTTGAGATTTAGAAGCCGGGCACGCCTTACCGCAGGGTAAGGTCGCCGGCGCCTACATGGGCGTGGAGTTTGTATTTGCCGTTGCCATCCTTGTGCAAGGAGCGGAAGAGGCCGCCGTGGGATTCGCCAAACGGTTCGGCCTCGATGCCCCCGGTACTTACCGAAGCCTCCACATGGGAATAGTCGGCGGGATCGCCGACACCTACGATCAGCTCGCCAGCGTGAAGTTGAACATCTTTGTCTCCCCGGATGTCGTTGACTTCGAGCTGTCCCGCAGGCATCCGAACAAAAAGGCCAGTAGTACGCGGGACTTCAATGGTGATTTGAATGTTGTTCTTGGGGCCGCCTGAAACGTTCAGCTCGGCGGAGTTGTCGAGGCGCTGAAAGCGGACTTTCACTTCCCTGGCCTTATCGGGGTCCTTGGCATCCACTTTGACGGAGACCTTGTTGTCATCGCGGCCGACGATGCGGAAGTCTCCGGAACGCAAATGGAGACTCAGCTGGCTCCCGGAAGGGAAGTCGGCCAGAAAAGGATGATCGGGGAGGTTGGTGACTTCGATCTTCTTAGATTGGCCCTGGGCCAGAGGGGCGAGCAAAACGGTGAAGGCGAGTAAGCGGATGGCTTTATGCATGGGCACACTCCTGGTACTGCTTACTAAAGGAACGAAGATGGGTGCGAAATGTTTCCTCAATTCTTCAGGTCGCGAAATAGGCGGCCTTTTATTCGGCTGAATCCAGGCCATCTCCGAGAGAATCCCGCGCCCGACTCCGCTGCTAGAGTTCCGATCCTCCAGCAATCGAGGGGACGAGCAGAACACGATCGCCTTCCTTGAGGGTGCAGGATTCGCCGCCGAGGAAGCGGATGTCTTCTTCATTGAGGTAGACGTTGAGGAATTGGCGGATTTGGCCCTGATCGTCGCGGACGTGGCGCCCAAGATCGGGGAAGCGAGATGTAAGCTGGTTGAGGGCTTCGGCGATCGTGGCCGCGCTACAGTCTACTCGCGGCGCACCGTCGGTGAAGCGACGGAAGGCCGTTGGGATTTCTATCGTCACTGGCATCCTTGAATCTCCTTGGTATCGAAATCTGTTTTCAGTTCTCAGTTTTCACTAAAAAGAAAACTGAAGAATAAGACTGCGTGATTTTCTTTCGCCGCCTACGCTTTAGCACTCGCCGCGGCTGTGCCGAACTGCCCGTCGAGGTAAGCCTCGAAGGCGTCTAGGCGCGGGGCGATAGCTTCGGTGGCCGGGAATTCGGCGACGATGGCGTCGGTGGTCTTCAAGCCGTTCCCGGTGATGCAGACGACGGTGGTTTCATACGGTTGGATGCGGCCCTGGGCGATCAGTTTTTGCGTGACGCCGGTGGTCACACCGCCCGCAGTTTCAGTGAAGATGCCTTCCGTTTCAGCGAGGAGCTTCATGGCGGCGACGATCTCGGGATCGGAGACGTCTTCGGCCCAGCCGCCGGACTCGCGAATCTGTTTCATCGCGAAGGGGCCATCGGCAGGATTGCCGATAGCGAGCGAGCGCGCGATGGTATTGGGCTTCTGCGGCTCGAAGCGAGCAAGATTGCGCTTCACGCCATCGGAAATCGGCGAGCAGCCGGTTGCTTGTGCGCCGAAGAACTTTACCGGTTTCGGCTCGACCCAGCCGAGCGTGACCAGTTCGCGGAATGCTTTGGCGATCTTGGTGATGAGCGAGCCGCCGGCCATAGGAACTACGACATTGTCGGGGAGCGTCCAGTCGAGCTGCTCGGCGATTTCGTAGCCGTGTGTTTTCGAGCCTTCGGAATAGTAGGGACGCAGATTCACGTTGACGAGGCCCCACTGGAAGCGGTCCGCGACTTGCGCGCAGAGGCGGTTGACATGATCATAGTTGCCATTGATGCGCACGATGCGCGCGCCATAGACCGCGGTGTTGAGCACCTTGGCGGGCTCGAGGTCGGCGGGAATGAATACGCAGGCGGCGAAACCCTGCTGGGCGGCTTGCGCGGCGACGGCGTTGGCGAGATTGCCAGTGGAGGAGCAGCCGACGGTGGTGAAATTGAATCGGCGCGCAGCGCAGAGAGCCGTAGCGACGACGCGGTCCTTGAAGGAGAGCGAAGGGAAGCAGACGGCGTCGTTCTTGAAATAGAGATGCTTCAAGCCCCATTTGGAGGCGAGCTTATGTGAGGCGACCAGCGGCGTACCGCCAACGACGTTGGGAACACTGAAATCATCGGGGAGAGGGAGCAACTCCGAATAGCGCCACATGTTGAAGGCGCGGCCAACGAGTTTCTCGCGGCTGGCAATTTTGCTGAGGGAATCGTAATCGTAGGCGACTTCGAGCGGGGAAAAGCAGTCTTCACAGAACGAGCGAGGGACATTGCCCCAGGTCTTGCCACATTCGCGACATCGGAGTTCGTATTTAACAGACATGGTGATTACCTTTCAAAGAGCGCTGGCCCTGAATGAGTCTGGCCGGAACGCTGCTGACAAGCCGGGCTAACGCCCAGCTTTACAAATTCAAGAGCCGGCAGCCGGCTCGGTTGAGATCCTTCGGTCCCGAAACGCATCCAGAGCGCAAAAAGCGCGCTTCGCCCGGGATGACAACCGTCCAGAACGTGGAATTCGATTAGGGCAGCAGGGAGGGGAGAAACGAAAAACCCTCCGTGCCAAAGTGCTTGGAGGGTCTCAGAAAATCTTCTGGGAAACTCGAAAAGCTCTTTAGCAGTTTTTTACGTGGAGCAAGTTGCCCTAAATCGCCACGTGTCGCCGCAACCGCAGCTAAGTCTTTTATGCCTGAAGGGTTAGGAGATGTCAAGTGGAAGTTGAGAGCGGTAAAGTTTGGTTTGCGATACAAACAGTCTGCGGGTGCCGTTTCTTGCTGGTAAGGCGCCCGCTGCGGCGGGCGCCTTCGGAACAGCAAATCTTGTAATTAATCGATTTAGTTAACTAGGTTTTTTGGCTGGGAGTTCGGACATGGTCTCCGTTTGGGGGCCCGTGAAGTGGGTGGCGAGGTTTTGGGCAAGGAGCGGATCACTCTTGGCGCCGGCGATGGCTTTCTGGGAGTGCTGCCGGTGTTCGTCCTGCGGACCAGAAAGAGTGATGAGCGCGGCTGCAAATTCCATCTGCGGGTCATCGCCGTAAAGAGCCGCGCCGCGCAGGGCCAGGGCCTTTTTCACCAGGGCGTAGCCGTCGACGCCTGCGGCTGGATTGGCATCCATTCGCATGCCGTCAGTCATGTGCCGCAGATTCTGTCCGATCCACTGCTTGTAGGTTTCCGCGAGATAGCCAACGTCGAACCAGGCGAGGGCATCCGGGCGACCAGAGGATTCAGCGGAAGTCGCGCGAGCATGGAGCTTGGCGAGCAGTTCTTTCGCCGCGAGTGGGTCTTTGCGCGCGTAGAGCGTGGCGCGGCGAAGCGTCTCCATTCGAACGAGGACGGGAGTGTCTGGCCCAAGAATTTCGAGCGTGTCCCGGACGAGGTTTTTCGTGTCGTAATTTTCCCCACCATTGAGGTTCCAGTTGTGGCTGATCCAGGGCAAAGACTTTGCCTGTCCAATTTCAATGGTATGGCAAATGAGCGGCGGGCCGGCCTGTGCCAGGGTTGCGAAGCACAGCAAAGTTGCCAGGAGTACGACGGCGACTCTCGATGAGCGAATCAGTTGGGGTCTCATGATGTTGTGAATCTCCTTCCGAGTTTATTGACCTACGGAAGGCAAGACGCCCAAAAGGAGGGCGCTGTTAACAATCATGCGATGAAACCAGGCAGCAAGAATTGGAGACGAGTCTCCCGCAAGTCTCCCGAACAAGAACAAAACCCTTCCTCATGGGACACAACTCACTTAGAGTTGGGCGGGCGCTGCGACCAGTCGTGTTCATAGGTGCGCCACAAGTCGATGTTACCGAAGCCGCGGGAGTTCCACCAGGCGTCGAGCATGGAACGGTCGAGACGGAGGATGCCTTCGCGAGTGACACCTGCGGGAGGCGGAGCGAGCGATGCGAGGCGATCATAGACGCCGGGGCGATCGGCGTCGCTGACGCGGGAGAGCAAATGCCAGAGTGTGAGAGCGTCGTTCTTGCGCGCGTCCGCTAGGATGATGCCAAGCAGTGCGGAGCGTTCCCCAGACGTGGTGGAGGCAAAATCAAATTTCGACAAAGCGTCGCGAAACGAAGCAGTAGCTTCCTCAAAATAAGGCGTGCCGGGGCCGATCTTTGGGCGCGTTTGACAGATGGCGCCAGCGGGAATGAAGGATTCATGGCCGTTCAGCTTGAAACCCACCCAGCCCATGGTGGTGCGCAGGAGGCCGGCACCGGAATCGTCCACGTGCAGGATGTAGACGCAGCCGAGATCCACGGCGACGGCGGAAGGAGTATCCACGACAAACTCGCCAGGAGGTGCCCAGATCGTGGCGTGAATCGTGCCGCGCTCGAGAGAAAGCCTCTTCCGGCCGGGGCCGTTCGTTAACACGCGGAGGCGCGAGTCCGCGTCGACTTCAACGCGGCCCGTTTCATCCAGCGTGATGGTGGCCCGCGAAGAGCTATCGGTCACAAGGGTTTCGCCGATTCGCAATTTTCCCAGCCCCGATTTCTCACCGAGAGAATGCCTTCCAACCTGAGGTGTGCCTTCCAGACGAGCGACGTCCCACGATGGCCCAGCATATCTCGGAGGTCTTGAACGCAAAACAAGAAATACTGCAGCTGCAAGCAAAACGATCGCCGCGACGGCGCCGAGTTGATACGACCACCGCACGCTGAAAAAGCTCCAGCGCTGTTTCACCGGATGAATCTCTCGAAGCCGATCGAACACGGATGCAGGTTGATTGTGGCGATACCGACCCAACGCAGTTTCCAGCTTTTGGATTTCCGGGTCAGGCTCCCCTGAGCCGTCCCACAAGTAATCGTCTTTCATAAACTATTCCTTGGGCTCATGATGCGCCTCTTGCAGTTTCCGCCAGTTTCTCGCGCAGCAGTTGCATGCCCCGATAAAGGTTGACGCGAACCGAACCGTGCGTCAGCCCCGTGCGCTCTGCGATCTCTGGCCCGGTCATCCCCTCCACCAGCCGAAGAATGAGCGGCTCGCGATAAGGTTCCGGAAGCTTTCGGACCACGGCCAGAATCACGGCAGCCTCCTGCTCAGTGGCGTTGTTGGTCGCCGGGGTTTCCGCCTGGTTTTCGGAGACCGGTTCCGTGACGTTCGTTTCGGGGATTGATTTCCTGAAATAATCATTGGCGCGGTTTCGCGTGATAGTTCCCAGCCAGGCTCCAAAACGAGAGATGTCGCGGAGAGCATGGAGTTGGCGCAACGCCGAGAGAAACACCTCCTGGATGAGGTCATCCACTTCGCGCGGCGGGACTCGTGCGAGAAGAATGCCGTGGACCATACGTGCATACCGGGCGTACAGGCGACCGAAAGCGGCACGATCGCCGTCGCGGGCTGCGCTGACAAGCGAGTCATCCTCGCGCGATTCGGTGACAGGCCAGACAGTCACAGCCTGACGTTCCATGCCTGCGGTTCGAAAGTCAATGCCGTATCTCACGTTCAAGCCGTTTGAGAGCCAAGGCCCGTGATGAAAGTAAGACGCTCGGGAGAGGGGGAGTGTTAACAGTAGCCTTCCCGCGTCGAGTCGCTTCCGGAGGTTAGTCGTTGAATCGCCAATGTTTACGCCAACTCTCGTCGCGGATCTTACCGCGTTAACAACAAATTTAGGGTTTCCTGCGTCCAATAGAGTGGAGAACAAAAATCGGAAAGCACCCCCGGCCACTGGGACAGTTATTGCTTCGCCAAGCGGTTTGCCAACAGCAACGCCATCGGAGTAGCGGTGTTATACTTTTGAGGTTGGCCCCGATAGGGTCGGGGCAAGCCGAAGAGCGGTCAACTGAGGCCAATAGGGCTGCGGGGGCTTGAAAAGAGGAGTAACCGACATGGGAGAGCAGGTAAGAGAGCTTTTTAACTGGGCGCGGCGCCGCAAGATACTCGCGGCGGTATTTGTCGCGTTCACGCTGAGCGTCGGGATCTTGATCGGGTCTGTGGTTTCCGGCCGCGTCTCGGCGATGAAGAGTCTTGGATTTTCGGGCACAACGGCGACGCCCCTCACGGTGCCGGACCCGATCCCCGCGTCCAGTTCTTTTGCAGGGATTGTCAATCGCGTGGAGCCTGCGGTCGTGAACATCGCCACGACACAAGTGATGGAGCGCAGGCCGAGTTCAAAGAAGCGCCGCTCGCAACCCTACGATCAGGATGATCCGATGCAGGATTTCTTCGACCGGTTCTTTGATGGCCGGCCAGACGTGCCGCCGCAGGCCGAGCGCAGCTTGGGTGCGGGCGTAATCGTTGACAAGCGCGGATACATCCTGACCAACAATCACGTGGTCGAACAGGCGACGAAAATCCAGGTGCAATT
>Ga0066709_100003363_pt1 | contig 12231 bp, 10 predicted proteins | sample GraSoiAngelo_158_FD_79665 | JGI IMG/M metagenome (GOLD analysis project Ga0066709, IMG submission 79665) | Grasslands soil microbial communities from the Angelo Coastal Reserve, California, USA - 14_1009_16_30cm | ecosystem: Environmental > Terrestrial > Soil > Grasslands | place: USA... | reverse complement strand
TCCCGACATTCCGTAACCAACGACTTCGGCATAAATGGTGGCTCCCCGTTGTTTGGCCATTTCCAGTTCTTCTAAAACTAAGACCCCGGCACCCTCACCAATAACAAAGCCGTCCCTGTCTTTATCAAACGGGCGACTGGCTCGAGAAGGTTCCTCATTACGGGTCGAAAGCGCTTTCATCGAAGCGAATCCCCCCACACTCATGGGAGTGATGGCAGCCTCTGACCCACCGCAGATCATGGCATCGGTTTCTCCTCGCGCGATAAAACGAAAAGAATCCCCAACCGCATGAGAGCCGGAAGAACAGGCGGTGCAAGTGGACGTGTTAGGTCCTTTGGCTTTAAAGCGAATGGACACCTGTCCCGCCGCTAGATTGACAATGGAAGAGGGAATAAAGAAGGGAGATATCCTACGGGGACCGCCCTTGAGCAATTCGGTATGCTCCCGCTCAATGGTTGAAAATCCTCCAATCCCGGATCCAATGGGAACTCCGACGCGACGGGCAAGGTCGGAGGTAATCTCTAAACCTGAACACTTCATGGCAAAGTCGGCCGCAGCCACCGCGTATTGGATGAAAGGATCCATTTTTTTTACATCTTTCTTCTCTATCCATTTGAGAGGATCAAATCCCTTGACCTCGTCTGCAATCCGCACTGGAAATTGGGTAGTGTCGAACCGAGTGATAGGTCCCATGCCACTTTTGCCGGCGATCAGGGCTTTCCAGGTTTCCTCGGTGCCAATGCCGACGCCCGATACGAGACCAATGCCCGTTACGACGACTCTTCGTTTCAAAATAACCCCACCTCCAGGTCTGAATTTCAAGCAGTGAAATGTCCAACCTCTAAATCAACCTTCACGTTGTGCAGGATTCCTTCATTTGGGGATGTCCTCCAAGGAAGCCTCCGCCAAAACGTTTCTCCCAACTTGAAGACCAATCAATTTCCTGGCCTCACACCTTGGCGTGAGAGTCAATGTAGGAAATAGCATCTTTGACGGTCTGAATCTTTTCCGCGTCTTCATCAGGAATCTCGATTCCAAACCCCTCTTCAAATGCCATTACCAATTCGACGGTATCCAAAGAATCCGCACCCAAATCATCCACAAACGACGCGGTGGGAGTCACTTCCGATTCGTCCACTCCTAATTGCTCCACGATAATCTGCTTTACTCTATCTTCAATCGAACCTGCCATTCAGCTAACCCTCCTGTCATAGTGTTGAAAGGCTGTTTTCACCCGCACGTGAATCAAATTATAACAAATCCATTTTTTAAACAAAAACTCATTTCCTCTCCAGCCTACATGTTACATATACAGACCGCCGTTGATATTGAGCACCTGTCCTGTAATATAACTGGCCTCGTCGGAGGCCAGGAATCTTACCCCATAAGCAACGTCACGATCGCTGCCGATTCGCCCAAGAGGGATTTTCTCCAATAACCCTTCTTTGACAGCCTCGGAGAGCTTTGCGGTCATGGCTGTCTCTATAAAGCCTGGAGAGACGGCATTCACCGTAATGTTGCGGGAAGCGACCTCCTGTGCCAGGGATTTGGTAAATCCGATGATGCCCGCCTTGGAGGCGACGTAATTGGCCTGTCCCGGATTTCCGGACTGTCCAACTACAGAGGCGATGTTGATTATCCTGCCGTATCTTTGTTTTAACATGATTCTGATGGCTTCTTGGGAACAAAGGAAGACCCCCGTCAGGTTAGTTTGCAAGACGGAGTCCCACTCCTCTTTCTTCATGCGAAGCAGCAAAGTATCCTTTGTAATTCCCGCATTGTTGACTAAGACATCGATTCGGCCAAACTGCTCTAGAACTCTGGCAAAAGCCGCTCGGATTTCCACGGGATCGTTGATATCGACTTTCACCGCCAACGATTTTCGTCCCAATTGTTCCACCTCTTGCACCACTGCGCTCTGCTTTTCAAGATTACGGCTGCCGATGGCAATATGGGCTCCCGCTTCAGCCAGGATCAAGGCACAGGCCCTTCCTATCCCCTGCGAGCCCCCTGTAATGAAAACTATTCGGTCCTTCAGGAGCATATGTTTAACCCAATAGCTCGATCACATCCAAAGTTTCGTTCAAACTATTTATATCCTCCACATTGGCCGTTTTCACGCTCTTATCAATTTGCCGAACTAAACCAGACAAGACACGGCCCGGTCCCACCTCTACAAACAGACCTACTCCTCTAGCGATCATCAGGCGAACCGATTCCGTCCACCGAACTGGAGAAGAGACTTGTCGGATCAAGGAATTCCTGATCTGGTCGCTTGATGAGACCTCAGCAGCATCGACGTTGTTGATCAGAGGAAAAGTTGGATCTCTAAATTGGATTTGGGCCAAATCATTCTCGAGTCTGTCCTGAGCAGGCTGCATTAACGGGCAATGAAAGGGAGCGCTAACGGGGAGAAGTATGGTTTTTTTGGCTCCGCGAGCACGAGCCAGCTCCATGGCCCGGTGCACGGCGGCCGTTGTCCCGGCAATTACAATTTGACCAGGAGAATTTAGGTTGGCCGTTGCCAGCACCTCTTCGCGAGCCGCTTCCCGGCATAAATCCTGAATTCGATCTTGATCCAGCCCGAGGATTGCTGCCGTGGCTCCCTGGCCTGTTGGTACGGCCTCTTGCATGTATTTACCTCGACTCCTCACCGTAATTAGAGCATCAGATAGGCTCAGGCTCTCAGCGGCCACCAAGCCCGAATATTCACCCAGGCTGTGTCCAGCAACAAAATGAGGTTGAACACCTTTTGAACTGAGGACTCTAAACGCGGCTATGGAAACCGTCAGCAGGGCTGGTTGAGTATTTTCGGTAAGCTTTAATCGTTCTTCCGGATCGTTAAAGCAAAGCTGGCTGAGAGAGACTCCCAGGATTTGGTCAGCCTCTTCAAAAACAAGACGGGCGACCTTGAATTCGTCATTAAATTCTTTGCCCATGCCCGGATACTGCGAGGCTTGCCCGGGGAAGATAAAGGCGATCTTAGTCATAAACTATCCACTCTTCTGTGCCGCGGAAGACGCATCGGCGATCAAGTCTTCCCAAGTCGAGAGGGAGTGATGCAATAATTCAATTTCTCCAACGTCTCATTCCTTCGTTGGAAATTGAACAGAACTCTTAGTGAATCGAAATCTTCTGGGAAACACTTTGCCGCGTGAGGCTAAGCGCTTTAATCCCCTCTTCAATCCTTTCATTCACCCTGTTGAGGCAGTATTCATGGGCAACACGAATGGCGTTCTTAATGGCTTTAGCAGTAGAACATCCATGACAAATGATGGCGACCCCTCTAATCCCAAGAAGGAGGGCCCCACCATATTCGGAATAATCAACTCGCGCTTTGAACTTTTGGTAGGCTTTGCGTGAAAGCAGGGCACCGATTTGAGCGCTAAGATACCGGGAAAGATCTTTTCTTAGCGACAGCATGATCATTTCTGTCAATCCCTCGCTGAGCTTGAGCGCCACATTGCCAATGAACCCATCACAAACGATGACATCAGTCTCTCCTTTAAATACATCCCGGCCCTCCACGTTACCCACAAAGTTCAAAGGGGCCGTCTTCAAGAGGCCAAATACTTCTTTGGTAAGTTCATTCCCCTTAATATCCTCTTCCCCGATAGAGAGCAACCCAACCTTGGGGCGCAAATTCCCCAGAATGGTGCGAGAAAAAATTTCACCCATGATGGCAAACTGGAGAAGGTGATTGGGCTTGCAATCCACGTTCGCTCCAACGTCTAGCAAGATTGTAGGACGGCCCCTGGCTGAAGGCAGCAAGGCTGCTAAGGCGGGTCGATCCACCGTGGACAGGGACCCTACGACCAATTTAGTCACGGCCATGCAGGCACCGGTATTACCGGCGCTAACCACCCCGGACGCTCGTCCTTCGTGAACCAGCTTAGCCGCAACTCGCATCGACGAATCTTTCTTTTTACGAACTGCCAAGGAAACCGGATCATCCATGGTGATGATTTCACTGGCATGCACCACCTCAATGGGGAGGTCACGAGCTTTGCATTTCTTTAGTTCTCCGTGGATGCGCTCTTCCATCCCCACGAGAATAACGCCCACCTGGTATTCCTGAGCAGCTTGAACCGCTCCCAGTACTTCAGAGTGCGGGGCACCGTCGCCGCCCATGGCATCGATAGCAATTTTGATCATAGAGTCTGTAGGTTTAATGAATTTTTTTCAAAGCCGGTCGGACGTAACAGGAAAGAGCGGCCTTTGTCTAACTTGTCAGGCGTGTCAGGCCATCACGCCTCTCCCTGAAGACGGAGTGCTTGTTGAACTTCTGCCTTCACGCTCAGGAGAGGCTCGCAGCTCTGAAAAAGTTATCGCAACTTCGCGTTCACAAATTTCTGTCTTATGCCTCACGGACTTCCAGCACTTCACGTCCGTTATAATAGCCACAATGCGGACAGGCCCGGTGTGGCATCTTGGTTTCATGGCAGTTGGGGCACTCTGACGGGGAACGGACTTGAAGGAAGTCGTGAGCCCGTCTCTTGTTGCGGCGGGATTTAGAATGACGGCGTTTTGGATTCGGCATAATTAATTCCTTGCACTAAAATATATCAGACATAAGCCTTGCGGCCTCTCCAATCAAAACTTCATGCGGTTTCTTACTTGCAGCAGGGGGGCAAGCCGCGGATCCACAAACAAAGAGTGGCAGTTGCAAACTTCCACATTTCTATTCTTGCCACAATAAGGGCACAATCCCTTGCAATCCTCCCGACAAACGGGTTTCATAGGCAGCCCCAACAAAATATGTTCCCGGACGATATCACTCACTTCTATAAACTCGCCAGAGAAGAAAGCCACGCCGGTGTCCTTCTCCTGAAGCTCTATCTCTCCCGTCAGGTGATGATCCGCATTAGACTGATAAAACTGGTCGAATTCCGCTAGAATAGGGGCTTTGACCGGATCTAAACATCGAGCGCAAGGCAATTCGATATCGAAAGCAAAGTGGCCTCTGACACGAATTTTTTGCGCTTGCTTCTCCGCCCTTAGATTCACTACGATTTTCCCCAGAACATAAACGTCAGACGAATTCAGCTTCAGATCGGCCAGGGGAACCTCACCTGTCAGGGTCAAAGATCCTAATGCCAATTCTCTGACGTCAATACGCATAAATCACCCCTACACAATCCGTGGCTATAGCTACCGATTGGGCGTTATCAACTCAATTTTATTCTATAGCAAAAACGGCAGCTTGATTATAAGAATTAAACTCGAATCTTGGGAAGGAAGAGTTGCCCATAAAGATTGATAGCGAATCGATCGGTCATCCCCGCGATGAAGTCAGTAGCCGCCTGCTCAATTGAGTCACCTGCGCTCCTAGATTTGGCCAGGAAGCCTTCATGGTTTTCCAAGACATGGTGATAAATATCGCTCAACATTTTCTTGGCTTTAAGAAGCTCCTGCTTGGGAATGCTCAGGGCATAAACCGACCTGTACAGGAACTGCCGCAACTCCAGCATGGCTTGCAGAACTGACGGGGTCATGGTAATGGCCTCCAGATTCCCATCCAGAGTGGCATAAATCACGTCGCTGACCAACCTGTTGATCCGTTGTGAGTGTGAATTCCCCAGAATCTCGGTTAGATTTTTGGGAATATCAACTGCTTTAATGAGCCCGGATCGAATGGCGTCATCAATGTCATGATTCACATAGGCAATGACATCGGACACTCGCACGACCTGACCTTCGAGAGTGGCTGGTCTCGCTGTGTCTTGTTTGGTAAAGACGGCACCTGCTCCCTTGGAGTGCTTCAAAATACCGTCACGGACCTCCCAGGTGAGATTCAACCCCTTTCTGTCCAATTCCAATTTTTCTACTACTCTTAAGCTTTGCTCGTAATGGCGAAATCCTCCTGGCACAATTTCGTTCAGGATGGCCTCGCCCGCATGACCGAAAGGAGTATGCCCTAGGTCATGCCCCAGTCCAATGGCTTCAGTGAGGTCTTCATTGAGCTTAAGAGCCCGGCTGATCGTTCTGGCAATCTGGCTGACTTCTAAAGTATGGGTGAGACGTGTGCGATAGTGATCTCCTTCTGGAGACAAGAAAACCTGGGTCTTATGTTTTAAGCGCCGAAAGGACTTCGAATGGAGGATTCGATCACGATCCCGCTGAAAGGCCGTGCGAATAGGACACGGCGGTTCCTCGTGTTCCCTTCCCCGAGTTTGAGAACTCAAAGTGCCATGGGGCGAGAGCGTTTGGGACTCCCGCTCTTCCATGAGTTGACGGATTTGGTAGGGCATCATTGAAATTGGAAATTGAAATGAAAGAAAAGATGTAGTGAGAGGGTGTTGGGGCTAGCGGGAGATTTGTCTTAACTTTTGTTCGGCTTCGCTGGTATATGATGTACCAGGAAATTCCTTAATGATTTGTTGATAGATCTTGGTCGCCTCACTGCTTTTATTTTCCTGTTCATAAAGTTGCGCCAAATGCATTAGACTGACATTTTTCGGAGCGATCGGTGACCCGCTATTGACGATCTGCTGGTAGACCTCTGCGGCTTTGGTTAAATTCCCCGAACTCTCATAAACTGATGCCAAGGCGACCAGCGCTAATGCGCCATAATCTGACTTCTCCTTACTCAATGGTTCCAGTAGAGCAATAGCTTCACCATTCTTGTTTAGTTCCCTGAGGCACAGGCCGGCGTAATATTTGGCAATCTTTCCCACAGGACCGGAGGCGTGGCTGGCAATAATCTTTTGAAATTCGGCCAATGCCTTTTCAAACCTTTCATTAGAGTTTGGAAATGAAAGTTCACTGGTAGAACCAGGATTCTGCTCTGGAACCGAGACTGTAATGGGAGCATGGTAAATCTTTAGGGCCTTACTGAGCTCATCTTTTGCTTTTTCATTCTGATGGGCCGAATAATAAGATGCTCCAAAGGTCAGCAAAGCCGCCAGCCCGCATCCAGCTATTCCCAGGAGGATCCCCTTCTGCTTAGCCAGGTAAAAATCGCGAATCTCCTCAAGAGTCAGCATGAATCTATCTTCTTTCAAAATCTCATGCCGTGTCAGTCTTGCCAAGGCCATTCCTCCCAAATGACTCTACTACTTCAAATCAAGAATTCTTTAGAAGTGAGGATCCGAAGGGGCATTCAGACTCAGGAACCTTGAAACCATCTTTTTACGGAGGTGATGTTATCAGGACGGAACGTGTGCTGTCAAATTTGGCGCAAACTTGGATTTGCAGGTTCTGTAGCGCAACCGAAGGCTTGGAAGTGATTTTTTAGAGGGAGGAAGATTTGGCTTATCAACGTTCCCGTAGGCTCTTGCTGTTTTACGAAGGAGTGGGGGATATGTATTTGCTTCGGTGGCGAATGGTGTGGTTATGTTTGTACCAATTGTTTTTGTGTCGCGGTTGTTCTGGCGCGGTTCATGGCTTTCAGCATTGCCGAAAGCAAAGCCCAGTTTAAGAGCAGCCCCATATAAATGGAAACCACCGTTACCGCTATGAGAGCCGTCATATTAATTATCGTCTCCATGCTGATTCTCCCCTGCAAGGCTTGACGTTGTTGTCAAGCGACTCGCGTTGTCTTGCCCTTGATTTACTAAAGGCAACATGGCTCTCTTTTCGACCGATTCCAGGATTTCATAATAGGAAATTCCTATTTTTGGTCGTTCACACTGTGAAGATTTACAGGAGACTTTTGGAAACGCATTAAACGAGTAGAACAACGGTTCTGCTGGCGCTGCCGTGCGATCGAGGAGGAGAACTTTCTGATGACTTTGAATGATATTAAGGACTTGTATGCCTATAATTCCTGGGCTAACTCCTGCTCGAATTCGGGGTTACAAATCTTCGGGCTTTACAAATCGAACAAGAGCCGGAGAACAGACTTGGCTGGGATTGCTGTCGAGAATGTTGAAGCCAGCTATCTCCAACGGCCGTGGGCAGGATAGGCCCTTCGCTACGGCCCTTGCAGGCCCTGAGGGTCTGAAAACCTTCCGAACCGCCTCACCCGCCCTAGTGAAGACTTATCAAGCGTCTCCCCCGATTGGGGTATGTGAGGGCGAGTTCAGTTCTTTGGGTATCTGATTTTGTCACACCTTTCCTGACCTTGGAAGAAAGGCAGTTGCACCCTATCAACAGGATCAACATGACTGAAGACGATGAAATTGTTTTAAAGCGCGGACGCGGGCTATAATAGCTTCCCTCAATTGCTATCTAAATTTCAAAGGTTCATTCAACTCTAATGAGACGCCTGAATGGCTTCTTACATGAATCCTGAGCAAATCCAAAGATACCAAAATCTGGAGTTTGCTTTTCCTGAGCGCACTCTTCGGGGAGCAGCGATTTTGATCCCTGGCGGAACAGGTGGACTAGGAGCCGCACTGGTAGCCCGTTTGCTTATGGAACAGGCCATCCCAATTGTCGGTTATCTCTCTAATAAGGAGAGAGCCCGGCGGGTTGGGTTGAAATTGGAATCTCTCTATGGAGGAACGGTTCACCTGGTCGAGGGGGATATCCGTTGCGCCCCTGAACGGAAAAAGTATATTGAATTTGCCTCACAGTTCACGGGAAGGATTCAAGGGTTTGCCTGCTTTGTAGGGGACCCGGCTCGGGCTAACTTCGACGAGTTGCAATCAACTGATTTGGCAAAGTCTTTTGAGAGTAATTTCATAGGACCTGTCCTGCTGGCCAAAGAAGTGGGAGAGCACATGATCGCCCGAAAGGTGGAAGGGAGTTTGGTCTTGCTTTCTTCGATGCAGGGTGTTGGGCTTTTCGAACGTAGTTTGAACTACGCTGTTCCTAAAGCCTCCCTAATCCATGCTTGTCGGATTTTGGCCAAGCAATGGAGTGGGAAACATAACCTTCGTATCAATTTGGTAGCTCCAGGGGCAACGGTTGTTGGCATGGCTGAGTCCTCCATTCGTTCCGGGAAGTACGATGGCTTCATCGACAGGCAAGACATTTGCCGCTTTGGCCGGCCTGAAGATGTTGCGCGGGCCGTGAGGTTTTTATTGGAGCCAGACAGTTACGTTACTGGACAAGTGATCGTGGTGGATGGTGGGCTTAGTTTGAAAGCATGAGAATGTCGCCAAGCGAGTCTATGACAGGAGTCATCAGAAGTGTATAAATCAAAAATCCTCGGAACCGGAAGTTATCTTCCCGAAAGAGTTGTCACCAACGCAGACTTGGAAAAACTCATGGAGACCTCGGATGAATGGATTCAACAAAGAACCGGGATCCGTGAGCGGCGTTTTGTGGATGAAGGAGTAGGGGCATCTGACCTTGGGGTGAAAGCCTCGTTGCGAGCCTTGGAGCAGGCCAGGCTGTCTCCTCGCGACATTGACTTTATTGTGTTTGCTACCCTGAGCCCCGATTACAATTTCCCGAGCTGCGGCTGCCTGTTGCAGGAGAAGTTGGGAATGCAGACTGTCGGGGCCCTTGATGTGCGCAACCAGTGCTGCGGTTTTGTCTATGGCCTGTCCGTAGCCGATCAATATGTTAAAACAGGCATGTATCGCCATATACTTGTTGTAGGAGCAGAAGTGCATTCCACCGGAATTGAGCTGAATACCCACGGCAGAGACGTGGCTGTGATTTTCGGAGACGGAGGAGGAGCAGTTGTCGTTGGGTGGTCTGGAAACGGCGATGGCCAAATACTTTCGACCCACTTACACTCGGAAGGCAAGTATGCGAAGAAACTTTGGCTGGAGGCCCCAGCTTCGATTTATCATCCACGTCTAACTGAGCAGATGCTGCGCGAGGGGAAGCATTACCCTAGCATGGATGGCCGCTATGTTTTCAGGCATGCAGTGGATCGTTTCCAGGAAGTGATCGACGAAGCGCTTCTGGCCAATAATCTGAGAATTGAAGATGTTACTCTGCTCATCCTGCATCAAGCCAATCTACGAATTTCTGAGGCGGTTAGTCAATCGTTAGGAATTCCTGCAGAAAAAGTCTTTAGTAACATCCAAAAGTATGGGAATACCACGGCAGCCTCGATTCCCATTGCCTTAGACGAAGCACTCAAGGAAGGAAAGTTAAAGCCAGGTGATATTGTTGTGCTGGCAGCCTTCGGTTCCGGTTTCACCTGGGCATCGGCCGTCATTCGATGGTAACAGGGTTTAGGAGGCGTCCCGCGGCTCCGGCCATGGCTGCAAATCCCGACTGTCAACCACGCGCTCACGCTCTCGATAACGAATCAAACTGCAATTCTCCATTTGATCAATGACCTCGACCAACACTCCAAAATAGCTGGCCTTGGATGTTCGATCTGATTCTCGAACCTTCTTCAAAGCGGTAGCCTTGCCGTTCATTGTGGTGACCTCCTCTTTTCTGTTTGAGTTTCCCGTCCAACTGTTCGTAACTTTGAGAGCATTCGCAGTGCCACAATCCATATCATTTGAAAGGAGTGCAGTTCATGGTTCTAGCTGCTTCATAACCAGCGGGAGAGGTCTTTGATCAGTGACCTTTGGGAAACAAGGCTGTGGTAACGAACCTGGCTGGGGGACTATCAGAGTTGATAGAAGACAATCGATTGTGATAGTCCCGAGCAAGAAGGTTCCCGTGGCCGCCGAGTTGCAATGGCTGACCGCTTGATAGCCTTCAAACGCGCAGCAGGTTGAGGTAACTACATTCTGGAAAGGCATGGTACCGAGGGTTCTAATGCCGTCGAGCCTGCCGAACGCTCCCAACCCACAGGAGAGAGCAGGGACGAAAAGTGCGCAGGGCTGTTGTGCTGCCCGGAAGCCGCTGAGAGGGGGTCCGGCGCAATTCAATAGGGTTCATTGGCTTAGTTTCGGTTCACTTTATTGACAGGCCAGGGAAAGTTGGACTATATTCCCTCGGCTGAATTGATCCGCGACATTCCCTACCAACGAGCCGGAGTGGCGGAACTGGCAGACGCACTAGACTCAAAATCTAGCGCTGGTCACCCAGCGTGGGGGTTCAAGTCCCCCCTCCGGCACCAAGAATCTAAATGGACCTCGTTAGTCTCACGTGGCCTAGCAGAAAGCTCTGAAAAGGTGCCGGTGCCAGTCTGTAGGACTGGCGTTTACGACTTTAGTCATGCATCTGTTGAGAGATATTCACTCCGCTCCCGGCCAATAACTCTACAACAGCGGCCGGGTCAGCGGACTTACAGGTCGTTCCCGCGAAAGTCCTTGTGGTTTCACTTTGCAGACTGGAATTTTTCCCCTTTGGCAGAAACACGACCCCACCCTGGCAAGTCCAAGAGGCAGAGTAATTGCGCACAATTTCCCCTAAGATCGAATGACTGTAAAACGTATAGCCCCGATAATTGGCTAAATGGTCCTCAACAAAGCTGACCACCACGGCATCGTAAACTTTGTTTCGCAGGTTTCTTAGGATCGGCGCAGGAGACCAGCGTCCTCGAAGTTCTAAGATATGCATGAGATAACCATCCAGCAATTCCGGATTTCTGCCGTGAACAGCGACGTAAGGAATGTCCGACAAGATTCTTTGCCCCTCCAGCATTCGCGCCAACTCCTTATGTGTCTCCGAAATGGGCCTCGACCAAGACCATCGCCACGCCCTTAAATCATGTATTACCTGAAAACCCAGGAAAAGAATAAAGGCAAGCCTGAGTGCATCGGAGCTACTTTTCCACTTTGATTGAATGTTTTGGACGGCAAACGGCGTCAGCAGAGCTGACACCAGCCACGGTTCAAGGAGGTAGTTGTTACTTCCTCCACTCTGGAACAACGTCAAGAAAGCCGTGACCCAAGCCAGAAGAAAGTAGAGTGCCAGAAGCTGGGCTCGCGCCCCATCTGAAAGGAAAGCAATTAGCCCACCGGAAAGTGCCAATGTGAGTAGCATCAGATGAAAGGGCCTTTCCAAGAGATCGATTAACAAAAGTTTCACCGCGCCGAACGGATCCAGGAAAGCACTGCACATCACGGTCATGTGTTCAAGATACGGTTCCTTTCGAACCCAAAGAAAAACACAAACCAACAATATGGGCAGGATCACTCCGGCAATCAAAGTTCCGACCCCACGATATAAGCGCCTTGACGCCAGCCAGAGCAAAGCGGCTAGGGGTGCCGTTATCGAGGACTGCTTGATCAGTAAAGCAATTCCCATTAAGCTGCCGCTGAGTAACAGATCTCTTTGGGTTGGTGATTCGCGGCGGCTGGCCAAAGAAAATCCTAGAAAGCTGAGGAGCAGTGCGGGGACATCGGGCCGTACACTCGCGTTCCACCAAGTGAAGTCTCTAATCAGAAGAACGAATCCTGCACACAAGACAGCCAGGGGATA
>Ga0066709_100003362_pt1 | contig 12234 bp, 9 predicted proteins | sample GraSoiAngelo_158_FD_79665 | JGI IMG/M metagenome (GOLD analysis project Ga0066709, IMG submission 79665) | Grasslands soil microbial communities from the Angelo Coastal Reserve, California, USA - 14_1009_16_30cm | ecosystem: Environmental > Terrestrial > Soil > Grasslands | place: USA... | reverse complement strand
TGGATTCGGACCATGGAAGCCTGAGATCAATTGCGCCGGCGGAATGTTCAAGGCGCGCGAAGTGGCGCGAAAACAGAAACGGCTTGCCCTTGTACGTGCGGAGGGTTTCATACACACTGTCGCCGAACAGAAAACCGTGATCGAGTACCGGAATCTGCGCGTCCTCCGGTCCTGTAATTACGCCGTTAATGTTGATACGGGTCGGCATAATCCCAAGGCCCGCTCGCATATCAACCGCTGCTTGTCGGATTTCGCTGTTCGTCTCGGTACATCGATCGGCGGCAGCAGTCCGAAGTTAATATTCATCGGCGCGAAATGCTTTTGCGGTGTCGACACATACCGGCAGAGCGCTCCAATTGCGGTTTCGGGCGGAAAGATGATCGGCAGATCGCCGCCAAGCGTTCGCACGGCGTTTAAGCCGGCGATAAGACCGGAAGCGATGTTTTCGATGTAGCCTTCTGTGCCCGCAAGTTGACCGGCGAAAAAGATACGCGCGTCCCGGCGTGCTGCCATTGTCGGCAGCAGCGACTGAGGGGCGTTGATGTACGTATTGCGATGAATTTGCCCCAGGCGCAGGAACTCGGCGGCTTCCAGTCCTGGAATCATCCGGAAGATTCGCTTCTGTTCGGCGAATTTCAAATGATTCTGAAACCCGACGATGTTGTAGCTGGACTGCATCAAATCTTCCTGCCGGAGCTGAACCACAGCGTACGGTACTCGGCCCGTTCCGGGTTCTTGCAATCCAACCGGGCGCATCGGCCCAAAGCGCAGCGTATCGCGGCCCCGGCGCGCGAGTTCTTCGATCGGAAGACACGATTCGAAATAGTGCGCTTCTTCGAAATTATGAATTGCCACACTCTCCGCAGTAATCAGTGCTTCATAGAACGCACTGTATTGATCGTGGTCCATGGGACAGTTGAGGTAGTCATCGGAAGCTTTTCCATACCGGCTCGCGCGGTAGACCTTGGAAAGATTAATCGTGTCGGCATCCACGATCGGGCTGATGGCGTCATAGAAATAAAGATGCTCGGAGCCGCAGAATTCTCGAATCGATTGCGACAGCGAGTCCGATGTCAAGGGACCGCTTGCGATGACCGCGATCCCTGTGTTCGGAATTTCCGGAACTTCTTCCCGAACGAGTTCGATATTTGGCTCGCTTGAAATGACCTCGGTGACACGCGCTGCGAACTGCTCTCGATCCACGGCCAGTGCGGAGCCGGCGGGTACACGAACGGAGTCCGCAATCTGAATGAGAATCGAGCCGAGCCGCCGCAGTTCCTCCTTCAACAGCCACGAAGCGTTGTAGGGCTGATCGGATTTCAGCGAATTGCTGCAAACGATTTCCGCGAGCCGGTCCGTACGATGGGCTGGTGTCTGCCGCACCGGCCGCATTTCGTAGAGCCGGACTTTTTCGCCCTGCCGGGCAATCTGATAGGCCGCTTCCGATCCCGCCAGTCCTCCGCCGATGACCGTGATTGCTTCGTGCATGGAAAGAGTTTAGACGTCTGACCCCGAATTACCAAATTGACGACTCGCAACCCGATTGTTAGTCTGGAAGAGAGTGGGGAGTAGCCTGTTGGGCGTGCCTCAGTAATGGCACCCGCCAATGCCACCGATCGTCAACACAGGATACGCGCTGAACGCGCGCCCTCGGTCGGTCGCGTGAACTGTTCATAGGCGAGACCACTACGAACACGAATGTGCCGTAGGGTCTCGCTTTTCGTTTTTTTGAGGGCGATTCCGGCGGCGAACAGGAAATTTCCACATGACAACTAGCATCTGGCTCTACGCCGGTTTCACTGCGTTTGTGCTGGCCATGTTGGCGCTCGATCTCGGCGTCTTTCATCGAAAGGCGCACGTTGTGCGCGGCAAGGAGGCCGGCATGTGGGTGGCGATCTGGATGGGGATGTCCCTCCTGTTTGCAACGGCACTTCTGTTCTGGAGAGGAACGGAAACCGCGCTACTCTTCCTTACCGGTTACCTGATCGAACAGTCGCTCTCCGCCGACAACATCTTCGTCATCGTGATGATCTTTTCCTACTTCAGTATTCCCGAGAAGTATCAGCATCGAGTCTTGTTCTGGGGCATTCTCGGAGCGCTACTGATGCGCGGTGTCTTCATCGGTATGGGGACGTGGCTGATCCAAAAAATTGAATGGATCATGTATGTCTTTGGCGCGTTCCTCATCTTCACTGGTGTGAAAATGGCGCTTCGTCACGATGAGGAGTTTGATGCAGAACAAAATCTCGTGATGCGAACGGCCCGCCGTTTCTTAAGGGTCACGAGTGAATACGATGGGACGAGATTCTTCACTGTTCAGAGTGGCCGTTACGTCGCAACACCGCTTTTGCTCGTATTGCTGCTCGTCGAGTTTACAGATCTCGTGTTTGCGGTCGATTCCATTCCGGCAATCTTTGCCGTAACTACGGATCCGTTCCTCGTCTACACATCGAATGTCTTCGCCATACTCGGCTTGCGGTCGATGTACTTTCTGCTCGCCGGAATCGTGCATCGATTTGTGTATCTAAAGTACGGACTTTCCGTGATCCTCGTCTTCGTCGGGGCAAAGATGATTGCGGACAAGTTCGTTCATGTTCCGATTCCGGTATCGACGGGTTTCATCATCGTGACTCTCGGAATTTCGATCGCCGCGTCATTATTGCACCCGCCGAGGCCGGAACACGTTGCTGATGAGTCTCACGCAAAGACTGGATCAATCTTTGGTACGGTACCGCCTTCTGCGCGAAAGCAACACGATGGCGAGTAATCGATAATCAACTACATACTTGGTCCTAAATCTGCCGTGGATTACGCGATGAGCAATCGCAACGACTTTCCGATGAACGACTTCATGTCTTTCCGATGCACGATGGTGTCGATCATGCCGTGCTCGAGCAGGAATTCGCTGCGTTGAAATCCTTCGGGGAGTTTTTGCCGGATCGTCTGCTCGATAACGCGGGGTCCAGCGAATCCGATGAGAGCGCCGGGCTCAGCGATGTTGAGATCGCCGAGCATCGCAAAACTGGCGGTCACGCCTCCCGTCGTTGGGTCGGTGAGCACGGATATGTAGGGGAGCCGCTTCTTATCAAGATGCGCGAGGGCCGACGAAATCTTCGCCATCTGCATCAGGCTCAAGGCGCCCTCCTGCATGCGCGCGCCGCCGGAGCATGAAACGACGACAAGCGCCGAATTGCTTTCGATCGAGCGTTCGATTGCGCGCGTGATCTTCTCACCAACCACCGATCCCATCGAACCGCCGATAAAGTTGTATTCCATGGCGGAAAGCATGACCGGCAAGCCGTCGATTGTGCCTTCCACATTGATCACGGCTTCCAGTACTCCAACCTTTTTCGGAAGCGACTCCAGGCTTTGTTTGTATGGTTTATTCGCTTTGAAATCCAGCGGGTCCGTCGAATAAAGCGACGCATCGTGCTCGGTCCAACCCGGATCCATCAGCAGATGGATGCGATCATATGCAGAAATTTTGTAATGATAGCTGCACTTCGGACACACGTGAAGATGACCTTCGAGATCTTTCTTCCAAAGCGGTTCCTTGCAACCACTGCATTTGATCCACAAGCCTTCGGTCACAACACGCCGCTCGTCGGGCGCCTCCATCGGCTTCTTCTCGCGTTTGAACCAAGTCATAAGAACCGGTATGTTAGCCGCAGATTGCGCCGATTACACAAATTAATCTGTGCAACCGGTCCCCTCCACAATTCAAATTCTTAAGCGTTTAACCGTCTTGTCACGGCCTAGAAGGATCATGACGTCAAATAGTCCGGGAGCAATAGCCTGGCCTGTAATTGCCACACGCGCCGGATTCATCAGTGCTGCGGGCTTCACGCCCAGCTCATCGGCGAGACTTCGAACGGCCGCCTCCAGGCTATGATGGCTGAACTCCGGAAGCGCTTCGAGACGGTCAGCGAGCGTTCGGAGGTAGCCTCGAACTTTTTCGTCCTTCAAGAATTTGTCGACGGCCGCCTGATCGTACTCCACATGATCGAGAAAGAAAAATCGCGATAGTTTCGGGAAATCCTGAAGCACCTTGGCTCGCGGACGGTACAGATCGACCAGCGACCGGAACCATCCGGCGTCTTCCCTCTCCAGAGAGTCCCGCCACAATCCAGCCTTGATGTACTCCGGCTTGAGGTACGGCACCAGTCTTTCGTGTGGAAGCCTCGCAATGTATTGCGCGTTGAACCATGCGAGCTTCTCGGGATTGAACACCGCGTTCGCTTTCGAAATGCCTTCGAGCGAAAAGGCGCGGATCAATTCATCGTCTTCGAAGAATTCCTGATCGGTGCCCGGGGACCATCCAAGCAGCGCAAGAAAATTGCGCATTGCTTCGGGAAGAATGCCTTGCTCCTGATAGGCCATCACCGAAGTTGCGCCATGCCGCTTGCTGAGCCGTGTCTTGTCCGGCCCGAGAATTAGAGGAATGTGCGCGAAGACGGGAATTGGAGCTCCAAGCGCGCGGTAAAGCAAAATCTGTTTGGGCGTGTTCGAAATGTGATCTGCACCGCGGATGACATGGGTGATCCGCATCTCGATATCATCCACAACGACACTGACATGATAAGTCGGCTGTCCGTTTGACCTAAGCAGAACGAAGTCCTCAATCGTTTCACTCGAAATTGTGACTTCACCGACAACAGCATCCTCGAACGACACGGACCCGTCCGGCACTTTGAACCGCACAGCGGCGCGTTGCTCATTTTCGAGGCAGCGCTTCACCTCATCGGGCGCGAGTCTCAGACAGATCCGATCGTATTTGAAATCCGTTTTGCGGGCTGCGGCTTCCTTCCGCTTCTGTTCCAGCAATTCTGGTGGGCAGAAGCAGTGATATGCGTGTCCGGACTCCAGCAATTTGCTGACGGCGTCGCGATGCTGATCGAAACCTGCGGACTGCATATACGGACCTTCGTCCCAATGAAGGCCGAGCCATGTCATCGCGTCGAGAATGCCGCGCGTCATTTCTTCGCTCGAACGTTCAATGTCGGTGTCTTCGATCCGAAGAATGAAGGTGCCGTTGTGCTTTCGCGCAAAGAGCCAGTCGAACAGGGCCGTCCTGGCGCCGCCGACATGCAGGTATCCGGTCGGCGATGGCGCGAATCGAACTCGGACGGGCTGCTTGCTCACCGGTTCAATTTCCGTAGTGCGGCGACAGCTTCGCGTACAACTTCTGTGCTGGGGTCATCAGTGAGAGGCCGTACCTGATCGACCGAAGAAGGGTCGCCGATATTGCCGATGACCTTGACAATTCCGGCGCGTATCTTTGGATTCGCGCTGCGCAAGTAACGATAGAGCTCGTTCAGCTTGCCGTCGAATCTTCCAAGCTCGTACAGGTACACGACGGCTTGCTCGGCCTGCCGGCTGTCCAGCGCATTAGCCAAATGGTTGATGTAATCGACATCGCCTGCAGCAGCCAAACCATATGCGAGCGCGTTTTGAACCCTCGGTTTCCTTTCCTGATCGAACCGCGTCCGCCAATCCTTCGTCGCGCCTTCATATTTGAGGCGGGCGAGGCCCTCGGCGGAAAGTTCACGATAGTAATCGTCCTTGTTCGAGAGCAACGATTCAAACAGCGGAATGCTTGCGGGATCGCGGAGAAGCGCCAATGCCTCCAGTGCGCGAGACTTGATGACGCCGCTGGGGTCAGTTCTAAACATCTCTTCAAGCACCGGACGTGCCGCAGTGTGGCCGACGAGACCAATAGCTGAAACAGCCTCAGCCACCACTTGTTTATTCGAGTCACGAAGCGTGCGCTCCAGAGCCGGGCCTGCTGCCGGATCGCGGAGCGCGCCGAGGGTGCGCACGATTTCGATGCGGACTGTTTGGTGCTCGCGATTCTGCGGATTTTCGAGCGCCTCTAGAAGCAGAGGAACCTGGTCCCTGGCTCTTAACGAACCCAGGGCGCGCGCTGCCTGCGCGCGAACTTCGTCGCTGAAGTCCTTCTGCATCGTGGTGGCCAGAGCGTCCTTGACAGCAGCATCGACTTGAACCTCTGGCCCGACGACCGGCGAATCCGGCTGAAGAAACACGCTCTTCACCCGGTTGAAGATCGTACGAATCGGGCCGGAATCTTCGATCGGAATGTAGAGGCGCAGCAGGGAATCGATGGCCTGCGATCGCACATCCTTATCGAGATCATTTCTCATCGTGTCGACCAGCACCGGCACTGCTTCGCGATCGCGAATGCGGCCAAGCGCAGCGACCATTTCCGCGCGAATATCGCTTTTCGGTTCTTTCTTGAGCGCCGCTGCCAGCTGGGGAATCGCTTCACGATTTCCGATCACGGCCATTTTGTCGACAGCCGCCATCCGCTCTTTCGGACTTACGCTGTCGAGCGATGGATTTTGGAGAAGAACTGCCGCTGCAATGAGGAGTTTGATCATAGTTAATTTCGTTGTTTCGTACTATTGCGAATCCCATGCGCCGAAATGGCAATTACAGGATTGCACAACGTCAGCCGGAATGTTTCTGTCTTCAATTTGAATAGTTGTGTGGTCGATGTGAAAACGTTCCCGCGCGACACCGTTGACGCGGCTGAGCAGTTCGCTGCGACTATAATTGCCGTCTTCTGCAACAACATGGCAGCTCATCGCGAGCACGCCCGACGTGAGGGTCCAGACGTGAAGGTCATGAACGGAGCCAACACCGTCCAGGCGCCCTAATTGTTCTCTCAGGCTAACAATATTGATGTGGGAAGGCGTGCCCTCCAGCAAAATGTCGACCGCATCCCGAATCAGGATCCATGAACTCCAGAGGATCAGCACCGCCACGACAATACTGATCAGCGGATCTGCTACCTGATAGCCGCTCATGATGATTGCAAGGCTGGCGATGATCGCGCCGACTGAGCCGATCGCATCCGTCAGCACGTGGAAGAATGCCCCGCGAACATTCAGGCTTTCCTGATGTTTTCCAAACAAAACCCACGCACTGGCAATGTTCGCAAGCAAACCAATGATTGCGACAACCAGCATCCAGTCCGCTTTCACGGAAGGCGGATTCAGAAAGCGGTGATATGCCTCGTAGAAAATGTAAAGCGCGACGAGAACCAGGAATACGCCATTCAGCAGGGCCGAAAGAATCTCCACACGATAAAACCCATATGTCATGCGCGGGGTTGCACGACGGCTCGCGAACCGCATGGCGAACAGGCTCAGGCTTAGCGCTGCGACATCAGTGAGCATGTGTCCCGCATCCGCCAGCAGGGCTAGTGAATTGGTGTACAAGGCGCCCAGAAATTCGGCAACCAGAAAAGTTGCAGTGATAATCAGCGCGGTTTTCAGACTGCCACGGGCATGGCCATGTTCGTGCTTCTTATCATGTGGGTGCGGCTCCATATCAAAGATAATTATAAACGGAGCGCATGACTGTTATAATACGCGATTTTCCCGACGAGCCGTGTTTGGGCCGCGGGCCATAGAAATGAGCGTTCCTCTAACGGTCTTATCAGAAGACGAGCAGTTGTTTCGCCAGTCGTGTCGCAGTTTCGCCGAAGAGCGCATCCGGCCGCTCGTCCGCAAGATGGACGATGATGCGCGGCTCGAGCCCAGCATCATTCCCCAACTGTTCGAGCTTGGGTTGATGGGCATTCATATCCCCGAAGAATTCGGCGGTGCAGCGGGCAGTTTTTTCATGTCTGTTCTCGCAGTTGAAGAAATCTCGCGAGTCGACGCGTCGTTCGGCGTGTTCATCGACGTTCAGAACACGCTTGTGAACAATGCCATCATGCGATGGGCGAACGACGAACAGAAGCGCAAATATCTCCCCCTGCTCGCAAAGGAGCTTGTGGGCGCCTATGCCTTATCTGAAGCCGGTTCCGGCAGCGATGCATTCGCTTTAGCCTGCCGTGCAACAGATAAAGGCGATTATTTCGTTTTGAATGGCCGGAAACTTTGGATCACCAATGCGATCGAGGCCGGACTTTTTATCGTATTTGCAAACGTGAATCCGGAACAGGGGTATAAGGGCATCACGGCATTCTTGGTCGAACACGATTTCCCCGGCTTCTCCGTCGGCAAGAAAGAAGACAAACTCGGCATTCGGGCGTCCAGCACATGCGAATTGATATTGGAAGATTGCCGGGTGCCAAAGTCGAATGTGCTGGGAGAGATCGGCAAGGGTTACAAGATCGCGATTGAGACACTAAACGAGGGGCGGATCGGCATTGGTGCGCAGATGGTGGGCATCGCACAGGGTAGCTGGGAGTACGGCGCCGCATATTCTAAGGAACGAAAAGCGTTTGGAAAACCGCTTGCTGAGTTTCAAGCGATTCAATTTCAACTCGCCGAGACGGCGACGCAGATTGAGGCGGCGCGCCTGATGGTCTATAACGCAGCTCGTTTGAAGGACGCCAAGATAGATTTCCTGAAAGAAGCGGCCATGGCGAAGTACTTCTCGTCGCAAGTTGCCGAGCATGTGACCTCACTAGTCGTCGAGATCTACGGCGGCTATGGCTATACGAAAGACTATCCGGCAGAGAAATATTTTAGGGATTCAAAGATCGGCAAGATCTATGAGGGCACGTCGAATATGCAGCTTCAAACGATCGTCAAATCCTTGCTGCGTTAAAGATTGTACGTGGGGGGACCGGCCCCATTAAGAAGGCCGCCGAAGGCGGTGTACCGAAATACCGGGGCCGGTGGGCCCGACGTTAAAAAGATGAAAAAAGTTCGCGTTCTGTACCACGACAACTGTTTTGACGGAGTCTCCTCCGCAGCAGTGTTTTCGCGTTTCTACAAACGCCATATCGATCCTGACGCAGAGATCGAATACGAAGGCCTCACTCACAAGGCGGGGCAGCACATTGCAGACGAACAGTTTGGACCGGGCGACAATGCGATCGTCGATTTCAAATATTCCGCTTCGGATCAGTTGACGTGGTGGTTCGATCACCATCAGAGCGCGTTTCTTTCGGCGCAAGATGAAGATCACTTTCGCCGCGACAGCAGCGGCCACAAGTTCCACGATCCGAGTTACAAGTCCTGCACGAAGTTCATCGCGCATGTGACGCGGACCGTGTTCAATTGTCCGATGCCTGACCTCGACGACCTTGTCTACTGGGCCGATATCATCGATGGCGCACAATTTCCTGATGCAAAGACTGCAGTGGAACTCAAAGACCCGGCGATGAAACTGATGCTCGTCATCGAGGCGAGCCATAATCCCGAACTCATACACCAGATCATTCGCGAGATTCAGCACAAGCCCCTGGCCGATGTCATCGAAGTTCCCGAGATACGCTCGATGTTTGAAAGACTCCATGCACACCACTTCGAATCGATCGAGATCATGCAGCGGGTGACCAAGTGTATCAACGGCGTAATCGAATTCGACGTGAGTGACCATGACCTGGACGGCTACAACAAATTCATCCCCTACTACCTGTTCCCAGAGAGCGTCTACAGCGTTGGCGTCAGCCAGTCTTCCGTCCGCGCCAAGGTGTCCGTTGGCACGAATCCATGGACGAAACGTCCACATCGGCAGAATTTGGCGAAACTTTGCGAACAGTATGGCGGCGGCGGACATGCTGTCGTCGCGGCGATTTCGTTCAAGCCGGATGAACTGGACAAGGCGCGTGATGCAGCACGTGAGATTTCACGGACACTGCAGCTCGATTTAGAGGAAAGCCGCGGATGACATGGTTGGCGAAGATCATCTTGAATTTCTGCACGCAGTTTGGACGCGCCGTCCCCTGTTCACATACGTTTTCCTGACGCTGAATATTCTCGTCTTCCTTTTGATGGCGCTGGCTGGCGGTAGCACGAATGAACCGACGCTGATGGCATTCGGTGTTAAGTCGAATGCGGAGATTGCGCGCGGTGAATGGTGGCGGTTCATCACGCCGATTTTCATCCACATCGGCATGCTGCATCTGATTTTTAATTCGTATGCGCTGTGGATCGTCGGGCCGCAAGTCGAAAAGCTGTATGGCGCCGCGCGATTCGTCATTCTCTACGTGTTGACTGGAGTCGCAGGAGTCTGCGGAAGCTATTTTTATCATCCACAATCGATTTCGGCGGGCGCGTCGGGAGCGATCTTCGGATTGTTCGGTGTGCTGTTGGTGTTCGGCGTTCGTTATCGCAAATCGATTCCCCCTTTCTTCAAGCGCGCGGTCGGCACGGGCGTGCTTCCGGTCATCGTACTGAACCTGATCATCGGTTTTACAATTCCTGCGATCGACAATTCTGCGCATATCGGCGGCCTGCTCGCTGGCGCAGCGCTGGCAGCGATTGTTCCATTTCAAAAACCTGGCGCCGAGACTCCGGCGATCTTCAGAGCTGTGCAAATGGTATTAATTGCGATCATTGTGGTTTCGTTCTACAGCGTCGCAAAACATTACGATGGGCCGCAGCCTTCGGTTCGCAACCTTGGCCGAGGTTTGACTCAGATCTTGAGCACAGGTTCCGCCACTGAACAGTTCATCGACGCCATCAACAAAGCGCAGCAGACTTTTGAATCATCCGCTGATGATCTCGAGTCCCGCCGCACCGAGCATCTCCAATCGTTGAAGGCAGACACCGCAAAATCAATCGACCAACTCCGGAAGATTCCATCGCTGACTTCAAAGGCTGACCAGCTCGCCGGCGCTCTCTTACGCGTGTTGCAAGACCAATACGAGCTATTGCAGGAAGTCGAGCGTGCCGGAACCGTAACATTTGCCCACAGCCGCCGGCTCAGAGAGAACGTGCGCAGTTACGAGAAAATCATGTCGGAATTTTCGCAATGGGTCGAGACCGAGGGCCGGCGGTATGGAATCCAGATGGAAAAAGGTCGATAGGGCATCAATGTAATTCAAGTAAACCGTGGTCTTATATGTTACAAAGTTTCGGCTATCACAGCGTTTGAGTTTTGGAATACATTTTAACTTCACGTCATGTTTATTCCTGAAATCCTCCTGAGAATCAGCAAAGAGGTTGGCGCGCCCGTTTCGCGCGTGGAAACGACGATCAAATTACTCGAAGAGGGCGGGACGGTTCCGTTCATTGCCAGGTATCGCAAAGAAGCAACAGGCAACCTTGACGAGGTCAAAATCCGCCACATCGATGTTGGCCGTCAGTACTACGGCGATCTCGAAGCGCGGCGCGCGACCGTGCTGTCATCAATTGAGAAGCAGGGCAAGCTGACGGACGATCTCAAAGCAAAGATTCTGGCCTGCTATAGCAAACACGAACTCGAGGATCTGTACCTTCCTTACAAACCCAAGCGCAAGACCAAAGCCAGCGTGGCTCTGGAGCGAGGCTTAGAGCCGCTAGCGAATTACATTTGGGAACAGAGCGGTGAACAGCCCGCCGGTGAATTCGCGCAACAGTTCGTCAATCCAGAGAAAGAAGTGCCCACGGTTGAATCCGCGATCGAAGGCGCGCTTCACATCATCGCGGAGCGAATTGCAGAGACTCCGGACATTCGAAAGCAGCTTCGCGATCTCATGCTTCATGAAGGCAAGATCCATGCGAAGGTTGTAGCCGGTAAGGACACGGAAAAAACGAAGTACGAGATGTATTACAACTTCGAGGAGGCCGTTCCGAAAATTCCTTCACATCGAATGCTCGCAATCCGCCGCGGCACCCGCGAAGGCATTTTGACGTTTTCCATCGACGTCGAGAATGAAAAGTTCGTCGCTGGTCTTGTTCCGCAAGTCATCCGGGAACCGCAATCGCAGTTTGCGTCGCTTCTTGAAAGCGCCGCACGTGACGCCTACGAACGGCTTCTCCTGCCGTCCATCCAAAACGAAGTGCGGTCGATGTTGCGAGAGCGCGCCGAGTCCGAAGCCATTGAAGTTTTTGAAGAGAACCTGCGTACGCTGCTGCTATCGCCGCCGGCCGGCCAGATTGCCGTAATGGGGATCGATCCGGGGCAGAGGACCGGATGCAAGATCGCCGTCGTGAACGAAACCGGAAAATTTCTCGAGAACCACACTATTCATCTGACTGAGCCGAAGCAGGACCTGGAGGGCGCTGAGAAGATCCTGCTCGATCTCGTTCAAAGATACAACGTGCGCGGAATTGCGATCGGTAATGGGACAGGTTCGCGCGAAACGGATACGTTCGTGCGCTCGATTGTCGAGAAGCACACATTGGATATCTTCGTTGTTGTGGTGAACGAGGCCGGCGCCTCCGTGTATTCCGCGTCCAAACGAGCGCGAGAAGAATTTCCGAAGCTCGATGTCACTGTCCGTGGAGCGATTTCAATTGCGCGGCGTCTGCAAGATCCATTGGCTGA
>Ga0066709_100003361_pt1 | contig 12236 bp, 14 predicted proteins | sample GraSoiAngelo_158_FD_79665 | JGI IMG/M metagenome (GOLD analysis project Ga0066709, IMG submission 79665) | Grasslands soil microbial communities from the Angelo Coastal Reserve, California, USA - 14_1009_16_30cm | ecosystem: Environmental > Terrestrial > Soil > Grasslands | place: USA... | reverse complement strand
CCGCGATCCTGGCGCTCGCTGCGCTCGCGCGGGCCTGGGGCTCCTCAGGCGACGCCTTCCCTCCTCGCTGCGCTCGTCAGTCCAGGCGCCGCCCGCCCCAGGCCGCGTGATTGGATGACCGGGTGGATTCGGACCTGGTCGTCGACATCCGGCACGCCACCGTCACGCGCGGCGGGCAGCATCTGATCCGCGATGTCGACTGGCAGGTCGAGCTGGACGAGCGCTGGGTCGTCCTCGGGCCCAACGGCGCCGGTAAGACCACGCTGCTCAACCTGGCGGCGGCCCGGCTGCACCCGAGCAGCGGCACGGTCGACGTGCTCGGCGAGCGGCTCGGCCGGGTCGACGTGTTCGAGCTGCGTACCCGCATCGGCCTGGCCACCGTCGGGCTGCACGACCGGATGCCGCCGGAGGAGTCCGTGCTGGACGCGGTGGTGACCGCCGCCTGGTCGGTCGTCGGCCGGTACCGGGAGAGCTACGGTCCGCCCGACGTGCACCGGGCCGCCGCGCTGCTGCGCCAGTTGGGCGTCGGTGGGCTGGCGCAGCGGCGGTACGGGACGCTGTCCGAGGGCGAACGCAAGCGGGTACAGATCGCTCGGGCGCTGATGACCGACCCGGAGCTGCTGCTGCTCGACGAGCCCGCGGCCGGGCTGGACCTGGGTGGCCGGGAGGACCTGGTACGGCGGCTGGCCGAGCTCGCCGCCGACCCGGACGCGCCGGCCATGGTCCTGGTCACCCACCACGTCGAGGAGATCCCGCCGGGGTTCACCCACGCGCTGCTGCTGCGCGAGGGCGGCGTGGTCGCCTCCGGCCTGCTCCACGAGACGGTCACCAGCGAGAACCTGTCCAAGACGTTCGACCTGCCGCTGCGCGTGGACCACACGGCCGGCCGCTTCACCGCGAGAGCGGCGTGAGGGTCGTCGTCGTCGGTAGCGCCAACATGGACCTGGTCGCCACCGCGCCGAGCCTGCCCCGACCGGGGGAGACCGTGCTGGGCAACGACTTCGTGCAGGTACCCGGTGGCAAGGGGGCGAACCAGGCGATCGCGGCGGCCCGCGCCGGTGCGTCGGTCGCGTTCGTCGGGGCGATCGGTTCCGACGCGTTCGGGGTCAACCTGCGCGCCCGGCTGGTCGCCTCGGCGGTCGACACGTCGCTGCTCCGGGTGGTGTACGGCGCCTCGGGCGTGGCGCTGATCCTCGTCGACGGTAGCGGCGAGAACATGATCGTCGTGGCGCCCGGCGCGAACGCGGCGCTGACCTCGCTGACCGGGCCGGAGCTCGCCGCCGTCGCCGAGGCGGACGTGCTGCTGCTGCAGTTGGAGGTACCGGTGGAGACCGTCGCGGCGGCCGCGAAGGTGGCGCGGGACGCCGGTACCCGGGTGGTGCTGAACGCCGCCCCGGCCCGGCCGCTGCCCGCGGACCTGGCCGAGTGCGTCGACCTGCTGGTGGTCAACCAGGTGGAGGCGGTCGCCCTGGCGCCGCTGGCGCTGGTCGGCGTGGACGCGGTACCGGATGCCGCCGAGGCCGATCCGTGGACGCTGGTCGACGCGCTGCTGGAGCGGGTACCGCGGGCGGTGCTGACGCGCAGCGCGGACGGCGCGTGGTACGGCAGCCGCGACGCCGGCCCGGTGCACATCGCCGCCCCGGTCGTGGCGGCGGTGGACAGCACGGCGGCCGGCGACGCGTTCACCGCCGCCCTCGCGGTCGGCTGGGGCGAGGGCCGGCCGCTGGTCGACGCCGTGCGCTGGGCGAGCGCGGCCGGCGCGGCGGCCACCCGCCGGCTCGGCGCTTCCAGCGCGCTGCCGGACCGGGCCGAGATCGACAACCTCTACCTCGCCACCTACCCGCATGATTGAGCCATGCGCTTCGTGCTGAACGTCTTCTGGCTGATCTTCGGCGGGCTGCTGATCGCGCTGGGGTACGCGATCGCCGGCGTGATCTGCTGCATCCTCATCGTGACGATCCCGTTCGGCATCGCGTCGTTCCGGATGGCCAACTATGCGCTGTGGCCGTTCGGCCGCGAACTCGTGCAGAAGCCCACCGCCGGGGTCGGCTCGCTCATCGGCAACATCATCTGGGTCATCGTGGCCGGCTGGTGGCTGGCACTCGGCCACATCGCCACCGCGATCGCCCAGTTCGTCACCATCATCGGGATCCCGCTGGGGTTGGCCAACGTCAAGCTGGTACCGGTGTCGCTGTTCCCGCTCGGCCACGAGATCCGGGACATTCCGTGAAAGGGGGCCCCGCATGGGTGACGTTGTGACGGTTTCGGTGGACGGCGGGATCGCGACGATCCGGCTGGACCGCCCGCCGATGAACGCGCTGAACGCGCAGATCCAGGAGGACCTGCGGGCGGCGGCCCGGGACGTGTCGGCGGACAACGAGGTACGCGCCGTCGTCGTGTACGGCGGCGAGAAGGTCTTCGCGGCCGGCGCGGACATCAAGGAGATGGCCCGGATGTCCTATGTGGACATGGCCGCGCGGGCCCCGGAGCTGTCCAGCGCGTTCGACGCCGTCGCCCGGATACCGAAGCCGGTCGTGGCGGCGGTCAACGGGTACGCCCTGGGTGGCGGGTGCGAGCTGGCGCTGGCCTGCGACTGGCGGGTCGCCGCCGAGGACGCGAAGCTTGGCCAGCCGGAGATCAACCTCGGGGTCATCCCAGGCGCCGGCGGTACCCAGCGGCTCGCCCGGCTGATCGGCCCGGCGCGCGCCAAGGACCTGGTGATGAGCGGCCGGATGGTGGCCGCCGACGAGGCGCTGCGGATCGGCCTGGTGGACCGGGTGGTACCCGCGGCCGAGGTCTACGACGCCGCCCGCGAGCTGGTCTCCCGGTACCTGACCGGTCCGGCCCTGGCCCTGCGCGCGGCCAAGGCGGCGATCGACGGCGGCCTGTCCATGGACCTGGCCGCGGGCCTGGCCTGGGAGAGCCAGCTGTTCGCGGCGCTTTTCGCGACAGAGGATAAGGTCGAGGGCATGGCCGCGTTCGTGGACAAGCGCAAGCCGAAGTTCACGGGGCGCTGATGGTCGTCCAGCTCGTCTACGAGACGCACTCCATCACGGTCGACAACGAGCGGGGCATCGCGACCGGCTGGCTGCCCGGGCAGCTGTCCGCGCGGGGCCGGGCGCTGGCCGCCGAGCTGGGCCGGCGGCGCCGCGACGACGGTATCGACGCGGTGTTCGCCTCCGACCTCATGCGCGCGGTGCAGACGGCCACGATCGCGTTCGCCAACTCCGGCATCCCGATGCGCCTCGACCGCCGGCTGCGCGAATGCGACTACGGCGTCCGGAACGGTCAACCGGTGGCGAAGCTGGCACCCGAGAAGCGCGCCCGGGTCGACGTACCGTGGCCGGGCGGCGAGAGCTGGCGCGACGCGGTCGCCCGGCTGGCGGACTTCCTGGTCGACCTCAAGCGCGACCGGGACGGCTGTCGGGTACTGGTCATCGCCCACTCGGCTCAGCGCTTCGGCCTGCGGCACCTGATCGAAGGGGTACCCCTGGAGGACCTCGTGGACGCTCCTTTCGGTTGGCAGAAGGGGTGGGAGTACCGGCTCGAATAGACTCGGGGAATGCCCACGTCCGGATTCGCGCTGGGGGTCGACTTCGGCACCTCCAACACGGTCGCCGTACTGCGCTCGCCGGACGGCCGGGCCCGCTCGCTGCTCGTCGACGGTTCGCCGCTGCTGCCCTCGGCGGTGTACGCCGACCCGGGCGGCAACCTGCTCGTCGGGCGGGACGCGATCCACAGCGCCCGGCTCGACCCGGCCCGGTTCGAGCCGAACCCGAAGCGGCGCATCGACGACCACAGCGTGCTGCTCGGCGACCGCGAGTTACCGGTCGTCGACCTGATCGCCGCGGTACTGATCCGGGTCGCCGAGGAGGCCCGGCGGACCACCGGCGGCGCGCCGCTCGATCCGGTCACGATGACCTGCCCGGCCGGGTGGGGACCGACCCGGCGGGGCACGCTGTGCGCGGCCGCGGCGCTGGCCGGGTGGCCGCGGGTACGGCTGGTGGAGGAGCCGGTCGCGGCCGCCACGTACTTCACCAACGTGCTGGGCCGGCAGGTGCCGGTCGGGTCGGTGATCGTGGTGCACGACTTCGGCGCGGGTACCTTCGACGTCTCGGTGGTCGCCAAGGCCGCCCAGGGCTTCGACGTGCTCGCCGTCGACGGGCGCGACGACATCGGCGGCCTGGACATCGACGCGGCGATCGTCACGTATCTCGGTCGGCAGTTCGGTTCCACGCCGGAATGGCAGCGGCTGTCCGCGCCGACGACCGTCGAGGACCGGCGCAACCGCCGGCTGCTCTGGGACGACGTGCGGGCGGCCAAGGAGCGGCTGTCCCGGTCGCAGAGCGCCGACATCCCGATCGCCCAGCTCGGCACCGACGCGCACCTGACCCGCGAGGAGCTGGAGACGCTGGCGCGGCCGGTGCTGGAGCAGACGGTACGGGTCACCGAGGGGGCGCTGCGCTGGGCCAAGCTCGCCGAGGGGCGGCTGGCCGGGGTGTTCCTGGTCGGCGGCGCGAGCCGGACGCCGCTGGTGGCCACCCTGCTGCACCGCGCGCTGGGCGAGCCGCCGCTGGCCATCGAGCAGCCGGAGCTGGTGGTGGCCGAGGGCAGCATGTACGCGACGTCGATCGCCGGTACCCGGCGGGCCAACACGGTGCTGTTCGAGCGGGTGGCCGCCGCGCCGGTGTCGGCCCCGCCGCCGGGTGCGCCGACGAGCGGCGGGCCGCTGCCGGTGTCGGTACCCCCGGTGCCGAGCCCGACCTCCGGAGCGCCGGCCCGGCCGATCTCCACCCCGCCCGCGCAGCAGGTTTCGTCGCCGCCGGCGCGGCCGGTGTCGCCGCCCCCGCCGCCTCCGGTGCGGTCGATCCCGCCGCAGGCGGTGCGGGTACCCCCGGCGCCGACGCTGACCGCCGCGCGCCCGCAGCCGCGCCCGCCGGCCGTGCAACCGCGGCCCGCGGCGACCTACCGCCCGCGGCCGAACGTCTTCCTACGCTCGCTGCGCCTGGCGATCATCGTGGCGACCCTGATCGCGGTACCGGTCGTCACCGCGTACCTCGCCTTCCACTTCGCGGAAGGCACCCCGGCCTGGCCGCTGAACCTGACATGGTGAGCGAGGTTACTGTCCAGTAGGCTGCCGGCATGCCTTCGACAGTCACCGGCCACGGCGGGCAGCTCGCGCTCGAAGCGCTGCGGGCGTTCGGGGTCTCCGAGCTGTTCACGCTCTCCGGCGGACACGTCTTCCCGATCTACGACGCCGCCCACCAGGCCGGTGTGCGGATCGTCGACGTGCGGCACGAGCAGTCGGCGGTGTTCGCGGCGGAGGCGGTGGCGAAGCTGCAGCGCCGGCCGGGCGTCGCGGTGCTGACCGCCGGCCCCGGTATCACCAACGGCATCTCCGGCCTCACCAGCGCATACTTCAACGCCGCGCCGGTCGTGGTGCTGGGCGGCCGGGCGCCGGCGTTCCGCTGGGGTTCGGGCAGCCTGCAGGAGCTGGACCACGTGCCGCTGGTCGCGCCGGTGACCAAGCACGCGGCGACGGTGTCCGACACCGACGGGATCACGGCCGCGGTCACCGCGGCGGCGACGACCGCGCTCACCGCGCACCGGGGGCCGGTGTTTCTGGACTTCCCGCTCGAAGTGCTCTTCGGCGCGGGTACGGGGGAGGTGGCCGAGCCGGAGATCCCGCTGGTTGAGCCCGACCCGGCAGAGGTCGTCCGGGCCGCCACGCTGATCGCGTCGGCCCGGCGGCCGGTCATCGTGGCCGGTTCCGACGTGTACGGCGGCGACGCCATCGGTGCGCTACGGGAGGCGGCCGAGGCGCTGCGGGTACCGGTGTTCACCAACGGGATGGGCCGCGGCGCGCTGCCGCCGGAGCATCCGCTGGCGTTCGCCAAGGCCCGTCGGGTCGCGCTGTCCGGTGCCGACCTGGTCGTGGTCGTGGGTACCCCGCTGGACTTCCGGCTCGGCTTCGGCGACTTCGGCGACGCCCGGGTGGTGCACGTCGTCGACGCGCCGTCGCAGCAGGCGGGCCATGTGACGCCGGCCGCGGCGCCGGCCGGTGACCTGCGCGCGATCCTGTCCGGGCTGGCCGGGTACGGCGGGGACCGCGAAGACCACACCGAATGGGTGGACACGCTGCGGGCCGCCGAGGACAAGGCGCGGGCGCGCGACGCCGAGGCGATGGCCGCGGAGACCGACCCGATCAAGCCGGCCCGGGTGTACGGCGAGCTGCGGCGGGTACTGGCCCGCGACGCGGTCACGATCGGCGACGGCGGCGACTTCGTCTCCTACGCCGGCCGGTACCTGGCGCCGGCGGTACCCGGTACCTGGCTGGATCCCGGCCCGTACGGCTGCCTGGGTACCGGGATGGGGTACGCCATGGGTGCCCGGCTGACCTACCCCGACCGGCAGGTGTGCGTGCTCATGGGCGACGGCGCGTCCGGCTTCTCGCTCATGGACGTCGAGTCCCTGGTACGGCAGCGGCTGCCGGTCGTCATCGTGGTCGGCAACAACGGCATCTGGGGGCTGGAGAAGCACCCGATGAACGCCATGTACGGCTACGACGTGGCCGCCGACCTGCAACCGGGGCTGCGGTACGACGACGTGGTCCGGGCGCTGGGCGGCGCCGGGGAGACGGTCGCCAAGGCCGCCGACCTGGGACCGGCGCTGGAACGCGCGTTCGCGGCCGGCGTGCCGTACCTGGTCAACGTGTTGACCGACCCGGCCGACGCGTACCCGCGCTCGTCGAACCTCGCCTAGTCCGGCGCCTCGTCGACATACCCCGTCATCGCGCCCGCATTCTCCAACGATGCCGGGGCGGGCGGCACCGGCCGGGAACTGAGCCGCGTCTAGATCTAGACGTCGTCGTCTTCGGGGCGCTGCTCGCGCTTGCGCAGTTCCTCCTCGCGCTTGCGCAGGTCGGCCTCCCAGAGCCGGAGCATCTCCTCGTCCTCCTGACGCTTGCGGGCGGCGATGCGGCCGAGGAACTCGGGGTCGTCGTCGGGCGCCGTCGAGCGGCCGGGCGCGGAGTACAGCACCGGATCGTCCGGGGTACCGGCGGTGGCCCGTTCCGGACGCCCGGCGACGAACCAGGCGATCGGGCCGACCGGCGAGAACAGCAGGATGAGGAACACCCAGACCACCCGCGGCAGCGCGCGGATCTGGAACTCCTCGACCGACAGGCAGTCGATCAACGCGACAACGATCAGCGCCAGGTCGGCGAGCGCAAGCAAGGGGAAGAGGCGACCCATGACATCAAGGTAGTACGGCGAGTACGGTTCCGAACACCGCCAAGGTCGTCACCGCCAGGGCGACCAGCGCCAACTTCCGGCCGGTCGGTTCCGTCCGGGCGTGTCCCAGTACGCCGATGCGGCGGTGGGCGACGGCGAGCAGGACCAGCCAGGCGGGTACCGCCAGCGCGGCGCCCGGACCGGCCAGCCGGAGGAAGAGCAGGCCGACGACGGTACCGGCGAGGACGGTACGCCGCCAGGCCAGCCGGGTCCGCTCCCGCGCGGTCTCGGCGGTCATCGGAGCACCGGCAACACGGTCGCGACCAGGAGCAGCAAGGCACCGAGCGCGACGGCCACCGCCAGTACCCCCGGAAAGCGCGACGCCGGCAGCGGCCGGCCCAGCCGCATCGCCCGTTCCGCGCGCGCCCAGTGGTCGATCGCCCGTACCGCGATCGCCGCACCGAGCAGCATCAGCGCCACGGACAGCACCTCGCGCAGGTGCGGTATCCGCAGCGGCGGCAGGAAGCCGGCCACCGCGAGCCCGCCGCCGACCAGCGCCAGGGCGGTGCGGATCCAGGCGAGGAAGGTGCGCTCGTTGGCCAGCGAGAAGCGGTAGTCCGGCGCGGTGCCCTCGGCCTGCGGCCCGTCCGCGTCGAACCACCGGCGCAGCGCACCGATCACGAATCGCATTATCCCGACAGGGCCGGGCGGTGGTTGACTCGACCCGTGGCCGAACTCGACGCCGCCGCGCTGCTCGCGGCCTACGACACGCAACTGCGCGGCCGGGTCCCCGACCCGGTGCCGGAAGGCTGGCGGGTGGAACACGACGGCCCCGTCCATCGCATGTTCATGGGCAGGAGCGGCGGCTTCGTCGGGTACCGGTCGGTGGCCGACCTGGCCGCCGACGAGCTGGACGCGCTCATCGCCCGGCAGCGGGACATCTTCGCCGCCCGCGGCGAACCGGTCGAGTGGAAGTGGCACAGCCACGACCTGCCGGCCGACCTGCCGGACCGGCTGCGCAAGGCCGGTTTCGAACCGGAGGAGCGGGAGACCGTCGTGGTCGGCCTGGCCGAGCCGCTGACGGCCGAGACGGTACCGCTTCCCGAAGGGGTACGCCTGCGGCAGGTCACCACGCGGGCGGACCTGGACCGGATCGCGGCCATGGAGTCGGAGGTGTGGAACGACCAGCGCGGCTGGCTGGCCGACGGGCTCGAAGCGGAGCTGGCCGCCGATCCGCAGGCGCTGACGATCCTGGTCGCCGAGGCATTCGGTCAGGACGCGGCCGAGGACACCGTCGTCAGCGCCGGGTGGGTGCGGTACACGACGGGTACCGAGTTCGCCTCGCTCTGGGGCGGCTCGACGCTGCAGCGGTGGCGCCGCCGGGGCATCTACCGCGCCCTGGTCGCCGCCCGCGCCCGGCTCGCGGTCCAGCGGGGGTACCGGTACCTGCAGGTCGACGCCTCCGACGACAGCCGGCCGATCCTGGAGCGGCTCGGCTTCGTCCCGCTCACGATCACCGTCCCGTACGTGTTCACGCCTCCGGTGTAGCGGGCTCGGTCCGCGCGAGCGGGATCTGGTCGACCGGGACGCGTCCCTGCGCCGTCGCCGGTACCGGTGGAATCGGCCCGGTGAAGTCGCGGGCCCGGCGTACCCCCTGCGCGTCACCGCCGAAGACCCGTGCGTCGACGTCGGTGCGCGGTGCCGGCGGCCCGCCGTCGCCGGTCGGCCGCACCTCGGCGCCCACCTCGGCGCGTACCTTCGGCAGCGCCTCCGGATGGTGGTCGCGCAGCCAGGCGACCAGCTGTTCGCGCACGTGGCAGCGCAGGTCCCACAGTGTCGGCGCGTTCGCCGCGCTGACCAGGGCGCGCAGGTGCACGTTGCCGTTCACCGCGTCGGTGACCTGCAGCACGCTGACCCGCCCGTCCCACATCTCGGTGTGGGTGAGCACCGCGCGCAGCTCGTCGCGTAGCTGGTCGACCGGTGCCGCCCAGTCGACGTCCAGCTCGACGGCGCCGAGCAGCGAGCTTTCGCTGCGCGTCCAGTTCTCGAACGGATGCGAGGTGAACCAGGAGGTGGGCAGGATCAGCCGCCGGTCGTCCCAGATGTGCAGCACGATGTAGGTCAGCGTGATGTCCTCGATACGGCCCCACTCGCCGTTGATCACCACGACGTCGTCGAGCCGCAGCGACTTGCCGAACGCGATCTGCAACCCGGCGATCATGTTGCTGAGCAGGGCGTTGGCGGCGAAGGCGGCGATCGCCGCGGCCACGCCCGCCGACGCGAGCAGGCTGGTACCGATGATCCGCGCCTCGTGGAACGTCATCAGCATGGCGCCGGCCGCGAACACCGCCACGGTGACCGCGGTGATCCGCCGGATCACCTGGATCTGCGTCTGTACCGTCCGGGCCTGCTGGTTGTCCTCGACGTCGGTGCGGTACCGGGTCAGGGCCAGGTCCTCGATGACGAACAGCAGCCCGGTGAACAGCCACGCACCGGCCCCGATCGCGACCAGGTCGAGCACGTGGATCACCGGTCCGCGCCAGCCGCCGGTCAGCCCGGAGGAGCGCAGCCCGACGTCGAGCGTGTACGCCACGGCCAGTACCTGGAACGGCCGGTGGGCGCGCTGGGCCAGATCGTGGAAGAAGCGCACCCGACGCCCGATCCGCAGCAGGATCCAGTGCAGGAGCTGGACCGCGAGCAGGCTGGCCAGGCACGCGCCCACCACGATGCCGAGCCGGGTCAGGTCGTGCGCCACCCACCCGACGGTACCGGGGCATCGTGAGATCTTTCACGGGCGGTGCGCCGCCGCAATAACCTACTCGCGGGTAACCTTACGCGTGGTCAACCTGACAGGCCCGTCGAGTTGACCCGCCCGGCGGCAACGGGAAGGCTCCGGTTACCGCCCGCCTATCAGGAGGTTGTCGAAGCGCGATGAACATCGTGGTACTCGTCAAGCAGGTACCGGATTCCGGTGCCGAACGCGAACTGCGGTCCGACGACCAGACCATCGACCGCAGTTCGGCGAACAACGTGCTCAACGAGATGGACGAGTACGCCGTCGAGGAGGCGCTCAAGCTCCAGGAGGCGCTCGGCGGCGAGGTGACCGTCCTCACGATGGGCCCGGAACAGGCGGGCGAGGCGATCCGCAAGGCGCTGCAGATGGGCCCTGACAAGGCCGTCCACGTCCTCGACGGCGCCCTGCACGGCTCCTGCGCGGTGGCCACCTCGAAGGTGCTCGCCGCGGCACTGCGCACGCTCAACCCGGACCTGGTACTGGCCGGCGCCGAGTCGACCGACGGGCGGGTACAGGTGATGCCGCACATGATCGCCGAGCGGCTCGGCATCGCGGCGCTGACCGGCGCGCGCAAGCTCACGGTCGACGGCGGCACGCTCACCGTCGAGCGGCAGACCGAGGAGGGGTACGAGGTGGTCACCGCCGCGACCCCGGCGATCGTCTCGGTGTGGGACACGATCAACGAGCCGCGGTACCCGTCGCTGAAGGGCATCATGGCGGCGAAGAAGAAGCCGGTGCAGACGCTGTCCCTGGCCGACCTGGGCATCTCCCCGGACGAGGTGGGCTTCGCCGGGTCGACCAGTACGGTCGTCGAGTCGACCAAGCGGCCGCCGCGCCAGGCGGGCACCAAGGTGACCGACTCCGGGGACGGCGGCGTGCAGCTCGTCGAGTTCCTGGCCACGGAAAGGTTCGTGTGATGGCTGAAGTACTCGTTGTCGTCGAGCACTCCGGTGGCGCGGTCAAGAAGCTCACGCTGGAACTGCTCACCCTCGCCCGTACCCTCGGCGAGCCGGCCGCGGTCGTGTTCGGCGCGCCGGGCAGTGCGGCGGCGTTGACCGGGCGGCTCGGCGAGTACGGCGCCGCCAAGATCTACGCCGTCGAGTCCGACGAGCTGACCGGGTACCTCGTCGCGCCGAAGGCGACCGTGCTCGCGTCGCTGATCGGGGACGTGGCGCCGGCCGCGGTGCTGCTCGGCTCCACCCAGGAGGGCAAGGAGATCGCCGGGCGCCTCGCCGTCAAGCTGGACAACGGGCTGCTGACCGACGTGTCCGACCTGGCCGCCGACGGTACCGCCACGCAGGTGGTGTTCGCCGGCTCCACGATCGTCAGGTCGAAGGTGAGCCGCGGGCTGCCGCTGGCGACCCTGCGACCCAACTCCGTCGCCCCCGTTCCCGCGCCGGTCACGCCCGCGGTCTCGCCGGTCGAGGTGCCGCTGTCCGACGCCGACAAGCTGGTCAAGGTCGTCGACCGGGTGGTCGAGCAGAAGGGTTCCCGGCCGGAGCTGACCGAGGCGTCGGTCGTCGTGTCCGGCGGCCGCGGCCTGGGCAGCGCGGAGAACTTCAAGCTCGTCGAGGAGCTGGCCGACCTGCTCGGCGGCGCGGTCGGCGCGTCCCGGGCGGCCACCGACTCCGGCTTCTACCCGCACCAGTTCCAGGTCGGGCAGACCGGCAAGACGGTGTCTCCGCAGCTGTACGTCGCGCTGGGCATCTCCGGGGCGATCCAGCACCGGGCCGGCATGCAGACATCGAAGACGATCGTCGCGGTGAACAAGGACGCCGAGGCACCGATCTTCGAGCTCGCCGACTTCGGCGTGGTCGGCGACCTGTTCAAGGTGGTACCGCAGGCGGCCGAGGAGATCCGCAAGCGGGCGTGACGGCCCGCTGGGATACGTTGGCGGCCCAGCCGCCTGGAAGCTGAGCCGCTACCGCAGGTCGAAGCGCTTGTCGGTGGCGAGCGCGGCGAGCTGCGGTACCTCGAACGGCAGAGCCGGCAACGGCACGCTGTTGTCGTCGGCCCGCCGGGCCTGGGCGAGGTAGATGACCGTGCCGTCCGGGTACCGGTACCCGGCCCACTGGTCGAGCCGCCGGTCGGCACCGGTCGGCTCGGTCACCACGCCGACCCGGGCCGTACCGACCGTGATCACCTCGCAGTTGCCCTCCATGCGCCAGAACTGCTCGGTGATCTGGCAGGGCGTGCCGGTGATGAGGTTG
>Ga0066709_100003360_pt1 | contig 12237 bp, 9 predicted proteins | sample GraSoiAngelo_158_FD_79665 | JGI IMG/M metagenome (GOLD analysis project Ga0066709, IMG submission 79665) | Grasslands soil microbial communities from the Angelo Coastal Reserve, California, USA - 14_1009_16_30cm | ecosystem: Environmental > Terrestrial > Soil > Grasslands | place: USA... | reverse complement strand
CTCCGAAAATCCGCACCAGCCGCGCGCGGTACACTCCACGCTGAATCGTGTCGACATCGACGACGACGCGACTCCCGCGAAGCAAAGAGCGCCGTGAATCGGTGCGATCGTTCTTCACGAACGACGTCTCATCGTCGATTTGCAAATCGACGATGCCGCCGCTCTTGTGGCGTACCTGGAACCTCGTGTCGTTCACGGATACGACCGCACCCCGGAGCCGCCACGCGTATGGGTAACTGCTCACGCGATGCACGCATGCGGCCCCGAGCGCAAGTCCGACGATCAACGGCACGCATACCCATCGGCTCACGTGGTTACCTCCGGAACGTGCTGATGCCGGCCTTCGAACATCACGTACAGCGCCGGCAGGACCAGCAGCGTGAGCGCAGAAGCCGAGAACAGGCCGCCGATGATGACGACCGCCAGCGGACGCTGCACTTCAGAGCCAATGCTGTGGGACAGCGCCATCGGCGTCAGTCCCAGCATCGCCAGCAGCGTGGTCATCAATACGGTGCGGAGCCGCACGAGCGACCCTTCGTACGCGGCGTTGTACGCCCCGATGCCCGTTCGACGCAGCTGATTGAAGCAGCTGACCATGACGACGCCGTTGAGCACCGCCTGGCCGAACAGCGCGATGAAGCCAATCGCCGCTGACACACTGAGATGAATGCCAGTCAGGTACAGGGCGAGAATGCCGCCGATGAGTGCGAACGGGACGTTCACCAGAATCAGCGCGGCATGCTTCACCGCTCCAAAGGCGTTGAAGAGCAACACGAAGATCAGGAGGACGCTGATCGGCACGATCAGCCGAAGCCGCGCCATCGCCCGCTGCTGGTTTTCGAACTCGCCGCCCCATGTGACGAAGTAGCCGGGCGGGAGGTGGAGGCTCGTGGCGACGCGCTGCTGCATGTCGCCGACAACACCGCCCATGTCGCGGCCCTGAATGAATACGCCGATCGCGGCGACGCGCTTGCCGCCCTCCCGGGCGATGTTCATGCTGCCGCTCCCGACCGACACGTTCGCGACTTCCGAGAGCGGAATTCTCGAACCGGTCGGCGTATCGATCAGCACGTTCGCGATAGCCTCCTGGTCGCCGCGCTCCTCCTCACCGAGACGCACGACGACGTTGAACCGTCGTTCGCCTTCCCATAACTGCGTGGCGGTCCTTCCGCCGAGCGCCGTTTCGATGACGTCCTCGACGTCCGCGACGTTGAGGCCGTACCGCGCCGCTCGCCCGCGATCGATCGCGATCCGCAGCTGCGGCACTTGGCCGGCGCGGTCGACGAACGCGCGCGCGACGCCGCGCACACCCGAGATCGCGTGCAGCGCATCCTTCGCGACGCCTCTCAACACGTCCACGTCGTCGCCGAAGATCTTCACGACGACCTGCCCGTCGATTTGCGAGATGCTCTCGAGCACGTTGTCGCGTATGGGCTGGGAGAAGCTGGGTTCGATGCCCGGAATCGTCTGCAGCGACGCGTTCATGCGTTCGATCAGACGGTCCTTCGTGACGCCGGGCGGCCATTCGGTCTCGGGTCGCACGTCCACCAGGAATTCGGCCATGTTGATCATCTTCGGGTCGGTGCCGTCCTCCGGTCGTCCAGCCTTCGAAAGGACCGAAACGACCTCCGGAAACCGTCGAAGCATTCCGCGGATGCGCGCCAGCTGCCGCGACGTTTCGGTCACGGAGATGCCAGGGGGCAACATGACGTTGATCCAGAGCGCGCCCTCATTGAGCTCCGGAAGGAATTCAGTGCCCAACGCCGGTACGAGCAGGAGGCTGCTTACGAGCGCCACCACGGCCGCGCCCAGAACCATCCTGCGGCGTTCGAGGGCGAACCGCAGCGCTGGTCGATACGCCCGCTTGCACATGCGGACGATGACGTTGTCGTCGGCCTCCGCGTGGTTCCGAAGGAGGAAGAACGAGAGAAGAGGGACGAGCGTGAGAGAGAACAGCAGCGACCCGACCAGCGCCGAGACAACCGTATAGGCCATCGGCGCGAAGATTCGCCCTTCGTGCCGCTGCAGCGTGAAGATCGGGAGGTGAGCGATGATGATGACGAGCATGGAGTACAGCGTCGGGCGTCCGACTTCCACGGCGGCGTCGAGGACGATGGCCTTCGGCGCGCGATGATGTTCGCGGCGTTCCGTGAGACGCCGGAAGACGTTCTCCAGCACGATGACCGCCCCGTCGACGATGATCCCGAAGTCCATCGCGCCGAGCGACAGCAGATTCGCCGGGATGGCGCGAAGCCTCAGGCCGATGAACGTCGCGAGCAGCGACAGCGGAATGACGACCGCGACGATGCCTGCCGCCCGGAAGTTGCCCAGGAACAGATAAAGCACGATCGCCACCAGCAGCGCGCCCTCGAGCAGATTCTTGAAGACGGTGTGCAGCGTGGTGTCGATCAGCTTCGTCCGGTCGTAGAACGGCACGATACGAACGGGTTTCGGCAGGATGGACGCGTTCATGGCCGCCACGCGATCCTTGACGGCGGCGAGCACGTCCGACGGGTTCTCGCCTTTCCGCATCAGGACGATGCCGGACACGATCTCGTCGTCGCCGTCCTGGCCGACGATGCCCTGACGAGGAACCGCGCTGAGCGTGACGTCGGCGATATCGCGAATCAGTAGTGGCGTGCCGCCGTGTTCGGCGACGACGATGTCGCCGAGGTCGTCGCTCGACTGAAGCATCCCGATACCGCGAATCAGATACTGCTGTTCACCTCGTTCGAGAAAACTGCCGCCTGCGTTCGCGTTGCCACGCCCCAGCGCCGTGAAGACCTGCTGCAGCGTGACGCCGTAGGACTTCATGCGCGCGGTATTGACCGTCACCTCGTACTGCTTGATGAAGCCGCCGAAGCTGACCACGTCGGCGACGCCCGGGATCATCTTGAGATTACGCGCGACCACCCAGTCCTGGATGCTCCGCAGCTCCGCGGGACTCAGACCCTTCGCGGCGACGCGATACCGATAGATTTCGCCAATGGCCGTCGACAACGGCGCCAGCTCCGGCTGCACGCCGCCCGGGAGATCGATGCCCTGCAGCCGTTCGAGCACCTGCTGGCGCGCGAAGTAATCGTTCGCGTTGTCGTCGAACGTCAGGATGATGTACGAGAGGCCGAACTGCGTGTGCGAGAACATTCGGACGGCGTTCGGCAATCCGCTCAACCCGATTTCCAGCGGGATCGTGACCTGTTTCTCGATCTCTTCCGGGGCATGTCCGGGAAACAGCGTGATGACCGTCACCTGCACGTCGGTGACGTCCGGAAAGGCTTCGACCGGCAGCGAGCGGAACGCCGCAACGCCCGCCGCGACGAACAGGACGAGTAACAAGGCGACGTAGAGCGGCTGGTGCAGCGCAACCGAAACGAGACGGCGAATCACTGGCTCTCCGATTCCGATTCGAGCTGCCGGAGCAACAGCACGCCGTCGCTCACGACGTGTTCGCCCGCTTCGATCCCGTGCGTCACGCGGAGGCGATCACGGTCGCTCCGGACCGTCTCGATTTCCCTGCGCGCGAATTCCTGCGGCCCCACCTTGACGTACGCGAACGTTCGACCGTTTTCGACGAACACAGCTTTGGCGGGCAGGGTCAGCGAAGATCCGGAATTGGGCAGGTAGAGGGCGATGGAGGCGAACATCCCCGGTTTCAGCCGGCCGTTGGGGTTGGCGACGAGGAACCGGACCTTCGCGGTACGTGTCTGGGTGTCGACCACCGCCCCGACGTGCGACACAAGGGCGCCGAAACGATCGGTCGGATAGGCAGCTGTCGTGACCTCGACGTACTGACCGATCGCGATATGCCGCAGGTCACGTTCGAAGAGGTCTCCCTGGACCCAGACGCTCGAGAGATCGGCGATGGTGACGAGCGATGCGTTCTCGGGTCCGACGAACTGACCGTTCGTCACGCTGCGTTCGATGACGGTCCCGTCGATCGGCGTGCGGACAGGGATCCGCGACTGTGTGATCGTCGGCTCGTGTTCGCGATGCGGGTCCAACCCCAGTACCTGAAGGCCCTCTTCGGTCTGCGTCACGCGCGCCCCCGCCTTCGCCAGCTCGCTCGTGGCCTGCTCCAGCGCGATGCGGGACGCGGCCTGGTGCTCGAACAGGTCCTGCGTCATCGCGAACGTTTTTTCCGCGAGCTCCAGATCCTTGTGGCTCGCCAGATGGTCCGTAGTCGCGGCGGCAACGTCGCGGCTGTTCAGGACGAACAGCACGTCGTGCCTGCGGACGATGTCGCCAACGTTGACGGCCATGTCCTGCACATGACCCGAAACGGGCGGAAGCAGCTTCGCCATTCGATCCGCATTGAATTCGACCGTGCCCGTGAGCTTGATGCAGTCCGATGGACGCTTGCTGGAGAGCTCTTCGACCCGGACCTGCTCGAGCTGCAGCTCTTCGAGGTGTACGTGGCCGGGTGCGTGCGCAGCCTCATGGCGATCCGATGTGGCGGCCGACGCGTCGACCGCGGGCGTCGTCTCGCGACATCCCGCGATGCCGATCGCGACGGAAAGCACGACGAAGGTCAGGGTGGCAGTGCGCAGCAGCATTGCAGCCCGCACGAACCGCCGCCGTGTGTGTGGTGTGGTCATTGAGCGGTCTCCGTTCCAATCGCCAGCCTGAGCCTGGCCTGAGCCCGCCGATAGGCGGCTTGCGCCGAGTAGTACGTCTCCATCGTGTCGTTGTAGGCGCGCTGTGCGTCGAGGACGTCCAGCAACGAAATGGCGCCGGCCTGATACACGTACGCCGTTCCCGTGCGAGCCTGGTCGGTCGGTTCGAGGAGATCGCGCTCGATCTCGTCGAGAAGCTGCCGAGACGCTGTGAACTCCGCGTACGCGGAGGCGACCTGGCCGGCGACGTCGGTTTCGAGCGCGCTCAACGATCGCGTCGCCTTGCCGGCTTCCGCTTCGGCCCGAACGATTTCACCTTGATTGCGGTTGAACAGCGGGAGCGGAACGCTGAAGAAGAGACCCAACAGGTTGCCGCGTCCATTCACGCCCTGCTGACGGCGGTACTCTGCCCCGAGCGTATAGTCGACTTTGCCTTGTGCGACCTGGAGTCGAAGATCGGCCTGCGTGCGAGCCTGTTCGCGCCGAGCGGCGAGAAGATCTGGTCGCGTGGATCGGGCAGATTGCTGCAGCACGGTCGAATCCGCCGCGATCGCCGGGCGTGCCAACGCGAGCCGGTCGTCGATGTCAATCGCCTCTTCGTCGGGCTTCTTGCCAAGGAGCGGCAGCAGCTTCAATCGCGCCTGTGTCAGGACAAGCTGTGCGCTCCTGACGTTTCCGCGGTACTGCAGCATGGCCACACGCGACCGCGACACCTCGAGTTGCGGGATCGCGCCGCTGGTGAGGCGCCGCTCGTTCAGCTGCACGAGTCGTTCGAACGATTGAAGGGTGTCCTCGGCGAGGCGAAGCTTGGCTTTGGCCTCGAGGACGTCGATGCTCTCGAGAATCACTTCCAGCATCAATCGCCGCACCGTGTCGGCAATTTGTGCTTCGGCAACCCGCTTGGTCTGCTCGGCGACGCGAGTGCGAAGCTCACGCTTGCTCGCACGTTCGAACGGCACGTCGACGCGGACGGCATACTGAGGCGGCCCGGCGTTGTTCAGCTCGCTGAACCCTGTCCCGAGCCAATCGAGGCCGTCGGCACCTCCCGACAGCACCGGATTCGGTCGAAGCCGTGCTGTGACAAGGGCGGCCTCGGCGACCGACAGATCCGCTCGCGCAGCGAGCAGTCCAAGATTCCGCTGAACCGCTTCGTTGACGGCTTCTTCGATCGTCAGCGTGCGAAATCCACCCTGACCAGCGATGCTCGTGACGGCGATGCTCGAAACGATCGCCGCGACGATCGATTGGCGAACCTTCATGGACGATCGACTCCGAAATTGCGCCGCGCCGGCAAGGACGCTGCCTCGATGATTGACGAATGCGATCGATGCGCGCGGAACAATGGCGGGTGATCAGATACCCGCGCGTGTCACGCGTGCGCTACGACAATGAGGCTTCGGAGGGAATCGGAGGCGCGCGAGCGGCAATTGGAGGAGACGCGGGTGCAGACGGGCGGTCCTCGATGCGTGAGAGCGATGTGCCGCGGGACGCATTCTGGGGCGCTGCGACCCGCAGGATCCGTGGGAGTCCGTCATCGGCCCGACGAGGCGACGGCTCGAACGGCGCCAGTCGGGTGAGCGAATGTCCGATCGCGGCGGTCTCGTCCGCCTGGAGCGTTGCGGGAAACTGCGAGACGTCGGCGGACGTGAAGTGCCCGTGCCCGTCGTTCAACCACACGCCGACGGTCCGGCCGGAAATGGGAAGGCCGACGACGATGTCGAGATCCCGATCGGCATCGACATCGGCGGCGCGAATCGTGACAGCATTCTGTGTGGACTGGAAGGTGACGCCGCCGGAAGCCTGCCCCGACATCGAGAACTCGATGCGATACGCGTAGCCGTTCGCGTCCCGCCCGATATGGTCCGCGACGGCAACGTCCGGCTTGCCGTCCGTATCGAAGTCTCCGATGACCGTGGAGAAGCCGAATGGTCTGGCAGCATTCCCCAGTCTGAATACAGCCGCGCCCGACGCAGACGCTTCGATCAGCGAAGCGCCTGAAACCGAAGAAACTCCTGATCGTCCTGCGTGGGATCTCGGTTGCGCCTGGAAATTGACCGATGCGAGCACGACGAGCGCGGCGCACGTGCACGCGCAGAGCGGACGTCGGACAACACGCGTTGCGTTACCGAGCTTGTTTCTGACGAACTGATTCATGTGCGTGCGGAGACGCGATCGAACACCTCGTCTCCGCAATGTCGATGCCAAAAGATGACAATCGATTGCCGTCAGCGGTGGAAGGTCTGAAACCGGATGCGATTCGTCCTGGTCCTTCAGCCTAGATGTTGGTAGACCGATGCGACTTTCGGGGAGCAGTCGTCCAACCGATTTTTTTTTGACTACCTAATAAAGAGAGCACCGGAACGGCATCAGCAACCTGCACGATAGCTGCGGCGGGAGAGACAAATGTCAGCCTGCAGGAAGTTCAGGGTACCAAGTCAGAGCCTTGCGGAATGCATACGCCCTCCCGATCCTCGAGCCGATCGTAATTCGAGATCAATGGACGTCAGTTGATTGCCGGTTCGAGCGGCTCGCCGGGCACGGCCAGATCGGGCATGGGTCTGCCGAGGAACAGCCGCCGGCAGGCAACGCCGATCCATCGTGCCCACTGCGTCGATCGCTGGACGCGCGCGCTGTCGGTCGCGATGCCCGTGTTCGCGTACATGTGTCGGTAGAGCTTCGAGATGAGTACGAAGGCGATCCGGGCACGAACGGTTTCGACGACGCTCGATCGCGCCCAGACGTGGCGCCACCCGTAAAAGCGATCCCACGCGCGCTGGGTGCCCACCCGAATCTCCTCGAGCGACATCGTCGGATGCGCGGCGTACAGTTTCGGCCGGCGTCCTTCGGGAATGAGCCAATGCTGTGTAATCGGCACGCCGTCGACGGTCGTCCCGCGGCGGTTCTCCTCGGCAGCCCACTTGTCGAAATCGACGGTGCCGGGGAACGGCGTCAGCAGCACGAACTGTGCGAACGTCAGATCGGCCCGTTCCGCGAGCGCGACCGTCGCATCGAACGTGTCCTTCGTGTCACTGTTGAGCCCGAAGATGAACGAGCCGAGGACGTGGATGCCATGACGGCGAAACTCGCGCAGCCGCGCCACGAGCTCGTCGCCGGCCAGGTTGAAGCCTTTGTAGACATCCTTGAGCCCTTCGCGGGTCACCGACTCGACGCCGACGAGCGCGCCGCGAATCTTCGCGCGCTTCATCGCGTCGAGGAATTCCGGGTCTTCGGCGGCCTCCATCGTAATCTGGGTGTAGAAGACGAGATCGTGCGGCAGCTCGGCGAGCCTCGCCATCAGCGCGAAGCGCTCGTCGCGCAGCGCCTGGAGCTCGCGCAGCCGCGAGGAATCGGCTCGGCGCCGCGCCTGCGCCAGATCGTCGAACGTGACCGGATAGAAGTTGTCGTCGGCGAGCGCGATGAATCGAAATCCGAGACGGCGCAGCTCGACGATCTCGCGGACGACGCGATCGACGCCGCGCTGGCGCGGCTCCTGTCCGTCGGTCCGCCACACGGAACAGAACGAGCAATGCTTCGGGCAGCCGCGCAGCGTCTGTACCGACGCCCACATGTACCGCCGCTCCGGAAGCAGATCCCATCGCGCCGACACGAACTGATCGCCAGCGATGCGGCCCCCTTCGTAGACCGGCCGCGGCTGTCCAGCCAGGCACTCCTCGATGACGCGCGGCCAGACGACGTCGCCGTCGCCGCGCACGACCGCGTGCGCCTGACCGTGAGTCGCGGCTTCGTCCGGAAACAGCGTGGCATGAATGCCGCCGAAGACGACCCAGGCGCCGCGCTGGCGCACCTGGCGTCCGATCTCGTAACCGCGGAGCGCGTTGCCGGTATGAATGCCGATGCCGACGACGTCGCCCGCGCAAATCGTGTCGAGATCGACCGGATCCAGCGTTTCGTCGACGATGACCGGATCGCCCCAGCGGCTGCCGGTCGCCGCCGCGAGGACGTAGAGCCAGCGCGGCGTAATCACGGCGACGCCGAACGATTTCACACTCGGATTGACGAGATGAATGCGTGGCAAGTCTGGACATCCTCACGAGGCAAGGGCTTTGTGAGAGCCTGGTCAGGAGTGGCCGAGCGCTCAGAAAAGCAGGAGCGGTCAGTATACGCCGGTTCAACGCGCGCACGCGTGACGCGTACGCACGTCGAGCATGGGCATAAAGGGAAGATGACGAACGTGATGAGTACATATGCGCTATCCAGCGATAGAGGTCCATACAAGCGCGATCGTGAGCGCGATCATCACCGCGCTCGTGCTCCAGGCAATCACGTTAGCGACGCGTGAGTTCCTGTACGTCCCCATCAGATCTTCGCGATTGATCAGACGCAGCATGAAAAACAACACGAACGGAATCAGCACGCCGTTCGCGACCTGCGAAACGATGATGACTTTGATCAGCGGCAATCGCGGGATGAGAACGAATCCGGCGCCCACCACGACCAGCGACGTGTACAACCAGTAGAAGATCGGCGCTTCCGAGAATTTCTTGTTGAGGCCGGATTCGAACCCGAGGCCCTCGGCGACGTTGTACGCCGTGGCGAGCGGGAGAATCGCGGCGGACAGCAGCGCGGCGTTCAACAGGCCGATCGCGAACAGGACCGATGCGAAGCGGCCCGCCAGCGGCGCCAGCGCCACGGCGGCGTCAGCGGCATCCTTGATTTCGCGAACGCCCCGCGTGTACAGCGTCGCTCCGCAGGCGACGACGATGAAGAATGCGACGACGTCGGTGATGATGCAGCCGATGATGACATCCCATCGACTCAGCGAGTATTGGCGCGTGCCGATACCCTTCTCCACGATGGACGCCTGCAGATAGAACTGCATCCACGGCGTGATCGTCGTCCCCCACCAGGCCGATGATCATGAGGTACTCGGACGAGTCGTTCACATCTGGAAGGAACGTGTGGGTGACGGCCATACGCCAGTCGGGGTGCGACAGCCACGCCGACACCGGGTACGCGAAGTACACGAGCGAGAACAGCAACAAGAGCCGTTCGATCACGACGTAGGTGCCTCGGACGACAACTCCCCACACGAGGAACGCCGCGAGCGGAACGGCGACGTACTTTGAAATGCCGAAGATAGCGACCGCCGACGCGACGCCAGCGAATTCGGCCGCAATGTTGCCCAGGTCCGCCAGGCCGAGCACGATCATCGTGAAGAACGTGGACCGCAGCCCGAACTCTTCCCGGATCGGCTCGGACAATCCCTTGCCGGTCACGGCGCCCATGCGCGCCGCCATCTCCTGCACGACGATGAGCGCCACCGTCGTCGGGATCAAGGTCCACAACAGCGCATAGCCGAACTTCGCCCCGGCTTGCGAATATGTCAGGATGCCGCCGGGATCGTTGTCGACGTTCGCCGTGATGAAGCCGGGGCCGATCACAGCCAGAAATGCGAGCACGCGAAGCCGCATGGCGCGGAGCGGCGAGGCGTCGCCGGCGATGCGCATGGCTTCCCCTTTTCGTGAAAGGGACGGCGAAGTCAGGGAGCGAGAAGCGAGGCGGGGAAGTCGGATGACCCACGTCTCAACAGGCTGACCGGCGCTGTTGGACGAGAGTCGTTCGGATGAATCAGGACCTCAGCGACCGGGCCGAATCAGCACATTCGCAACGCCTACTGCCGTCGTCAATCATTCAGCGATCTCCAACACTTCATCGTAACCTCCGATCGCATTCGAGTCCATCTGCCGAAAGCGATAGATCGCGTTACAAGTTCATAGTCTTTGGCCTGATGAGCGATTCGATCGCGCGAATCAACTCCCGGGCGTCGATCGGCTTCGACAGGTGTCGATCGTAGCCGGACGCTGCGGCGCGCTCGCGATCGGCGGCGGCGGCATACGCCGTCACCGCGACCGCCGGCGTACGTCCCCCATTCTCCTCCCTGCGCATTCTCAGCTGGCGGACGAGCGCGTACCCGTCTTCGTCCGGTAGCCCGATATCGCTCACGAGCACATCGGGGCGCGCCTGGTCGATGCTTGCAAGGGCCTCTCTTGCCGATGCGACCGTCGTGACCTCGGCGCCCGCCTGCTGCAGCACGGCATGGAGCACTTCGCGCGCGTCACAATCGTCGTCGACGACGAGAACGTGAACGCTGCGACTGAACCTCGGAAGCGGCGTGGTCTCCACCGGTCTGCCGATGACGGCGACAGGGTGCCGCTGCTCGACGTCGGTGGCGCCAGCCGCCAGCGGAAGGACGACCGTAAACGTCGCGCCGCGACCGATGCCGGCGCTCTCGGCCCCAATCGAGCCTCCGTGCAGCACCACGAGGTGACGCACGATCGTGAGCCCGAGTCCGATCCCGCCGTGCACCCGCGTCGTGGAGGCGTCCTGCTGGCGAAAGGGTTCGAAGATGTGCGGCAGGAACTCCGGTCTGATGCCTGACCCGGAGTCGCCGACGATCAGGGTCGCCTGGCGATCGTCGCGAGACAGACGCACCCGGATGTCGCCTCCGGGCGGCGTGAACTTGATGGCGTTGGCGATCAGGTTCGCGGCAATTCTCTGCAACTGAAGCGAATCGCCTGCGACCAGGGCATCGTCCTGCAGCTGGACGTCGAGCCGCACCTGTTTGGCATCGGCACTCGGAGACAGGTTCGCGATGGCCTGGTCGATGATCGGCGCGAGCGCCAGGAGCTGCCGCTCCACCTCGCGCTGTCCGGCCACGATCTGCGAGACGTCGAGGAGGTCTTCGACCAGCCGCGTTTGTGCCCAGGCGTTGCGTTCGATGGTGTCGAGCGCGCGTGCGCGCGCGTTCTCCGTCAGATGTTCTGTACGCAGCAGCCGCGTCCAGCCCAGGATGGCGTTGAGCGGTCCGCGCAGCTCGTGCGACACCATCGCCAGGAACTCGTCCTTCGCCGCATTCGCCGCCTGCAACCGTGCTGAAAGATCGACGTGCTCGCGTGAGCGATCGTGCTCACGTAACACGGTCTCGGCCAGCACTTTCAGCAGTTCGCCGTCGGAGGTGATGCGGGATCGCGAAGCCGGTGTCTCATGGCGGACGGCGTCCCAGACTGGCGCTTGCGGCAATCGTGCCTCGCGCGCCAGCCGCTCGATCGCCATCGGCTGGGGAAATTCGGAGAGACGGTAGCCGGCCACGGCTGCGCCGACTGTGTCGCCGTTCAGCACGAGCGCGGTCCCGAGGGCTGCCAGCGCGAACCGGTTCGTGACCACGATGGCGTTCGCGGACCGGCGGCACCGCGCCGCGCACTCGGCGAAAAGTCCGGGATCGTGTTCGGATTCGGCAAACAGATCGAACAGTGACGTGCGATTGATCGGTCCGCAGACGAGACGTCCCTCGGCGTCGTACAACGCTACGGTGAGCCGTGTGACGCTGCCATATTTTTCGAGCGGAGGCTGCCAGATGTCTTGCGCCCACAAGCCTGGATCGTCGCGCCGCATCCGATCATAGGTCACAGACGGCGAAGCTGCCGTGTTCGTTGACGGTACTGGAACGTGCCGCATCCCGCGTGACACTCGAACAGATCCCATTGCTCCGGATGGCTGGCGCTGACGCCGCCGACGTAGCTCCGCTGGTACTCGAGCGGCTGGTCGCACGTCGGACACACCAGCGTCGGCGGCGGGTGGGGCGGAGCGTTGGTATGGCCGCGCG
>Ga0066709_100003359_pt1 | contig 12237 bp, 8 predicted proteins | sample GraSoiAngelo_158_FD_79665 | JGI IMG/M metagenome (GOLD analysis project Ga0066709, IMG submission 79665) | Grasslands soil microbial communities from the Angelo Coastal Reserve, California, USA - 14_1009_16_30cm | ecosystem: Environmental > Terrestrial > Soil > Grasslands | place: USA... | reverse complement strand
GGTCTGGTCCGCGATCGGGAACGCGATCTTGCTCTGATCGTAGTCGAACGTGGTGTGGTACCAGCCCACGCCGCCGCCAGCGTACAGCGTCGGCAAGGGAGTGATCCACAGCGATGCGGTGACCGGCCACATCCGCACCTTGAGCTGATCGTCGAACTTCGACTCGCTGCGGTATCCGGCCCCGACCTCGGATTTGAGGAACGGGAGGAGATCTCCACGGAACGCCAGGCTCCCGAACATCTTCGTCTGGTCGCCGTTGATCGCCCTGGTCCAGCCGAGCGCGGGGATCAGCTCCCCGGCCCTCGCGATCTGGACCCCGAGGAGCAGCACGACCAGGATCAGCAACGCGCCGATGATCGCGCGATCCAGCACGGTCACGACCTTTCGCATGGTCATGTGCATTTGGCCCTCCTTCGTTGCCAGCTCTTGACGCGGCCCCGGTCGTCCTCGTTGCTTCAGGGATGCACGCGCCCCCGCACCGTTGCTATCAAGGTGCGTGCCCGCCACCGCGACTCCCGCGGGCAACGAGTTAGGCTACGACGGCGGGACGCGCGACTTGTCACCTGTTCCTCAAGGGACACCGCTGAACCACCGGGGTTCCAGGGACGTACGGGCCCCGAGTGAAAAGCAGCGCGACCGGCCACCAGCTCGCCACGAAACCCGCGGCGCGTCCGCCACACCCGAGGGTCCGAACGCCACGGCGGGCCGCGGGGATTCCATGTGGGGGCGCCTCGCCCGGCTCGTCTCGCCACTGTCCCTTGGGCCCCTCGGCCACCCCTGTTGTACAGGAGTGAAAATGACCCTCTGACGCCCCAGTGACCCCGTGACCCCTCCCGGCGGCCACCCCTTGCCGGGGGCGGGTCTTTCCACTAGATTGCCGACAGGTGTTGATCGGCCTTCCAACCTTTTTAACGCGGCCCCGAGAGGCCGCGAAAGGGGTGTGCCCATGAACTGCTCGCCCGCGAAGAACCCGGCGCCATCGGGCGCTGGGCTTTTTGTTAACTCTTCTCCTTTGGCCCACGCCTCCCGTGACCTTCTGGGGCTGGAGGGCATGAGTCGTGAGAGTATCCTCGACATTCTCGACCGCGCCGAGCACTACCGGTCGGCCTGGAAGCTCGGGCGGCGAACCTCGCGGGAGCTCGAGGACGTCGAGGTCGGCAACGCCTTCTTCGAGGACTCGACTCGCACCCGGATCTCGTTCGAGCTCGCCGAGCGCCGTCTGGGCGCGCGAGTGGTCTCGTTCACGTCCGATGGCTCCTCGATCTCCAAGGGGGAGACGCTCCTCGACACGCTGCAGACCGTGGCCGCCATGGGCGTCGCCCTGATCGTGGTGCGCCACGGCTCGGCCGGATCGCCCGGCTATCTCGCCCGGCATCTGGACGCCGGGGTCATCAACGCCGGGGACGGCGAGCACGAGCATCCGACCCAGGGGCTGCTCGACCTCTTGACGCTGCGCGATGCGTGGCGCGGGCGGTTCGAGGGTCGCAGGATCGCGATCGTGGGCGACATCGCGCACTCGCGCGTGGCGCGCTCCGCGATCTTCGGGCTGCGGACGCTCGGTGCCGAGGTCACGATCGCGGGCCCCGCGACGCTGATGCCGCGCGAGGGAGAGCTGAGCGCCGCCGTGGCGCCGACGGTCGAGGAGGCCCTGCAGGGGGCCGACGCCGTGATGGCCCTCCGGCTGCAGCGCGAGCGCATGGACGAGGCCTCGGTGCCCTCGACTCGCGAGTACGCGCGGGTGTGGGGCCTGAACGCCGAGCGCGTGGAGCTGATGACGGCGGAGGGCGTGGTCCTGCATCCCGGCCCGATGAACCGCGGCGTCGAGATCACGTCGGAGGTGGCCGACGGCAGCCGCTCGGTGGTGCTGGACCAGGTCGAGAACGGGGTGGCGGTGCGCTGCGCGGTGCTGGCGCGCTGCGCCGAGGCCCTGGGGAGGTGCTGAGGTTGGGCGAGACCACGCTGATTCGAAACGCGCGCTGGTGGCGCACCGGCGAACGGATCGATCTCGCCTTCAGCGACGGTCGAGTGCGCGCCGGACTGCCCCCCTCTCCCGATCGGCTGCTCGATGCGGGCGGGGCCGTGCTCTCGCCCGGCCTCGTGGACGTTCATGTCCATCTGCGGGAGCCGGGGCAGGGCCACAAGGAGACGATCGAGACCGGAACCCGGGCCGCCGCCGCCGGCGGTTTCACGGCGGTCGCCTGCATGCCCAACACCGAGCCGCCGCTCGATCGCCGGGAGTGGATCGAGTGGGTCCTCACACGGGCCAGGGACGCGGGGAGCGCCAGGGTCCACCCGATGGGCGCGGTCACGGTCGGGCAGAGGGGCGAGCGGCTCACCGAGTTCCTGGCTCTCCGGGACGCAGGCGCCGTGGCGCTCTCGGATGACGGCAAGCCCATCGCCTCCGCGGCGATGATGCGGCGCGCGCTCGAGTACGCGCGCGATGCCGGGCTGCCGATCGTATGCCACGAGGAGGACCCCACACTCTCCGCCGGAGGTCAGATGAACGAGGGACCGACGGCCACCCGCCTCGGCTTGCGCGGGATCCCCGGCGCCGCGGAGAGCACCATGGTCCGGCGCGACGTCGAGCTGGCCGCGCTCAGCGCGGGACGGCTGCACCTGGCACACCTCTCGTGCCTGGAGTCGCTCGAGGCGCTGCGGGACGCCAAGCGGCGGGGGCTCGCCGTCACGGGCGAGACCTGCCCGCACTACTGGACGCTCACCGACGAGGCGGTGGGGGACTACGACACGCACGCCAGGATGAACCCTCCGCTCCGATCAGCCCGCGACCGCGAGGCGGTGCTCCAGGCCATCGCGGACGGCACCATCGACTGCCTCGCTACCGACCACGCGCCGCACGCGGCGGACGAGAAGGATCAGCCCTTCGACCGCGCCCCGTTCGGGATCGTGGGCCTCGAGACTGCCCTGGCGTTGACGCTCACCTTCCTGGTGGAGCCCGGACACCTGAGCCTGGCGCGGGCGATCGAGCTCTGGACCGAGGCTCCGCGGCGGATCTTCGGCCTCCCCGAGGTGAGCCTCGCCCCGGGGACGCCGGCCGACCTCGTTCTCTTCGACCCAGGCGCGGAATGGACCGTCGAGCCCGGCCGGTTCCGGTCGCGCGGTCGCAACACGCCGTTCGGAGGGTGGACGCTCAGGGGCCGCATACTCCTGACGGTGTGCGGGGGAGAGGTCACCTTTGGTGGCGATGGGCTCGAGGTCGCGAGTACCGGGGATGGGCGCGACCGCGCCGCGGTCGCCCCGCCGGTGGAGCATCACGCGTGAGCGGGCGTCCGCCCGCCATCCTGGCGCTCGAGGACGGCCGGATCTTTCGCGGCGAGGCCTTCGGCGCGATCACCGAGACCACCGGGGAGGTGGTGTTCAACACCGCCATGACCGGCTACCAGGAAGTGCTCTCGGACCCCTCGTACTGCGGCCAGATCGTCACCTTCACTTACCCCTTGCTCGGCAACTACGGGGTGAACGACGAGGACTGGGAGAGCGACCGGCTGCGCGCCCAGGGCGTGGTGTGCCGCGAGGTGTGCGAGACGCCCAGCAACTGGCGCTCCACCGGCCGGCTCCAGGATCTGCTGGAGTCGCGCGGCGTACCCGGCATCTGCGGCATCGACACCCGGGCCCTGACGCGGCATCTGCGCGACCAGGGGGTGATGCGCGGCTGCCTATCGGCGGTCGAGCTCGATCCCGATCTTCTGGTCGACAGGGCTCGCCGCTCCCCCGCTATGCTGGGGCTGGCGCTCGCCGACCTTGTCACCTGCACCGAGCCTTACTGGTGGAGCGAGGCGGGCCCGGCCGAATCCGTCCCGCCCGGGGACGAGAGACGCCCCCTCGCCGTGGTGATGGATTTCGGCGTCAAGTACAACATCCTGCGCCGCCTCAGGGCGGAGGGATTCCGCGTGCACGTGGTGCCGGCGCGGACCCCGGCGAACGAGATCCTGGCGCTCGACCCGGCCGGCGTGGTGCTGTCGAACGGCCCCGGGGATCCCGAGCCGCTCGACTTCGCCATCCGGACCGCCGTCGCCCTGGCGCGCGAGGTTCCGACCCTCGGCATCTGTCTCGGCCACCAGCTCCTCGGCCTCGCCTACGGCGGTACGACTCGCAAGCTCAAGTTCGGACACCACGGCGTCAACCACCCGGTGGTGGAGCGGAGCACCGGGAGGATCGAGGTGACGTCGCAGAATCACGGCTTCACGGTCGAGCCGGATTCGCTCCCCCAGGCCGAGCTCGAGCTGACCCACTTCAGCGCCAACGACGGCACGCTCGAGGGCATGGTGCATCGCCAGCTTCCGGTGCTGTCGTGCCAGTACCACCCGGAGGCAAGTGCCGGGCCGCACGATGCGCGGCCGTGGTTCCGGGTCTTCGCCGGGATGGTCGAGGCGCGCCGCAAGGGCGCTGTGGCCGCAGCGGCGAGGGGCCGGTGAGCGGCATGCCCTTGCCCGGGCAACGAGCTGGAGCCTAGCCATGCCCGTTCGTTCCGACCTCCACAAGATCCTCATCATCGGCGCGGGGCCGATCGTGATCGGCCAGGCGTGCGAGTTCGACTACTCGGGCACCCAGGGCTGCCGCGCGCTGCGCTCGCTTGGCCTCGAGGTGGTGCTCCTCAACTCGAACCCGGCCACGATCATGACCGATCCCGAGTTCGCCGACCGGACCTACATCGAGCCGCTGCGATCCGAGATCGCCGAGCGCATCATCGAGCGCGAGCGCCCCGACGCATTGCTTCCGACCCTCGGCGGCCAGACCGCCCTGAACCTCGCGGTCGAGCTCAGCCATCGCGGGGTGCTGGAGCGTTACGGCGTGCAGCTGATCGGCGCTTCGCTCGAGGCGATCGAGACCGCCGAGGACCGCGACAAGTTCCGCCGCGCCATGCAGAGCGTGGGGCTCAAGCTCCCGAGAGGCGGCCACGCGAGCCAGGTGGCCGAGGCGGTCGCCCTGGGAGAGTCGCTTCGCTATCCGCTCGTGCTCCGCTCCTCGTTCGCGCTCGGCGGCCACGGCTCGGCCACGGTGCACAACGTGCGCCAGCTGCGCGAGGCGGCGCGTTACGCGCTCGCGGCGAGCCCCCATCAGGCGGTCCTCATCGAGGAGTGCCTGCTGGGCTGGAAGGAGTTCGAGCTGGAAGTGATGCGCGACCGGGCCGACAACTGTGTGGTGGTGTGCTCGATCGAGAACTTCGACCCGATGGGGGTCCACACCGGCGACAGCATCACCGTGGCGCCCGCCCAGACGCTCACCGACCGCTGCTACCAGGAGATGCGGGACGCCGCCTTCACCGTGATCCGCACCATCAAGGTCGAGGCCGGAGGCTCGAACATCCAGTTCGCGGTGCATCCCGACACCGGCGAGATGCGCGTGATCGAGATGAATCCGCGCGTCTCGCGCTCGTCCGCGCTCGCCAGCAAGGCGACCGGCTTCCCGATCGCCAAGATCGCCGCCATGCTGGCCGCCGGGCTCACGCTCGACGAGATCCCCAACGACATCACCCGCCGCACTCCGGCCTGCTTCGAGCCCGCGCTCGACTACTGCGTGGTCAAGATCCCGCGCTGGGCGTTCGAGAAGTTCCCCGCCGCCGAGCAGCGGCTCGGGACGCGCATGAAGTCGGTGGGCGAGGTCATGGCGATCGGGCGCATCTTCCCCGAGGCGCTGCTCAAGGGGATGCGCGCCCTCGAGACCGGGGCCGACCAGCTGCCCGGGCCGGCGACGCCGCGCGAGCTCGAGCGGCTCAAGGAATCGCTCGCCGAGCCCAGCCCCGCGCGGCTGCGCGACCTGTTCCGCGCCCTCGCCTCCGGCGAGAGCCCCGAGTCGCTGTCCTCGATCAGCGGCGTGGATTCCTGGTTCCTGCGGCAGATGAAGCGGGTCTCCGAGGCCGACCGGGCGCTGGCCGGGGCCCGCGGCGACGAGAAGGAGGAGATGTGGAGGGACGGCCGCGTCCACGAGGCCAAGCGGCTCGGGATCTCCGACCGGCATCTCGCCCAGCGCCTCGGCCTCCCGGAGGTCGAGATCCGCCGGCGCCGGCGGGCGCACGGCATCCGGCCGGTGATGAAGGCGGTCGACACCTGCGCCGCCGAGTTCGTGGCCGTCACGCCCTACTTCTACTCCACCTACGAGGAGGAGACCGAGGTCCCGGACGGCGACCGGCCGCGCGTGGTCATCCTCGGCAGCGGCCCGAACCGGATCGGGCAGGGCCTCGAGTTCGACTACTGCTGCGTCCAGGCGGCGCTCGAGCTCAAGGACCGGGGCTACGAGGTGCTGCTCATCAACTCCAACCCCGAGACCGTGAGCACCGACTACGACGTCTCGAGCCGGCTCTACTTCGAGCCGCTCACGGTCGAGGACGTGCTCAACGTGATCGAGATCGAGCGGCCGGTAGGAGTCATCGTGCAGCTCGGCGGCCAGACGCCGCTCAAACTGGCCCGCGCGCTCCACGAGGCGCGGGTGCCGCTCTGGGGCACCCCGTTCGACGGGCTCGACCTGGCCGAGAACCGGGCCCGGTTCCGGGCGCTGCTCGATCAGCTCGGGCTGCGCCAGCCCGAGAGCCTCACCGCCACCTCGCGCGACCAGGCCCTCCATTGCGCGCAGGCGCTCGGCTATCCGGTGCTGGTTCGTCCCTCCTACGTGCTCGGCGGCCGGGGCATGCGGGTGGCCTACTCGGCCGCTGACCTGGAGGACTGGCTGACCGGCGAGGCCCTGGTGTCGGAGGACGAGCCGTTGCTACTCGACAAGTTCCTCGAGGGCGCCCTCGAGGTGGACGTGGACGCGGTGAGCGACGGCGAGACCGTGCTGGTGGGGGCGGTGATGGAGCACATCGAGGAGGCGGGGATCCACTCCGGCGACTCGACCTGCGTCATCCCGCCGTTCACGCTCGGCGAGGCGACGCAGCGGGCGGTGCGCGAGATCACCGCGCGCCTGGCCCGCGCACTCCAGGTGCAGGGCCTGGTCAACGTGCAGTTCGCGGTGCGCAACGATCGGGTCTACGTCCTCGAGGCCAACCCGCGCGCCTCCCGCACCGTCCCCTTCGTCAGCAAGTCGGTGGGTCTGCCGCTGGCGCGCCTGGCGGCCCGCGTCATGGCGGGCGAGCGGCTGAGCGACATCGCGCCCCCGGTGGCTCCCGAGCCGCCGCTCGTCTGCGTCAAGAAGCCGGTGCTGCCGTTCAACCGGTTCCCGGGCGAGGACACGGTGCTGGGACCCGAGATGAAGTCGACCGGCGAGGTGATGGGACGCGACCTGGACTTCGGCCGGGCGCTCGCCAAGGCCCACCTCGGCTCGGGAGAGCCCCTGCCCGCGCAAGGCAATGTGTTCCTGAGCGTTCGGGACGACGACAAGCGCGCGATCACTTTCATGGCGAAGAAGCTGGCCGAACTGGGGTATGGATTGATAGCCACCCGCGGGACGGCCCGTTTTCTGAGCCTCAACGGCGTGCCGTGCCGCGAGGTCTTCAAGGTCCACGAGGGCCGCCCCCACGTGGTCGACCTGATCGAGAACGGCGAGATCCAGCTCGTGCTCAATACCCCCCTCGGACGCGCGTCCGAGTACGACGAAAAGGCGATCCGCGAGCGCGCGGTGGCGCTCGGCGTGCCGGTGATCACCACGGTGGCGGGAGCGCTGGCGGCCGTCTCCGGGATGGAGGCGCTGCGACGCGGGCCGCTCGATGTGGCGGCGCTCCAGGAGGTGATGTGACGCGTTCGAATCGGGCCGCCCGCTGGATCCTGGTCGGCACCCTCGCCGCTCTGGCCTCCTCGTGCGCCTTCTACAACACCTACTACCTGGCGCGGAAGTACTACGACAAGGGCACCGAGGGAAAGCCCTACGCGCTCGACAAGCCCGATCCCGCCGATGCCCAGAACTTCACCAAGTCGGTGGAGTATTCGAAGAAGCTGATCGCGCAGTATCCCAAGTCCAAGTGGGTGGACGACTCCTATCTCCTGTGGGCCCGGGCGCTGCTCACCGACGACCCGCGGCAGTCGATCAAGCTGCTGGAGGGATTCTCGGAGCAGTTCCCCAAGAGCCCGCTCCGCGACGAGGCCACGTTCTATCTCGGGGTGGCCTACCGGCAGGCGCACAAGTACAAGGACGCCCTGCGCGAGCTCGACGCGTTCGTCGAGCACTCGCCGCGCCACTCCCTCGCCCCCTACGCCCACCTCGAGCGCGCGCGTGTGCTGATGGCGCTCGAGCGCCCCGGCGACGCGGCCGCGGCGGCGGGACAGGTGCTGGAGCGCTTCCCGAGGAGCGACCTCGCGGTCCAGGCGCGCATCGCGCGCGCGGAGGGGCGACTCAAGCAGAAGGAGTTCAACCTCGCCCGCCAGGACTTCAGGCACCTGGGGCAGCGCTCGAAGGACGACGACCAGCGGCTCGACTACCTCCTGCGCGAGGCCGATTGCCTGGAAGGCGCGCGCGACTACGACGCCGAGCTGGTTCTGCTCAAGGACGCGATCTCGCACGCGCGCGAGCCGGTGGGCGCCGACACGCTGGCGAGCCTGTCGGGCGGCTTCCAGCAGACCCCGGGCTACGACCACCACGGCAAGCTGATGATCCGGATCGCCACCGTCCACATGCTCTCCGGGCGTCTGGACGAAGCGCTCACGGCCTACCGCCGCGTGGCTCGCGACTACCCGCGCTACCCGCTCGCCGCCGAGGCGCACTATCGCAGCGGGTACGCCTTCGAGGTGCTCGGCGACGACTTCGAGAAGGCGCGCTCCGAGTACTCGCAGGTCAAGGACTACATGGGCTCCCCCTTCGCCGCCCAGGCCCAGCAGCGCCTCTCCAATCTCGAACGACTGGCGCAGTTCCGCGGCGCCTCCGGGGACTCGGTCGAGAAGAAGGCCGAGGCCGGCTTCCTGCTCGCCGAGCTCTACCTGTTCCAGCTCGAGAAGCCCGAGCGGGCGCTGGAGGAGTACCGCAAGGTCGAGCTGCAGTTCCCGGGCAGCCCGCAGGCGGCCAAGGCCATCAACGCGCAGGCGTGGGTGCTGAGCCGGAAGCTCGAACGCAAGAACGAGGCGGACTCGCTGTTCTGGAAGGTCGTCCACAAGTATCCCGCGACCGAGGCGCAGCTCGCGGCGCGCGATTACCTGGAGCTCGAGGGCGTCTCGGTCCCCGAAAACCTCATCAAGCTTCCGGAGCGGAAGCTGGCGGTCGTCGACACCCTGCCGCAGCTCGCCCAGCCGCCCGGCACGACGGTGGCGTTCGGGCCGGGCTCGCCGGGCGCTCCCGGCGATCCCGCCGCGGTCCTGGACTCGGTGCCGCACTTCGGACCCCGGGGGCGACGGCCGGGATACCTGCCCCTGCAAGGCTATCTGCCTGCTTCGGGCGGCTCGCCCGGGATCTCCGGCGACGTTCCCTCGGGCGCCTCGCCGATTCCGAGGTACGGCGCGCCGCGCGCGGGCATGCGCGACACGACCCGGGTCCCCGGTTCGAGCGGCACCTCGCCCCCGAGACCTCCCCAGCAGGCGCCCGCGGACACCACCAAGGGGCCGCGGTGACAGTCGCCGTCTCGGCCTGGCGGCAGGTCCGGGGCCGAGTCGACCAGCAGGCGGATTTCGGGGCAGGCCACCGCTGGCTCGAGCTGCGGGTGACCGCTGAGCTCGAGCCGCCCGATCCCGGTCAGTTCATCCAGCTCCTGATCCCCTCCCATGCTTCCGGGGCGTTCCTGCCGCGGCCGATGAGCGTGGCGAGCGTCCGCCCCCTCCGGGATGGACTGATGCTGGGGTTCCTCTACGTCCCGATAGGCGTGGGCACTCACGCGCTCGCGGCGCTCCCCGCGGGCGCGGAGGTCGAGGCGCTGGGGCCGCTCGGGCGCGGCTTTCCGCTCGATCGACCCGGGACCCCGGTGCTCGTCGCCGGTGGCCGCGGCGTCGCGCCGCTCCTCTTCGCCGCCGAGTCTCTCGCCCGGCTGGGACGCCGCTTCGAGCTCCTGTTCGGCGCGCGCGACCGGGCGCATCTCGTCGGCCTCGATGAGGCGCGGCGGCGCGTCGCGGGCAGGGGGCGCCTTCACCTGAGCACCGACGACGGCAGCGCCGGGATCAAGGGAACAGTGGTCGAGGCGCTCGACCGCCTGAGCCCGCGCCCCGACCACCCCATGGTGATCCACGCCTGCGGACCGCACGCCATGCTGGCGGCCGTGGCGCGCTGGGCCGCCGAGCGCCGGGTGACGGCCTGGGTGGCCATGGAGTCGGTCATGGCGTGCGGCACCGGGGTCTGCCGCGGCTGCCCCCTGGCGCGCAGCGCGCGCGGGCGCGCGGCATTCGGCTCCCAGCCGCCTTCCTTGCTCGGCAACCGCGACTACGCCATGTGTTGCACCGAGGGTCCGGTCTTCGACTCGCGCGACCTGGACTGGGAGCGGATCGAGTGAGGGCGCCGTCGCGCAAGAGTCGCGAGCCGAAGGTCGATCTCTCGGTCCGGATCGGGCCGATGGAGCTCCGCAATCCGGTGCTCACCGCCTCGGGCACGTTCGGGTACGGCGACGAGTACGCGCACGTGGTGCCGCTCCCCTCACTCGGCGGCGTGATCACCAAGACCGTGACGCTCGAGCCCCGGGCCGGCAATCCGCCCCAGCGGATCGCCGAGACCGCCGGTGGCATGCTCAACACGATCGGCCTCGAGAACGTCGGCCTCCTGCGGTTCCGGAGCGAGAAGCTGCCCAGGCTTCGCTCGCTCGGGGCGGTGATCGTGGCGTCGATAGGGGGCGAGACCCAGGGCGAGCTCGAGCGGCTCCTCGGGGCGCTCGGTGGCGAGCCCGGCATCGCGGGCTTCGAGATCAACTTCTCCTGCCCCAACATTGCGCGCGGGGGAGCCCGCTACTGGGCGGTCCCGCGCCGCCTCGAGCGCACGCTCGCGCGACTCCGCCCGCTGACCCGGGGGGCGATCCTCGCCAAGCTCTCACCCGACGTGACCTCGGTCGGAGACCTCGCGATCGCCTGCGAGCAGGGTGGGGCCGATGCCGTGACGGCCGTCAACACGTTCGTGGGGATGGCGCTGGACCTCGCCCGGCGGTCCTCCAAGCTGTCGCGCGCCACGGGCGGGCTCTCCGGGCCGGCCATCAAGCCGCTCGCCTTGCAGCGCTGCTGCGAGGCGGCCCGCGCCGTCCGGATCCCGGTGATCGGCTCGGGCGGGATCCTCTCCGGGCTCGACGCGCTCGAGTTCATGGCGGTCGGCGCCGCGGCGGTGCAGGTCGGGACCGCCTCGTTCATCCGGCCGCGCGCCGCGCTCCAGGTGCTCGAGGAGATGGAAGCGTTCCTGCGCGAGCGGGGCGTCCGGCGCATCGACGACTGGCGCGGCTCCGCGATGCCGTCCGGGGACGCTGTCGATGAGGACCCGGGCCGGAAGCCCGGCCTGCGGGCGGTGACGATCGTGCGGGCCGATCGCTCGCCCCGCAATCGACGGGGCGTCCGGTCTCCCGCCTTCAGCCGGGGCCGCGAGTCGCGTCGCGCATGACCGAGATCGCGGTCGCCTTCGACGTCGAGAGCCTCGAGCGGGCGATCGAGCTCGATCGCGCGCTCGGCGAGGGGCGCGAGTACGCGAAGGTGGGACTGGAGCTCTTCACCGCGGCGGGTCCCGACGCGGTGAGGGCGCTCCGCGCGCGGGGCCGGCGCGTGTTCCTCGATCTCAAGCTTCACGACATCCCGAACACGGTCGAGCGCGCTGCGGCGGCGGCGGCTCGCCTCGGCGCCGAGCTCCTCACCGTGCATGCGGCCGGCGGCAAGGAGATGATCCGGGCGGCGGCACGCGGTGCCCGATCGGCCGGGACCAGCGTGCGGGTCGTGGCGGTGACGCTGCTCACCAGTCTCGACGAGGAGAGTCTTCCGCCCGGGTTCGAGCGGCCATTCCAGCTGCATCAGACGCTCGCGGACCTCCTGCTCATGACCGAGAGCGCCGGTGCCCACGGGATCGTCTGCGCGGCCCCCGACCTGCCGGGCATCCGCGAGCGCCACCCGGCGCCGTTCTTCGCGGTGACTCCCGGGATTCGGCCGTCGGGCTCGCCGGTGCAGGACCAGCGCCGGGTGGCCACCGTTGCCGAGGCGGTGCGGCTCGGCTCGAGCCTGCTCGTGCTCGGCCGCTCGGTCACCGCGGCGCGCGATCCTCGCGCCGCGCTCGAGGCGGCGCGGGCCGAGTGCCGCTTTCGGTAGCCTTCCGCTCCGTCTTGCAGCCAGAGTTCGCTAGCCTCCAGCCCCCCATCGCCTTGACATCCCCACGAGCCAAGGGTAGCGGTCGCGGAATGAAGCCCGCCCCGCGGAG
>Ga0066709_100003357_pt1 | contig 12238 bp, 12 predicted proteins | sample GraSoiAngelo_158_FD_79665 | JGI IMG/M metagenome (GOLD analysis project Ga0066709, IMG submission 79665) | Grasslands soil microbial communities from the Angelo Coastal Reserve, California, USA - 14_1009_16_30cm | ecosystem: Environmental > Terrestrial > Soil > Grasslands | place: USA... | reverse complement strand
TCTACGGCGTCGGCGAGGACGCTGAGGTCGTCGCGCGACAAATCGTCGAGAACCGGTCGTGAAGATTGCCGTCGCGATGTCCGGTGGCGTTGACTCTTCGGTCGCGGCTGCCTTGCTTCAGGCGCAGGGACATGAGGTCGTCGGCATCACCCTGCAGCAGTGGCCGCGCGGCGACGCTGAGGAAAATAAGCGCAACGCGGGGTGCTGCTCGCTGGACGCCGTCGAGGATGCTCGCCGCGTTGCATCGCTGCTCGGCATTCCTTATTACTGCTGGAACTTGGAGAAGGAGTTCGGCGAAAGGGTGATCGAGCCGTTCCACCGTGACTACCTCGAGGGCCGGACGCCAAATCCATGTGTCCGCTGCAACGCCTTCGTCCGTTTCGACCTCATGCTCGGCCGCGTGCTCGCGCTGGGCTTCGACAAGCTCGCGACTGGCCACTACGCGCGAATCGTCGAAGGCGCACGCGGTCCGGAGCTGCATGCCGCTCTCGACCCCGCCAAAGATCAGTCGTACATGCTCTATCACCTCGACAAGGAACGCCTGGCGCGCATCACCTTTCCCCTTGGCGGTATGTCCAAGCGCGAGGTGCGAGAGCACGCGCGCGAGTTCGGTCTTCCGGTTGCCGGCAAAGCAGAGAGCCAGGAGATCTGCTTCGTTCCCCGCGGGGAGACCGCTCGCTACCTGGCGGAGCGACTGCCGGTTCGGGCTGGAGCGGTCGTCGACACCGCTGGTCGGGAGCTTGGAACCCACCGCGGCACCGCTCTCTACACAGTCGGCCAGCGCAGCGGTTTCGGCGACTTGCGTGAGGCCGGGCCGTGGTACGTGCTGAAGGTCGACGCGCCTGCGAACAGGTTGGTGGTTGGACGACGAGACGAGCTCGGAGTGCGCAGCGTGGAGCTGCGTGAAGTGAGTTTCATCGACGGCAGCGTGGTGGAGCCGATGGCGTGCGAGGCGCGACTGCGATATCACGCGGCCCCGATCCCGGCTGTTTACGAGTCCGGCGGACTCTCGCTCGCGGAACCGTTTCTGGGCGCAGCTCCTGGGCAAGCCGCGGTGCTGTATTCCGGGGATCGGGTGTTGGGCGGAGGGATCATCGCCTCGGCCAGGACGTAGGCCGGTTGATCGAAACCGAACGTTTGGCCATCCGGCTCCCCGAGATTCAAGACGTCCCGGAGATCATCCGCTACTACGGAGACAACCGCGCTCACCTTCAGCCCTTCTCGCCGATATTCGCCCGCGACTTCCTGGATGAGCTCACCTGGCTCGAACAGGTCCGCGTGCGTTCGCGCGAGCTCTCGGCGGGTGAGTCCTTTCGCGCATTTATTTTCGCGCGCTCAGTCCCGGACAGGATCGTGGGCAACATCAACCTGACCCAGGTGCAGCGCGGGGCCTTCCAGTCGTGCGTGCTCGGCTACAACCTCGCTCGCGACGAGCAGGGCAGGGGGTACATGACCGAGGCGGTGGCGGCGACCGTGGCGTTCGCGTTCGGGACCTGGAAGCTGCACCGGGTCGCCGCCGACTACATGCCGAAGAACACCAGGAGCGCGGCGGTGCTCCGCCGCTGCGGGTTCGTGGTCGAGGGCCACGCGAGCGCGTACCTCCTGATCAACGGGCGATGGGAGGACCACGTGCTGACGGCGATCACAAACCCGGACTTCAACCTCCCCCAGGCTTGACGGTGCCGTCGCCCGCCGATGTTGCCGGCGGTGCACTTCGGTGGCTCGAATACGTAGGACTTGTCGGCGCCATCGGGGCCATGGTGGTCAGGCGACTGGCAGCGAACTCCCCGCGGATCGCGTGGGCCCGGCCCCGGCTGCACCTCGCTTTGAGCGCGGCTTTCGCCGGCGGGCTTGGTGTGATCGCAGCAGAGGCGATTGGCGCCGGCGGCTCCCTGCCCGGCGCTATCGGTTACCTCGTCGGAGGTCCGCCGGGCTGGGTGCGCGTTGCGCGCGTGGCCGCCGAAGGCGCGGCGCTTGCAGCCTGCCTGCTCGGACGGCGTTTCGTTGCGCCGCTCGCCATGTTCGCCGCGGCATCGATCGCCTTGGCGGGCCACGCGGCCGCGGCTCGTCCGGCGGGGGGCGCGATGTTCGCCGATGCCATCCATGTGCTTTCGGCGGGCGTCTGGGCGGGCGGCATCATCGCTCTGGCGACGCTGCGTCCGCCAGGGGGATGGAGTGGGGAGGAGGGCCGCGCGCTGCTCTGGCGGTTTGGACGGGTGGCCCTTGTCGCTTTCGCCATCACCGCGATGACCGGGGTCCTGGACGCAACATCCGATTTGCGCGAACCATCCGACCTCTGGACGACGTCTTACGGTTTGGTCCTCAGCGCGAAGACGGCCGGCGTGCTGGTCATGGTCGTCCTCTCGTCGCTGGCGTGGCGTCGCGGATCTGGTCCGGTACGTTTCGAAGGCGCCGTTGCCGTCCTCGTCCTCGCCGCCACCGCAGCGCTGGCCGTGTATCCGCTGGCGCCGGCGAGGCTCCCAGGCGACGGCCCGACAATGCAGGCCGAGGGTGCGAGTGATAATGCGGCTCGCCCTTGATTGACCCTCGCAGCGGGTACCCTGTCGCACGGCGCAACGACGGACTGGCGATCGCTTCGCTCGCGACGGGGATCGCGTCATTGGTGTGCTGCGGCCTGGTGACCGGAGTCCCGGCCATCATCATGGGCTTGGTCTCACGAAGCCGAATCGCGCGGACTCCGGAGATCCTTACAGGAGCCGGCATGGCCATCGCCGGGGTGATCCTGGGCATCGCCGGCTCGTTGATCTGGACGGCCGTCGTCATCGTCGGCGGGATCGTCGTCTACAACGTGAATGCCGGCCACACGGCGACGGCGTCGTCGATACCATGCGACCAGCTCGAGCACACGCTCTACCACTACCACGTGGCGCTGCAGATCATCGACAAGGGGAACCCGGTGGCGATCCCGACGGACATCGGCCGCCCAGGCTTCTGCTTCTACTGGATTCACATGCACGCAGACAGCCCCGGTGTCATCCACATCGAGTCGCCGCAGCTCCGAACCTTCACAGTGGGAGACTTCTTCGACGTGTGGGCGAAGACATCGAACCAGCCGGTCCGCCTGGACAGCAGCCATGTCGGGACCATTTCGCTCAGCAGCGGACAAACAGTGGTTGCGTTCGTCGACGGCCAGCGCTATGAAGGGGATCCGCGGAGCATAGCTCTGGTTTCGCACGGGGTGATCCAGCTCGAGATCACCCCGCCGACGATCGACCCGCCGCCGGTTTACACGTTCCCTCCCGGCTTTTAGACGGCGGAAGCAATCGGGCATAGAATCGCGGCGTGCCCGCGGTCCGAGAGGTCATGAGCACGATGCTGCACACGGTCAGCCCATCGACGACAGTGGGCGAGGCCGTGGCCCTGATGGCCCAGCACCGGATCGGCTCGACGGTGGTCATGGACGGCGCCCGCCTGGTCGGCATCTTCACCGAGCGCGACACCGTCAAGGCGATATCGCAGTCACACGACGCGCCCGCCCACGAGGTCTCGTCCTGGATGACCCGCGACCCGATGACCGTGGGACCGGATGACGACGTTGAGAAAGCGTTGGACACGATGCTCAGCCATGGATTCCGGCACCTCCCTGTGGTCGAGGGAGGCGAGGTGATCGGCATCGTCTCCATCCGGGATCTGGCGGGCTAGCGAGGGCGTCCCGGCCGGGTCGCCAGGCTGGAAATAGTAGGTTACCGGACGGCGCAAGAGTCGGCTGCGGGCCTCGTTGCAACCAGCGATGTTCCGTCGTGGGCGCCGCCATGAGGCGACGGCGGGGCTGAGCTCAGAAGGGGTCGACCAGCAGCCGTTCTGGTTGTCAAGGCAAGGGGTGGAACCAGATCGGGTCCTGGTCGCGCCGAAGGTGACTCGGCTCCGTTATGACTCGCCTCCCTGGCTGATCAACCAAGAGCTTCGTAAGCACCATCGCGAGCGCTCGCACGCGGCGTCGCCGCTGCGAGGGGTGTCGACGCAAGAGGTTCTCGAAGCGCTTGGCACCGCCTTCAGCCCCCCCGAGCTCGACTGGGAGCTGGTCGGCGTCACGTTCGTCTACCAAGGCCTGGATCCGGCTCCGCCCGTGGAGGTCTTGGTCGAGGCGCCGCCCTGGGCGTTCGAAGAAGTACCGGCTGAGGCAGAGGAAGTACTGGCTGAGGCAGAAGAAGTACTGGCTGAGGCGGAGGCTGCCGCGCCGGCCCGTCCCTCCTCGCCGCCCAAGCCGCGGAAGTGGCTCCCCGAGCACGAAGAGATCATGACCGCCGTGCGTGAGCTGTCGTGGGAGGGCTACCGCATGTTCATCGCCGACATTTTCCGGAGCGACGGGTACGAGGTGTTCGACGGCGAGGGCCCGGATAAGGACGTGATCGACATGGAGGTGGTGCGCGGGGCCGAGCGGATGCTGGTCAACTGCCAGCTGCGCGGCCTTGACCAGATCGGGACCGAGCCTCTCGATGAGATGCTCCAGGTCGAGGCGCGCATCGGCGCCGACGGGGTCTTCATCATCTCGGACTGCGAATTCGGGCCCGACGCGTGGGCGCTGGCGGAAGGGCAGGCGCTGGTCCTCGTCGATCGCGATACGCTGCTCGGCCTGGTGCTGGACTTCACTCTCGGCGCCGGCCGGGAGGCGAAGCTCAAAGCGCAGATGAGAAAGCTGCTCTCGATTCTTCAGCCGGGCGACCGGCAGTGGGCGAGCTAAACCAAGCTCAACTCCCGCGGTAAACTGGGCCGCTCCCGTCTACCACCGGGGCCCCCGCGACTCTGTCGCGGGAGCGTGCCCCAAAAAAAGCGCAAGGAGTCGTCCGACTTGGGTCTGCTGGCGTTGCGCCGGTATCTGCCGTACCTGAGGCCGTACATCGGCCTGGTCGCGATCTTCGGCGTCGCGCAGCTCGGCAGCCTCGCCGCTTCGGCGGCGATTCCCAAGGTGATCCAGCAGATCATCGACGGGCCGATCACTCATCACCAGATCGGCCAGATGCTGCCGATGGCGGGGCTGCTCGTCGCCATCGGGCTGCTCGAGTTCGTCTTCATCTACTTGAGGCGCAACTTCTCCGGGGTGGCGTCGCTTCGGATGGAGACCGACCTCCGCAACGACTTCTATGGCCACCTCCAGAACCTACATGTGGCTTTCCACGACAACTGGCAATCGGGGCAGCTGCTGTCGCGAGCCATTTCTGACATCGCCACGGTCCGGCGCTTCGTGAGCTTCGGGTTGATCTGGTTCCTGCAGACCATCGTCACGTTTGCCGTCGTGTTCGTCCTGATGTGGACCCTGGACTGGCGGCTTGCGCTCGCCGTGGTCGTCTGCATGCTGCCGATCGCCTACATCAGCAAGGTGTTCACCGACAAGTACAAAGTCATCGCCCGGCGCCAGCAGGATCAGCAGGGCGACCTCACCACGATCATCGAGGAGATGGCCACGGGCGTGCGAATCATCAAGGCTTTCGGCCGCATGCAGCTCGTGCAAAAGCGATACGAGACGCAGGCCGAGCTGCTGCGCGCCACCAACCTCGAAGGAGTCACAGCCAGGGCGCAGGTCTGGTCGCTGCTCACCTTCCTCCCGAACATGTCGCTGGTCGTGGTGCTGCTGCTCGGAGGCCTCAACGTCATCCAGGGCACGCTGACCATCGGCGGCCTGGTCGCCTTCATGAGCTACGTGTTCATGCTCGCCTGGCCGATGGATGCGATCGGCTGGGTGCTGTCGATGAGCGAGGAATGCCGAACGGCGTCTGAGCGTCTCAATGAGGTGCTCGACTCGCGTCCGGAGATAGCCGACCGGGCCGGCGCGCGATCGATGGAGCGCTGCAGCGGGCGGATCGAGTTCCGAGACGTCGGTTTCAAATATCCGGGCTCGGACGAGTGGATCCTGCGCGGCCTCAACCTGTCCATCGAACCCGGAGAGACGGTGGGGTTGGTGGGCCGAACCGGCAGCGGCAAGACGACCCTCGCGTGCCTGCTGCCGCGCCTCTACGACGTCGCCGAAGGCCAGGTGCTTCTGGATGGGGTGGACGTGAGGGATCTCCATCTGCGATCTCTGCGCTCTCACATCGGCGTTGCGTTCGAGGAGCCGATCCTGTTCTCGGCGTCGGTGCACGAGAACCTGGTCATGGGCCGGCCGGTGGTCGACGACGCCGAGCTCAAGCGGGCGATCGATGTGGCCAGGGCCGGCTTTGTCTGGGAGCTGCCCTGGGGACTCGAAACGAGAGTGGGCGAGCAGGGCTACACGCTGTCCGGTGGCCAGCGACAGAGGCTGGCGCTGGCGCGCGCGGTGCTCGGCCGGCCTCAGGTGCTGGTGCTCGACGACCCGCTGTCATCGGTCGACGTCCACACCGAGGCCGTGATCGAGGAATCGCTCGCGACGGTGCTGGAAGGGGTGACCGCGCTGCTGGTCGTGCACCGGCCCTCCACCCTGGCCCTCGCGGACCGCGTGGCCCTGATCGATGGCGGAGCAGTGGTCGCCACCGGAACGCACACCGATCTGATGAAGACTAACGAGCTCTATCGCGCGCTTCTGTCGCAGGAATACGAAACGTCAACACAGGTGCCGGCATGAGCGCGATCGCACCCGCCGATCGATGGCGTGGAGTGGCGTCGGAGGAAGTGGACGAATTCTCGGCGAGCGTCGCCGGCCTTTTGCGAAAGCGCAGCCGGCGGCTCCTCGCCAGCCTGGCCCGACCCTACCGCTGGCAGCTGCTGCTGGCAGGGGTGCTCATCCTCATCCGCTCGGCAGCCTACCTCTCGATCCCTTACCTCGTCGGCCTTGGCATCGACAGCGGCATCCGGCCCGGTGGGAGCGGCAACCTGGCAGCGCTCGTGGAGGTCGTCATCGCCCTCATCGGGGTTCTGATCGTCAACGCGGCGGCGAACTTCGCCTTCATGCGCCTCTCCGGCCGCATCGGCCAGGACGCCCTACTCGACCTGAGAAGGCTGCTGTTCGCGCACGTCCAGGAGCTTTCGCTTTCCTTCTTCGAGCGCTACACCTCCGGCCGGATCATCTCCAGGCTCACCTCCGACATCGAAGCCCTCAACGAGCTGCTGGCGACGGGCCTGACCTCGGCGATCACCGCCGTCGTCTCCGTGGTTGCGATCACAGCGATCCTCATCCACCTCGACACGCGCCTGGGCGTTGTGACGCTGGTCGCGATGCCGCTGGTCCTCGCCCTGACCGCGTGGTTCAGGCACAACTCGGCGCGCTCCTATCGCGCCGTGCGGCGGGCGATCGTCCTCGTCATCGTCCATTACGTCGAATCGTTGGGAGGCATCCGCGCCGTGCACGCGTTTCGGCGCGAGCCGCGCAACCAGGAGATCTTCGAAGACGTCAACGGCCGCTACCGCGATGCCAACATCTGGTCGAACAGGCTGGCCTCCACGTTCGGCCCGGGGATCATCCTCCTCGGGCGCCTGACGACGACCTCGGTTCTGCTGTTCGGCGGCTACCTGGTGGTGCAAGGCCAGCTGACCCTTGGCGTTCTGACCGCCTTCGTCCTTTATCTGCGTCAGTTCTTCGAACCGATGCAGGACCTGTCGCAGTTCTACAACACGTTCCAGGCGGCCGGCGCTGCCCTCGAGAAGCTGGCCGGCGTTATGGAGGAGTCGCCCACGGTGCCTGACCCCGCCGCGCCCGTCCGGCTTGGCGATATCAAGGGCTCGGTTGCCTTCGAAGGCGTGACGTTCGCATATCGGGACAAGCCGGTCCTGCACGACATCGAGCTGGCCATTCCCGCCGGCCAGATCCTGGCGCTGGTGGGGGAGACGGGCGCGGGCAAGACGACGATGGCCCGCTTGATCGCCCGCTTCTACGACCCAACCGCCGGACGTCTGACTCTTGATGGGGTAGATCTGCGTTCGATCTCCATCAGCGAGCTGCGCCGCGCGGTGGTGGTGGTCACCCAGGAGAGCTTCCTGTTCTCCGGAACGGTGGGCGAGAACCTTCTCTTCGGCCGACCCGAGGCTACGCGCGAGGAGATGATCGCCGCCGCCAGCGCCATCGGAGCACACGACTTCATCGCCGCGCTGCCCAACGGCTACGACACCGACGTGCGGCGTCGAGGGGTGCGGCTGTCATCTGGGCAGAGGCAGCTGGTCGCCTTCGCTCGCGCGTTCCTTGCCGATCCGCGCGTGCTCATCCTCGATGAGGCCACGTCGTCGCTCGACCTGCCTTCGGAGCGCCAGGTGCAGCATGCGTTGCGCACGCTGCTGCGCGATCGGACGGCGATCATCATCGCCCATCGACTGTCCACCGTCGACATCGCGGACCGCGTGCTCGTGCTCGACGCCGGCCGAGTGGTCGAAGACGGGGCGCCGGCCGACCTTCACCAGGCAGGCGGCCGGTATGGCTCGCTTCATCGAGCGTGGCTCGAATCGCTGGCGTAACTCGCTTGAACTGACATACTGCGGCCGTGGCGGCGTTCTGGAAGCGAATGCGGCGCTGGGATTTCCTCCGCGTCGCTGCATGGGGGTTGGGTATGGCGATGCTCCTGGTGGTGGCCGCATACGGGTTCGCGGCGGTGAAGTCGGGAGTGGCGACTGGTGGCGTCGTGGCCGCGATCGCGGCCGCTTCGATTGCTGGGTGTGGGCTCCTGTATGCTTTCCGGCTTGGAGCCGGCGGCCGCGCCGATTAGCCGGTAAGAGACCACTCTCACCAACCACGGAGTGCCGATGGACTCCCTCCACGCGATCGGCTTCTACGTGTCCGCCGCGCTGTCTGTGGCCGGCGGGCTCTCTGTAGCATTCCTCGCCGACCGCTCTCGTCGCGGCCTCGCGCTCGCGGTGGTGGCAATCGGCGTCGCCGGCATCTACCTCTCCCTGTCGGCGGGGTTCGCAGCGATAGTGGCGCTCGTCTGTTACGGAGGCTGCGCCGTTCTGCTGGCCGGATCGGCCTATCGCGCCGTCGAGCCGGCGACTGGCGGACGCTGGCGTCAGCTGGGCGCGATCGCCGCGGCGGCCCTGATGGCGACATTGGCGTACGCGGCATACCGCGGCGACTTCAACCGCGCTACGTACTTCGGTGGGACGATCGGAAGCGCGGCCCTGGGGAGGCGACTCCTCGCGCACGATGCGCTCGCCACAGAGGCGGTGGCCGCGCTGATCCTGGTCGCCCTTGCCGGCGCGACGCTCGCCTGGCGGGCACGAGACCGCACCCGGTGAATGTCACCCTCGTCTCCGTGCTCTTTGTGGCCGCGGCGCTGGTCGCCGCGGGCGCGTTCGTCGCATCTTGGCGCCGCGACCTGGGCCATGGACTGGCCGGGATCCCGCTGATGTTCGCCGGAGCTGGAACCGCTTTCGCCGGGGTGTCTCGTTTCGCAGCTGTGCCGGCCGGCGGCGCGCAGCTGCTCGGCCAGGAGGTTGCGGTACTTCTGTCGGTGGTGGCGCTCGCCGCGGTGGCGCTGGGAGTCGGGTTGGCCGGCCGGGAGGGTCCTCGCTGAGCCTGCTCGCCGCGATCGCCGCCGTCCTGACCCAAGCATCTGGCGCCGCCTCCGGCACGCGTGCGGGCTTCAACTTCGACCCGTTCAACACCCTCCCATGGGCGGTCCCCGTTCTGGTGATGGCTCCCCTCGCCGCGTTTGTCATGGCGGTCTCGGGCGTTCGCACGCGCCGGTCGGCGTCCAACCTGGCGATGCTCGGCGCCCTGGTCACCCTCGCGCTGACCCTGCTGGTCGGTTGGGGCCTGGCGAAGAAGAGCGCGCCATTCGTCGCCACCTATCACTACCTGAGCGTGCCTGTCGCCACCACCGGCCCTACCAACTTCCTGGCGTACGGGATCGACATCATCCTTCGGGTCGACCACCTCAGCGTCCTCGCGCTGCTCGTGGTCGAGCTCTGCGTCATCGGCGCACTTGGTTGGCACCGCGTCATGGGCCGGAGCGAGGCCGGAGCGGCTCGGTTTCACGCTCTCGTGAGCCTCTTCCTCTTCGGTTGCGCAGGCGCCCTGGTGAGCAGCGACCTCGCCGAGCTGCTGGCGTTCTGGGGAGTCGCCGGCGCCGCGACCTACCTGTTGCTTGGGCATCGGTGGGGCCTGGACGGACCGGCTCGCAGCTCGCGGGTCGCGCTGGCCCTGCCGTTCTTCACGGACCTGTTCCTGCTGTGCGGAATCGGAGTTATGTACTCGCGCTACGGCGTCCTCAATCTGAGCGCCCTGACACCGATCCTTCACACCGCCCCCGGATGGACCGTCAAGGCGCTCGTGGTGGCCTCCGTCCTTTTATTTGTGGGCGTGGCCGGCCGGCTCGCTCTCTGGCCGCTTCACTCATGGGCGACGCGCACGGCTGTCGACGCGCCACCGGCAGCGTCAGCCTTGACCCAGGCCACGTGGTCGGTGCTCGCGATCGTCGTTCTCTACCGCCTCATGCCGATCTTCGTCGCCGCCAATCCGCAGACGCTTCGAGCCCTCCTTTATGCATGTGGCGCCGCGGCCGTCATCGCGCCCCTGCTGTCGCTCATCACCACTGAGCCTCGACGAGCCATCGCCCTGTTGAGCTCTGGCGTCGCCGCATTAGGGGCGGCGGTGGTGATTCACGGGTACGAGAACGCGGGCTTCACGTTCGCCGTTGCCGGGGTCGCCTGTGTCACGGCTGCCGCACTCGCGCGCACAGCTGCTGTGCTGGCTGTCTCTGGCGTGTCGCTGGCGATGAGGACCGACGACCTCGCGGAGATGGGCGATGCATGGCGCCGAATGCGGGCCAGCGCAATCGTTCTCTTGGCTGCCGGTCTCGTGCTGGGGTTGAGCGCGTCGGGTGCATTGGCCTACTCGGTCACGTCGAGCTCGCGGCTCGGCCTGGTCCTCGGCGAAGCGGTGCTGTTGGTATCACTTGGCGCCCTGCGGATCTTCTTCGCGATCGCGCTCGGGCCGCTGCGGCGCAGGCGGGCATTCGAGCCGGATCGTGTCCGCGAAGCGCCGGCAAGCTCGCTCAGCTGGCTCTATTGGCTTGCGTTCGGGGCTGCGGTGCTGGTTGCGGCCTCACTCGTCCACAACTGGCTGGACTTCCTCGACGGGCACAAGCACCCAGTGCCTAATGCACCGACCTACTTGATATGGATAGTGGTGGCGGTGCTCGGGTTCATCGCGGCGGCGATCGCCTACGCGACCAACAAGCTCGGCGCCGCGCGCGCGTCGGCCGGCCTCGCCGCGTTGACGGACCGAGGCCTCGCCGCGGCGACGCGCGCCGTCAACCGTTTTGTCGTCGGACCTGCCACGGGGCTGGCCTCCGGAACAGACGGCTGGATTCCATCGCGGGATGATGCGGTCGCGCGATCGACAGTTGCCACCGGCCGCCTCGTCACGCTCGCGGTGCGGGCGCCCGTCGCGCCAGCCGTGATCCTGCTGGCGGTCCTGCTCGCCGCGATCATCGCGTTCGTATCGCCGGGGGTGTTTCGGTGATCGTCTCGAGCCTCGTCGCCGCAGCGATCCAGGCCGCAAGCCCGACCCCGGCGCCGATCAGCGTGCCCGGCTCGGGGATCTTCCAGTCCTCGCTCCTGCTGAGCATCATGGTCTGGACCCCGGTCGTGGTTGCGGCCGCTATCGCGGTCCTACCCAATCCTCGCGGCCGCTACGACACTCTGATAAAGCAGATCGCGTTCTTCACGAACGTCGGGCTGCTATTCATCCTGTGGGTCGCCTACAACCAGTTCGAGAACTTCCTGTCCACCCTTCAGTTCGAGGAGAACGTGCAATGGCTGCCGGCGATCGGCGCCGGCTATCACCTTGGAGTTGACGGGCCCGGCATGGTGATGCTCGTCCTCTCGGGTCTGGTCGGACTGGCCTCCGTCCTGGCGTCTTTCGGAGTGCGCGAGCATGTGCGGTCCTACTTCTGCCTCCTGCTTCTGTCGGAGGCTTGCATCACCGGGGCGATCGTCGCTCACGACATGTTCGTCCTGCTGCTCTTCTGGGGCGCAGCTGCGGTTCCTCTGGTCCTCCTGATCCTCGGTTGGGGTGGCGCCCGGCGCGAGCCTGCCGCGTGGAAGCTCGTGGGTTATTGGGGCGTGGGCACCATCGCGCTGCTCATCGCGACGATGGCCCTGTATGCAGGTGCCGGTGGCCTCAGCTTCGACATGGACGTCCTTCTGAAGACTCCGCTCAGCCCGCGCGTCCAGCTCGCGATCGGCGCCGCGTTGGTGATCGCCGGGGCCACTCGCCTTCCGCTGTTTCCGTTTCACGGTTGGGTCCGCGATGTGTACTCCGATGCCCCTGTCGGGGTCTCGGTCGTCATCGCGGGGAGCGCCTCGCGACTGGGCGCGT
>Ga0066709_100003356_pt1 | contig 12243 bp, 12 predicted proteins | sample GraSoiAngelo_158_FD_79665 | JGI IMG/M metagenome (GOLD analysis project Ga0066709, IMG submission 79665) | Grasslands soil microbial communities from the Angelo Coastal Reserve, California, USA - 14_1009_16_30cm | ecosystem: Environmental > Terrestrial > Soil > Grasslands | place: USA... | reverse complement strand
CGAGGAGCAGCTCAACGAGCATGTCGAGCTTCCGTCGATCCTCTCCCCCGCCAGTGGCGGCAGACGGTCTTGAGGCCGCAGGGGCCGCAGACCTGCGTGTCCCGACGGTCGAGACAGTCGCCCGACATGCGCTTGTGGCAGAGCGCGAAGTCGAACTTCACCGGATCGGCCGGGTCGATCACCGCGAGCCGCCGCGTGATCTCCTCGGCCATGCGCCAGGTGCGCGATCGGCGGCTCGTGAGCCCGATCGAGCGGCTGATGTTCTCGATGTGCGTATCGATCGGCATCAGCAGACGCGACGGCGACACCGACGTCCACAGGCCGAAGTCCGGCGGCTCCCGCCGGACCATCCAGCGCAGGAACAGGTGTAATCGCTTGCACGGGCCGCCGAGCGATGGCAGCGGGAACAGGTGACGGTAGCCGCGCGAGATGCGCCCGCGCGGGAACACCTCGCGAAGATCAGCCTCGAGGAAGGCGCGAGCGAACCGCTCGAGGGTTGGTCCGATCGGGCCGCCCGTGCCGGCGTCGCCTGCCAGGAAGCACTTCTCGAGGGTGCCGAAGCGCGCGAGGAGATCGCGGGCGGCGATGCAGAAAGCCACGAGGTCCCGCGGGCGATTGAAGCGATACCAGAAGTCGTCGAAGGCGACGGCATCGCGCCGCGGGTCGAATCCGGCCACGAAGGCGGCGGGCGACGGCCCCATGCGCCCGAGGACGCCCTCGAGCTCGCCGCTGAAGAGGTCGACGCGGCCGTAGGCGAGGCACGCGGTGAGCAGGCCGACGAGCTCGCGATCGCGCGCGGCGGCGTAGCGAAGGGGGAATCGGATGGCGTCGAGCTCGACTCGAGTCCCGTAGTCGAACTCACGATAGAGCCGCTCGAGCGGCTGCCGCAGACGCTGCGCTGCCGTCATTCGAGTGCCTGGCGGCATGATACCATGCGCGATGATGGAGGTCGGCGTCGTCGGGCTCGGCGCGATCGGCCGGCAGCTCTGCCGTGCCCTCGACGAGGGTATCGCGGGCCTCCACCTCGCCGGCGCGACCGCGCGCGACCGCGAGAAAGCCGAGCGCTTCCTGAAGAGCCTCGGCTCGCCCGCGCCCTTTCTCCCCCTCGACGAGCTCATCCGCGCCTCCGATCTCGTGATCGAGGCGTCCACCCAGGCGCATCTCCGGGACGAGATCGCGCCCAGGACCCTCGGGGCCGGAAAGGATCTGGTCGTGCTTTCGTGCGGTGGGCTCATCGGCCGCCAGGACTGGATCGACCTCGCCGCCGCCAGGGGCTGCCGGATCTACGTCCCGTCGGCGGCGATCGCGGGGCTCGACGGGGTCAAGGGCGCCAAGGTCGGCGCGATCGACTCGGTCACGATGGAGACGCGCAAGCCGCCGCGGGGCCTGGCCGGCGCGCCGTGGATCGAGTCACAGAAGATCGACCTCGAGTCCATCACGCGCGAGACGCTCATCTTCGAGGGCACGGCGACCGAGGCGTGTCGCGCCTTCCCGGCGAACGTCAACGTTGTGGCGGCGCTGTCCCTCGCCGGCATCGGCCCCGAGAGGACGCGGATCCGGATCTTCGCCGCGCCGGAGCAGCCGCTGAATCGCCACCGGATCACGGTCCACGGGGAGTTCGGGCGGCTGACGATCGAGATCGAGAACGTCCCGTCGGAGAATCCGCGGACCGGAAAGCTCTCCTACCTGTCGACGATCGCCTTTCTGCGAGACCTGTCCGCGACCCTCCGCGTCGGAACCTGACGTCGCCTTTCCGGAACGTTGCCGGGCCGCGATCCAATGCGGCCATCTTCTTCGCTCTGGCCGCCGGCTTCTGGGCGATTTCGCCGATTCTCGGGCTCGTTGGCGCTCTCCATGCTGGCCTGGTCGTCTGCCTGCCCCGGGTCTACGTCGGCCTCCACCATCCGTTATCCGTTCGACATCCTCGCGGGTGCCCTGCTCGCGATCGGAACCGTTCGGCTGGTCGGCGAGGCCTTCCGAACGAGCTGGCTCGCCCGGGAGCCGTGAAGACGGTTCTTCACCTGGTGGGCCCGACTCAACTCGCCCGGATCGTGATGTACTGAGCAGTCCTCGGCGCGCGTCCAGTGGACGAGCCGGAAGCGGAGCGGGTCTCCCTTACCGGAGAAGTAGAGCTTCCTGACTATCCGCTGGTGGACGAATCGCCGTGGTGGCGGTCCAGGACCTTCGCCATCGCGCGGCCCTTGTCGGGATGCTCGTCGCGCACGATCCCGTAGGCGTCCCGCCCCTCGTGCCCCTCGGGCAGGTACTCGGTGATGGGCAGCCCGTCGGATCTGACGAAGAGCAGGCAGTGGCAGTACTTGTACTTCTGCATCTCGTCGCAGGCGCAGATCCAGCGGCGCTGCTTGGCCTCGGCGGCCGGATCTGGATAGAAGTTGCACGGGCAGAGCGGCTTGCCGACCTGTTCGATGTGGCGGGCGAGGCCCGTCACCACGGTCTCGGTCACGGCCCGGTCGGGATGCAGTGACGTCCCCGATTTCTCGGCGTACTTCCGGGCATAGGCCCACATCTTGTCGATGTTGCCGGCCGAGGGTTCTTGCATGCGGCCTCCTCGACTACGACGCGTTCAGCGCCGCGTCGATCGCGTTCGGGTTGAAGCCGGTGAGCCGCTTGTCGCCGATGATGATGACCGGCAAGGACAAGAGGCCGAGCGCCATCAGCTCCTCGCGCGCCTTGGGATCTTTGCCCACGTTTCGCTCGGTGAACGGGATGCCTTTTTGCGATAGATACTCCATCGCTTTATGGCAGGGCCCTCAGCCGACGTTGCTGTAGACAGTGACCGCGACGGCCATCTGATCGCTCTCCTTATCTAGAGTCGTGGGACCGTCATCGTCCCGATCGCGCCGGATGAGCCATCATAGCGCACCTAGCGGGCCTCCGCGGCCTCGAGGTAGCGCTCGGCCTCGAGCGCGGCCATGCAGCCGGTTCCGGCGGCGGTGACCGCCTGCCGATACGTGAAGTCCTGGACGTCGCCCGCCGCGAAGACGCCGGGCACGCTGGTCTCGGTGCTCCCCGGCTTGACCTTGATGTAGTCGTTCGGCAGGAGCTCGACCTGGCCGCGGAAGATTTGCGTGTTCGGCTGGTGACCGATCGCGACGAAGAGCCCGTCGACGGGCCGCTCTTCACGGGCTCCCGTCTTCACGTTCTCCAGACGCACAGCGGTCACCTTGCCTCGCTCGACGTCGAGGATGTCCTGGACCACCGTGTCCCAGATGAAATCGATCTTCGGATTCTTGAACGCCCGCTCCTGCATGATCTTCGAGGCGCGAAGCGTGTCGCGCCGGTGGACGACTTCCACGCGCCGGCCGAGGCGCGACAGGTAGAGCGCCTCCTCGAGCGCAGAGTCGCCGCCGCCGACGACCATGATGTTCTGGTCCTTGAAGAAGAAGCCGTCGCAGGTCGCGCAGGTCGAGATGCCGCGCCCCATCAGCTTCGATTCGGCCGGAAGACCGAGAAGCTTCGCCGAGGCGCCGGTGGCGATGACGATGGTATGCGACTCGAAGGTCTGCGCGTCGGTTGTCACGACGAACGGCCGCCGGGTGAAATCCACCGCGGTCACGTCGTCGGGGATCATCTCGGTGCCGAAGTGCGCCGCCTGCTTCTGCATCGTCTCCATCAGCTCGGGGCCCTGGACGCCCTCGACGAAGCCCGGGTAGTTCTCGACGAGCGTCGTCAGCATCAGCTGGCCGCCGTGTTGCGCGCCCGTGAGCATGAGCGGCGCGAGATTGGCGCGGGCCGCATAGATGGCCGCCGTGTAGCCGGCCGGGCCCGATCCGACGACGATGATCTTGCGTGTGGTGGTCATATGGTTATTGTAGCGGGGTTCTCGAGGCCGGCTTGTTCCGGGGGCGGCCTGAGAACGGCGCGACCCGGCTCCGCACGCCCGATTTCCCGCTGGTCCTCAGCATTTAGGATGCAGGCGGGCGCCTCAGAGCTTCAGGATCGCCGCCAGCTCGCCGAGGTCGCGGATCTCGTAGGTCGGTCTCGAGATCCCGGCTGGTAGCGGCTCGCCGTCTCGGTTGATCCACGCCGTGTCCATGCCGATCTGCTGGGCTCCCAGCACGTCCATGTCGGCGCGGTCGCCGACGAAGAGCGACTCGTCGGCCCGGACACGCAGGCGGTCGAGGGCCGCGTCGAAGATGTCACGTCTGGGCTTGCGCCAGCCGACCTCGTCGGACACGACGATCGTGTCGAACAGCTCGACGACGCCGGCGCGCTCGAGGATGTCGAGGGCCGTCGGCGTGTAGTCGAAGTTCGAGACGACCGCCAGCCGGTAGCGCTCGGCCAGCCGGCGCAGGAGCGGTCCGTGGTGGGGCGGGAACTGCGCGGCGCGTCCGAGCGCGTTGCGATGCGCGTCGATCAAGGATCGACCGAATCCGCTGGGCAGCGAGGCCTCGTCGAGCCCGAGCGTCTGGAAAAAGTGCGTGAAGCGCGCCGCAGCCGGCACCTCGCGGTGGTCGATCGAGCGAAGGCGCTCGGCCTCCCGCCAGCTCTCGCCCAGCGCCTCGTAGCATCGCTCGAGCCCGACCTCGGGCGCGTGAGTCTTCAAGATCGTGTGCAGGAGCCCGGCCGAGGAACGCACCGTCTTGCCGTTGACCTCGATCTCGGGCATGCGCTCGCGGTCGAAGCGGACCAGGGTGTCGAAGAGATCGAACAGGACGGCCGTGTACGGCATCAGAGTGGCTTTCTCCCGGCGTAGCCTTCGTCGAGGCCGTGCCAGTGACGGACCTCGCGCTCGCCATATTTCCAGCAGAGGTTGACCTCGCGCCCATCACGAAGATGGAGGAAGTCGACCAGCCCGAGGCCGAGATCCTTGGGCGCGCCGCCGAGCTCGACGATCTCGCCGAGCCCTTGCTGCATCTGCGCGGTCAGGCGCTCGATGCGGTCTCGGTCGGCGCGCCAGGCTCTGCGGTCGAGGACGCCTCCGCCGGCCAGTGCGATCCGCTGCTGCTCGGCCTGCAGCCGCTCTCGCGCCTCGCTCGCCTCGGCGTTCGCCGACATCACGTGCTTCATGAGCCGCGTGAGCGCTGGGATCAGCGCCTCCACCTCGGCGACCGAGAAGTAGCGCTCAGCCACGGATGGGCTGCTCAACGAAGATCGCGTGCACTTCCTTGGGTCCGTGTACGCCGCGCGTGAGCGTGAGCTCGATGTCGGCCGTTCGGCTCGGGCCCGTGATGAAGTTGATGGCGGCGCCAGCCGCGGGCGGTCGGCCGTCGCCGTGCCAGGCCTCGAGCAAGACGCCGACCTGGCGCAACGATTCGACGAGGACCGTCCGGTCGAAGACCGCGATGTGGCATGGCGGTAGCAACGACGTCGACCGCGGTCTCCCGGCGCCCGACACCAGGACCAGGGTGCCCGTCTCCGCGATCGCGAGATCGACACCGGTGAGCCCGAGGTCGGCTCGGGCGGCGATCGCCCGGAGCCGCTCGCGCTCGGCGACACCGCCGGGCTCCGACTCGGGCATCGGGTGGACGTCGAGGCCGCGCGCGCCGAGGGCCGGCGCCAGGTCGGCGCCGAGGGCGGCGGAGTGCCAGGTCACCAGCTCGCGCGCCTCGCGCTCGTGCGCGATGCGGGAGACGACGGCCGGAACCATATCGATGGTCGCAACCCTGTGGAACACGCCGGCCACGCCCTCGAACTCACGGCGGAACGCTTCGAGGGTTTCCGGCCAGCGTTCGGCGAGCTCTCGCCGGATCGTGTCGGCCTCGGCGGCCGGATGCTGGGGGCGCCTGGCAGAAGCCGCTGAGAACCGACCGGGTGTCTTCTGTACCTGCTCGCGAATCCTGCTGATGAATTCGGCCCTGGTCGTCACGCCTGGAGGTCCTTCTCCGAGGCCCAGCGCTCCTGGAACGTACGCGAGGCGACGGGGGGTAAGTCGCGCGTCCGCGTCCACTCACCGAAGAAGAGCGGCAGCCGGCCGATCCGCCCGTCGCTCGCGAAAGGCTTCTGCATGATACGGCCAGCTTTCGCCGCGAAACGGTAGAGCCGAGGATGCTGGAGCAACCTCGCCAGGAGCTTGAAGGCGACGCGCTCGGTCCACGGCGCGATCTTCTTGTCGTCCACCTCACGCCGCAGATCGATCAGCATGCGCGGAATGTCGATCCGCACCGGGCACGCCTCCACGCACGCACCGCAGAGCGAGGAAGCGTGGGCGAGGTCCTTCACGGCGGGCGCGCCCTCGAGCATGGCCGTCAGAAGGATTCCGATCGGTCCGGGATACGTGTAGCCGTACGCGTGGCCGCCGATCTGCCGATACACGGGACAGACGTTCAGACAGGCGCCGCAGCGCAGGCAGGAGAGCGCCTCGCGAAGCGGGCCGCCGATCTGAGCGATCCGGCCGCCGTCGAGCAGCACGAGGTGGAACTCGTCGGGGCCCTCGAGCTCGCCCGCACGGCGCGGTCCCTGGACCATCGAGGTGTACACGGAGAGCTTCTGCCCCGTGGCGCTCTTGGCGAGGATCGCCAGGAACACCATGAGGTCGGTGAACGAGGGCACGACCTTCTCGACGCCCATCACCGCCACGTGCACCCGCGGCAACGAGGTGACCATTCGCCCGTTGCCCTCGTTGGTGACCAGGACGACGGTGCCCGTGTCGGCCACGGCGAAGTTCGCGCCGGTGATCCCGAGGTCGGCCTGGAGGAACTTCTCGCGCAGCTCGCCGCGGGCGATCCGCGTCAGCGCTTCGGGATCGGGCTCGGCCGGGCGCTTGAGCTCCCGGCTGAAGAGCTCCGCCACCTGCCCCTTCGTCTTGTGGATCGCCGGCGCGATGATGTGCGAGGGGCGCTCGTGGGCGAGCTGGATGATGTACTCGCCGAGGTCCGTCTCGACCGGGGTGATCCCGGCCGCCTCGAGCGCCTCGTTGAGATGGATCTCCTCAGTCGCCATCGACTTCGACTTCACCGCCATCCGCGCGCCCGTTCGCCGCGCGATGTCGACGATGATCGAGCGCGCCTCCGCGGGTGTCGCCGCGTAGTGGACGTGGCCGCCGAGCCGCTCGACGTTGCCGATCAACGTCTCGAGGTGGTGATCGAGGTGCTGGAGGGTGGCCTCCTTGATCGCGCGGGCCTGGTCGCGAAGGGCCTCGCCCTCGGGGAAGCCCGCGAACGCGTCGCGGCGGAGGCCGATGAACTTGGTCGTCGCGATCGTGAGGGCCTCCTGGAGGAACGCGTCCTTCATCGCGCCGTCCGCGCGCTGCCGGAACGGGGTCGCCAGCTCGGCGTCGCTCACCGCCCACCGTCCAGCAGCTCGGCGAGGTGGAGCGCCCGCACCCGCGACTTCGCGCGCTTGAGCCCGCCGCCCATCTGCATGAGGCAGCCAGCGTCGCACGCGACGAGACAGCCGGCGCCGGTCGACTCGACGTTCGCGAGCTTCTTGGCGAGGATCTGCGAGGAGACCTCGGGCAGCCGCACCGCGAACGAGCCGCCGAAGCCGCAGCACTCGTCGGCGCCCGGCAGCGGGACCAGCTCGGCGCCCTTGAGCTTGCCGAGGAGCGTCCGCGGGCTCTGAGACTCGTGGAGCCCGCGGAGGAGATGACACGAATCGTGGTACGTCACGCGTCCAGGCACGGCCGCGGTGAAATCCGTCACGCCGAGCACCCGGACGAGAAACTGCGAGAACTCGTGGGTACGCGCGGCCAGCTGACTTGCCTCGCGCGCGAGCGCCGAGTCGGCCAGGAGTCCGGGGTACTCGTGCTTGACCATCCACGCGCACGATCCCGAGGGCACGACGACGTGCTCCGAATCTCTGAAGAGCGCGACCGCCCGACCGGCGACGGCCGCGGCGTCGGCGTGATAGCCCGAGTTGAACAGCGGCAGCCCACAGCACGTCTGGTCGGCGGGCACGTCGACGGCGACACCGAGCTTCCGGAGCAGCCGCACGATCGAGACCCCGACCTCAGGGAAGAACAGGTCGCCGAGGCAGGTCACCATCAGCGACGCGCGGCGAGCGGTCATGCGTGGGGCGGCGGTGGCGTCACCAGGACGACGACGAGCAGGCGCGAGTCGCCGTCGTTGACGAGCCCATGCTCGACACCGGCGGGCGCGACCAGCGCGTCCCCGGCCTCCAGGGCATGCTCGGCGGCGCCGAGCCGGAAGCGCCCGCGCCCCTCGAGGACCACGTAGAACTTGTCCTGGTCTCCGTGAGTGTGTGGCTTCTGCTCCTGGCCGGGCGCCACGCAGTAGAGGTCGAGCAGCGCGCGGGGCGTGGCCGCGAGGGCGATCTTCGCCATCTTGTCGGGCTGGAGCTTCGCGACGTCCTTAATCCTGATACGCATCGGCGGCTCTCGCCAGCAACTCTACGGGATGAACGATCGCCACGTCCAGACCACGCTCGCGGCACCCCCAGGCGATCTGGAGGAGACAGCCCGGGTTCGCCGCCGCCACCACCCGCGCCCCGGTCTCGGCGATTCGCGCGAGCTTCTCGTCCAGGAGCTCGCGCGCCATTTCGGGCTCGAGGAGATTGTAGACGCCGGCGCTGCCGCAGCAGAGCTCGCTGTCGCCGAGCTCGACGAGGCGAAGCCCGGGAATCCGGCCGAGCAGCTGGCGGGGCTCGTGCCGGACGCGCTGGCCGTGCACCAGGTGGCAGGCGTCGTGATAGGTCACCGTCAGGTCGAGCGGGCCCAGCCGCAGGTCGGCTCCGGCCAGGACCTCCGTGACGTCGCGGACCCGCCCTGCGAAGGGCGCGAGCTCCGGGATCCGGTGACCGTATTCCTTCATCGCCGCGCCGCAGCCCGCCGCGTTGGTGACGATGAAGTCCAGATCCGCGGGAAACGCCGGAGCGAGCGCCCGGGCGCGAGCGGCATGGGCCTCGGGCCGTCCGGCGTGAAGCTCGAGCGCGCCGCAGCACCCCTGCCCGCGCGGGATCACGACCTCGAAGCCGGCGAGCGAGAGGAGACGCGCGGTGTCCCGGTTCACGTGCGGATAGAGGTGGCGCTGGACGCAGCCCGTGAGGAGCCCGACTCGTCCGGCGAGGCGCCCGCACGCGCGCACGACCTCGGGCATCGGTATGGCCGCAGGAACGTCGTCGAGGAGCGCCTCCATCGCCGCGAGGCTCGGAAGCCTGCGCAGCGCGCCGCTCGCGCGCCCGAGCGCGCGAAGCCCAGAGCGCTTGTAGAGCTTGAACGCCGCGAGGACGAGGCCGAGCCGCACCGGTTCCGGGAAGACCGAGAACACGAAGGCCTCCAGGAGCCGCCGCCTCGCGGGCGATCGGCTGCGCCGAAGCTGGGCGCGCGTCGCTTCGAGGAGCGACCCGAACCGGACGCCCGACGGGCACGCGGTCTCGCATGCCCGGCAGCCGAGGCAGAGATCGATGTGGCGCTGAAACGTCTCGGTCAGGCCCACCCGGCCCTCGGCGGCCGCCCGCATCAGATAGATGCGGCCGCGCGGCGAGTCCATCTCCTCGCCGAGCACGCGATAGGTCGGGCATTGCGGGAGACAGATTCCGCAGTGCACGCACTTCCTGATCTCGTCGATGTCCGGCGCGGCGGACCCGGGCACGAAGGCCATCAGAGACCCCCGACGTAGCGACCGGGATTCAGCACGCGTCCGGGATCGAACTCGTCCCGCAGGGAGCGCATCAGCGCGAAGGCGCATGGCTCCACGGGCCCCCATGGGTCGATGGACCTCCGGAGCTCGACCGAGCCGCGAGCGACGACGACGCTGCCCCCGACCTCGCCCACCAGCGCCCGCAGCCGCGTCGTCACCGCGGCGGTCTCGCCAACCCCTGCGTCACTCACGAGGACACGCAGCGTCCCGAGCGCCGCGCAGCCGCTCAGCCGGACGTCGGCTCGAGGGGCCACCGTCCGAAAGGCGTCCTCGACCGCGCCGATCGTTCCCGCGAGCCGGTCGGAGAGTGTGGCGACGTGCAGCACCGTGGCGCCCTGCGGCGGCGCCATCGCGGACTCCGCCTGGCTCCAGAATGCCTCCGACAGCGCAACGAGACGCCCGGCGCTCGACCCCGCGATCACGGTCAGACGCTCGCCCTGCTCGCGCACCGCCTCGGCGACGCTCCCGATCGAGACTGCCACACCGACCCCGCCATACTCGGCGGAGACGAGCCTGAGCGCGCGTTCGTTGAAGAGCTCGAGCCGGCTCGGCTGGAGCGGTGAATCGAGGACGCGCTCGACGAGCACCTGCGCCGCTCGGGCGTTCTCGAAGAGAACGAGCCAGGAGCGCTCGGCTTCCGGGAGGGGGTGGAGTCGGAGCGTGACCTCGGCGAGGACACCGAGCGTGCCGAGCGCTCCGACCATCAGCTTCGGCACGTCATATCCGCTGACCGACTTCACGACCTTCGACCCGCCCCAGGTCACCACACCGTCGGCCTGGACGAAGCGCACCCCGAGTAGCAAATCGCGCGAGGCGCCATATCGCATGCGGCGCGGACCGCTCGCGTTGGTCGCGACGATGCCGCCCACGGTTCGCGCCGCGATGCCGGGAGGGTCGAGCGCCAGCCACTGTCGGCGCGGCGCGAGCAACGAGGCGAGCGCGCCGGCCGAGATTCCCGCCTGCACCGTGATGGTGAGGTCGTCCGGGTTGTACTCGATCACCTGATCCAGCGCGGCGAGCTCGAGCACGACGTCGACGCGTGCCGGCGGGTTGCCGAGCTCCAGCGAGCTCCCCGCTCCGCGCGGGATCACGCCGAGTCGACCATCGCAGGCCAGCGCCAGTACCCGGCTCAGCTGCTCGATCGAGGCCGGTCGCACGACCCAGCGCGGGCGGAGACCGTCGACGGTCGCGGCCGCGAGAGCCTCAAAGTCGTCACGGACCCGGTCGCGACCGGCGATCGAGACGAAGGCTTCGCCGATCGAGCTCCCCGCGACCGACATCGCGGTCTAGATCCAGGCGCCGTCGGGCACGCGAGGTCGCGCGGGACGGAATCCCTCGCCGCAGGCGGGGTGCGAGGGCAGGAGCTTGCCGGGGTTCATGATCGAATCGGGGTCGAACGCGCGCCTCAACCGATACATGAAGTTCAGATCGGCTTCGCCGTACTGGAGCGGCAGATTCTTGGCTTTGTCCAGGCCGACGCCGTGCTCGCCCGTCACCGTGCCGCCCATCTCGATGCAGGCGCGCAGGAGCTCTTCGTTGGCCGCTTTGGCGCGCGCGAGCTGGTCCGGCTCGCGGTCGTCGTAGAGGATGAGCGGATGGAGGTTGCCGTCGCCGGCGTGGAACACGTTGGCGATCTGGACGCGGTGTCGCGCACCGATCGCGATCAGCTCGCGCATGATCGCCGGCAGCTTGGAGCGCGGAACGACTGCGTCCTGCAGGAGATAGGTCGGCGCGAGACGCCCCACCGCTCCCGCCGCTTCCTTTCGCCCCTTCCAGAGGAGGGCGCGCTCCGCCGCGTCCGCGGCGACGCGCACCTCGAGGGCGCCGCGCTCCCAGCAGATCCGCGCCGCGCGCTCGCCCTGCGCTTCCACTTCAGCCGCCGGGCCGTCCAGCTCGATCAGGAGCACGGCGGCGGCGTCCTTCGGGTATCCGGCGCCCGTGCCTTCGTTGATGGCGCGAATCATCAGCTCGTCGAGCATCTCGAGCGCCGCCGGGACGATACCGGCCGCGATGATCGCCGAGACCGCCTCGGAGGCGTCCTCGATCGCCGTGAACGAGGCGAGGATCGTCTTCACCGCCTCGGCAGCGTGGAGCAGGCGCACCGTCACGGCCGTCACGATGCCGAACGTTCCCTCCGAGCCGACGGCCGCGCCCAGGAGGTCGTAGCCCGGCCGATCCACGGCCGTGCCGCCGAGCCGCACCAGCTCGCCCGCTCCGGTCACGAGCTCGAGGCCGAGGATGTGGTTGGCGGTGATCCCGTACTTGAGACAGTGGGGTCCGCCGGCGTTGGTCGCGACGTTGCCGCCGATCGAGGAGACCATCTGGCTCGATGGGTCGGGCGCGAAGAAATATCCGCGGCTTGCGACCGCTCGGGTCAGAGAGAGGTTGATCAGGCCGGGCTGTACGGTCGCGCACCGATTCGGGAGATCGATCTCGAGGATGGCGTCCATCCGGTTCGTGCCGATCATGACGCCGCCGACCGGCGCCATCGCCCCACCGATCAGGCCCGTGCCCGAGCCCCGGGGCACGATGGGGACCCGCTCTCGCCGGCAGAGGTTCACGATCTCGACGACTTCCTCGGTGCGCGTGGGCAGGGCGACGGCGTCCGGGGCGCCCTTGTAGAAGGTGTGCATGTCGCACTCGTAGACGAGGCGACCTTCGAGGGTGCGCACGAGGCCGCTCG
>Ga0066709_100003354_pt1 | contig 12245 bp, 9 predicted proteins | sample GraSoiAngelo_158_FD_79665 | JGI IMG/M metagenome (GOLD analysis project Ga0066709, IMG submission 79665) | Grasslands soil microbial communities from the Angelo Coastal Reserve, California, USA - 14_1009_16_30cm | ecosystem: Environmental > Terrestrial > Soil > Grasslands | place: USA... | reverse complement strand
CTCGCAAGCGACATTCCGGTCTTTCGCGAAATCGGGGGAGACTATCCGATTTACATCGATACGCGTGACCATCGGCCGCTCTATGATGCGATTCGCGGCTTCGATGCCAAGAATGCGGAAGTGCCGCGAGCGCAGCGCAACCCACGCGCGTGGCTGTCGTGGTCCGACAGCGCGCAGATGCTGCTCGAAAAGGTCGGGGTCTTGCCGGCGGTTCGATCGTAGCGATCTTGCCCGCGTATCTAGAGACAAGGCGTCAGCATGCGCAGAATTTCCGCCTGCATTGCCTGTTCGATCGTCGAACCGGTCAGTGCAAGGTCGGCCAAAGCGGATGCGACTCCGAGGTAGAGGCTCCGCTGGACCTTGCGCTGCTGCGCCCATGTCGCGGCGAGGCGGCCAAGGATCCCCGCGTAGTCGCCGATCATGGTCTCGAAGTCAAGGTGCGAGCTGGCATAGCTCCGCGTCGCTTCCGCCAGCGCGCCGATTTCATCTCGATTTGCGTCGAGTCGCGCCAGCAGAGCAACGAGTGCCGCGCTTGCGCTTTCGCCCGACGGGACCTTGAGCACACACTCGGGCAGCTCGGCATACCAGCCCGTATCGGTGACGATGACCGGCGTGCCGAGTTGCATGGCCTGAGTCACCACGGCGGAGGTCTCCCCCATACTTGGATCGCGCAGATTGATGCACACGTCGACGGCGGCTATCGCGGCTAAGAAGGCGGAGCGCTCGAGGTGTCCTCGAACATGAACCGACCCGCCGAGCCCTAGCGCTGCGATGTCGGCGGCGAGTGCGGTCATGGTCGCGCCCGTCGGGCCGCAGAGCTCCAATTCCATTTCCTGGCCGCGATCACGCAAGGTCGCCATCGCTGCCAGCACACGATCCAGCCGTTTGTAGGGCTCGATCCAGCCGAAAACGCCGAGCTTGAGCGGTCTGTCGCCGATAACACGCGGTCGAATCGACGGGGAAATGGGATAGCACTGCGGCAGTCGATAGATGGGAAGGTCCGGCATGCGCTCGCCGATGCGCCGCGCCGCACCTTGCGAATGCACCAGGACTGCATCTGCGAACTGCAGATAGGGCTCAAACAGGGGCACCGCCGTTACGGCGGCGTTCGTCCATGGTGGGGCGCCGAGTGTTCTGAGACGCTGGCAATCGGCGGCGACATCGGGTCCGTACCAGAATCGCAGATCTTCCCAGTATCCGCCGACGCCGCCTGCGGCCAGCGTCCGATCGACATGCAAGTGGTGGAGCACCGGATCATGAAGATGGACGAGGCCTCCAAGTCGCGCAAGAAGGCGCGGCTGGAAGGCATGGTAGGTGAAGTTGTTGCCCAACTGAAAAACCGGGAAGGCGTCAGACAAGTCCGGCGCGGGCCCCGTGCCGTTGCACGAGTGGACTTTACAGTTCGGCAAAGCTGCAGGCGTCGCCGCGCCGGTGTAGACCTCCACACTTAGGCCGTGCGCGAGAAGACCGTTCGCGAGCGAGTAAGCGTAGTCGGCGATGCCGCTTTTTTGCGGCGGCCACGGTGTGAACAGTGCGATTTTCACAGGTAAGGCACAACGAGCTCGTCTACGACATGCCGCCAGCTCAACTGCCGGGCAAACGCGGCCCCGGCGCGTCCTCGCACCGCGAGGTCGGTATCGCTCGCGAGATAAACCTGTTCGATAGCGGCGGCGATAGCCGACGGCTGCGGCTCGACGACCCAGCCGCCGCCCGTGCGATCGACTATGCGCGCGGGCTCACCGCTATCGCTGCAGGTGATGACCGGCTTTTCCGCAAGGAAGGCTTCGATCGTCGCGTAGCCGTAATCTTCGTCATAGGGCCCATAGAATACCGCCCGCGCACGCGACAGCTCCGCAATAAGCGCGTCATCCGTGAGGTAGCCGCCGAGTCGGCAACGGTCGGAAAGTCCCAGTTGGCCTATGCGGTTTCTCAGGTCGGCCTCGTCGGTCCCGGCGCCGTAGATCGTGACCTGCGCAGCCGGAAGCAACGCCCCGGCTTCCAGGGCCAATGACGCTGGCTTGCTCCTATCGAGCCGCCCGAGATAGATCACTCGATCCGCATACGGGCCGGGATGAATCCGATCCCGCATCAACGACGGCGGCCAGAGAGGCGCGCTCAACAAGTCATTGAACCGCCTCAGCCGCTCGGAAACGGTCTCTGAAATCGCGAAGCGGCGCACGCACTCGCCCATGAAGCGGGTGTCCAGCTCGTGGAGCTTGCGACGCGCTGCGACCTCGAGCTCGGTCAATTCCGGCCGGTCGTAAATCGTGCCGGCGAGGTCGTAGGCTTGCCGGTATTGGTGGACCAGCCACAAGAGCTTGTTCGGATGCCGGACCGCGTATGTCGGAAACTTGGTTGCAATGACCAGATCGACCCGGTTGCCGTCGACCTCGCTCACGTCCAGAAGACGCCAGGTCATCATTTCAGTGATCAGGCGCTCTTCCGGATAGTGTTTGAACGGAAGCTGGACCAGATCGACCTGCACGCCGGGAACGTGTGCTGCGATCGCCTGCACGAGGCCGGCGTTGAGATTCTCCGCGCCGCCGCGCGCAAACGGCACTTGCGCGCCAAGGACCAGCACGCGCTTGGTCATTTCCGCGCGACCACCGCGTAATCCTCGGAGCCGAACAGATAGCGGACGAGTGCAGGCTCGGTTCCAGCGAGCTCCGAAGCCAGCGGATTTTCGAGATCCGCGTGCAGCGGTACGATCTGAATGCTGTGAAATCCGACGTTGCTCGCGGCGAATTGAAGCAACGGATCGGGCAACGGATGGCGGTGGGTTGGATCGAGGTAGAACCGATTGGTGGCGGTGACCAGATTGCCGGGACTGGGAGTCTCCAGGATTATCAGTCCTCCGGTTTGCAGCACGCGATGAATCCTGCGCAGAAAAAACAGCCATGAAGGCCAGCCCAAATGCTCGATCACATGGAATGCAGTCACGATGTTCCAGTGGTCCGGGGGAGACTGGTCGAGGAATGCACAGAGATCCCCTTCTATGACGCGCAGACCTTTGCGCTCGCATTCAGCGATGAGCAGGCGATTCTGCTCGACACCCACCGCCTCGATTCCAGCGGCCCGCAAAAGGTCCAGCCATTCTCCCCGGCCGCAGCCCAGATCGAGCGCTGGACCCGACAGACCCGCGGACTGGACTATCGGCAGATAGACGCGTAGCCGATCGGTAATGAGTTCGGGCGCACCCCGGAAGCGATCGCCCAAGGCCACGAAGAATGCATCAAGATCCTGCGCCGATGGAGCCTCTGCGCTTTTCACCTCGTTTGAAGATCGCGATGCGTAGCCCAACTGCGCTCGAATGTAATCGCGCAGTATCCCATTCTCGCGTGCGGACTTGTCGCCGTGAGCCAGCGCCGCCTGCAGCGCTTGCAGCGCGTCCCGAAGGAGAAGGTTGACGTCGCGTTGATCCTTGGTAAGCAGGTTATAGAGTCGTAGCGCCAGGCGACCGATCGGCGCGATCGTGAAGGGAAAGCGGCGGAACCGGTGTGGCAATTCGCTGCGGGGCTGGCTGCGACGCATGAGCTCCGCCAGATAACTGTCCAGATGGCTGGCCGCCTCCCTGACCGCATGGTCCGAAGCATCCGCCGCGCTTGGTTGCGGTAATGCGCGATAGAGGCGCGCAGCCTGGCGCATTCTCTCGATCAGCGCTTCGATGTTCGCATCGGGCGTGCGCGGGTGTTCACTCATGCGGCATGGCTTCCCTGGTTTTGACTCGACAGCCGGGCGTATTCCACGAGCGCCGCTTCCGCCGAGCCGTCGTAATGCAGCGTTCCACCATGGAGGACAAGGGCCCGATTGCAGATGCGTGAGACGATGGCGGCATCGTGAGAAACAAACAGCAGCGTTGTACCGGCCTCTTGCAATTCCCGGACGCGGGCAAGGCTTTTCTGCTGGAAATGCTGATCGACCACCGACAGGGCATCGTCGATGATGAGCACGTCGGGGCGCACCGCGGTGGCCAGACTGAACGCCAGTCGAACGTTCATACCGGACGAATACATGCGCAGAGGATCGAAAAACTGGTCGCCCAATTCGCTGAATTCCTTGATGCGCGGCATCAGCGCGCGTATCTCCGCAGGCCGCAGTCCGTACAACTGCGCGGTCATCTGCACATTCTGCTCGCCGCTGAACTCGGCGTGGAAGCCCATGCCCAGCTCCAGCATTGCCGTCACGCGCCCATGCACTTCGATCTCGCCGGCCGTGGGTGCGGTGATTCCCGCCAACAGGCGCAGCAGCGTGCTCTTCCCTGCGCCGTTGCCGCCGAGAATTGCCACGCTTTCGCCCTGCGCAACCGAAAAATCGACATTGCGCAGGACCCACACGTCATGGTGGCGTTGTCGCATGGGCCAAAGCAATTGCACGATCCGGTCGCGAGGATGGTTGAAATGCCGGTAAGCCTTGCCGACTCCGCGGCAGCGGATCGCAGTGTTCATAACTCGTCAGCCAGCGTCGACGCGACCCGGCGATACACCAGACGGCTCAAGACGAGGGACAACGCCAGAAATATCGCGGGATAAAGGAGGCGCTGCCAATCGGGCCATTGATGCAGAACGATGACGCGTTGCATGCTCTCGATGACGCCGCTCAGAGGGTTCCACTCGAGAATGCGCGCGAGCGCCGGCGGCATCGCGGATTGCGGGTAGACGATCGGTGTGAGCCAGAAGAGAAGCTGCAGCCCGAAGGGAACCGCCTGGCTGATGTCTCGAGCATAGACGTTGATGAGCGCCAGCACGACCGTGGCGCTGAAAGCGAGCCCTCCGAGGAGCAGGATAAGGAGCGGCACAGCGACCAGATGGTTCGACAGGGCGTGGCCGGTAAGCGCGAGCGCGCAGAGAAAAAGCGCCAGCAGAAGCGAGAAGTTCAACATCGCCGAAAGCGTCGTGATTACCGGCAGCAGAATACGCGGGAAGCTGCTGTGGCGTATCAGTTGCGCGTTTTCGAGGAAGCAGGTGTGCCCGCGCTGAATGATTTCGGAGAACATCAGCCACGGTATGAGGCCCGCGCAGAGAAACGCGCCATAATTGCTTGTTTCGGGCGCTGTCCGGTTGGGAAACACCGATGTGAAAATGACGTAGTAAACCGCGATGAGCCCCGCAGGCTGAACCACGAGCCAGGCGATGCCCAGCACCGACCCGAAGTAGCGCAGCTGCAGATCCCGGCGCATGCCGCCCCAGACGAAGCTGCGGTAGTCCCACAGGCTCTTTAACATGGCCCTTTGGAGCGACGCGAACTGCGGATCAAGGAACGTGTCGGAACCGAAGCGATAAACGACCGCTCACGCGAACAAGGTGCATCTGACACGGTGCAAGCGCATTTCTTCGCGCGGAGCGAAGAGCGCCTAAAGTAGAGGCATGCGAACCGCGCGCTGCGCGCTCTCGCCAAAGACTACGCGAGCCTCTTCGCATGCCAATTCATCTCGGCAGCCGTACGCCGTCGACAGCGCATTGTCGCAGATTCATGGATTGACGCGTTCACGAGGGGCCGCCCTCCAGCGTAGGGCCAGAGTCAACAGGAGAGCGAGAACGAAGCTAGCCAGAATACCCCCGACGGCGTGTGCCAGAAGGGGTGGCCCGGCGCGCGGAGGCCGTTCGGGCGGCGCGCGAAGTATGGTGTATCCAATGGCGTAGCGACCGCGAAACACGCTGAGGTCGGCTTCTATGGTCGACCGCGCCTCGCGTATCGCTTCACTATCCTCGGCTCCGCGCCTCGAATCCGATCGCACGATTGATTCCAATTGAGCCATATAGCTACGGCCTGGAAGCGCCGCGACATTGAGCTTTCCCGCTTCGTCGAAGACGGAGCTCATCCAGGTGACTTGGCGGATCTTGTTTTCTGATTCTCTTATCGAATCGCGAATGCCGATTGCGTCCGACGACGCGCCGATCAACTGGGTGACCGGAGAAAGGTAGCGTTCCCCGCCATCGACAATAGAGACTACCTGTCGTGAATCTCCCCGGCTAGCCTGTGGGTACTTTGCGCTTACCTTCTGCAATTCCTCGATCTTCGTCTCCACGCGTAGGAGTGATGCGCGATCGCCGGCGATCTGGGCCTCGAGACGTTGCCTGGAGGTGGCGAGGGCTCCGCGCTGCGCCGTGACGTACTCCACCAGTGCGCTCTTCAACGCACCATCGGCAAACGCATCGGCCAAAAGAATCGCCATCCTGCCGGCGCTAGTGCGGTCGGACGATTCGGCGCGGGTCTGGACTGCCACGATCTGCTGTCCCACGCTCGGCGGAGCAACAGATGTTTCCCTCAAATCCGAACGGGAGATCGTGTAGACCGGTATGAAATGGTCCGAAAAAAATGGATCGCGCGAGAGGTCGCGCGCGGCCACTGCGCGGGCGTCGTCGCCCTGGAAAATGCGGGTTGCGATGTCGGAGATAACGGCGGGGTCGCTCGCCGCCTCGATGACGCGCTTGAATTACGCGAGGGTGAGGTCAGGCGTGCGCAGCGTGGCCCTGGCGACGTAGGTCGCGCTCAGCCACACTACAACGGCGTAGGCGAGCGCAAATGCAACCGTCAGAGCCGCAACCTGAAGCCAATGCGTGGTCAGGACCGTCCACGGCCTCGACAATGACACTGTTGCTTGTTCGTCAGCCATTACCAAACTTCAGATTTTGTCGATTGGGCGCAGCCTGGAAGGCCATTTGACGTACCTTCGTTTCATCGGAATGGGGGATCACGACTGTCTTGGACTAAAATTCTACCTTCATGCGAGCAATTGCGAACCGGCTCCTGATTCTGGCGCCGGGCCTGAATGGCGGTGGTGCCGAGCGTCAACTGCTTCTCGTCGCGACCGGATTGGTGAACCGCGGCTGGGACGTACACATCTTGACGATGGCTTCAGGCGGGCAATACTGGGCTGAGCTCGCGGAATCCAAACGCATAAAACTGCACAGCCTCGACCGCCGTGGTCGCTGGGATTTCTCCATCATATCGGAGTCTGCCCGATATGTCCGGAGACACCAGATTGGCATCGTCCAAGGCTGGATGCAGCCATGCAATACCTTTGCGGCGCTGTGCGGTCGGATCACGCGGCGCAATGTCGTCCTCGGCGTCAGGACGGTATCGCGCGCAGTGTACGGTGTTGGCCCGAGGACCTACTTGCGCTCGGAGCCTATGCTGGCGAGGTGGGCCCGGGCAACGGTGATCTGCAATTCCAGGGCCGGCCTCAAGGAGTGGCTGGATCTGGGAGTCCAGGCTGAGCGTCTCCACCATATTCCGAATGGCTTGCTTCTGCCACAGCGGCTGTTGGCGCCGCCTTTTGCGTCATCGGGACCGCTGCGCATCGGCATGCTTGCGCGTTTGGATCCCGTCAAAGGCCATGACATGGTGCTGCGTGCGCTGGGAATCTTGAAGGATCAAGGGCTGGATTTTCGCTTCTCTAATTGGGGCGAGGGCGAGCCCGCTGCAATCGAGCGCCTTCGGTCGAGAGCGGGTGAACTGGGAATCGCCGACCGCGCCGAGTTTCGGTCTGCATGCGAGAGCCCGTGGGACGCTCTTGAATCGATGGACGTCTTCGTTTCCGCCTCGCTGGCGGAAGGCATGTCCAATGCGATCATGGAAGCGATGGGCGCAGGCCGCGTCGTGGTGGCGACGGATGTGGGCGACACCTCGCTGCTCCTCGGACCGGCTGAAAGCCCCAGCGGCGTTCTTTTTGCTCCGTCCGACAAGGCGCTTGCGGACGCAATCGCCGCGGTCGCGTCAGACCGCAACCGCGCAGTCGCCCTGGCCGTGCGTGCGAAACAAAAAGCCGCACGCGAATTCTCCGTCGCGGCGATGGTCGATGCCTATGAATCGGTTTATGCCGGCCTGGCATCAACCGCTTCAAGGGGCTAGCGTTGGTGGCTTCCCGCCCGAAGAGCATTGTCCGGATCGAGGGAGCGCAATGAAACCCGCGCGGCTCTCCGATAGGCCACCCAGACCCGGAACGAATTCGACCGGTGGACGCGGTGCGGGGCCAACATCGGGCTCGCCGCCTGTCGGTAGCGGATCGACAAATCTCTGCGTTCAGTCGAATCGGCCGCAATGTGACTCCGGGAGCCGCGCAAGGTGTGCGGAATAGTCGGCTACTATGGTCCAAGCTCCCGATTGCGCGAGCTTGCCGGGGCGCTCGATCTTGGGTTGCAGAACCTCTCGCATCGGGGGCCGGATGACCACGGCACGTGGGAGGACGTGCGCGATGCGGCGGCGCTCGGCTTCGGCCATCGCCGGCTGTCGATCATCGACCTGAGTCCCTCCGGACACCAGCCGATGGTCTCGGCGAACGGTCGCTACTCGACCGTATTCAACGGTGAAATCTATAACTTCAGGGAGATTCGGACCGAGCTCGCGGCGCAGGGCGTTCAGTTCAGGAGCACGAGCGACACGGAGGTCGTGCTGGAAGCGTATGCGCTCTGGGGGATTGCAGCGGTCGAACGCTTTATCGGGATGTTCGCTCTCGCGATCTGGGATCGGATCGAGCAGCGTCTTTTGTTGATTCGGGATCGCGCCGGAGTCAAACCGCTCTATTTTTTTCTCCACGAGGGAATCCTCGCATTTGCATCGGAGCTCCGCGGTTTGCAGCCATTTCGCTCGTGGCCGCGCGAACTCGACCACGGTGCGCTCGGTGAGTTCTTTCAATTTGGATATATCGCCGGCAATCGCACGATCTTCCGAGCGGTGCGCGTCGTCGAGCCGCGCACGTGGACCAGCTACTCGACCTCCGAAGGCTTGCGCTCGGGCCGCTATTGGTCGCTCGAATCGGCGGCGTCCAAGGTCGACGTTCCGCGGGATGAAAACGCGGCCAAGGAGCATCTGTCCCGGCTGCTGGAAAGCGCATGCGCGTATCGCCTGGTTTCCGACGTGCCGGTCGGCATTTTTCTCTCCGGCGGTATCGACTCGTCGCTGGTGACGGCCATTATCTCGAGTCGGCTCGGAGCCGATACGCGCACGTATACCATCGGATTCGCGGAAGCAGCCTACGACGAGTCGCAATGGGCGAAGGCGGTCGCGGCGCATCTCGGGACGCACCATACTTCCGAACGCTTGACAATGGATGAAGCGGAGCGCGCGGTCGAATGCTGGGGCGACCTTTTCGACGAACCGTTCGGCGACACGTCCGCCATCCCAACCATGCTGGTCGCACGGCTGGCGCGCACCCAAGTCAAGGTAGCGCTTTCTGCCGATGGCGGTGATGAATTGTTCGGCGGTTATGTCAATTACTCGACGATCCCGAACAAGATCCGCGCGCTTGAACGGGTTCCAGCGCCCTTGCGCAGATTCATCGGCCATGCGATGGCCAGCCGCGGCGGCGCTGCTCTTGCAGCGAACATTATCGGCTTGCGCTCGCGTGGGAGTTTCGACAAGTCGGAAGACCGCGTGCGCAAACTCACAGAGGCGCTCCTGCGCAGGGACAGTGCCGGAGTGTTTGAGCTCGCCGTTTCCCATACGACGCCGAACCAGGTGCAACAGTTGCTCGGAACCCGATCGGTATCACGACCGAGCTTGAGTACCTCCTCCGCGTCGCTCGAAGAAGCCATGATGAGTTGGGATTTTCATCACTATCTTCCCAGTGACATTCTTGTCAAAGTCGATCGAATGACCATGCGGGTGGGGCTCGAAGGCAGAGAGCCCTTGCTCGATCACAGGTTGGCCGAGTTCGCTTTTGCCTGTCCCCTTCGATTCCGGATAGGAAAGCTGGGCGCGAAACACCTGTTGCGCAGTGTTCTCTATGACCTGGTGCCACGGCACTTGATCGATCGGCCCAAGCAGGGTTTCGGGATTCCTTTGGCTTCGTGGATGCGTACCGGCCGTCTCAATGTCCACGTCCGCGAACTTTTGAGTCGCGATTCTTTGTTTGGGTCGGGTTTGGTCGATCCGGTTGCTTTGAAACGGGCGGTCGAAGGCTTCCTGTCCGGAGCGCGCGTCGACCCCCATCGGATCTGGCTTTTCGTGGCATTCGAATTCTGGCGCAGGAAGTGGCTGCAGGGATACGGCGCTTGAGAGTTTTGCATGTCTCCAACATGTGGCCGGCGCCCGGCATGCCTCATTTCGGCGTGTTCGTCGAGGCGCAGATCAACAGTCTTCGAAGGCTTGGCATCACGTGCGAAGTCGTGCACGCGCGTCGCGACTACCTGGGCCTGAGGCGCCGGACGCGAGAGGCCCTTGAGAGCGACGCGTTTGACCTTGTGCACGCGCACTTCGGTTACACGGCTGCCGTTGTGGCCGATGTTTGTTCCCGCTCGCGGACACCGTTGCTGGTGAGCTACTGCGGTGGCGACATCAATGGCGAGGAAGGCAGAATCGCGCGCAGAACGCGGTCGTGGATTGGCTCCGTGGCCAGCCGCCTGGCCGGGTTTGCCGCAGCCTCGATCGTCGTCAAGACCGCAGCGATGATCGAGCGGCTGCCGCGCGCGCTTCGGAAGAGAGCGGAGATCATCCCCACTGGTGTCGCTCTGGATTGCTTCGTTCGCACGAGTCGGGATCGCGCGCGCGCGCGTCTCGGTTGGGATGACGGAGTCATCGTCTTGTTCGGAGGCCGTCGCCTCGATCCCACCAAGAATTACAGGCTTGCCGAGGCCGCGGTGCAGCAGCTTACAGCCCGGGGTATGCAGGCGAAGCTGATTCCGTTGGAAGGCGTGCCGCACGACCAGGTCCCTGTGTGGCTCAGCGCGGCCGATGTAGTCCTGTTGACGTCGCTTCGCGAGGGGTCGCCCAATATCGTCAAGGAGGCCATGGCATGCGACTCTCCCGTTGTCGCCGTGCCGGTAGGCGACGTCGCGTGGCTGCTCGAAGGTGTGGCGAATTCGCGGCTTTGTTCTTATGACCCGAAGTCGGTTGCAGATGGCATTGCCAAGGTGCTGACGGCAGAATCTGGCGGTGGACGTGAAAAGATCCGCGCCCTCGGACTCGACTCCGATTCAGTGGCAAGGAAGCTCGAAGCGCTATATCTGAAGATTCTAGGATGGGCGTCGCCATGGTCGATCGGCTCTGGCGCCGCGCTCCATGGTGGATGGCTGTGGGAGTTGCCGCGCTGGCACTATTCGATTTGCAATTCAGCGTCGTGGGCAAAGCGCTTACGCTCGTTGCGATGGCGGGCGGTCTGGTGGGCGTGCTTGCTGCGCCATTGGCCGACGCCTTGATTCTCGCGCTCGCAGTGTCGCTGTTTCCAGGCGACGCCGCATTGCTTGGCGCGATGCTAGCCCTGCTGTTGCGAGTGGCGACAAACCGGAACCTGGGATTCGACGGGTCGCTGCGATCGATGCTGCTTTTCGGATTTTTCGTTTCAGCGGCCGGATCGGCTTTATTCGGTCTGATAGCCGTTGAGGCGCGTCCGCTGCAGTGGTTCCTGTGGATGGCTACTTTGGGAGGGCCGCTGCTTCTGCTCGGTGGCGCTCGTCTTCGTCTGCCGCCTGAGTTTGCTCCACGACTTACGCGCTTCCTGATATTCGCATTGTGGCTCGAAGTCCCGGTCTGCGCCGCGCAGTATGCCCGGCTTGCCGAGGTGCAAATTGGCGACTGGTACGCCGGTACCTGGGGGAACGCTAATCTGGTGGGGTTGTGGGCTGCCGTCGCATTGTCCGTTTGCGGGGTGCGTCTGGTGACTGCGACGGCAATCCCGGACCGGGCGCGTACTTGGATTGTCGCGGGAGGTGTCGCCGCGGCGGCGGCATACCTCGTCTGGGGTGCGAGCGCGAAGCTCTATTCCGCGTCCATTTTCGGTGCCGCCGGCGTAGTGACTGCGATGCTTCTCTTAGCTGACGGCGGCATGTTCAGAATCGGGACCTGGATTCGGGCGGTTATCGTGATCTTGGCGATCAGTTTGACGGGACTGCTGGCGGAGTCGTGGGTGCGGGACAACTTCGAAGGGTTCGTATCGAACTTGGAGAATTCCGAAAAGCGAACCCTGCTGACGCGCGTGGTCTTCGGTGTGGCGGAACGCTATAATTCAATTCTTGGCGTGGGGCCCGGAATGCTGGGTTCGCGAGCCGCGAGCGCCGCGTCTGGTGACGTGCTCTATAAAGAAACTGAAAGCGCCTTCGCAAGCTTGCTGGGACCCGCTCCGAAGCCCGAGGGCTGGGCCATGTCCGGTTTGTGGAACGCGGACGTGGTGGAGGATGTTTTCTACAAAAGCGCGCTCCTGACCATGCCGTTTTCCGGCTGGGGTTCACTGCGGGCGGAGCTCGGATGGCCCGCAGTCATTCTGCTGTTCTTTTACCTTCTCTCGCTCGGCCGACAAATGGCCGCCATTG
>Ga0066709_100003353_pt1 | contig 12245 bp, 6 predicted proteins | sample GraSoiAngelo_158_FD_79665 | JGI IMG/M metagenome (GOLD analysis project Ga0066709, IMG submission 79665) | Grasslands soil microbial communities from the Angelo Coastal Reserve, California, USA - 14_1009_16_30cm | ecosystem: Environmental > Terrestrial > Soil > Grasslands | place: USA... | reverse complement strand
GGAGGCGGACCGACTCCTCGAGCAGATCGCGGAAGCGGCCGACGGCGTCGCGATCGGACAGCGCCTCGGCGCCGCGGTCCTCGCCGACAGGGATGTCCCACCAGCATTTCGTCGTCACCTCGCCGCGCTCGAACACGAGGAGGTGACCGGGCAGGAGCCGATGGATGCCCTTGAAGAGCGTTTCCGCGCCGGAGAGATAGCGCGTGCTCAGCAGCTCCGGAAGGGCGCGCTCGTTCGCCTCGCGCCGCACGAGGCCGCTTTCGAGGATCGCCTTGATCTCGGACCCGAAGAGCAGACGGTCGTCGACGACGGTCCAGTAGAGCGGTTTGATCCCGAGACGATCGCGCGCCAGCAGCAGGCGGCGCCGGCGCGCGTCCCAGATCGCGAACGCGAACATGCCGCGGAACCGCTCGACGCAGCGATCTCCCCATTCCTCGTACGCGTGCACGATCGTTTCGGTGTCCGAGCGCGTGCGATAGCGATGCCCCGCCGCCTCGAGCTCCGGCCGCACGTCGGCGTGGTTGTAGATCTCGCCGTTGTAGACGATCCACACGGTCTCGTCTTCATTGGCCAGCGGCTGCTGGCCCGTCGCCAGATCGACGATGCTGAGCCGGCGGTGCGCGAGGCCCGCGTAGTCGTCGTGGAAGATGCCGGATTCGTCCGGGCCGCGATGCGCGAGGACGTCGCGCATGGCGACGAGGCGCGCGCGCTCGTCGGCGTGGAGCCGATCGGCGGCGACGATCCCTGCGATGCCGCACATGACTAGGAGGCCGCCTCCGCGTACTGCGCCCGCTCGGCGGGCGCCTTGTCGATGAACTGCCGGAACCAGAGCTCGAGCATGATCAGCTGCCAGAGACGGTGGCGATGGTCCGAGCGGCCGTCCTTGTGATCCGTCCAGAGACGCGCGACCTCGCGCGCGTCGAACACGCCGCGGTCCCGCAGCCTTCCGTCGAGGAGCAGATCGTCGGCCATCGGCGCGAGCGGGCCGCGCAGCCATTCGCCGATGGGCGCTTCGAAGCCGCGCTTGCCGCGTTGGAGGATCGACGCGGGCACGCGGCGATCCAGCAGGCGGCGGAGGAGGTACTTGCTGCGGCCGTCTTTCAGCTTCAGCGATGCCGGCACCGACGCGGCGAACTCGAGCAGGCGATGATCGAGGAGCGGCTCGCGCGCCTCGAGCGACACGGCCATGCTCATCCGATCGACCTTCGTCAGGATGTCGTCCACCATGTAGGTGTGGACGTCCACGTACAGCGCGCGGTCGAGCGGATCGGCGGACTCGCACCGGCGGTAGACGTCACGAAACCCCGCGAAGGGGTCGGATCGCGCCACCGATGACGCGAAGTCGCCGGTGTAGAGCCGCGCCTTGGCGTCGGGCTCGAACATCCCGTACCCATGTTTGAGCGCGTACGCCTGGTCGGGCGACGCCGCGAGATGTCTGAGCGCGCGCGCGCCTTTCACCGAGAGCGGCAGCGCGCGGGCGATCCATCCGGCGGCGGCGCTCGCGGGTCCCAGCGCCCGTCGTGCGCGCTGCTCCCACCGCTCGACGCGGTGCCGTGCGTAGCCGGCCCACAACTCGTCGCCGCCGTCCCCCGACAGCGCGACGGTGACCAGCTCGCGCGCGGCCTTCGACACGTAATAGGTCGGCACCGCGGAGGAATCGGCGAACGGTTCGTCGAAATGCCACGCGAGCCTGGGCAGCAGCGCGGCGACGTCGGGGCTCGCCTGCCGCGCGTGGAACTCGCATCCGAGATGACGCGCGACGGTTTCCGCGTGGGCGACTTCGTCGTACGCCGCGTGATCGAAGCCAACGGAAATCGTCACGGGCGGCCGATCGCTCGTCTGCCGCATGTACGCGACGACCGTCGTCGAATCGATGCCGCCCGACAGGAACGCGCCGAGCGGCACGTCGCTGATCTGTCGCAGCGCCACCGACTCGGCGAGCAGCGCGTCGAGCTGCTCGAGGTAGTCGTCCTCGCGGCGCGCGTCGCCGTCTCCCGTGAACGAGAGATCCCAGTAGCGTGACGTTCGCACGCGGCCGCGCTCGGCGATCAACACGTGCGCCGGCGGGAGCTTGCGGACGCCGCGATAGATCGTGTGCGGCGCCGGGATGTACAGCAGCGTCAGGAACGCGTCGATCGCGTCGGGCCGCCACTCGCGCGGCACGTCTGGATCTTCCAGCAGCGACTTCAACTCGGACCCGAAGACGACGCCGCGGCCGGGCACCTCGGCGTAGTAGAGCGGCTTGACGCCGAGGCGGTCGCGCGCCAGCATCAAACGCCGCGCGTTCGCGTCCCACAGCGCGAACGCGAACATGCCGCGGAAGCGATCCACGCAGCGTTCTCCCCACTGCTCGTAGCCGTGGACGATGACCTCCGTGTCGGAGCTGGTCCGGAAGCGATGGCCGGCCGACGCCAGCTGCGCGCGCACCTCGGCGAAGTTGTAGATCTCGCCGTTGAACACGACCCACACGGTGCCGTCTTCGTTGGTCAGCGGCTGATCGCCGGTTGACAGGTCGATGATGCTCAGCCGCCGATGGCCGAGCCCGATGCCGGGGGCCGAGTAATATCCGGATGCGTCCGGCCCCCGGTGAGCCACCGCATCCGTCATGGCGACCAGCACGTCACGATCGACGGGGCGCCGCGGGTCGAAATTGAAACGTCCTGCAATGCCGCACATGGGTCACGCCGCCGCGGCCGCCGCCGCGCGGGCGGCGCCGAGCTCCGAAAAATAGAGGTCTTCGAACGACTGCACCATGCGGTCGAACGAGTAACGGCGCGCGTCGTCTCGCGCCGCGCGCCCGAGCGCCGCCGCGCGCGCGGGATCCTCGATCAAATCGCCCAACGCCGCCGCCAGTGCCGTGACGTCGTCTGGCGGTACGAGCACGCCGGTCCGGCCGTCGTCGATCAGATCGAGCAGGCCGCCGACCGCGCTCGCGACGACGGGGAGGCCGGCGGCCATCGCTTCGATCGCGCCGTTTGGGAAGGCCTCGGACCGTGACGGCAGCACGAACGCGTCCGCGCGCGCGAGCAACTCGGGCACGTCCTCTCGATGTCCGAGGAACTCGACGCGATTGGCGACGCCGAGGGCGCGCGCCTGCGCCTCGAGCGCCGCGCGGCGCGGCCCGTCGCCGACGATTTGCAGCGCGAGCGTCGGATGACGCGGCGCGAGCGCGGCGATTGCGGCGAGCAGGACGTCGTGCGCTTTTTCCTGACGCAGGTTGGCGACGGTGATCAATCTCGTGACCACCGGCGCGATGTCGCGCGCGCGATAGCGTTCGCTGGCGAGGCCGTTCGGGATCACGTGAATGCGGCGGAGAGGAATGCCTTCGGACTGAAGCTGCTTCGCGGCGGCCGCCGAGTTCGCGACCACGCGCGTCGCGAAGCGGTAGGCCTGACGCTGCAGCGCGATCTGGGCCGGGGTCTTGTCCGGGTTCAACTCGCGGCGGCTGCCGATCCGGACGCGGACGCCCGCGACCGCGGCGGACGGCAGCGCGAACGTGTTTGCATAGAGGTCGCAGGTCTGCAGCACGCGGATGCGCCGCGCGCGACACCAGCGCACGAATTCGGCGGCGCGCACGAGCGTGCGGGCGCGCGCGAAGCCGCGGATCGGAAACGCCGTCACCGGCGCGCAGCGCTCGACGCGGGGCAGCCAGGCGCCGTCGCGCAGAAAACACGCGACGTGGACGTCGAACCGCGCACGGTCGAGCCGGACGATTAGCTCCGTCATCTGCTGTTCGGTGCCGCCGGGGTGGAAGCCGGTGATGAACACGGCGACCGGAACTTGTGGCGGCAGCTTCACAACATGGCATCTGAGCAAGCGAAGTGCCACGGGCTGAGCCGAAACGGCCCGGGACAAAGTGGCGGATTTCTTCCCACAAAAGGCAGGGGTGGGTAGCGGCGTTCTCAGGCGCGGAGCACCCGGGCTCCCAACGCCGGGACCGTGGCGGAATCCAGGTACTCGCGGTGCCACAGCTCGAAGACCAGGAGCTGCCAAAGCCGATCCGTGTGATCCCGCGTTCCGCCGAGATGCTCGCGGACGAGTCGGTCCACGAACCGCGGCTCGAAGTACCCGCGCTGGCGCGTGCGCGGCGCGTTGAGAACATCCGAAAACAAGTCCGTGAGGCCGCCGCGGAACCACGTGCCGAGCGGCACGCCGAATCCCTGCTTCCGCCGCTCGAGAATTCCGGCCGGCAGCAGCGACCCGAGCGCGCGTTTCAGCACCGCCTTGCGCCGTCCGTCGCGGATCTTGAACCGCGACGGCAGCGTCGCCGCGAACTCGATGACGTCGTTGTCGAGCAGCGGCACGCGCGATTCGATCGAGTGCGCCATGCTCATGCGATCCACTTTTGTGAGCACGTCTTCCGGCAGGTAGGTCTCGAAGTCGAACCGCATCATGCGGCTGTGGAGCGGCAGCGCGCGGAATCGATCGAAGTGCCGCGCGAGGACGGCCTCGGCGGCGCGGGCAGTGAGTGACGCGCGGACGTCGCCGGAGTAGAGCGCGTGACGTTCGTCCGCCTGGAGCATCGCGATCGAATCGAGGTATCGCCCTTCGTCATCGCGCGCGACATGACGCAGGAAATTCTTTCCGCGCGTCCCGTGCGGGAGGAGCGGCCACACGACGCCGGCCGCGCGACGCAGGCCCGGCACGTGAAGACGATCGAACTGCGCGACACGCGGGTGCGGGATGTAGCGATCGTAGCCGCCGAACAACTCGTCGCCGCCGTCCCCCGACAGGACGACGGTCACGTGACGGCGCGCGATTTCCGAGACGTACCACGTCGGGATGGCGGACGAATCCGCAAACGGCTCGTCGAAATGCCAGACGAGGCGGTCCAGGATCGACAGGCCGTCCGGTTTGACGACGAACTCGTGGTGCTCGGTGCCGAAGTGCCGCGCGACCGTGCGCGCGTGCTCCAGCTCGTCGAACTGCGGTTCGTCGAAGCCGATCGAGAACGTTTGCACGGGACGGCTCGACGCGGCCGCCATGAACGCGACGACGGCGGAGGAGTCGACGCCGCCGGAGAGGAACGCGCCGAGCGGCACGTCGCTGATCATGTGCGAGCGCACGGCGTCCTGCAGGACCGCGCGCAGCGCGTCGACGGCATCCTCTTCACTGCCGGCGAACGGTTCCTGCGCGGCGATCGCCCAGTACTGACGCGTTTCCAGCCGGCCGTCGCGCCAGCGAAGATAGTGGCCGGGCGGCAGCTTGCGGACCCCCTCGAAAATCGACGCGTCCCGCGGCGTGTACAGGAACGTCAGAAAATGATCCAGCGCGCCGAGGTTCACGCGGCGTTCGACCGCGCCCGCTTCGAGGAGCGACTTGATCTCGCTCGCGAAATACAGCCGGCCGCCGTGCTCCGTGTAGTGCAGCGGCTTGATGCCGGCGCGATCGCGGGCGAGCAGCAACGTGCGCCGCTCCGAGTCCCACAGCGCGATCGCGAACATGCCGCGCAAACGCCGGAACGCGTCTTCGTCCCACTCTTCGTACGCGTGGACGATCGTCTCGGTATCGCTCGACGTGTAGAAATGATGCCCGCGGCGTTCGAGGTCCGAGCGAAGCTGCTGGTAGTTGTAGATCTCGCCGTTGAACACGACCCAGACGGTTTGCGCTTCGTTGTGAATCGGCTGATGGCCGGTCGCGAGGTCGATGATGCTCAACCGCCGCATGCCGAGGCCCACGCCCGGTTCGACGTGCATCCCTTCGTCGTCGGGACCCCGGTGGCGGATCGCGTCGCACATGCGATGGACGAGGTTGAACTGGGCGTCGAGCCTGGCGATCCCCGCATCACGGGAAGGAAGAACGGCGTCAGCGAAACCGGCGATGCCACACATGCGCTTACAACGCTCCCAGCCCGGGCGGCCCTTTTTGCCGTAGCGCAGCCCTTCAGGGCTGCTCGTGGCTCCCGCGTGCCCGTCATCACGGGCAGGGCTAAGGCCCTGCGCGACGCCGTCCTTTACAGAGCCTCCGTCACCAGCCGCTCCGACGGCTCGACTTGATGCACGGCTGAGGCCAGCGCGGGCCGCAGGCTGCCGTGAAAGGCGGGAACACGGGTCGCGAGCGCGAGGCCTGCTCGTGGGTCCGCGATTTCGACCTGCGATCCGTTCACGAGCGACGCGACGGCGGCCGTGCCCTGTTCGAACCGGACTACCGCGACGCGAGCGTCCGTGCGGACGCCGGCGCCTCCCCAACGCGTCGCCGGCGCCGCGTCCGGCCCGAAGTCCGAGGAGACCGGAGTGGCGAGCAGCGCCGCGATGCTCATCTGATTCAGCCTGACCGTAGCCACGCACGTCCGCCAATCGTCGCCCGCGGATGTTTCAGCCGGCTGCACGCTGAGGCGCAGCGATTCCGTGCGCCGCGCCGGTGCGGTCACGAACGTAACGATGACGAATGGGGCGTGCCCCCGAGTGACGGTCCGGACCGCATACCCGTGTTCGACGCGACCGTACTCCGGAGCGAACGCGCTGAGGCCGCTCGGATCGCCGGCGCCGATCACCGTGACATCCGTCGCGGTCGTCGCGAAGCCCAGCCGCTGGCCGTCGTGCGCGATCAGATCGAGCACGTGATCGCGGATCGACGGCGTCCATGACGGATGAAGATGCCACCACGCCTCGGCCGTGACGTCGTCGTCCCCCGCGACGTGATCGACGATGAGCCAGCCGAAGTCGTGCAACGAGACAATCGATCGCACGTGCGCCGGGCCGGCATATGCGTCGTGCGTGCCTTCGACGAAATCGAAGCCGGCCGCCGTCCGCGAGATCGTGAATCGTCCGGCGGGCCCGCCACTCCAGTGAAAGGGACCGCTCGGCGCGACGTGCTCGCGTCCGTCGAGCACGACCGTGTTGTGCATGCGCGTCGATCGGAATCGATCGCGCATGGCCGCGTCCATCGTGTACGTCGCGGTCCCCGGGTCGACAAGTACGGGCCGTCCCGCGACGGTGAGGACGATGGACAGCGCGTCGGAATGGGCATGGCCGCCGTTGAGGAATCCGTGCGGGCCGGCGTCGAAGAGGAGGTGGTCGCCGGCCGGCGTGCGCGACACGAAGTATCCGCTGTGTGGCAGCACCTGCGAGGGCCACGCCGCGCGCGCTCCTTCGATAACGGACACATCAGGCGCGCGACCCAGGATCCAGTACGTCTCCTCCGGCGGAGCGCAGACGGCGAGCGACGGATCTCCGAGGACAGCGGCGGCAAGCGCGAGCGTCGGCGCCGCATCAGCCGCGGGCCGCCCGCACACCGGCCACAGCTGCCCGCCGTCGTCGTCGCCGAGGAGCGGCAGCCGGCCGGCGTCGTCCGCGATCGCGCGCAAGTACCGCGCTTGCCGGCTCGCGGCGCTCTCCAACGCAGCGGCCGCCGCATCGTCGGAGGTGCGCGCGATGAGGAGCGCGAACAGATAGAAGTCGGTGGAGTAGCGATGGTAATGGGCGGAAAGTTCGGCGTGGCCGCCGTCGCCACGGATTTGCGTCTCAGCCTGCTCGAGCAGCACCCGGCGGCCGAGATCCGCGTACGCATTCGAGTCCGCCAGTTCGGGCATCGCGCGTCCCGCGCCGTAGAGCGCCAGCGCTTCGCCGGTCAGATGCGTGTTGGGGCTGAAGTATCGCGACAGGTTTCGCGCGACGTGCCGAAGTTGACGATCCAGCGCGACGACGAGATCGACGAGCCAGGGCCGGTCGTCCGCGACGGCTGCTTCCGCGAAGAACTCGACCGTCCAGATCCACGAGAGGCTGCGAAACGCCAGCTCCAGCATGCTCGCCCAGTTGATCCCCTGGAGCGGCGGATTCGCTGCGAGCCAACTTTCCAATTCCGTGACCACGCGTTCGTAGTATTTCGTCTGTCGCGTCAGCGAAAATGCGCGTCCGAGCGCGATCCAGTGCTGATGTCGATTCAGTTCCCAGATGACTTTGTGGTCGCCGCCCGAAGGATCCAGGTACGGCACGTCCATCCAGAACGCGGAGGGTGCGCGCCGTCCCGACGCGGCGTCGCGGTGCCAGTCCGGAGGCGTGCCGGACTCGAGCCCGCGATAGCCGAGCAGGTCGTGGCAGCCGTCCGCGATCCGATCCGCGCGGACCGTCGCGTGGTGCACCGCATCCGGGAAACGCAGCGCGACAAGCCGGGCGAGATCCGCGGAGCGGCGTGCCTGGAGAGGCCAGCAGGACGCGCGCGCGGCGAAGTGCGCCGCCAGCGCCTGGTGGGCGGCGGTGAAGTCGCCTCGACGCGCGGCGTCTATCGCTTCGTCGACGCCAGGCCACCGTCCGGAGCGCAGCACCCGCGCCAATCGATCGCGGCGCCAGGCTTCGCGCCGCACGTGCGTGCGCACGCGGTCGATCGTGTTGCGCGCGTGACACGCGGCGCGGAAGCGAAGCTCGGCGGCGTCCATCGACGTCAGCCGGCGGGCGGCGGTGGTCAGTTTCATGCGGGACGAGGATCGGGCACGATCGCCGGCTGAACGAGCGCACGGTACAAGCGCACCCACTGCGATCTGACGGACGACCACTGATAACGAGCGCAGCTCTCGAACGCCGCCTGCGTCAGCGATCGCGCGAGCGCGGCGTCGTCGAGCAGCCGCAGCGCCGCGCGTCCGGCGGCGTCGTGGTCGTCGCACGGCGCGAGCAGGCCGTGGACGCCGTCGCCGAGAATCGCCGGGACGCCGCCGGCGTCGGTCGAGACGACCGCGCAGCCGCTCGCGAAGGCTTCGAGCACCGAGGACGGCATGTTGTCGATGTTCGGGGTCTGCAGATAGATATCGGCTTCGGAGTAGTAGCGCCAGATTTCGTGGGGCGGCACGCGGCCGGCAAACGTCACATGGGCGAGCGATAGTTCGTCGACCATGCGACGAAGCGACGACTCCTGGGATCCGCCGCCGACGAGCACGAGTTGCGCATCCGGATGGCGCTCCTGCACGATCTTGAACGCGCGCAGCGTGCACGGCACGTTGTAGAGCGGCTCGAAGTTTCGCGTCGAGACGATTCGCGGGCGGAGCGGTTCACGGGATCGGAAACGGAACCGCTCGACGTCAACGATGTTCGGGATGATCTCCGAGGCGATTCCGAACGTCGCGAACACGTCGTGCAGAAAACGCGACGGCACGGCATTCCGATCGACGTGACGGAGCGTCGCGCGCGCGATCGCGGACCGGCGCAGGTGATCGGGAGCTTCGCCGCTGCGATAGTTCATCACCACGGGCTTCCCGAGCAGCCGCGCGATCAGGACGGCGGGCAGCGGCGCCAGCAGGAACGAGAAGTAGGACGCGGAAAACACGTGCACGACGTCCGCGCGCCGCAGCTCGTGGAGGAGCACGGGCCAGTAGGTGAGCTGCGTGACAATGGTGCGGACGTACTTCACGCGAAGCGCGGGCCGCAGAGGACGCGGCGGCACCGGGTTGATCGGCACGAGCCACGCGCGGACGTCCGGATCGTCGCGCCAGGCGCGGAGGAGACGCTCGGCCTGCACCGCCTGGCCGCCGAGGATGTCCATCGACGGCGCGACGACGGCGACGTTGAGGCGGCGCGCGGACGGCTGGGGCATCTGGGGAGCGCTCTCTCCTGTATCAGATCGCAGCTCTGCAAAGGGCGAGCCGCGGCCATCGTTCTGTTCGCGGATGATGCAGTGGCGATCGTCGCGCTGAGCTGCGCCTCACGTCTACCTGCTGGGTGTTGTCGAACACAACTGAGCGGTATCGCTTATCTCACCGATTGGCGGGGCTTTTCGTGTACTGCGTGTAAGAATTTCAAACGGATGAGTTGTGTGCGCGCAACCCTGCTGAGTCGCAAATCACGTCGCTGATCCGTAATCCACGAGATTGCAGCCATTTCTGCCAATTCTCGATCTGGTCACCTCTTTGCCTTAGAGGGTGGTGGCGGACCACTGGTCTGCCGCAATACCCCAACTCAACGTCACGCCTGCGTTTTCCCGAATGCTCGTGCGTTCGTAACCGCAGCGTGCGCCTGCCGTCCAGACGCGCGACCGCACCCGATGTGTGTGCGCGAGGCGGGCAGGCCCCAGGGAGATTTGATAATGCGACTTCGTTCGATCGCGCTGGCCGTTCTGCTGATCGCCGGCGTGTCCGCGTCCGCCCGCGCGGCATCCCTCACCTCGGTTGACGTGCCCACTCGCGGCGCGACCGTCCCGCAAACTTTTCTGATTGGCGGATGGGCGATCGATCGGGCCGCCACCACCAGCACCGGCGTCTCGACGCTCCATATCTGGGCGTATCCCGCCAACGGCGCGCCGCCGCAGTGGGTCGGCGCCGCGAGCTACGGCTATACGCGCGCCGACGTCGCGGGCGCATTCGGCGGTCAGTTCCTGAAGAGCGGCTTCAACCTCGTGACCAGCTCGCTCTCTCCGGGCGGCTGGGTGCTCGCGATCTTTCCGTACAACTCGCTCAGAGGCGCGTTCGACCCGGCGATCACGGTCCCGATCACCGTTGCGTCGACCGTCTCCTCGACGTCGAAGCTCCTGCGCGTGCTCCAGTGGAACACGCACCACGGCGGCTTCGGCACCGACGGCGTGTACTCGCCGGATCGCGTCGCGTCGTGGGCCGCCTCGTTCAAGCCCGACGTGATCATGTTCAACGAAATCGAGAAGAACGACTACTGGGGCAATCAGGATCAACCCGAGGTCTACAAGGCGCTCCTGCAGCAGAAGACCGGCAAGACCTGGTACTACGTCTTCGCCCAGGAATTCGGCCAGTGGACGTCGAACGGCAAGGGCAACCTCATTCTCTCGACGTACCCGCTCAATTCGATCAACCGCTACGAGCTGCTGCACAACTACGACCGCAGCGTGGCGCTCGCGCAAATCACGGTGAACGGACGGAACGTCACGCTCGCGTCCACGCACCTCGATCCCTACGACGCGACGCTGCGGCTCGCGCAGGCGACCGAGCTGATCGGCTGGGCCGCGGGACAGGCGGAGAACCGGATCCTCGCCGGCGACATGAACGCATGGCCGGACCAGACGTCGATCGCGCAGTTGAACAACTCCTACAACGACACCTGGACGGTCGCGGCCAATGCAGGCACCGCCGTCGCGTTCGCCGGCAACTCCGGCGAAACCATGAAGGGCCGCATCGACTACATCTTCACGTCCAGAGGCGCGTCGAACCTGGTCGTGAAGTCGTCGCAGGTGTACGACACGCGCGATGCGAACGGCGTCACGCCCTCGGATCATCGTCCCGTGCTCACCGTGTTCGAAGTTCGCTAGACCCATTGAAAGGACGCTCCTCACTCATGTTTTTGCAGCTCCGACGGACCCGATGGCCGCTCGCGGCGGCCGTCGCCCTGATACTCGCCGGCGGCGGCATCGCCTCCGCTCAGACCTCGACGACGGACGTTGTCGTGTATGCCGCTGACGGACGGATCAGCGGCGCGGCCTGGCAGCTCGTTGCCGACGCGACGGCCGCTGGCGGATCCCGGCTGTGGAATCCCGATCAGGGCGTGGGAAAAATCGGAACGCCGGCGGCGACACCGGCGAGCTTCGTCGAGTTCACGGTCTCCGTCGTCGCGGGGCAGCCGTATCACTTGTGGATTCGTGCGGCCGCCCAGAACAACACGTACGTGAACGACTCGATGTTCGTGCAGTTCTCGGGCGCCGTCGACGCGGCGGGCGCTCCGCTCGGACGCATCGGCACCGCCAGCGCGCTGACGTATTCGCTCGAAGCGTGCAGCGGCGCCGGCGATTCGGGCTGGGGCTGGGAAGACACGACGTACTGCGGGCTCTCCGGCAACGTGTATTTTTCGTCGGCGGGCACGCAGACGGTGCGCATCCAGCAGCGCGAGGACGGCATCTCGTTCGACCAGATCATGCTGTCGCCATCGCGCTTCCTGTCGAGCGCTCCGGGGCTGCAGAAAAGCGACACGACGATCTATCCGCGCAGCAGCACGACCTCGTCGCCTTCGCCCACGCCCACGATCACGTCGCCGAGCGACCTCGTTCTGTATGGCGCCGACGGCCAGGTGAGCGGAAGCGCCTGGAGGTTGACGAGCGACGCGACGGCGGCCGGGGGCGCCCGGATGTGGAATCCGGATTATGGCGTGGCGAAGATTGTGACGGCGGCCGCGAATCCGCCGAGCTACGTCGAGTTGACGTTCACCCCCGTCGCGGGTCAGGCGTATCACCTCTGGGTCCGCGGCCTCGCCGACAACAACTCGTATCAGAACGATTCGATGTTCGTGCAGTTCTCTGGCGCGGTGGACGCGAGCGGCACCGCGATCGACCGCATCGGGACGGCGTCAGCGCTGGTGTACTCG
>Ga0066709_100003352_pt1 | contig 12249 bp, 11 predicted proteins | sample GraSoiAngelo_158_FD_79665 | JGI IMG/M metagenome (GOLD analysis project Ga0066709, IMG submission 79665) | Grasslands soil microbial communities from the Angelo Coastal Reserve, California, USA - 14_1009_16_30cm | ecosystem: Environmental > Terrestrial > Soil > Grasslands | place: USA... | reverse complement strand
TCAATATCCCACTAGGTAAGGATCTCCTCGACATGACAAAAGACAGTATCACCGAGCTTGAGCACCTCTCAGAAGCTGAAATGCGGACGCTTCTGGACCCAGACCTGCTTCCCCGGCATATTGCCATCATCATGGATGGCAACGGCCGCTGGGCAGCGCAACGTGGCTTGCCCCGGATGGCGGGCCACACCGAAGGCATCAAGTCGGTCAAAGAGATGATCACTCTGTGCCGAGATCTCGGCATTCGAGCCTTGACGATCTACGCATTCTCACAGGAAAACTGGAAGCGTCCGGCTCCCGAGATTACGGCGCTGATGATGTTGCTGGAGCGCTATCTTCAGATGGAACTCGAGGCGCTGGTGGAGAAAGGCGCCCGGTTCAGGGCGATTGGACGGGTCACCAGCCTGCCGGAATCGGCCTTGGCGTGGGTCAGGAAAGTGGAACGGGAAACGGCTCATCTTGACAAGCTCAACCTCACCGTCGCCCTCAGCTATGGCGGCCGATCTGAGATTGTGGATGCGGTGCAGCGCCTCGCTGAGGATGTCCGAACCGGCGCAGTGGAGCCGGCAAAAATCGACGAGACGCTTCTTGAGGGCTATCTCTCCACTCACGGCCTACCCGATCCCGATCTGCTCATTCGAACCAGCGGTGAAACCCGAATCAGCAATTTCCTGCTGTGGCAGTTGGCCTATACCGAAATGTATTTCACACCGACCTTGTGGCCAGACTTTCGCCGGCGGGAGGCGTTATTGGCGCTCCTCGATTATCAGAGTCGGGAGCGGCGCTTCGGTCGTCTCAACGATATGGACGGTACCTTCGCCAAAAGGCCTTCTTAGTGGATCGCCGGCGGGTGTACGCGGCCCTCGTCTTCTTTCCCTGCTTTTATGTTTTGGTCCGATTCCTCCCTCCTCTCGCGTTTTCGATATTCGTGGGCACAGGCATCGTGATCGCGCAATATGAGTACTATCGGCTGCATTTTGCAGACACCTTCTCTCCGCAGATCGCGCTCGGTCTGGGACTGGGGCTACTCGTCACCACCGGTTTTTCAATTCCGGGTCTCCTGTCCGACAGCGCAACCGTCAGCTTCATCATCGTCGCCATTCTTTTGAATCAACTGTTTTCGGGCCGCGACCTGAAATCGGGTTTCGTGGACACGGCGGTCCTGGCGTTCGGAATATTTTACGTCGCTTGGCTTGTAGGCCACATGATCCTGATCAGACACCTCCATGCCGGCGCTTTTCTCATCTTCTTTCTTTTCCTAGTGACATGGGCCAACGATACGGGCGCGTATTTCGTCGGCAGCCTCCGGGGACGCTCTGCCATGGCGCCCCGCATCAGCCCCGGGAAGACGTGGGAGGGAGCGTTCGGAGGGATCGTGGCGTCGCTCGCTGCGGCCTTGGCCTGCCGCGCATGGTTCTTGCCAACGCTGACCTCGGCGGAGGCGCTTGGATTTGGATTGCTCGTGGGCGTGATGGCCCCGCTCGGCGACCTCGCCGAATCCATCATGAAACGAAGCGCCGGAGTGAAGGATTCTGGACGCATCATTCCCGGCCACGGCGGGATCCTGGATCGGATTGACAGCTTGATCTTTACCACCCCGGCATTTTACTATTACCTTCTTGCCGTCCGCACACCGTGAGAGTCATCCCATGAAGAACATCATCATCCTCGGCTCGACCGGGTCCATCGGGACGAATACGTTGGATATCGTGTCCAAGTTTCCGGGAAAGTTCCGTGTCGTAGGCATCACCGCGGGGACAAACGTGGACAAGATGGAGGAGCAGATCCGGACATTCTCCCCACTGCTTGCCGCCATGTCGGATGAAACGGCGGCCGACCGTCTCCGCACTCGGTGCAAGGGACTGTCCACCAGAATTCTGAGCGGTACGGACGGTTTGGTAAAAACCGCCACGATGGACGGCGCGGATTTGGTGATTTCTGCGATTGTTGGAGGAGCCGGCCTCGTACCGACGCTGGCAGCCATCCAGGCGGGAAAGTCGATCGCCCTCGCCAACAAGGAACCGATGGTGATGGCGGGCCAGTTGATGCGAGAGGAAGCCCGCAAGGCGCGCGTGCGGATCTTTCCCGTGGATAGCGAGCACAGCGCCCTCTTTCAATCCATGGAAGGCCACCGCGTCCAGGACATCCGGCGGCTCATTCTCACGGCGTCCGGCGGACCGTTATGGAATCTGACCACGCAGCAGATGCGGGCTGTTCAGCCGGAGCAAGCACTCAAGCATCCGAACTGGAAAATGGGGCCGAAGATCACGATTGACTCCGCCACGCTGATGAATAAAGGGTTGGAAGTGGTCGAGGCGCACTGGCTCTTCGACATCCCCGCATCCAAGATCGAGGTCGTCGTCCATCGAGAAAGCATCATTCACTCGCTGGTCGAGTACACCGACCGCTCGGTCATCGCTCAACTCGGGCTCCCCGATATGCGGACGCCCATCGCCTATGCGATGAACTATCCCGAAAGAGTTCCCCTTGATCTTCCTTCATTGAATCTGGCGCAAATCGGCAGTCTCAGTTTTTGTGAACCGGACCACGATCGTTTCCCGTGCCTGAGGTTCGGCTATGAGGCGCTGAAGGTCGGGGGAACCATGCCGGCCGTCTTGAATGCGGCCAATGAGATCGCGGTGCAGGCCTTCCTGGACCGAAAGATTGGATTTCTCGGGATTGCAGAAACCATCCGCCGGACGATGGGACAACATGTTCCCGTCGACGTGTCCAGTCTTGACATCGCGCTCAAGGCGGACCTTTGGGCCCGAACGAAAGCCGCCGAGATGCTGGCAATAGTCGCCTCCGCTCCCGCTGTGGTACACTAACAGCCAACGGTCACATTCTGATTCAACCCTCTCCCTAAGGCAGGTGTCATGGTATGGAACTGATTCAACATTATGGATTTTATATCGCGTCGTTCGTGGTGGCACTGGGGGCGCTCGTCGCCTTTCATGAATTCGGGCATTTCTGGGTCGCCCGCCGCTCCGGCGTCAAGGTGCTGAAGTTCTCCATCGGCTTCGGCCCGAAGATCGTTGGCCGCCAGATCGGTGAAACCGAATACCTGCTTTCGATGATTCCACTCGGCGGGTACGTGAAGATGCTCGGTGAAGATGCCGGCGAAGACATCAGTGAAGAAGACAAGCGCCGTTCGTTTTCCCATGCGCCGCTGTATAAACGCTTCGCCATCGTCGCGGCAGGGCCGGTCTTCAATCTATTGTTGGCGTATATCGTGTTCACGGTGTGGCTCGCCACCGGCGCCCCTCTGTTCGTGCCGTCATTCGCGGATCTGGCGCCCAGCGTCGAGTCGGTGGTCGCAGGATCGCCCGCTGCTAGTGCAGGCCTCCGGAGCGGCGACAAGGTCACGCAGATCGGCGACAAACGCATCACCACCTGGAACGAAATGACCGACCTCGTGAAGAAGAACCCCGGCAAGCCGTTGCCCGTCGTGGTTGAGCGCGAAGGACAGTCCATTTCCTTGACGATTATTCCTGCGTCGAAAAAGGAAACCTCGAGCGACGGCACCGAAATCGAAGTCGGACAGATCGGCATCACCAAGGCCAATAAGGCCATCCTTCAAAGCGACAACCCGGCGATGGCGGTCGTGGACGGCGTCCAGGCGACCTGGGGGTGGACCAAGCTGACCTTCATGGGCATCGTCAAGATGATCACCAGGGAAATCTCGCCGGACAACATCGGGGGGCCGTTGACAATCGCCAAGATCTCCGGCGATGCCGCCTCACAGGGCTTCTCGAACTATATCTTTCTCATCGCCATCCTCAGCATCAACCTTGGCGTGCTGAACCTGCTGCCGATTCCGGTACTGGACGGCGGCCACTTGGCCTTCTTCACGTTGGAAGCCGTGCTGCGGCGGCCGGTCAGCATCAGGAGCCGTGAGGTCGCGCAACAGGTTGGAATCTTTCTGTTGATCTGCCTGATGCTGTACGCCTTCAGGAACGACATTCTCAACGTCTGGCCGAAGTAATGCGCCAATCCCGTCTCCTGATTCCCACCCTCCGGGACGAGCCGGGGGAAGCGGAGATCGTCAGCCATAAATTAATGTTGCGTGCCGGTCTGATTCGGAAGGTCGCGGCAGGCGTCTACACGTATCTGCCGCTGGGGCTTCGGGTCATCCGTAAGGTCGAGCGCATCATCCGGGAAGAACTCAACAAGGCAGGCGCCCAGGAAGTGCTGATGCCGATCGCATCCCCCGCCGAGCTGTGGCAGGAAACAGGCCGCTGGGATTTTTACGGTAAAGAGCTGTTCCGTCTGAAGGATCGTCATGAGCGTGACTTCTGCTTGGGACCGACGCACGAAGAAGTCATTACGGACCTAGTCCGCCGCGAAGTGCGGTCCTATCGCCAGCTCCCTGCCAATTTTTATCAGATTCAAACCAAATTCAGGGACGAAATCCGTCCCCGTTTCGGCCTCATGCGCGGCCGCGAGTTCATCATGAAGGACGCCTACTCGTTCGACGCAGACGAGGCGGGGGCTGCCGAGAGCTACCGGAAAATGTACGAGGCCTATAGGGCCATCTTCACCCGCTGCGGTCTGAACTTCCGCCCGGTCGAGGCCGACACTGGGCTAATCGGCGGATCCTCTTCGCATGAATTCATGGTCCTCGCCGAGACGGGCGAAGAAGGCATTGCAGTCTGCGATGCCTGCGACTACGCCGCGAATGTTGAACGCGCGGAGATTCAACCTATTGCGCAGGCTGCGGGCGACAACATCGCTGAAAAACGCCTGGTGCCCACGCCCGGCAAAAAAACTGTCGAGGACGTGACCGCCTTCCTGAACGTGCCCGCTTCGCAATTGGTCAAGACCCTTCTCTATCTGGCTGACGGCAAGCCCGTGGCCATCCTGGTGCGCGGCGACCACGTCGTGAACGAAATCAAAGTAAAGAAACTTCTCGGCGCGGTTGATCTCGCCATGGCTGACCCGGCGGCCGTGGAAACCCTTACTGGCGCCCCCGTCGGATTCGCGGGCCCGATCGGTCTCTCGGGCGTGACCCTGCTCGCCGATCTCTCGGTGAAGGATGTCACTCACGCCGTCGTGGGCGGCAACGCCGCCGATCGGCACTGGGTGGATGTGTCTCCTGCGCGGGACGTTCCTCTCGCGCGCTATGCCGACCTTCGCAACGCCATGGCCGGTGACCCCTGTCCGCGCTGCGCGACGCCGCTTCGTATCGTCCGCGGGATCGAAGTGGGCCACGTCTTCATGCTGGGCACCAAGTATAGCGAAAAAATGAAGGCGACATATCTTGATCAGCAGGGCCAGGAGAAGTTCATCGTGATGGGGTGTTACGGCATCGGCGTCGGGCGCACCGCGGCGTCATCGATCGAGCAGAACCACGACGCGAAGGGCATTATCTGGCCGGCACCGATCGCGCCGTTCCACGTCCACCTCCTCCCCTTGATGGATAAATCGGGAAAGGTCATGCCTGCGACGTTGGCATTGGAGGCGGAACTCGAGAAGAAGGGTCTCGACGTGTTGGTGGACGATCGGGACGAGCGTCCGGGCGTAAAATTCAATGATGCCGATCTCATCGGCATCCCGTACCAAATCGTCATCGGGGAAAAGGGACTGACTCAGAGCCAGATCGAGCTCAAGGAACGCCGCACCGGCACCGTCACCAAATTCGCACCCGCGGATATCGCGCTGCGGGTCGCCGAACTCGTACAGCCGATCCTGCAGGCATAGAGACTCTCCTATCAGCTACTGCTCTTTCTTGCCGACAATCAATCGTTCCCCAACGTGGATCTCGTCCCTGGTCAAATCATTGAGCTCACGGATGGTTTTCACATCAATGTGGTAACGCTTGGCAATGTTAAAAAGCGTATCGCCTCGTTTGACCTCGTGATAGACATTCGATCCACCGCCTTCCAACGAAGGCGTCGCAGACGTTGCTTTCTTCCCAGACCCGCCCTGAAGTTCATCCAGACGATCCGGTGGTTCGGTCGGCGTAGGGGCCGTTCCAAGGGACTTTTTTGATTTGGACTTTCCTGCGATCGCGCTCTGACGTCCCTTCTGAACTTCCTCCTGCAGGCGGCCGACCTCCTCAAGCGAGCGCACCACCTGCGCCCGGGCTTCCGTGAGCTGGGTCGTCGTCAGCTTGTTCTGGGCCTCAAGATCGCCGGCCTGTTTTTTCAAGCGAGCGATTTCAACGGCGAGATCCGCGCTTCGTTTCTCCTCCTCGGCGAGCAATCGCTGCAGATTCGTCGTGCGGTTGACTTGGGCGGTATAGGTCTCCTTCGTCACGCAACCCGCCATGGCAAGCGCGGCCGCCAGCACTGCCAATGGCGCAAACCCCAGCGTTCTTATTGCTCTCGGCAATCTCGCCAGTGTCGTTGTCATCGTACCTCCTTACGCTTTTTTCTGAAAGATGCCCGCATCACAGGACATATACTTGACCTGCCGCATGGGAATAATGATCACTTCCTTGGGCGTATCAATCTCGAGGATCTCCATGTCGTCGCTGATGGTATGCCGGACGACATTGTTGTACACCAGCTCTTCTTTATCGGTCAGGACCACCCGCACCCAATATTCCACGTCAGTCTCCTCTCACGTCGGCACTGGAATCGCTTCGAACTCCTTGGCCGCCGGGTTTGCGATATAGTCCCGGACATAGCTGCTGAGATAGCCATGTTCCCACAGCTTCTTGTCGGCGACCTTGGTATTTACCTTTCCCAAGATCTTGACCTTGCACTTCGCTTTCTCTTTGAACTCCTCGAGCGTGACGCCGCTGATATCGCAGTCGTTCCCTCGCGGGCTCTCCATGATGCATTTCGGAATATGGACCACTTTCTCGCCGTTCAACCGTCGGAGGATGTCGTCAAAAGTCAGCAGGATCGTGCAGTCGGAATCCCCGCCGAGCGTGGCATTCGGCACGGGAAGAAAATGCGCCCGATTTTTTCGGTACATTGAGAGCACTCGGTACACGCTTTTGCCCATGACGACCGTGTCCTTTTTCTCCAACTCCAGCGCGTCGAACAGCGTCATGATCTTGTGCCGGTTCAAGAATGCGGTGATATACGGCTCGGTGTGAATGGTGGTCGGATTCGGCAACGCCGCCTCGTAAATGCGCAGGGCTTCCTCAGGCAGCGTCTTTTTACCCTGACGGCACAGCCGCACCGTCTGTTCATCCATGCCCTTCAGCGGCGTCAGACATCCCATCCAGAGAATCACGTGGGGATTGAGGCGGGAGATCGTCTGTGCGTCCACGGACATCGTATGGTGGTCGAAGGAGTAAAAATTGGCTGACGTGACGCCCGGGCCTTCCAGCACCTTCATCAGATGCGAGATCGAGGGCGCATGCGGCATCAACGCTTTTCGATGGTCCTTATGAAGCGTAATGACCGAAAGTTCGAAATTAATGCGGTTGGGATACTGGACGGCCAGCTGATGGATCCTTGGTACATGCACATAGCCGACGGTGAAGATCGTCACCGACTTGTCCGTATACTTGAGAAAATCCTCCAGCCATTCCATCGCCTTCGGATGGAGGAACAGGTCGGTCCACTCCATATACTCGTTTCCGCCCCAGACCCAGTTCTCATTGGCACGGGTCGGTTTCTTGCTGATGTAGTCGAGGATGTAATTCCAATCCTCCTGGGTCGTCTTTCCCGGTTCCAGCGTATCCCGATAGCTATGATCGATTTCATAGCAGAATGTGCATTTTACCGGGCAGGTCTTGCCGATGCTGACCGGAATTTTTCGCTTCTCCATTTCTTTTCGCAGAACGTCGCGGTAATCCGGCGGATGATCGGGGTAGATCAGCCGGGCGTCGGTCGGAATGACGGGGATCTCGGTCGGCATAGATCCCTACTTTACCCGCACAGGGGATGAACTGGCAATGCCCGACGGTGAAGCAATGACGTCTGGTGCGTCGCAGATCGGCGGAGCGGACTCAGGCCGCCGGGATCTTCCCGGCGGCCTGCGGATCAGAGACTAGGGCGCGTCTTCCACAACTAGGTGAGCCCGACGATTCTTAGCATAGCAAGCTTCGTCACGCTCTGTGCAGACCGGCCTTTCTTTCCCATAGCTGATGACGCTGACCGGATTCCTGAGACCCAGGTCAGACAGATACTGGCGAGTTTCCTTCGCCCGCTTCTCTCCCAGTACCAGATTGTATTCACGGCTGCCACGCTCGTCGCAGTCTCCCTCGATAAGCAGCTTGGCTTGAGGATGCTGGCGCAGAAACTCAGCGCTTTCGGCCAAATTCTTCTTGCCTTCATCGGAAAGAGCCCACTTATCGAATGCAAAATAGATGTCCGCCAATGTGTGGCTGGCAGCCTTTCGGCTCGGAGCTTCCTGGGTTGCTTTCACCATCATCACAGGCGGAGGGTTTGAGACGACTTCCGCTTTCGGAGTTTTTGAAAAACCTTGCAGCATGTCCGCTCGCGGTGTCTCCACTCCTTGTCCGCCATTTGCAGACAGAGAGCCGTTCTCACCGCTTATATTGTCCTGGCCTCTAAACCCACCTGCCGACTCACCGTCGCCGCTCTTCATCGTTGTGGCGACGCCGTCAGCGGTGGTCGACTTGACGTTCTTTTGAGAACATCCAAACAGCACGAACGTCCCGACGAATACTGTGAGGACAATCGGGCCCAAAAATTGAACGCTTTTCATGTGAGATCCTCCTGTAAATCGAACCGCCGATATTTCACGAACCTTGATCCTCAATTCTTCACTTTCTGCCTTCCGCTGCTCCCACCGTTAACCCATGTATGCTCCGCTCGATTTGGTCCTGGATCTTCTGGCGGCGAAGCTGCATTTCCCCATTTTGAGCGGCAACCACGTGGTGTGTCAGAAGCCCCGTCGTAAAGGCTGACAGCGCGATCGCCATATGTCGAGCCCCGTTGGCTGTCGTCTTGGCCGATAGAACAGGACCCACCAAATGACCGAGCCGGTCCAGATAGGCGTTATAGGTGTGCTTGAGCGCTGAGACGTCGAGCACCTTCAATTGCAAGAAGCCGCGCACCTGATGGAACAGCAGAAGAAATTCAGGGTTCTCAAGATAGAACTCCAATTGCGCCCGCACCAACGACGACAACATGCGGCTCTTCGACGTCTGGGCGTGCGCGGCCTCCTTCATGCGCGTCAGCAGAAGGTCAAAGCCCTGTTGCAAAAGCACCTGCAGCAAGACTTCTTTCGTCTCGAAATAGTGGTAGAAGGTTCCCTTCCCGATATCCGCCCGATCGGTAATATCCTCGATCTTCGTCCAATAAATCCCCTTTTCATAAAACAGGCCGAGCGCGACGTCGAGGAGGATCTGACGGGTCTTGTCCTTCCGCCTCTGGATACGGGTGGCCGGTTTGTTCATCGCTAAGACCAACGATCCTGACCTCTCCTGAACTGAACGCAAAGTCGAGTATGACTAGCTAGTCAATTCTACTAGGAACACACCCCCTTGTCAATTAAAGCTGCTTAAAAGGAGGTTGCTGATGAAGATTACGAGCGAAAGACTGAGTAGAAGACGACCAATACGCCTACCGTCGCGAGTCCATCGACTTCAAACAGCATCGCGCAGACGACTTTTCACTGCGGTTTGGCGGCTCACGTTGACGGAAGATCGCTTATCGAGATCGCGCCGGACCACCCATCCGCGGCCCAAGATCTGTTCGACTTCAGGAAGGACGTCAGAACGCACCCACCGCTCCACGTACCCTTTCCCTGCACATAGTGGGCAGGGTGTGTTTGAGGTGGAAGGACAGGGCCAGCGAATGAGAAAGTCCACAGGGCACCTCCGTGTCAACCTTCTCCATAGCAGAGCGGCCAGGACGCAGCAATACAACTAAGGATTTATGTGGCATACCACTTTTGCGCGGAAAGTACAAAATGGCGCGCGATGAATGCTCAGCAAGCGTGACTTAAGTTCTCGCAAAGGAATTTGGAACCGAAGCGCATGGTATCTGGCTTGCGCGAACATTTCTGATGCTTGTAAAGTGAGCGCAGCATCTTGAAGGAGAGATCAACGTGCAACACGTCCATCTCGGGCGATCGGGTCTGCGCATCAGTCGTCTGTGTCTCGGGTGCATGAATTTTGGGCCGGAAACGTCGGAAGCGGACAGCTTCCGCATTATGGACCGAGCGCTAGAGCATGCTATCAATTTCTTCGATACGGCCAATGTGTATGGGTGGAAGGTCGGCGAAGGCATTACCGAGCAGATCATGGGCCGGTGGTTCGCGCAAGGTTTCGGACGACGCGAGAAAGTCGTGCTGGCGACAAAAGTCTACGGCCGCATGGGAGAATGGCCCAACCAGGCACGGTTGTCGGCGCTGCACATCAAGCGCGCGTGCGAAGACAGCTTGCGCCGTCTCCGCACCGATTACGTCGACTTGTATCAGATGCATCACATCGATCGAGAGACACCGTGGGAAGAGATCTGGCAGGCCATGGAACACCTCCAACAACAAGGCAAGGTAATTTACGTCGGAAGCAGCAATTTCGCCGGCTGGCACATCGCCCAGGCGCAAGAGATCGCAAAGAGCCGCCGCGTCATGGGCTTGGTCTCCGAGCAAAGTCTCTACAATTTGCGGGACCGCACGATCGAGTTGGAAGTCATTCCGGCGTGCGAAGCCTATGGCGTGGGGTTGATTCCATACAGTCCGCTGGCCGGCGGTTTGCTTGCCGGCGTGTTACAACGCACAATGGTCGGGCGGCGGGCATCGGAAGACCTCCGCAAGGAAGTCGAGCAACATCGCCCCAAGGTCGAAGCCTATGAAAAGCTATGCGGCGAGATGAAAGAACGGCCGGCCGATGTCGCGCTTGCCTGGCTGCTGCTGCAAAAAGCGGTCGCCGCCCCGATCATCGGGCCGCGCACGATCGAGCAGTTGGACGGCTCCCTCCGCGCCCTTCAGATCACGCTGTCTTCCGATACACTGAAGCGATTGGATGCCATCTTCCCCGGTCCCGGCGGGCCCGCCCCGGAAGCCTACGCCTGGTGAGATTTTGCCTCAGCGTCTGTTGCTGAAGACACTCACCGTCTGGCTTCCTGAGGCGGCCAGTCCATTTCAGCCTGCCTGCCGCAATAAAAACAGGAAAGCAAGTACTTGGCTCGACGCCGGGGATTAGGCCGCGAGGTGAACACGACCGTCGTGCCGTCAAACGGACAAATCGCTGGCTGGTGCATCAAGTGCTCGTACGCCATATCAAGGAGGGCGGTGTCATCCCATGGCGGCGTGAGTTGTTCACGCCCCGTCACTTGATCTTGCCAACCGCATAGACGGCAGATACAGGCAAACGTTTTCACACGATCATGCACTTGAGAGAGATCCTGGATTTCCACCGGCCCAGGACATCCGTCACGACCACAATTGATCGGCTCTCGCTGAAGCGCTTTGTGAAATTGCTGCTGATGGAGATTGCTTTCCGCCACGTCCACTTAACTCCCCTTGATCGGAACTTTATGCAGCGGTCCTTCGTGCAACGTGAACACAGTGGGAGGTCATCATCGTGACATTAGCACAACGGACAAACCGATTCGACCGAGTATGAAAGTAGTGTATATCTCCAGTTCTCAGGATTGTGGTGAAACGCAAAACGAGAACACCGACCTCCTGCCGAAGCCGTTCACACACACGATGCTGCTCGACCGCGTTCGGCATCTCCTTGAGGGCTAGCTCCGTACCTTACCAAAAGCTCCCTCTGTGGTTTGCAGGGTCTACACATCACTATCTACTACGAACGGATGTTTGCCTCCTGAAGGCGTGCTTGCGACAATTGGCAAACACGACGACGAATCTTTCACTGTCAAAATGGTTTATGGAGGACGTGACATGCGACACGTAGGTATTGCCATTGTGGTTTTTGCATTCCTAATGACGTCTGGCCTGGGCGCCTCCGAGGCACGCGACAAAAGTGAGACATTGAAAGCGAGCAGTTTAATCGGAAAGAAGGTTCAAGGTACGGACGGAAAGAAACTCGGCGACATCAAAGATCTTGTCATTGACCCGGAGAACGGTGGCATTCAATACGCCGTGCTCGATTTCGGCGGCTTTCTGGGTGTCGGCGATAAATACTTTGCCGTGCCATGGGAGGCGCTTCAGTTAACGGACGATCAAAAAGCTGTTGTCCTCGATGTGACCAAGAGGGATCTCAAGCAAGCCCCCGGGTTTGATAAAAACAACTGGCCGGATTTCAGCGGCGAAACGGCTTTTGTCATCTATGAATTCTATGGGGTCCCCTTGCCTGATTCCTTAGAAAAACAGCCGGCTCGGTAACGCATCACTGTCAATCCGGAACAG
>Ga0066709_100003348_pt1 | contig 12250 bp, 9 predicted proteins | sample GraSoiAngelo_158_FD_79665 | JGI IMG/M metagenome (GOLD analysis project Ga0066709, IMG submission 79665) | Grasslands soil microbial communities from the Angelo Coastal Reserve, California, USA - 14_1009_16_30cm | ecosystem: Environmental > Terrestrial > Soil > Grasslands | place: USA... | reverse complement strand
TGTCGATGGCGCTACCGCGGGATTTCCGCGTCGACGATTTCGACAGCGTGGCGTACGGCCTCGCCGCGCTGGCGTCGCGCCATCACATGCACATCGTCGGCGGGAACCTGACGAACACCAGCGGTCCGTTGACCGTCGATGTCACGGTGATCGGCACGGTGAAACGCCGGCAGGCAATGACGCGCGGCGGCGCGCGCGCGGGCGACGAGATTTACGTCAGCGGATGGATCGGCAGCGCTGCCGCTGGTCTGCGGATACTAAAGAGCTCCACGGCGGAGTCGTCCGTGTCGTCCCTGGCGGAGAGATATTTGCGTCCCGAACCGCGCATCCGGCTCGGCCTCATGCTCTCGCGCAACCGCGCGGCGACGGCGTGCGTCGATCTGAGCGATGGGCTCGCCGACGGCCTGCACCAGATCGCGGACGCAAGCGGCGTCGGCGTGGCGATCAACGAGGAGATGCTCCCAATCGAACCGACGGCGCGGCGGATCTTCGAGCGCCAGACGGAGGACGCGACGCTGACCGCGATTTCCGCCGGAGACGATTACGAGCTGCTGTTCACGGTGCGGCCGCGATGGCGTCATCGCCTCGGTGCGGCCGCGCGCCACGGCGGCGCACCGCTCAGCCGCATTGGCGTCTGTACCGAACGTCGCGACGTGACCATCGTGCGTTCCGGCGCGGTCCAGCCGATTCCGCCCGGCTACAGCCACTTTCGATGATTCACCTGACGAAGTCGCTGGTTCGCCGGTGGATGGGCCAGCTCCTCCACGTCGACGACACGCCCGAACGGACGGCGGCCGCGTTCGCGCTCGGAGTCTTCATCGGCTTCTCACCGTTCCTCGGTCTGCACACGATCCTCGGCATCATGTTCGCGTTCCTGTTGAACGTGAATCGTGTGGCGGTGCTGCTCGGCGTCTACTCGAACCTGCCGTGGTTCCTCGCGCCGTACTACGCGATCGCGACGACGATGGGCGCGATGATGACGGGCCATCGACTTCCGCCGGGATTCAAAACGCAGATCACCGCGCTCTTCGAGTTGTCACTTTTTCACGGCGAATTCTGGCGTCAATTGATCACAATTCTGAAACCGCTGCTGATCCCGTACGCCGTTGGCTCGACTCTTGACGCGCTGATTCTTGCGTGTGTCTCGTATCCGCTCGCGCTTGCGTTCGTGACAAGCCGCCGCCGGATTCATGACATGATCCAGCACAAACACTCATGATCATCGCCAGGTCGGTGTGGCGGAAAGTCATTCTGACGGCGGTCGCGGCGTGCAGCTTCGCCTCGCTGTACGAGGTGACCGCGCTCGATTCGAAGTATGCGGCGCGGCAGGCGACGATGCACGAGACCGTCGGCGTCCCGATTCCCGGCGCGCGCCTGGCGTTCAGCGCCACGGCGTACTGCAAAGGGATCGTCACGACAGCAGGCGTCGCCGTGCAGGCCGGAATCGCCGCAGCCGATCCCGAGCTGCTGCCCGTCGGCTCAGTGATCGAAATGGATTCGCTGCCGCCCAAATACAACGGCATCTACACGGTGCTCGACACCGGTCCGGCCGTGCAGGGGCGCCACATCGACATCTACATGTGGAGCTGCAACGAAGCGCTGGCGTTCGGCCGCCGCCCCGCCCACCTGAACGTGCTGCGTCTCGGCTGGAGCCCGCGATCGACGACGCCGAGCTTCCTCGATCGATTCTTCAAGCGATCGGCGCCGCTGCCGCTGGCTGCGCGTCCGCTGCCGCAGGCCATGCCGGCCGATCGCGGAAGTCAGAACTAGCAAGGTCAGGCGGTTGCAATCCTCGGCGATATGTGTCAACGAGCCGTCGCGCTTGCGCTCATCGCGCTGTTGACGGCCGCGATGCGCGCGCAGCGCACCACACCAACATCCGCGCTGCCCTCCCACGTATGCGGCTCAGGTCGCGCCGGCGCGCGATCCTCGACCTAGGCGGAGTTCTGGGTTCGTAGTTCGAGAGGCTCTTGTTGCCGTTCGCTCTTGTACTGCAGCTCGAACAGCTTGAAATAGATGCCGCGATGCGCGAGCAGCTCCTGGTGCGTGCCCGACTCGCGCAGCTTGCCTTTGTGCAGCACCAGAATCTTGTCCATGTCCTGGATCGTCGAGAGACGGTGCGCGATCGCGATCGTCGTCCGGCCAGCCATCAGCACGTGCAGCGCGTCGCGAATGATCAGCTCCGTCTCCGTATCGACGCTGGAGGTGGCCTCGTCGAGAATCAGGACACGCGGGTCGAACGCCAGCGCGCGGGCGAACGACAGCAGCTGTTTCTGCCCGACCGACAGCGTCGAGCCGCGCTCCGCGACTGCGCTCTGGTACCCTTCCGGCAGTCGCAGAATGAACGGCTCGGCGTGCACCGCGCTCGCGGCCCGCTTCAGCCGCTGATCGTCAATCGACGAGTGTCCAAGGCGGATGTTGTCCGCAATCGTGCCCGAGAACAGATGCACATCCTGCAGGACGAGGCTGAACAGCCCGCGCAGCTCGGCGAGATCGAGCTCGCGAATGTCGACGCCGTCCACCAGAATCCGGCCGCGCCTCACGTCGTAGAACCGGAGCAGCAGGTTGATGAGCGTCGTCTTTCCAGACCCGGTCGCGCCGACGATGCCGACACGCTGGCCCGGCCGCACCTCGAAGCTCACGTCTTGTAGGACGTATTCCTCATCCGTGTACGCGAACCACACGTGATCGAAGACGATGTGGCCGACGGGCTTCTGCCGTTTCACCGGCCGCTCGGGCGTCTTCACCTCCAGCGGCTCGTCGAGCAGCTTGAAGATGCGCTCCGAGGAGGCCATCGCCGACTGCAGCACGTTGAACTTGTCCGACATGTCGCTGATCGGCCGGAAGAAGCGCTGCGAGTACTGCAGGAAGGCGACGAGGGCGCCGAGCGTGAGCGCGCTCTGCATCACGCGCCCGCCGCCGTACCAGATGATCAGCGCGGACGCGAGGCTGCTGATCGCCTCAATCGCCGGATAGAACACTGCGTAATAGAAGATCGATGAGATGTTCGCGTCGCGGTGTGTGGCGTCGATGTGGTCGAACTTCGCGAAATTGAGCGGCTCCCGTCTGAAGAGCTGCACCGTCGCCATGCCGGTGATGTTCTCCTGGAGGAACGCGTTGATTCGCGCGATGAGGCCGCGCACCACGCGGTACGACTCCCGCACGCTGCGGCGGAACCACTGCGTGACCAGCACGATGAGCGGCAGCACCGAGAAGGCGACCAGCGCGAGCCGCCAGTTCATGCCAATCATGATGATCATGATTCCGGCCAGCGCGAAGACGTCGCCGAAGATCGTGATCACGCCGGCGGTGAACAGATCGTTGAGCGCGTCGACGTCCGACGTGACGCGCGTCATCAGCCTGCCGACCGGATTCCTGTCGTAGTACTTCAGGTCGAGCCGCTGCAGGTGACCGTAGATTGACATGCGCAGGTCGAACATCACCCGCTGCCCGGTCAGCTGCATCGTCCACGTCTGCACGTACTCGGCCGCGAACGCGACGACGAGGATCACCAGATACAGGATCGCGAGCCGATCCAGATCGTCGACGCGGCCGGCCGCGATGTACCGGTCGATCGCCACCTTCATCAAGTAGGGTTGGGCCAGCGACGCCGCCGAACCCGCTGTGATCGCCACGAAGGCAATCGCCACGTTGGCCGAGTACGGCCGCAGGTAGTGCAGCAGGCGACGCATCAACCGCGCGTCGTACGCCTTGCCGAGAACCTCCTCCTCGTGCATCGTCAATGAATCACCATCGTAATTGGGCAATCGGGTAATTGGGTAATTGGGTAATTGGGGTCGTCTCCATTTACCCAATTACCCGATTACCCAATTACCCGATTACCCGATTACCCGATTACCCGATTACCCGATTACGTTACCCGATTACCAGATTACTCGATCGCCTCGGCAGTCTCCTGTTGACGACCCACAGGAGAACCGCTAAAGTCCTGTGGCCGTTCTACAGGAATGGTCGCTCGCCTGAGGCACGCGCTGCGTGAAAGGCTCGCGAGCTCAAAGGGTCGCGCGACCGGAAAGGCTCGCACGACAAAGATATGGCCGAGGACAAATCGGAGATTCTGCAGGGGACCCTCGATCTGATGGTGCTGCAGACGCTCGACGCGATGGGACCGCTGCACGGCTACGGCATCGCGCGCCGCATCGAGCAGATCAGCGAGGACGTGCTGCAGCTCAACCAGGGCACGATCTACGCGGCGCTGCTGCGCCTGCAGCAGCGGCGGTGGATTTCCTCGAGCTGGGGCACGTCGGACAACAACCGCAAAGCGAAATTCTATTCGTTGACGAAGGCAGGCCGCAGGCAGCTCGCCATGGAGGCCGAGAACTGGCAGCGCGTCGCCGGCGTGATCGGGCGCCTGCTGCGCCTCTCGGAACGGTGACGCCGTGCTGACGCGCCTCAGCGTGCTCGCGTCGAGGATCTCCGGCGCCTTCAACGGCCGGGCGCTCGACCAGGACTTCGATCGCGAGGTGGAGTCGCACCTCGCGATGATGGCCGACGACTACCGCCGGCGCGGCATGTCGGAAGAGGAGGCACGGCGCACGGCGCGCCTGCGGTTTGGCGGGCCCACGCAGACCCGGGAGGACCAGCACGATCGCCGCGGTCTGCCGCTCGTCGAGACGGCGCTGCAGGACGTCAGGTACGCGCTGCGCACATTGCGCAGGAACCCTGGATTCACCTTTGTCGTCATCCTGACGCTGGCGGTCGGCATCGGCGCCGTCACCTCGATGTTCACGGTCGTCCGCGCCGTCCTGCTCCGACCGCTGCCGTACGCGCAGCCCGATCGCCTGATCGAAATTTCCGAGACGAACCCTCTCAAGGGCTGGACGCACGCGGTCGCAGCGCCTGCGAACGTGGCCGACTGGCGTGCGCGCAACACGGTGTTCACCGACATCGCCGGCTACATCGGCGTCGACAATCGCGGCGCCAGTCAGATGCAGCGGTTCCTGAGCGTCAACGGCGAGCCCCAGCCGGTGAACGGCATCGCGACCACCGGCAATCTCTTCGACGTGCTGGGCGTCCGGCCGCTGCTCGGTCGAACCTTCACGTGGAGCGAAACCTTCGACGGTAACGATCGGGTGCTCGTCCTGTCGTACGGAGCATGGCAGAGCGTGTTCGGCGGCGATCCGGGCATCGTCGGACGCGAGGTCGTCCTCAGCGGCCGGTCGATGACGGTCGTCGGCGTCATGCCGCGTGACTTTTTCTTCCCGAATCGCAGCGCGCAGTTCTGGGCGTCCATGGGCGTCAAGCCGGACGTGTTCGTGAGAATGCGGCGGCCGCACTGGCTGACCACCGTCGCGCGGCTGCGGCCTGGCGTGTCGCTCGCGCAGGCACGTGATCAGATGACCGCCATTGCGACGGAGCTGGAGCGCACGTATCCCGACACGAACACGAAGATGGGCGTCCGGCTCGCACCGCTGCACGACATCATGGCGGCCGACGCGCGCCCGACGATCCTCATGCTCTTCGGCGCCGTCGCGGTCCTGTTCCTCATCGTCTGCGCGAATGTGGCGAGCCTGCAGCTGGGACGCGGCGCCAGCCGGATGCGCGAGATCGCGGTCCGGCGCGCGCTTGGCGCCGGCAGGACGCGGCTCGTGCGGCAGCTGCTGACAGAGGCGCTCCTGCTCTCGTGTCTTGGCGCGGCCCTTGGCATCGCGCTCGCGGCGGCGACGCCGGCAATCCTCCTGCGCGCGGCGCCCTCCGCTCTCCCGCTGTTCGCAACGCCGCGAATCGATTTCCCCGTGCTGATGTTCGCCGCCGCGCTCGCGATCGTCGCGCCAGTCGTCTTTGGTCTCGCGCCGGCCTTGTCAACCTCGAGCGTCGATCGCCTGGCCGAACGCGCGGAATCGAGATCGCGACGGACGACGGTCGCGCGCGATCTGCTGGTGGTATTCGAGGTTGGCTTGTCGGTCGTGCTGGTAGTCGGCTCCATGCTGTTCATCCGAAGCCTTATCCGTCTTCAGCAGGTCGATCCCGGCTTCGCGCCCGATCGCGTCGTCACGTTCAAGGTGACGCTGCCGCGGGTCAAATATCCGAAGGACACGGACCAGGTGCGGGTGTTTGCGGATCTCGAGCGACGGCTGCGCAATCTGCCGGGCGTGGAAGCGGTCGGCGCGACGAGCACGCTTGCGCTGCGCGGCTACACGTGGACCGGCGACGCCTCAGTGGAAGGACGGGCCGCTGACGATTACGAGCGGGAGCTGCGCCACGAATCGGTGACGCCCGACTACTTCGCCGCGATGGGCACGCGGCCGATCGCCGGGCGCATGTTGAACGAACACGACGACGCGCGCTCGAACGTCACGGTGGTCAACGAGGCCCTGGCCCGCAAGTACTTCCCGGGAAAGGACGCCGTGGGCAGACGGATCAAGTTCGGCCGTCCTCAGGACTCCGATCCGTGGATCACGATTGTCGGCGTCGTGGCCGACGCCAAGCAGGACGGGATGGACAAACCGGCGCGCCCCGAAGTGTACGTGCCGTTCGCCGCGAATGCTCAGAACCCGGCGACCTTCGTCGTCCGGTCGGATGTCGATGCTACGCCGATGGTGGCGGCGGCGCGGCAGACGGTTCGTGCGATCGATCGCGATCTGTTGCTGACGGAGGTGACGACTCTCGACGGTCTCGTCCGCGATTCGATGGGCGACGAGCGATTCCGCGCGACGTTGTTGTCGGGCTTTGCAGGCGTCGCGCTGTTTCTCGCCGTGCTCGGGATCTACGGTGTGCTCGCCTACTTCGTGTCGCAGCGCTCGCGCGAGCTCGGGATTCGCGTGGCGCTCGGCGCCAGGCCGCGCGCGCTGTTTGCGATGGTGGTCGGCCAGGGGATGCGTCCCGTGGCCATCGGATCCGCAGCCGGACTCGCCGGTGCGATTGCCTTGACCGGCCTGATGGAGTCGCTGCTGTTCGGCGTCCCGCCGCTGGATCCGATCACCTACGCCTCGTCAATCGGCGTGCTCGCGGCGAGCGCGCTCGGCGCGTGCGCGCTCCCGGCGCTGCGCGCCGCGCGCGTCGATCCGCTGATCGCGATTCGCGAGGAATGACGCGTGCGCGCGTGGTTCTGGGTCGCCCGCGTCGCGCGTCACCGCGCTTTTCACCTCGAGGCGGTGCACGGCGTCGATCGCGATCTCGCACTGTCCGATGTCACGACGCTCGAACGGGTCGTCCAGGACTCGCTCGCCGACGAGCGCTTCAGGACGACGTTGCTCTCTGCATTCGCCGCCGTCGCGCTGCTCCTCGCGGCGCTCGGCATCTACGGCGTGCTTGCTTACTTGGTTTCGCAACGCTCGCGTGAGCTCGGCATCCGGCTCGCGCTCGGCGCGCATCCCGCGTCGCTGTTCAGGCTGGTGATCAAACAAGGCATGCGGCCGGTGCTCATCGGCGCCTCGGGAGGGCTGCTCGCCGCGATCGCCGTCACCGGCACCATACGATCGCTGCTGTTCGGAGTGACGCCAATCGATCCGGCCACCTACGCGGTCGCCATCGCGGCGCGTGCTGCGATTGCAGCAACGGCGTGCGCGTTACCCGCCGCGCGCGCGATGAGGGTCGATCCGTTGCTGGCACTTCGCGAAGAATAGACGACCCTGAAGGCTGCACGACATTTTCTTATTTCGCGTGGCGCCCCCCACGCGCTGACGCCCTCGCGCCGTAGCGCAGCCCTTCAAACCTGCCTCAAGATGCCGCCAGTTCTTCTTCCAGCAGTTGCTTCTTGTGCAACTCGGCGTACAAGCCGTTCGCACGCACGAGGTCGTCGTGAGTGCCGCGCTCGACGATGCGGCCCTGGTCGAGGACGAAGATGACGTCGGCATCGCGCACCGTCGAGATGCGGTGCGAGACGATGATCGACGTGCGCTCGCGCATGACGCCGCGCAGGCGCGACAGGATTTCTTCCTCGGTGTACGTGTCGACCGCCGACAGCGAATCGTCGAGGATCAGAATCCGCGGGTCGATGACGATCGCGCGCGCCAGCGCCGTCCGCTGTTTCTGCCCGCCCGAGAGAGTGATGCCCCGCTCGCCCACCATCGTGTCGTAGCCTTTCGGGAAATCGGCGACGTCCTTGTCGAGGCGCGCGACCGCGGCGGCGTCTTGAATTTTTTGATCTCGAGAGGCCGACCCACCTGACCCACCCGACCCACCCGGCCTACCCGACCCTTCGATCGCATCCAGTCCAAAGGCGATGTTGTCGGCGAGCGTGTCCGAGAACAGGAACGGCTCCTGCGGCACGAAGCCGATGGCGCCGCGCAGCACGGCAATCGGGAAATCGCGGACGTCGATGCCGTCGATGAACACCGATCCGGGCGGCGGATCGTGAAGCCGCGCCAGCAGCGAGATGAGCGTCGACTTGCCCGAACCGGTGACGCCGACGAGGGCCGCTGTCTGGCCTGCTTCGATTCGGGCCGAGACGTGATTCAGGACGGGCATGTCGCCGAATGCGAAGACGAGATCGCGAAATTCGATTGCGCCGCGGATCGCACGCGGATGGAACGCCGAGATCGCGGAATCCCCAGAGAAAACCTGGCTCGGCGCGCTCTGCGAGCTCCGTAATTGAATGGCGTCGCCGATGCTCGGCTCCGTCTCTAGCACCTCCAGCATCCGTTTCCACGACGCCATGCCGCGCTGCAGCATGTTCGTGACCCATCCGAATGCGATCATCGGCCAGCTCAACATCGTCAGGTACGAGTTGAACGCGACGAATTCGCCGAGCGTGATGCGTCCGCGAATCACTTCGCGGCTCCCGAGCCACAGGACGACGAGGGCCCCGAGCCCGAGAAAGAACGACATGCTCGGAAAAAAGAATCCCTGGAGCGCGATCAGACGCCGATTGCGCAGCAGGTACTCCTGATTCGATCGCCGGAACCGTTCGAGCTCCGCGCTTTCCTGACGGTACGCGCGCACGACGCGGACCCCCGACAGCGCTTCCTGCGCGACCGCGCTGACCTCGGACAGCTGCGCCTGAATCTGCTCGAAGCGCCTGTGGATCGCGCTGCCGAAGAACTTCACCGAGATCGATACGAACGGCAGCGGGATCAGGGAAATGAGCGTCAGGCGCGCGTCGATGGCGATCATCATCGACAGCGCGACCACGAAGGTGAGCAGCGTGTTTGCGGAGTACATGATCGCCGGGCCGATCATCATGCGCACGGCGTTCAGGTCGTTGGTCGCGCGCGACATCAGGTCGCCGGTGCGGTGGCTCTGGAAATACGCCAGCGGCAGCTTCTCGAGATGCGCGAAGAAGTCGTTCCGCATGTCGTACTCGATGTGCCGCGACGCGCCGGTCAGCAGCCGCCGCATGAAGAATCGGAAGACGCCGCCCACCAGTCCGATGGCGAGCAGCAGCGATCCGTACTCCAGCAATTTCGCGCGCGTCACGCCGCGCGTGAGGTCGTCGACGGCGTACTGGAGGATTTTGGGCGCCGCCAGCGCGATGCCGGTCGTGAGGACCACGCAGCCGAGCCCGAGGAGAAAGTCGCGCCGGTAGCGAAGCACGTAGCCGAGGAGGCGTCGAAACGGAGGCACCGATCGAGTATAGTCCGCAGAATCGAAAAGTGGCTTACGACTAATTTACGACGCTGCTGAACCGCTGGTAAAATCGCCGCTTATGCGTGCCCTGTACGTCATCATCCCGGTCCTCGGCATCCTCGTCATCGCGTACCGTTACTACAGCGCCTTCATTGCGGCCCGGTTGTGGGTCGTCGATGAAACTCGAATCACGCCGGCTCACGCCAAGTTCGACGGGTCGAACTACTTCCCCACGAGTCGCTGGGTCCTGTTCGGACATCATTTCGCGGCCATCGCCGGCTCCGGTCCGCTCATCGGTCCGGTACTGGCGGCGCAGTTCGGCTGGGCACCCGGACTGATGTGGCTCGTCGGCGGCGTCTGTCTGGCGGGCGCGGTACAGGATTCGTTCTGGCTCTGGGCATCGGCCCGCCGCGGCGGTCGATCGCTCGCCGACATCGCGCGCACCGACGTAAGTCCGCTCGCTGGCGCGACGGCGGCCATTGCCGTGCTCATCATCCTGATCATCGCGATGGCCGGCCTCGGCATCGCCGTCGTCAACGCGCTGGCCGACAGCGCGTGGGCGACGTTCACGATCTTCATCACGATTCCGCTCGCCGTGTTCATGGGCTTCTACATGTTCCGGTGGCGCACCGGGCGCACGCAGGAAGCGACGATCATCGGGGTGACGATTCTTTTCCTCGGCGTCGTGCTCGGCAAGAACGTCGCGGAGTCGTCGATCGGACACTGGTTCGTGCTGACGCATCACCAGGTGACGGCGGCGATGGCGCTGTATACCGTGGCGGCTGCGATTCTGCCGGTGTGGATGCTGCTCACCCCGCGCGCCTACCTCAGCACGTTCATGAAGATCGGCACGATCGCCGCGCTCGTCGTCGGCGTCATGATCGTGAACCCGACGCTGCAGGCGCCGGCGTTCTCGCAATACCTCGGCGGCGGCGGGCCGATCTTTCCAGGTCCGGTGTTTCCGTTCGTCTTCATCACCATCGCGTGCGGCGCCATCTCGGGGTTCCACGCGCTCGTTTCGACCGGCACCACGTCGAAGATGCTCGACAACGAGCGCGACATCAGAACGGTCGGCTACGGCGCCATGCTCGTCGAAGGCGTCGTCGGCATCGTCGCGCTAATCACGGCCGCATCGCTGAACCCGAACGACTACTACGCCATCAACACCACGCCCGATGTCTTCCGGACGCTCGGCGTGCCGGTCGTGGATCTGCCGGATCTGCAGGCACAAGTCGGCGAAGTGGTCGCCGGACGGCCCGGTGGCGCGGTGTCCCTTGCGGTCGGCATGGCGCACATCTTCACCAACTTGCCGGGGATGCGCGGGCTGATGGCCTACTGGTACCACTTCGCCATCATGTTCGAAGCGGTGTTCATCCTCACCACGATCGATTCCGGGACGCGCATCGGTCGGTTCCTGCTGCAGGAATTCCTCGGCCGCGCCTGGAAACCATTCGCGCGCACCGACTGGCTGCCGGGAACAGTGGTCGCCACGATTCTGATCGTGTTCGCGTGGGCGTACTTCATCTGGACCGGCAGCATCAGCACGGTGTGGCCGCTCTTCGGCGTCGCGAACCAGCTGCTCGCGGTGGTGGCGCTCGCGGTCGCAACGACGATCGTGATCAATCTCGGGCGGACGAAGTACGCGTGGGTCACGTTCGTCCCCTGCTGCTTCGTGTCGGTGACGACGCTGACCGCGGGCTACCTCAACATCGTGACCAATTACTGGCCGCTCGCCATCGGTCCCGACGCGGCGATGCACGTGCAGGGATACGTCATGTCGATTTGCACCGGCGTGATCATGGCCTGCGCCGTCGTCATTCTCGGAGCGACGACAAGGCGGTGCATCGAGGTGCTCAGCGGCCGCGTTCCAGTGATGTCATTGGCCGAGGCGGAATTGCAGGTGTGACCTCTGCTGGTTGCTGGTTGCTGGGGGTTGGATAAGGTCGCTTCATTGCGAGGAAACGCATGAAATCATTCGTAGTCGCCGCCGCATTCGTTCTCGCGACGCCGCTCGCCGCCGAACAAACCTTTACCGGGCAGATTAGCGACTCGCTGTGCAAGGCGAAGCATGAAGAAGCCGCCGAAGGCCAGGGCAAGATGGCCGACCACGATTGCACGGTCGCGTGCGTCAAGGGCGGATCCAAGTACGTGCTGCTCGCCGCGGACGGCAAGGTGTACGACATCGCCAATCAGGACTTCAAAGATCTCGAAGCTCGCGCCGGACAGAAGGTGAAAATGACCGGCGAGCTGAAAGCGGACGCTATTACCGTTTCGAAGATCGAGCTGCAGTAGGTAGCGCAGCCCTTCAGCGCTGCCAACCTTCTACAGGCGCCTAAAGGCCCGCCCTGCTTTCTTCCTGGCGTCGCCCAGTCTGCGGCAGCAACGTCGTTTCCTGGTGGCGCCGATGTTGTCGCAGCACGCCAATCAACCAGTACGCGCCCGCCATCGCGACGAGAACCATCGCCCATCGCATTGCGCTGACGAAAAACAGCGCGTCGATCTCAGGCCAGGCAATCCGGTACTGCCTCAGCACCTGGTACCGATCCGTCAGCCAGTGCCACGACGTGTGCGCGACGATCGCTGACAGGATGATCGTGCCGATTCGCTCGGCGATTGCGTACCTAAACGCCAGTTCGAGCGCCGGCAGCACGATCGCGAGCACGAGCAGCTGGCCCAGCTCGACGCCGATGTTGAACGAGAACAGCGACGTCAGCAGGTGCGA
>Ga0066709_100003345_pt1 | contig 12257 bp, 10 predicted proteins | sample GraSoiAngelo_158_FD_79665 | JGI IMG/M metagenome (GOLD analysis project Ga0066709, IMG submission 79665) | Grasslands soil microbial communities from the Angelo Coastal Reserve, California, USA - 14_1009_16_30cm | ecosystem: Environmental > Terrestrial > Soil > Grasslands | place: USA... | reverse complement strand
GGCCGGATATTCTCACATTCGCCAAAGGCCTCACGTCGGCATATCTCCCGCTGGGCGCCACGGTGGCTTCCGAGCGCGTGTTCGAAGCTTTTCAGGGCGCGCCGGATAGCGAGACGAAATTTACGCAGGTGAGCACGTTCGGAGGGCATCCTAGTTCGTGCGCCGCGGGATTAGCCAACCTGGACATCCTGACGCGCGAGCGGCTGTGGGAAAACGCGGCGACGGTCGGCGCTTACTTGATCGGGAAACTGCGGGAGATCCGGTCGCCGTGGATCGGCGAGATTCGCGGTTGCGGACTGCTGATGGGGATCGAGATGGTCAGCGACGCAAACAAGACGCCGCTGCCGGAAGCCCGCATGGTGCAATTGCAGCGCGAGATCCGCGAGGCCGGCGTGCTGGTGGGGCGCAACAACGATTCAGTACCGGGCTATTGCAACGTGTTAATTCTGTCGCCGCCGCTGATTCTTAGCCGCGAGCAGGCGGATACTATCGCGCAGACGATTGGCATCGCGCTGGGGAAATTGTAACAAGCGGAGAAGCGGCTTTAGCGGGCTGAAGTGCTTGCGGACCGCGCGCTCGACGGCGGCTCGTTGGGTTACGTGTGATGGTCCAGACTAGACTCGTCGGTTGCGGGAGTGGTCGTATGGCAATTCTCTGAGCCTCTATGAGACGCAGACGCATCTATACGTCGTCACCATCAAGGCGCATACTGATGCGTAAAGGAGAATTTCAATGCCGTACGCTACTGTCGGGAAGGAAAACTCCGGCAAGATCGATCTCTACTATGAGGACCACGGCTCAGGTAAGCCGGTGGTCCTTATCCACGGATATCCGCTGAGCGGCCCTTCCTGGGAGAAGCAGACCGCGGTGCTTCTGGCGGCGGGTCACCGTGTCATCACCTACGATCGCAGAGGATTCGGCAAGTCCGGCCAGCCAACGACTGGTTACAACTACGACACCTTCGCCGAGGACCTGCACAAACTCGTGGCGCAGCTTGAATTACGGGACTTCGCGCTGGTGGGTTTCTCGATGGGTGGCGGTGAAGTGGCACGCTACATAGGGAAGTACGGATCGAAGGGCGTGAGCAAGGCGGTATTCATCTCAGCGGTCCCGCCCTTCCTTCTGAAAACGCCGGACAACCCGGAGGGCGTGGACTGCAGTGTCTTCGAGGGGATCCAGAAAGCCGTCGCCGCAGACCGTTACGCGTTCTTCACCGAGTTTTTTAAGAATTTCTACAACACGGATCTCCTGCTGGGCCAGCGCGTCAGCGAACACGTGGTCCAGGCTAGCTGGAATGTCGCAGCGGGCTCATCTGCTACGGCAAGTCTGGCCTGCGTCCCGACATGGCATGAGGATTTCCGCAAGGACCTGACGCATGTCGACGTATCCACGCTGGTCATCCACGGCGATGCGGACCGGATTCTACCCATCAGCGCCTCGGGACTCCGGACCGCCAAACTGATCAAGGGGGCGCGCTTATCGGTGGTGAAGGATGGGCCGCACTGCATAACCTGGACCCATGCGGACGAAGTGAACCGAGAGCTGGTGAACTTCCTTGGGGAGGAAACCGGGAAGCGTGCAGGTTCAGCGCCGTAGAATGAAGCCGTCGCCGAACGAACCATTATTCGCGTTCTACTTCATCGGGGTGTCGTCTCAGATCGTCACCCATTCTTAATTCAAAAAATAGGTGCGGTAGAGCGTATCGCGCTGTTTCGGTACGAATCCGGCGTCGCGGATCATGCGGCGCAGCTCTTCTTCGGAAGCGCGGTGGTGGGCGCCGGCGGCGGACACGACGTTCTCTTCGATCATGATGCTGCCCACGTCGTTACCGCCAAAACGCAGGCCGAGCTGGCAGGTCTTGAGACCCGGCGTTACCCAGGACGACTGAATGTTCTCGATGCTGTCGAGATAAATGCGCGAAAGGGCCAGCATCTGCAGGTATTCGACGGCAGTGGCTTCTTCTTTGACGAATCGGCCGAGCGAGGTGTTTTCGCGCTGGAAGGTCCACGGGATGAACGCCGTGAAGCCGCCGGTGTCTTCCTGGATCTGGCGCACGATTTCCAGATGATTGACGCGGTGTTCGAACGTCTCACCACAGCCGAACATCATGGTGGCGGTGGTGCGCATGCCGAGCGCGTGCGCGGAACGGTGCACATCGATCCAGTCTTGCGTGGAACACTTCAGGCGACTGATGCGGTGGCGCACGGCGTCGTCGAGAATCTCCGCGCCGCCGCCGGGAATGGAATCGAGCCCGGCGTCACGCAGGCGCGCGATGGTATCGCGGATGGTGAGGCCGCTGACCTCGGCGATGTTTGTGATCTCGGGCGCTGAAAAACAGTGGCAGTGGATCTCGAAGCGCTGTTTGATGGAGCGCAGAAGGTCTTCGTACCAATCGATTTTGAGATCCGGGTGCAGGCCGCCCTGCATCAGGATGCCGGTGCCGCCCAGGTCGATGGTCTCCCGAATTTTGTCAAAGATGACTTCCTTGGAGAGGATGTAGCCTTCGGCATGGCCCAGGGGCCGGTAAAAGGCGCAAAAGCTGCAATACTCGGTGCAGAAATTGGTGTAGTTAATGTTGCGGTCGATGATGTAGGAGACCACGCCCTCCGGGTGCAGCCTGCGGCGCACGGCGTCGGCGGCCATACCAATACCGATCAAATCGTCGGAACGGAGCAGATCGAGGGCTTCATCGCGCGAGATCATGTGCGAAACACCATCTTACAACAGCGGTCTTTGCGCGGCTGAGATGTATAGCCATCAGCCGTGCATTTCACGCACCGATTCGCATTGGATTTTTCTTGGGCGTGCTCCCAACACGTTCATCAGCCCCCTTCCATACGCGGAAGCCGCCGCGGAAGGCGTTGTTGTTGTCGCCGAGCCTGGCGCCGGGAGGGAGCTTCTTCAGCAGCCTGGCGTTGCCGCCTCCAAGGATGACGTAGTCGGCCTCGAGCGCGGCTTTGAGTTGCTTGACTACAGCTGTCACGTGGCGGCGCCACTTTTTCTTGCCCAAGCGCTTTAGCCCGCGGAGTCCGACATAATCTTCGTAAGTGCGCCCTTTCTTGTACGGCAGATGCGCCAGTTCCATGGGCTCAAGGATGCCGTCCACAATCATCGCGGAACCTAGTCCCGTACCGAGGCCGAGGAAGAGCATGCGACGGCCCTCGTAACTCCCGAGCGCCTGCATAGCAGCGTCGTTGATGAGCCGCACAGGGCGCCGGAACGCTTTCTGGAAATTGAAACCGACCCAGCCTCGGCCGAGATTATGCGGCTCGGTAAGGAGCTGGTTATGCACCACGGGTCCTGGATAGCCGATGGACACAGCGTTGTATTCCCAGCTCTTTGCGACTTCTCGCACGGCCTTGACCATTTTCGTTGGGGTCATGGCGGGTCCAGAAGGAATTGCCGCGCGAATTTTTCTGCCCGTGGCGAGCAGCTTCACGTGCGTGCCGCCGACGTCGATTACGAGGACTTTCATGGTCACATTATCGCTTCAAACTTTGACCGGAAAGGCGCAGAGAGAAAAGTTAAGGAAGGAGTGTCCGCCGGTTGGATGCATTACCATGGACGCATCCGCCCTGGAGGCAACATGCACCCTATGCTGCACGATCTCCGCTGTGCGTTCCGCATGCTGCGTAAGAACCCCGGCCTGACCATTTTGATGGTGCTTTCGTTGGCTATCGGCATCGGAGCTAACAGTGCAATCTTCAGCGTTGTGGACGCGGTGCTGCTCCGGCCACTGCCGTACCCAGAGCCTGCGCGGCTGGCCAACATCTGGCTGCATTCGCCCGGCATCGGCATCTTCCGCGACTGGCTATCGCCAGGCCAGTACATCGATATCCAGAACGAAAATCACTCATTCGAAGAGATGGCGATCGCGCGCCTCACCAGCTTCACGCTGACGGGCCTCGAACAGGCGGAGTGGGTTGACGGAATGCAAAGCTCCTCAACCCTGTTTCGCATGCTTGGCGCGAAGCCGCTGCTCGGGCGACTGCTGGTTCCCGAAGAGGACAAGCCCGGCAAACCGCCCGTCGCTATTCTCAGCTACAGAATGTGGAAACGGCTGTTCAACTCCGATCCGCACATCGTGGGCAAGAGCATTACGCTCAGAGGAAACCAATGCACCGTGGCCGGCGTGCTGCGTCCGGAGTTCCGGCTCAGCGCGGAAGTGATGCCCGCTGAGGGCCCCATAGACAAGGCGGATGTGTTTCTACCCTTGCCGTTCGGCGCCGATGCTGCGCAACGGCGCGGGGATGAGAACTACAACGTAATGGTGCGGCTGAAGCCCGGCGTTTCGGTGCAACAGGCGCAGGCGGATATCGACGTCATCGCCGCCCGTATCCGGGAGAAGGACAAACGCGACCGCACGTTTGGCATGACCGTGGTCGGTTTGCAGGAGCAGGTGGTGGGTGATGTGCGCCGTGCCTTGCTGGTGCTGCTAGGGTCGGTGGCGCTGGTTCTGCTGATTGCCTGCGCCAACGTGGCCAACCTGCTGCTCACGCGTGCAGCGGGGCGCGAGAAGGAGGTAGCCATCCGAACGGCTTTGGGGGCGGGCGGTCTGCAGATCGTCCGGCAGTTACTGACTGAAAGCATTCTGCTGGCGGTGATGGGCGGCGCGGCCGGGCTTGCGATCGCCAAGTGGACCCTTTACATGGTGCGCACCATCAATCCCGGGAATATTCCCCGGCTGGAGGACATCGAAATCAACGGCGCGGTTCTGGCCTTCACGTTCGGGATCTCGGTAGCGACTGGCGTCCTGTTTGGCATTGTGCCGGCCTGGCGCGCAATGAAAGTCGACCTGAATACAACGCTCAAATCGGGCGGACGAAGCGGGCAGACCGATGGCGGTCTGCGGCTGTCGCGAAACCGGTTGCGCGGGCTACTGGTGGCTGCCGAACTGGCGTTTTCGCTGATGTTGCTGGTCGGCGCTGGGCTTCTGATCCGGAGCTTCGTGCGCCTCCAGAGCATCCCGCCGGGATTCGCAACGGATCATGTTCTTTCGATGCAAGTTTGGGCCAGTGAAGCGAAATATCAGCAACAGAAAGAAATTATCCATTTTTACCAAGAGATACGAGAGCGCATCCGTCACCTGCCCGGCGTCATGAGCGAAGGCCTGGTTGATGTGCTGCCTCTGAGCGGATCGGTGGGATGGGGCGGGATCAATGTGGAAGGCTATGCGCCGCCGCCCGGGCAAGAACTGCAGGCGGACCGCCGCTTCGCAAGCACCGATTACTTCCGAGCCCTGGACATCCCGCTGCTGAAGGGCCGGTTTTTTTCCGAGCATGACACGAGCGACAGCCAGTGGGTGGCGATCATCGACGAAAAGTTCGCGCGGCGCTTCTGGCCAAATGAGAATCCCATTGGTAAACACGTCTGGTTCGATCCCAAGAAACCCATAATGATTGTCGGCGTGGTGGGGGTGGTCAAACAGTACGGCCTCGATAACCAGGGCAAGATCGCGCTTTACCTTCCTCAGCTAGTGCGTGCCGAGAACGCCATGCACCTGGTCGTACGCACGTCTTCGAATGCGGCGGGACTGGCAGACGCGATTATCCGGGAAATCCACACCGTGGATTACGACGTAGTCGTCTATGACGTTCACACCATGCAGGAGAGGTTGTACAATTCTTTGGCCCGGCAGCGATTCTCCACGACGATGCTGGGCGCATTCGCAGGCTTCGCCCTGTTGCTGGCAGCGGTGGGGGTTTATGGCGTCATGTCCTATCTGGTCTCCCAGAGCACGCACGATATCGGTGTGCGCATCGCTCTGGGCGCGCAACCGGGTAACATTGTCGGGTTGGTTGTCCGGCAAGGAATGGAACTCGCGGCGATCGGCATAGTGGGGGGACTGATCGGCGCAATGGTGCTGACCCGCGTAATGGCCGGCCTGCTGTTCGGCGTGACCGCCACTGATACGGTTACATTCAGCGCGGTGGTGTTGATCCTGGCAGCCGTGGCGTTCGCTGCAACCGTGATTCCGGCGCGCCGGGCAACCAGAGTAGACCCGATGGTGGCCCTGCGGGAAGAATAGGTCGGGGTCGGGATCGAGCCAAGCACCGTGCCTGCACCCAATCGATTCGCCTGATTTTACGAACGGATTAAGGCCTCGCTTTCCGTGCGCCGTTCATTTGCTATTGATATTCAAGACTCTCAGGCATAGGATGTAGGTACAAAGGACGGGAAATCAGATGAAACTGTCTTTTATTACGCCGGTGGCGGCTGTGGCCGTGATCGCTCTGTACGCGCAACAGGCGATGCCGCGCATGACGGGCATTGAACCGGACAGCGCCAAAGCGGGTGACCTTCTGACCGTGAGCGGGGAGCATTTGGATAAAGGTGAGGTAGTAGAGCTGTATCTGACGGACGGCAAGAAAGACACGAAAGTGCAGATGACCGAGCAGGGGCCTACCGCCATCAAATTTAAAGTACCGGATAAAGCCACTGCCGGCCGTTTCGCCCTGATGGTGTTGACGGGCGGCAAGGAACCGAAGTTGATCGAGCAACCGGTTAAGGTAACGATCGAGTGAGGCCCGCGGCCGGGTGTGGCACGCGCTCGCGCTGAATCGCGCCGGACCATTTTGATCACAGTATTTTGATTATTTGATTACAGCATTTGCATTACTCCCCTTGCATTCAACCAGCTTGCATTATGCCCATTTGCATTTAGACCCGGCTATAATCCAGGCTTGTCCCGCCTATGCAACGACGTTCTCTGCTGAAAGCTGCTGCACTGACTATGTCTACCGCGTTTGCTTCGCCCAATCGACAACCTCATATCGCCGTGATCGGCGCCGGCGTGTTTGGTGGCTGGACAGCTCTCCACCTGCTGCGCAACGGGGCCAAGGTTACACTGCTCGACGCCTGGGGGCCTGGAAACTCGCGCGCCAGCTCAGGTGGCGAGACGCGCATCATTCGCGCCACTTATGGGCCGAAGCCCCAGTATGTCCGGATGGCCGTGCGCGCGCTCCAACTCTGGAAGGAGAATGAGAAGCGCTGGGGGCAGAAATTGTTCCATCGCACGGGTGTGCTTTGGATGACCAGCCCCGAAGACGAATTCGAGAAAGCTTCCCTGCCGCTATTGCGCGAAGCGGGAGTGGAGTTCGAGGAGTTGAGCGCGGCCGAGGCGGGCAAACGTTTCCCGCAGATCAATTTCGAACAAGTGAAGTGGGCGATCTACGAGCGCGACAGCGGATTTCTTACGGCGCGCCGCAATTGTCAAACGGTGCTGGAACATTTTCTGGCCGAGGGCGGAGAATATCGCGAGCTTAGTGTGACGCCGGGAGCTATTCAGGGTCGCGAAATGCGGCCGCTCACGCTCTCGGACAAAGCCAGCCTTCCGGCCGATCAGTATGTCTTCGCCTGCGGGCCGTGGCTGGGGAAGGTGTTCCCGGGTGTGATCGGCGATCTGGTTCGCCCCACACGCCAGGAGGTGTACTTCTTCGGCATTCCGGCGGGCGATGCGCGCTATGCGGAATCGCAGATGCCTACCTGGATCGACCACGGGCCGTCGCACTTTTATTACGGCATCCCGGGAAACGACTGGCGCGGATTCAAAGCGGCCGACGACACGCGCGGCGCGCCGTTCGATCCGACTACGGGAGATCGCACGCCCACGCCGGAGGCCATCCGCGAAGTGCGCCGGCATGTTGAGTTTCGTTTTCCCGGACTGAAGGGCGCGCCGCTGGTGGAGGCTCGCGTCTGCCAGTACGAGCAAACGCCGGACGAGGAGTTCATTATGGACCGCCATCCGGGCGCGGCCAACGCGTGGCTGCTGGGCGGCGGTTCAGGACATGGCTATAAGCACGGCCCGGCGGTGGGCGAAATGATGGCAGGAATGGTCCTGGGCAAGAAGCCCGTAGATCAGATTTTTGGCATGGCGCGCTTTGCGGGTGGCAAGAAAGGCGCGTAGTTAAAAAAAGTCAGGCGAGCGCGATGCGCCGTTTCTCGCGGGCGCTTTGGTAGCAGGCGCACGCGAGTTCGACCGAGCGATAGCCATCGAGCGCCGTCACCGGTGGCGCACTCTTGCCGAGTATGGCATCGACAAACAGGCGGTCGCCTTCCGCGAAACCCATCTTGACCTCGTGCGCGAGGTCGCGATAGTCCTCGGTTCGCGTCGGCGCGTCGAGGCCCACGCGATAGCGCAGAGCTTCCAGTTCTTCGGTCTCGATGGTGAAATATTCGCCGAAGATCTCGAGGCGCTCGTAGGGAAAGAACCAGCTCGCGTCGGCTGAAGTGACGAACGTGGCGTGCAGGCCGCTTTGAAACTCGATCAGCATGGAAAAATCGTTCTCGCGGCTAAGCCGCGCGGTGATGGCCGCCACGTCGCCGAACTGGAACCGCATCATGTCGAACATGTGAATGGGCGTTTCGAAAAGGAAGCCTCCGGTGATCTGTTCGTCGCCGGTCCAGACCGGCTTCAGCAGTTCGCCGCGATTCATCTTGATATGCGCGCAGTGAGGCGGAGCGGACTGGAGCAGTTCCTTAACGCGACGGTAGACGGGTGCGAAGCGGCGATTGAAGCCGACCTGGAAGACGGTCTGTTTTGCTTGGGTTGCTTCGAAAAGCTGGCGCGCTGCATCGAGCGTGGTGGCCATGGGCTTCTCGCAAAACACATGCTGTCCGGCGGCGATGGCTTTTCGCGCGAGTTCCGCGTGCAGCGTATTGGGCGCGGTGACGTAGACGGCGTCGACGCGCGATAGCAGCTGATCGAAATCCTTCACGCCGATCGCGCCGGTCCGTGAAGGATCTGGATCATAGGTGCAGGTAATTTCCACGCGTTGGTCGCGCTTCAGGTTGGTCATGTGCACGCCCGCGATGTAGCCGCAGCCGGCGAATCCGATCTTTACCGACAATGCGTCGCCTCCGAAATCGTTTAGGACAGTGTAGCAGCCGTCGTCGGGCGGTCCACGCTATAATCGCGCAGAGATTGAAGATGAAAACCAAACTGGTGTTACCCATTTCTGCGTTGGTTATCGCGACACTGTCGTTTGTCGAGTGGTCGAGCGCGCAACCGGCAGGCGACCCATTGATTGAGGGATTCCGCACGGTCGAGGTGGCTTCCGTGGCCGACGCCATCGAACAGCTTTACGGGCAGCGCGCGCATATGTCGCACCAGATGCGGCCGCTATTCATGACGAAGTTCGCGGGGCCGGCGGTGACTGTGCTGCTGAAGAAAGACGAGCACAAGGAGGGCGCCAAGGCGTCACAAGGGATGCTGGACGCGATCGACGCGGCGCCCGCGGGTGCGGTGTACGTGATGGTGCTCGAGGACGGAGCGGATATCGCCGGAATCGGCGGGCTGATGGCGACGGCCATGAAAATCCGCGGCCTGACGGGGGCGATCGTGGATGCCGCGATTCGCGACACACCGCAGATCCGGCGCCTGCAGTTCCCGGTATTCAGCGTGGGGATTGCGCCATCGACCTCGATCAACCATTACCGTTTCGCGGGCATGAACGTGCCGGTGACCTGCGCGGGCGTGCGCGTTAACCCGCATGACATCGTGGTGGCGGACGATGACGGCGTGGCGGTGGTGCCACGCGAACATGCAGCTGACGTCTTGAAGAAAGCCCAGCAGCTGGATAACACGGAACACAGCATGATGCCGTTCATCGAGAAGTTCCGGTCGATTAAAGAGGCGGTGGCCAAGTTCGGGAGGATTTAGGATGGCAGGGGGTCGGGCTGGCCGCCTAATGCATTTTTCCGCATCCTACTAGTCTAGAATTTCGCGCGATGCTTCTCGAACCAATCGAGGACGTAGAGGGTTTTGGCGACCTGGTGGCTCGGGCGGCGCTGCACACCGTGGGGTTCGCTGGGCACGCGCACGAGCACGCTCTCAACCTTCAGCAACTTCAGCGCTGAGTAATATTGTTCGGCCTCGGAGATCGGAGTGCGCCAGTCTTCTTCGCCCGTCATGAGCATAGTGGGCGTCTTGACCTTGTTTACGTAGGAAATCACGGAGCGCTTCATGTACTGCTCGACGTTGTCCCACGGCGTGCCGGGAAACCAGTAGAGCGTGGAGAAAGCGGGCAGGTCGGAGGTCAGCGTCCAGCTATACCAGTTAATGACGGGGTAAAGGCTGGCGGCTGCGCGGAAGCGGGTGGTGTGCTCGATGGTCCAGCAAGTGAGCACGCCGCCGCCCGAGCCGCCGGTGACGAAGAGATTATTCGCATCGACATAGCCTTTGGCGAGGGCCGCATCCACGCCGGAGTTCAGATCGGAAAAGTCGTCGCCAGGGTACGCGTGATGAATGAGATTTGCGAACTCCTCGCCGTAGCTGGTGCTGCCGCGCGGATTGACATAGAGGACGACGTAGCCGCGCGCGGCCCAGATCTGCTTGATGGTATCGAAGCGATCGCCGTAGTTGGCGAAGGGACCGCCATGGATTTCGAGAATCAGCGGGTACTTCTTTGAGGGGTCGAAGTCAGGCGGCTTGACGATCCAACCCTGAATCTTGCGCTGATCGAACGAGGAGTTGAACCAGAATTCATCGACCTCACCGAGCTTCTTCTGCGTAAGCAGCTCGCGATTGAGCGAAGTCACGACGCGCGGCGTCTGGTCCGTGGGCGTGCCTGCCGCGATGTCGCCAGGGTCGCTGGGCGTGTTGTAGGTCATGGCGAGGTTTCCGTTGCGCGCCTGTGTGAAGGCCGCGCCGCCGCCGTAGCTCGACCCGCCGGAACCGATGTGGCCGGCGATTGGCTTGATGCTGCCATCGAGTGTCGAGTAGGCGAGTTTGGTATCACCCTGGTCGTCGTAGATGAAGTAGATTCCTTTGCCGTCGGGCGCCCAGCGCGGGCTCTGGACGTCGCGGTCCAGTTGCGGCGTGAGTATATGGGCGTGGCCGCCATCGCGATCCATCAGGTAGAGATGGGTGGTTTGATGACCCTGGTGACGGTCGTCGAAACCGGTATAAGCGATCTGTGCGCCATTGGGCGATATCTCGGGGTCACTATCGGGGCCCTGGCGTAGTGTCAGCGGCTTGACGGTGCCGCTCGAGACGGCAATTTCGTACACCTCGGTATTGAGCGGGTCGTACTCGAAATCAGAACGGAAGTTTCCGGAGATGAGCAACGACTTTCCGTCCGGCGTCCAGACCGGGGCGGCGCCACCGAACAGCGAGCCGCCGTGGGGAAAGTCGCCCGAGGTGAGCTGGCGCGGCGCGCCGCCATCGGAAGCGATGATGAAAAGTTGCGTGAATCCGGGCTTGAGATAGCCGCGCGCATTGAAGCGGTAGATGAGACGGTCGTAGATCTGTGGAGCCTCCGCCCACTTTGCGCCCTCGGGTGGCAAGGGCATGCCCGCGATTTTCGGTTTCTCGGCGGGCACGAAGCTGACGAATGCGATGCGCTTGCCGTCAGGCGACCAGGCTAGATTCGACGGCCCCGACTCGAGGCTGGTCAGTTTGGCCGTCTGCCCGGTGTCCATCCAGCGAACGTAGAGCTGAGGTGTGCCGTCGCGATCGGAGACGAAGGCGATACGCGTTCCGTCGGGCGACCAGCGGGGCGATTCGTCGCTGAAATTGCCGGAAGTGACACCGCGGTTGTCGAGGCCGTCGAAGTTGACTGACCAGAGATTCGACAGCCGCTTGTCGCTCATGATGTCGGCGAAGGCGCGGACATAGACGATGCGCTTGCCGTCGGGAGAAATCTGCGGGTCCGATGCGAATTGCAGATTGAAAATGTCGGAGGCGGCGAGGCGGTCAGGCTTGTCCTGGGCGAGCGCCGGCAAGAAAGGCGCGAAGAGCAGGAAAGTCGTGGACAGCATGTGCAAGCGCGTTAGTTGAAGCATGCCTGGTCTCCTTCACGAAAACTTAAATAGCATACACCGCCTACTGGCCTCCTTCGTACCGTCGCAACACGGATTCGCTGGCTTCGAGGCCGTCAGTCAGCTTCGGTGTACGACAGGCTGTGTCACTTCTTGTGTCGCAGCCGGTTGACCTCAGGCCAGGGGAAAGCGTAAGATCGTTCGGCCAGTGTTGGGCTGGCTCCCGCGCCGATCCACCCAGCGATTTACTAAACCGTGCAAGCGAATCTCCTAAGGAGGAGAATCATCCATGCTCCAGTCCTCGGACGCATCAGCGCATCCCTTTTCAATTCTTCAGACTGAAACTCCCTCGGATTCGTTTCCGCCGCTTGGCCCAAACATTAAAGTGCTGATGGTCTGGCCACGCTTTCCGCTAGCCTGAGGTCAACCGGCTGTTGGCCGGCTGTTGGCCGGCACGACGGGGGCCCGTAGGCAGTGTATGCTATTTAAGCTTTCGT